>Ga0114129_10013914_pt1 | contig 11462 bp, 9 predicted proteins | sample RhiMetdeltSRZDD1_FD_80071 | JGI IMG/M metagenome (GOLD analysis project Ga0114129, IMG submission 80071) | Populus rhizosphere microbial communities from Tennessee, USA - Rhizosphere MetaG P. deltoides SRZDD1 (version 2) (version 2) | ecosystem: Host-associated > Plants > Roots > Rhizosphere >... | reverse complement strand
GGCACCACCCGCTAAGAAGTCAGCACCCGCTAAGAAGGCAGCACCCGCTAAGAAGGCAGCACCCGCGGCCAAGGCAGCACCCGCGGAGCAGGCACCGGCCAAGAAGGCGGCACCGGCGGGCAAGCCGGCGGCGACGAAGGCAACCGAACCGGCCGGCTCGGCGTCCGGGAAGAAAGCGCAAGCAGCACCAGTCCAGGCAACACAGACCGCCGCCACGAGCGCGGCCAAAGGAGCGATGATGGCGAAGCAGACCACCCCGAAGACGGCCACCCCGGGCACCGCCACCACCGCTAAGTCCGCGACCGCGGTGAAGGGTACGCGCAGCGCGGCCGACACCGAGAAGATCCGCCAGGCCCTGTCCGGCCGCCGCGACGAGCTGCGGGCCGAGTACGACCAGACTCTGGTGGACATCACGGAGCTGCAGCGGGACCGGCTGACCGACTCGGCCGGAGACGACCAGGCCGACACCGGGACGAAGACCTTCGAGCGCGAGCAGGAGATCACCCTCGCCAACAGCATTCTGGAGCGGATCACCCAGGTGGAGCGCGCATTGGAGCGCCTCGATGAGGGAAGCTATGGGTGGTGTGAGCGCTGCGGCAATCCGATCCCGGTCGAGCGCCTGGCCGCGTTCCCGTCGGCCACACTGTGTGTGACCTGTAAGCAGCTGGAGGAGCGGCGCTGACGATGAGCGAACCGGGGAGCGTGGCGGTGGCCAACGAGGAAGACGGCGCACAGCCATTGCCCTCGACCGCGGTGGGCGTACGCCAGGCGGTGGTGACGCTGCTGGCGGTGGCGGCCGGCATCATCGGCCTGGACGTGCTGACGAAGGAGCTGGCGACCAACTCGCTGGAGGGCCATGCGCCGCTGCGCATCCTCGGCGGGCTGGTCTACTTGTCGTTCACCCGCAACAGCGGAGCGGCCTGGAGTATCGGCAGCGACTACACGTTCATCTTCCCGATCTTCGCGATCGGGGTGGCCGCGTGGATCCTGTGGATCGCCCGCAAGCTGCGCTCGCTGCCCTGGGCCGTCGCGCTCGGCCTGGTGCTGGGCGGCGCGCTGGGCAATCTGGTCGATCGCGTGTTCCGGGCGCCCGGCGGGTTCTCCGGCCACGTCGTCGACTTCGTGAGCCTGTTCGCGCCCTACGGCGAGAAGTTCCCGATCTTCAACGTCGCCGACATGGCGCTCAGCTTCGGCGTCGCCCTCGCGATCTACCTGGAGTACTCCGGCCGGATGCGCGACGGCACCCGGCTGCCCCGCGCCGGTAAGAAGGCCGCACCACCCGATCCGGCGGAGACGGCGGAGACGGAGCGGTGACGCGGGACCAGCGGTCGCTGCCCGTACCGGACGGCCTCGACGGCCTGCGTCTGGACCAGGCCGTCGCGCGGCTGTTCGGCTTCTCGCGTACGGTCGCCGCGGACCTGGTCGAGTCGGGTGACGTGCTGGTCGACGGCAGCACCCGGGCCAAGTCCGAGAAGGTCGCCGGCGGCTCGTGGCTGGAAGTCACCATGCCGGCGCCGCCCGAGGCGGTCACCGTCCGGGTCGAGCCCGTCGACGGCCTCACGGTCATCCACAGCGATGACGACATCGTCGTGGTCGACAAGCCGGTCGGCGTGGCCGCGCACCCCAGCCCCGGCTGGACCGGGCCGACCGTCATCGGCGGCCTGGCCGCGATGGGCCACACCATCGCCACCAGCGGTGCGGCCGAACGCCAAGGCGTCGTGCACCGCCTCGACGTCGGCACGACCGGCGTCATGGTCGTGGCCAAGAGCGAGCGGGCGTACTCCGCGCTCAAGCGCGCCTTCAAGGAGCGCGAGGTCGACAAGCGCTACCATGCTGTCGTGCAGGGACATCTGGATCCCTTGCGGGGCACCATCGACGCGCCGATCGACCGGCATCCGCACCACGATTACAAGTTCGCGGTCATGTCGAGCGGCAAGGCCAGCGTCACGCACTACGACACGCTGGAGGCGTTCCCCGCGGCCAGCCTCGTCGACGTGCGGCTCGAAACCGGGCGTACGCACCAGATCCGCGTGCACTTCTCGGCCCTGCGCCACCCGTGCGCCGGCGACCTCACCTACGGCGCCGATCCCACCCTCGCCGACCGCCTCGGCCTTACGCGCCAATGGCTGCACGCGCGGGCGCTGTCGTTCGAGCACCCGGGCACCGGCGAAACCGTGCGCTTCATCTCGGCGTACCCGGATGATCTGGCCCATGCGCTGGAGCTGTTGCGCGGATGAGGCTCGCGGACCTGGACCGGGTCCTGCTCGCGCCGGTCGCGCGCCGGGTCGCGGGCCGCAAGCCACGCGGCCTCAGCCTGATCGCCTGCCTCACGGCCGCGGCCGCCATCGCCACCGCGGTGTGGCAGGCCGATCGCGCCGCTCCCGCTGACTTCTCCGGCGGCGACGTGGTCCGGGTGGGCCTGCCGCCCGGCCTTCCAATCTCCGGGTACGCCGAAAGCAGCCGTCGCGAACTGGAAGCGCTCGCGGCCGCCGGGGCAACGGAGTCCTACGCTCTCGTCACGTTCGCCGAGTACCTGGCGCCCGATCGCCTGACCCCGATCCTCGGCGGCGTCACCCTCACATTCGTGTACGCCCGCGTCCCGGTGCCGGGCGAGCAGGCCGAGATCGTGCGGATCCCGGCGACCAAGGTGCCGGCCGACGTCGTCCTCGGGATGGACCAGGTCGCCGCCCGCAAGGCGCGGGAAGCGGCCGATTATCGGGCCCGCCTCCTGGGTACCACCGACGCCGCTCTTTCCGAGGTCTACCGAACCGGTGCTCGCATCGCCGCCGCCGAGTACGACGCTTATGCCACCCACTGCGCTTGTGCCTACGCGGCCGTCGTCCGGGCTACGCCCGCCGCACTGGAACAGATCGCGGCGCACCCCGATGTCCGGATCGTCGACCCCGCGCCCGAAGTACGCCGCCTCGACCGCGCCGTCTTCCTCCCACCCCTCCCTCCAACCCCCTAACCACCCCTCCCTCCAACCCCCTAACGTCGGGTTGATCATGAACTTGGGGTGACGGTCAACGGCGTGTCGACCACCGAACTTCATGATCGACGCTTGCTGGTCACCGGCACGGGGCTGCACAATCGGCCGTCGGCGGGATGGCAAGCTTCCGGACACGGCTTAAGGTGGACCGCGGACCCCGCTCACCGCGACAATTGTCGGGGTAACGGGTGGCGCTGGGAGGGCGAAGCGTGGAGGGCACACCGCAGGCGGATGCACCGCACTGGCGTGTCCTGGAGGATCGGGCCCGCCCGCCCCGGCCAGACGATCGCTATCCCGCACAGCGCGGTAGCTACCCCGTGCCGGTGAGCGGACCGGCGATCGGGGCCGGGCCGCAGGTCCGGGGGCCGATCGAGTGGCGGCCTACCCCCGCCGCCAGCAACTCCACCGAAAACGACATCGCCGTGCTGCGCCGCGACCTCGGCGGACCCCGCGTACTCGCCTTCGCCAACCCGAAGGGCGGCGTCCACAAGACGACCGCCACCGTGCTCGCCGCGGCGACGATCGGCAGCATCCGCGGCCGGGGCGTCATCGCCTGGGACGACAACGAACTGCGGGGCACCCTCGGGCTTCGGGCCGGCAGCGCGCGGCACGCGCGGACGATCCGCCATCTGCTGGCCGACCTGGCGCAGATCGAAAACGCCCCCAGCTACGAGATGGCCGAGATGCTGGACGCGTACCTGCGGCATGCGTCCGACGGTTCCTACGACGTCCTCGCCGGCGAGGAGAGCCCGCGGTTCGCTCAGCGTCTCGACACCTATACCGTCCGCCGGGTCCTGGACGTGCTGCGGCGTACGCACGAGGTCGTCTGCGTCGACACCGGCAACAACGTCGAGAGCGCCAACTGGCAGACCGTTCTTCAGGCCACCGACCAGCTCGTCATCACGACGGTGCCCCGCGAGGATGCGGCGTTCACCGCCGACTGGATGATCGACCTGCTGCACGAGGTCGGCCTGGGCCCGCTCGCCGACAACGCGATCACGCTGCTGTCCTGCCCGACGCCTGGCCCCTCGGCGCTCCTGGAAGATCTGCGTTCCCATTTCCGGACGCGTACGCGGGCCGTGGCGGTCGTGCCCTACGACCCGGCGCTGGAACCGGGCTCCTCCATCGAGTACGGCGCGCTGCAGCTGGCGACCAAGCGCGCCTGGCTGACGGCGGCCGCCACGATGCTCGAAACCTTCGGGTACTGACATGATCGAGCCGGCTCGGGCGACGGTCGCCAACATGCGCGCCCGGCTGGACGCCGGCACCCTGACGAGCCGGGACCTGGTCGTGATGCACCTCGCTCAGATCTCCCGGTATGACGGTGCCTTCCATGCCATCCGCTGCCTTTCGCCGTCAGCGCTGGACGACGCCGCCGAGAGCGACCGCATCCGGGCTTCGTCGGGGCCGCGGGGCGTACTGGAGGGGATCCCGATCCTCATCAAGGACAACATCGACGTGGCCGGCCTGCCGACCACGGCCGGCGCGCTGGCGCTGGAACACAACCGGCCCACGGTCGATGCGCCGATCGTCGCCGCGGTGCGGGCCGCGGGCGCGGTCATCCTCGGCAAGACGAACCTGTCGGAGCTGGCCAACTTCCTCACCGAAGGCATGCCGTCCGGCTACTCCTCGCTCGGCGGCCAGGTCCTCAACCCGTACGACACCTCGCTGACGCCCAGCGGATCGAGCAGCGGCTCGGCCACGGCCGCCGTGCTGGGATTCGCACCGCTGACCATCGGCACCGAGACCGACGGCTCGATCACCAGCCCGGCCGACCATCAGAGCCTGGTCGGCCTGAAACCGACCCACGGCCTGGTCGCTCGCACCGGCATCGTGCCGATCGCGGCGAGCCAGGACACCGCCGGGCCGATGACCCGGACCGTCGCCGATGCCGCCCTGCTGCTGTCGGTTCTCGCGCCGTCGCTCGGCTCGGTGGACCTGGGTGCGTCGCTTTCCGGCGTACCGTTCAGCGTCGTACGGGGTCCGGAGGACGCCGACGACAAGCCGAGCATCTCGCAACTCGCCTGCTTCGACACCGCCGTGCTGGCCTTGGCCGCCACCGGTGCGGTGCTCACCGACGTTTCCATCCCGGCGGGCGAGCACGACGACGAGCTGACCGTCCTGCATTACGAGTTCGCTCCGGGCGTCGACCGCTACCTGTCAGCCATCGGCGACGGCGCACCGATGCGGTCGCTGGCCGAGATCCAGGCGTGGAACGAGGCTCACGCCGAGGTGGCGCTGAAGTTCCGCCAGGTACACGTGGACACCGCCGTCGCCGTCGATCACGAGACCGAGTTCGCGGCGTACCAGGCGGCGCGGGCGCGCGACCTGAAGTTCGCCACCGACGCGCTGTCCACCGCGCTCGGCGACCGGGAATGCCTCGTCTTCATCGGCGCCTCCGGCTGCAGCCTGGCCGCTCGGTCCGGCTGGCCGTCGATCGTGATCCCCGGCGGGTATACCGCGGACAGCCGCCGGCCGGTCGGCATCATGCTCGTCTCGCGCCCGGGTACCGACGCGCGGCTGCTTGCGCTCGCTCATGCGCTGGAACGAGCACTGCCGGCTCGGCGTACGCCGTTCGAGATCAATCCGGCGGCGTTCCGCGGTCTGTAAGTCCTGTGCCCGGCGGATTCACCGGGCCCAGAACGCCGAGATCAGCCGGCCGCGGTGCGGAAGACCGGGAGGTAGCCGAGCGAGTGCCCGGTCGCCATCGGGTGGTAGGAGATGCTCAGATCGGCGAAGTTCACCGCGTGCAGCCACTTGTCGCCGCTGCACAGCTGATGCCCGACGAAGATCGACCGCACGTCGGCGAAGACGAAGCCGTGGCTCTGCGCCGCCGTACGCGTCAGATCGTCAATCAGGTTGATTCCTTCGTTGATCTTCGCCCGCGATGTGGCGCTCAGGCCCACGCAGATCGTGCCGAGCTGATAGAACACCGGATAGTCCAGCACGACCACGCGGGCGTTGGGGGCACGCGAGCGGATCGCGTTGTAGACGGTGTTCAGCAGGCCGTTGAGCTGCGACCGGGCCTTGTCCTCGGCGGCCTGCACGGCGGCGACGCACTGCGTCGTGCCCTGCAGGGCGCACGTGGTCATGATGGTGCTGAAGCCCATGTCGTTGCCGCCGACCGAGATGCTGACGAGAGTCGTCGTAGCGCTGAGCGCCGAGACTTGCGAGTTGACGACGCTCGTCGTGGTCGCGCCCGAGCAGGCGACCGACTTGTACGATGCCGGCGCCTTTTCGGTCGCCCACAGCGCCGAGTACGCCTTTGTACTGCGCTGGCAGGAGCCGCTTTCGGACGTGTAGCTGCCGGCGCCGACACCGGACGAGTAGCTGTCGCCGAGGGCGACATAGTGGACGGTGGATACGGCGTGCGCGGGGGTGGCCGCGAAGACGACCGACGCCAGCACTGCGGTGGCAGAACCGGCGGCGAGCGTCCAGAGACGGGAGCGGTTCAACACATCCTCCGGGGGGAGAGGGTGATCGTTGGAAGATGGATACCAGTCGGTAGCTTCCGCGGGAAGATGCGACTTTCCGCAACGTGCTCGGGGGCCCGCCCGACGCGATCCTGAGCGGCGGGCCGCGCTCGCGGAGACTGTCGGGGGGTCCCGCTAGGCTGTCTTGCGGCGCTCGGCTCGGCACCCGAAATTGGGGACAGCAGATTGGGGAACAGCGTGGCTGACAGCTTCGTTCACCTGCACAACCACACCGAGTACTCGATGCTCGACGGTGCGGCCCGGTTGAAGGAGCTGTTCAAGGAGGCCGCGCGCCTGGAGATGCCGGCGCTGGCGATGACCGACCACGGCAACATGTACGGGGCCTACGACTTTTACAAGCACGCCGTCGCGGCGGGCATCAAACCGATAGTCGGCGTCGAGGCGTACGTGACGCCGGGGACGGATCGGCGCGATCGCACGCGCGTACGCTGGGCCGACGGCGGCGAGAACGATGTTTCCGGCGGCGGTGCGTACACGCACATGACGATGCTCGCCACCGATGTCGACTCGCTGCACAACCTGTTCCGGATGCAGTCGCTGGCCAGCATCGAGGGCTACTTCTACAAGCCGCGGGCCGACCGCGAACTGCTCAACCGCTACGGCCGGGGGCTCATCGCGACGACCGGATGCCCGTCCGGTGAGGTGCAGACCTGGCTGCGCATCGGCGATTTCGAGAAGGCGTGCGCGAGCGCCGCCGAGTTCCAGGACATCTTCGGCGCGGACAACTTCTACCTCGAACTGATGGAGCACGGCCTGGAGATCGAGAACCGCGTACGCCAGGACCTGCTGGCGCTGGGCCAGCGGCTCAACCTCAAACCGGTCGCCACCAACGATCTGCACTACACCTATGACACGGACGCTGACGCGCACGAGGTCCTGCTGTGCGTACAGAGCGCGTCGACGCTGGCCGATCCCAAGCGGTTCAAGTTCGACTCCCGCGGCTACTACCTCAAATCGCCGGAGGAGATGCGAGCGCTGTGGGACGCCCAGGTGCCGGGCGCATGCGACGCGACGCTGGAGATCGCCGAGAAGATCGGCGACTATTCGGCCGTCTTCGCATCCCGCGACCTCATGCCGCGGTTCCCGGTGCCGGCGGGGGAGACCGAGGAGTCCTGGCTGCGCAAGGAGGTACGCCGCGGCCTGGTCGAGCGCTTCCCGGGCGGCGTACCGCAGTCGCATGCGCAGCAGGCCGAGTATGAGCTCGACGTCATCTGCAAAATGGGCTTCCCCGGCTACTTCCTGGTCGTCGCCGACCTGTGCGAGTACGCCCGCCGCGAAGGTATCCGCGTCGGACCCGGTCGCGGGTCGGCGGCCGGTGCCGTGATCGCGTACGCCCTGCGCATCACCGAGCTGGATCCGATTGTGCACGGCCTGCTGTTCGAGCGGTTCCTCAATCCCGAGCGCGTGTCGATGCCCGACATCGACATGGACTTCGACGAGCGCCGGCGCGGCGACATGATCCGCTATGCCACCGAGCGGTATGGCGAGGAGCGGGTCGCGCAGATCATCACCTACGGCACCATCAAGGCCAAGGCCGCCATCAAGGACGCGGCGCGCGTACTCGGCTATCCGTTCGCGATGGGCGACCGGATCACGAAGGCCATGCCGCCCGCGGTGATGGGCAAGGACATCCCACTGACCGGCATCTTCGACCCGCAGCATCCGCGCTACCCGGAGGCGGCCGAGTTCCGCCAGCTCTACGACGGCGACGCCGAGGTCAAGAAGGTCGTCGACACGGCCAAGGGGCTGGAGGGCCTCAAGCGGCAGTGGGGCGTACACGCGGCCGGTGTCATCCTGGCCGGCCAGCCGCTGCTGGACATCCTGCCGATCCACAAGCGCGAGCAGGACGGCGCGATCATCACCCAGTGGGACATGGGCGCGTGCGAGACCATCGGCCTGCTGAAGATGGACTTCCTCGGCCTGCGCAACCTGACGGTCATGGACGACTGCCTGGAAGGCATCGCCGCCAACCGCAACGAGACGGTCGTGCTGGAGGAGCTGGCGCTCGACGACAAGCCGACCTATGACCTGCTCGCACGGGGTGACACGCTCGGCGTCTTCCAGCTCGACGGCGGCCCGATGCGTTCGCTGCTGCGTTCGATGGTCCCCGACGGCTTCGAGGACATCTCGGCCGTGCTGGCCCTCTACCGGCCCGGACCGATGGGTGCCAACGCCCACAACGACTACGCCGACCGCAAGAACAGCCGCAAGCCGGTCATCCCGATCCATCCGGAGCTGGCTGAGCCGCTCGCCGACATCCTGGACGACACCTACGGCCTGATCGTGTATCAAGAGCAGGTCATGGCGATCGCGCAGAAGCTCGCCGGGTACTCGCTCGGCGCCGCCGACCTGCTGCGGCGGGCGATGGGCAAGAAGAAGAAGGAGATCCTCGACAAGGAGTACATCCCGTTCTCGCAGGGCATGCGCGACAACGGGTACTCCGACGAGGCGATCAAGACGCTGTGGGACATCCTCGTCCCGTTCTCCGACTACGCCTTCAACAAGGCGCACACCGCCGGGTACGGGCTGGTGTCGTACTGGACGGCGTACCTGAAGGCCAATTATCCGGCCGAATACATGGCCGCCCTGCTGACCAGCGTGGGCGACGACAAGGACAAGTCGGCCGTCTACCTCGCCGAGTGCCGGCGCATGGGCATCAAGGTGCTGCCGCCCGACGTCAACGCGTCGACCGCCCGGTTCACCGCGGTCGGCGACGACATCCGCTTCGGCCTGTCGGCGGTACGCAACGTCGGTGTCAACGTCGTCGAGGCGATCATCCGGGGCCGCAAGGAGAAGGGTGCCTACACCGACTTCTACGACTTCCTGCGCAAGGTCGATGCGGTCGCCTGCAACAAGCGGACGATCGAATCGCTGATCAAGGCGGGGGCGTTCGACTCGGTGCGGCACCCGCGGCGGGGACTCCTCGCGGTGCATGCCGACGCCATCGACTCCTTCCTCGACGTCAAGCGCAACGAAGCGGTCGGGCAGTTCGACCTCTTCGGCACCGCCTTCGGCGACAGCGACATGGGTGGCGGGATGATCGTCACGCCGCCGATCCCGGAGGGGGAGTGGGACAAGAGCGACCTGCTCGCCTTCGAGCGCGAGATGCTCGGCCTCTACGTCTCGGACCACCCGCTGCTCGGCATCGAGCATGTCCTGTCCGGTGCGGCCGAGATGTCGGTCGCCGCGCTCTCCGAGGAAGGCGCCGTCGCCGACGGCCAGGTCGTCACGGTCGCGGGCATCCTGTCCGGCGTACAGCGCCGCATCACCAAGCAGGGCAAGGCGTGGGCATCGGCCACATTGGAGGATCTGGCCGGCGCGGTCGAGGTTCTGTTCTTCCCCAACACCTACGAGCTGGTCGGGCCGTACGTGGCCGAGGATGCGATCGTGGTCGTGCGCGGCCGCGTCGACCGCCGCGACGACCAGCCCCGGGTGATGGCGATGGATCTGTCCATTCCCGACATCACCGTGCCCGACGACGTCAAGCCCGTCGTGCTGTCCCTGCCGACGACGCGCTGCACGCCGCCGCTGGTCCAGCGGCTGCACGAGGTTCTGGCGACCCACCCCGGCCAGGCCGAGGTGCACCTCAAACTCACCAACGGGCCGAAAGCGACCCTGTGGCGGCTCGGTCCGGTGCGGGTCGCGACGACGCCGGCGTTGATGGCCGACCTCAAGCAGCTGCTGGGACCGTCCGGAGTGGTGTAGGCGAATCGGCTTACCCCGAAGGGGAATCGGCTCTCGCGTGGCCGCCGGAACGGGTGTCGCGTACGCCCGCCGCAGCCGATGGTGCTGATCTTCGGGCAAGCCTGCGGAAGTCCCGCGAAGGCGCGATCACACCGTCGGCGCCGCCGTCACCGGCCCACGTGATGGTCTCGGTCAGGTATGGGCCGACCGATCCCCGAGTGAACATCGACGCCGCACTGGCCCGGTTGACCGCCGATGCGTGCGGCGCATCGGGGCAGGCCGCGATTCCACCCGGCGCCGTGGGTGTCACGGCCGAACGAGCAACCGGCCAGAGCCAGAGTGGCGGCGAGGATGACGGCTGCTGGGGAACGCACGGCGATGACCAAGTAAATCGTCACGGAACGCGTAGCTGGCCGACAACCGCCGCGCCGCCCAGTGCTCGATGATCGGGCGAACCCGCCCGCGCCACGAGACACAGACCCCAGACATGAGCCAAAGTGGTTGCAAGCTGAGCCAAAGTGATGCCATGATGATGCCATGGACCTGACCCCGTACGTCGCGAAGCTCCGCGACGAGCTGGCAATCGCGGCCGAGGCGGGCGGCCCGGAGGCGCGGGCGCTCGCTGATCGGCTGACGGCACCGCTGGAGTCGGCGATCCGCCTGACGCTGCTGGAAGCGCTGTCGACGGCGGCCGCCGAGATAACGAGAGACCTGGCGCCGGGCTCGGTCGAGCTGCGCCTGCGCGGCTTGGACCCCGGCTTCGTCGTGACCACGTGGCCGGCCGTGTCGCCGGCGGCACCCGAGGAGCCGCCGGTTCCGCCGGTTGAGCGCGAAGTCACCGAAGCAACGGGCGCGACGACGCGGATCAATCTCCGCCTGCCCGACGAGTTGAAGGCTCGCGTCGAGAAGGCGGCCGACCGTGAGCATCTGTCCGTGAACGCCTGGCTCGTCCGGGCGGCCGCCGACGCCCTGGACGCCCAGCGGCCGCCGCGCGGCACCGGCCGGGCCGGTGCCGAAGGTGGTCAGCGCTACACCGGTTGGGTCCGGTAGGAGGAGACGATGATGTCCACTTTCGATACTCCGAGCCCGATCGCCGTGACGATCAGCATCGCCATGGGCGACATCCGCATCAGCGCGAGTGAGCGGGCCGACACGGTGGTCGAAGTGAAGCCGTCCAACGACTCGGCGAAGTCGCGCAAGCTCGCCGAGCAGACGACGGTCGAGTACGCCGACGGCCGCCTCGTGGTCAAGACGCCGAAGCAGCTCGGCATTGCGTTCGGCCGGCCGGGCTCGGT
>Ga0114129_10013912_pt1 | contig 11464 bp, 8 predicted proteins | sample RhiMetdeltSRZDD1_FD_80071 | JGI IMG/M metagenome (GOLD analysis project Ga0114129, IMG submission 80071) | Populus rhizosphere microbial communities from Tennessee, USA - Rhizosphere MetaG P. deltoides SRZDD1 (version 2) (version 2) | ecosystem: Host-associated > Plants > Roots > Rhizosphere >... | reverse complement strand
TGAGTGGGAGAGTCCAGATGAACCATCGATTTCTCGTTCTCGTGAGTGGCCTCGCGGTTCCCGTCGCGGTCGCGTGGTTGTCGTCGATGCCCGTTGCCGGCCAGACGCGATCGGCCGGCGCGAGAACGAGCGGAAGCTCGGCGAAAGCCTACACCGCGCCGCGCACTCCGGATGGTCAGCCGGATCTGCAGGGCTTTTGGACCAACGCCACGTATACGCCTTTGGAGCGTCCGAAGAACGTGAGCAAGGAGTTCTACACGCGCGAGGAAGCGCTCGAAATAGCCAAACGAACGGCCGTGGAGGAGGCGGAGCAGACGGAACCCGGCACCGTTGCCGACGTGCATTACGACTTCACACAGTTTGGGCTGGACCGGAGCCAGGGCGCGATGGCCTTGAACCTGCGGACGTCGCTGATCGTCGACCCGGCGGACGGAAGGCTTCCTCCCCTGTCCGCGGAAGGACAGCGCAGAGCCGCCGACCGTGCCGCGGCGCGAAAGAGCCGGGGCGGCCCCCACGATGCCGTGCAGAACGAGCCGCTCCAGGCGCGGTGTATCCTGATGGACCGCAACGGGCCGCCGATGCTTGGCGGAGCCTACAACAACACCTACCAGATCATGCAGGCGCCCGGGTACGTGATGATTCTCGTCGAGATGCTCCACGACGCCCGCATCGTTCCGCTCGACGGACGTCCGCAGCTGGCGCCAAACGTCCGTCAGTGGACGGGGAGCTCCCGCGGTCGGTGGGACGGCCAGACGCTGGTTGTCGAGACGACGAATCTCACCGATAAGTTCGCGTTTCAGGGTTCGAGCGAGAACATGCGTTTGACGGAGCGCTTCACGCGCGTCGCCGAGGACACGCTCCGCTATCAATTCACCGTCGAAGATCCTGCGACCTGGACAAAACCCTGGTCCGCAGAGGTCCTGTGGCAGAGGGATAAAGGTCCGATATTCGAGCACGCCTGTCACGAAGGGAATTACGGGTTGTACAACACCCTCGCGGGCGCTCGCGCAGAGGAAAAGCGCGCGGCCGAGGAAGCCGCGAAAAAGAAATCCCCGAAATAAGGAGGGACTTCAATGCGCATGAGGCGAGCTGTTGTGGGCGTCGGCGCCGTCTTGTTGCTGGCCGCCGCGCCGGTGATGGCGCACCACGCATTCTCCGCGGAGTTCGACATCAACAAGCCGTTCAAGCTCCGGGGGACTCTCACGAAATGGGAAATGATCAATCCTCATTCGTGGTTCCACGTCGATGTGAAAGATGAGAGCGGCACGGTGGTCGAGTGGATGATTGAAGGAGGCAGCCCGAACCAGCTCATCAAGCAGGGTGTCACGAAACACACGCTGGTCATCGGCACGGAATTGACGATTGAAGGCTATCAGGCGAAAGACGGGACCAATAAAGGCGTGGGCCGGAATCTTGTGCTTGCCAACGGGCAACGACTGTTTCTCGGGGGGACCGCCGGCCCGCCAGACAACAAACAGGGCGGCAAGTAATCACGAAACCTCGGCAACGCCGTTCACGATGCTTTGAATCCTGCACAGGCTCGTGCTCGAACACGTCGATCGCCGCAGCCCAAGGTCGACCGCGTTCGAGAGCGCTGACGAGAGCACCGGGTTCAATCAGGCCCGTCACGCGTAGCATTCATTCTATCGGGCTCAACAGCGCGCGCGCGACAGCGTCGACACCTTCGGCGCCGGCCCCTTGAGCGTCGATGCCTTTATCGAGCCTCCCAGCCATTTCCTCCTCGACATTTGCTAGGATGCCGTCGGCCGTGACGAGCGCCGCGCTCCCGCCCATTTGCAAATGGGAAGACGTTTCGATGCCCAAGGGGGCAGTCCACGTCATCCACGGCCTCGCGGAACACCCCGAGCGCTACGAACGATTGGCCCGTGCCCTGAACGGCGCCGGTCTCATCGTCTGGGCGCACCATCAACGCGGGCATGGCCGCAACCCTGTTCCAGGCATTCGCGGGCACTTTGGAGATCACGACGGCTGGCAGGCGCTCGCCGAGGATGCGTGGGCCGTCTCGAGCCAGTTGCTGGCCGAGCGGCCTGGATTGCCGCTGCTGATGTTCGCGCATTCGATGGGATCGTTCGTGGGGCAACGGGTCATCGCCGAGCACGTGGTGTTCTATGCCGCCGCGATCTTCTCCGGCACCAACGGGCCGCCAACCTTCAAGGAAGGCACTCTGCGGAACCTCGCGCGGCTGCAAGTGTTGGTGCGCGGGCCGCGAGCCGCCGGCGTATGGCTTCAGAAGATCGTGCTCGAAGACACGTACAACGGACCGTTCGGCCCGGACGCTCCACCGAATACCTGGCTGTCGAGAGACGAAGAGGAAGTGCGAAAGTACAACTACGATCCCGATTGCGGATTCCCGCTGACGTCCCAAGCGTGGCTCGACCTGCTGAACGGTCGAGCGGCGCAGAGCACGGTCGATTTCTTCAGGACGATTCCGAGCGCGCTGCCGATCTACATCATCTTCGGGACGAGCGACCCTGTGGGTGAGCAGGGGAAAGGCGTCGCGCGACTGTTGAAGATCCTCGCCGAGGCCGGGCTGGCGTCGGTCACCAACAAGCCGTACCCCGAGGCTCGCCACGAGCTGGTGAACGAGATTAATCGCGAAGAGGTCACGACCGATCTGATTCGGTGGATCGGCCGCGTCATCGGCTGACGCGCAATCCCGAAGGACAACAACAGGTGTCAGGCACTCACAAGGTGGAACGACCTCCGGGGCCGTATATCAACCTGCCGCTGGCCGTCATCGCGCAGATGCTGCCGGCGATCTTTCCTTTCGATCCGTTGGCGTTCGGGCTGAGTGTCGCGCGCGACTTCGGCGATATCGCGCACTACCACATCGGTCCGCTCCACGTGTATCAGCTGAATCATCCAGACTTCGCGCGGCAGATCCTCGTCGAGCAGCCGGAAAAATTCCATAAGCCGCGATTGCTCAAGCGCGCCTTCGGTCCTTTTGCGGGGGCAGGGTTGGTGACCAGCGATGGCGCGCTCTGGAAACAGCAGCGGAAACTGATGCAGCCCGCCTTCAATCACAGCCACCTGGCGAAATACGGGGCCGTCATGGTGGAGCACGCGCGGCGCATGGCCGATTCCTTCGCAGAGGGGCAACCGCTGGAAGTCAACGCGGAAATGGCGCGACTGACGCTCGGAATCGTCATCAAGTGCCTCTTCGGCGCGGATCTCACAGGCGAGACGCAGGAACTTGGCCGCCTGATGGTCGCGGTGCTCGACGCTGCGAATCAGCGCTTGAACGCGGTCCTCCGCATTCCGTCATGGGTTCCCACGAGACGGAATCTTCGCGAGAAGCACGCGCTCGCCAGGCTCGACGCGATGCTCCACGGTCTCATCGCGATGCGCCGGGCATCTGGCGCCAACCAGGACGATCTGCTGTCGGTGCTGCTGACCGCCACCGATGAGGAGAGCGGCGTCCGGATGTCCGATCAGCAATTGCGGGACGAGATGATGACGCTGGTCCTGGCGGGGCACGAGACCACCGCCACCGCGCTGACATGGACCTGGTACCTGCTGGCGCAGCATGCCGAAGTCGAGGCTCGACTGCTCGACGAGCTTGATCGCGCGTTGCGAGGCCGCACACCCACAGCGGCCGATCTGCCGAATCTGCCGTATACCGAAATGATCGTTCGGGAAGCCATGCGCCTGTATCCGCCGGCCCCCGGAGTCGCCCGCGAACCAATCGAGGATGTCACCATCGGCGGCTATGACGTTCCGAAGGGCAGCCTCATCACAGTCAACACGTACGCGCTTCAGCGCGACCCGCGGTTTTTTGGCGATCCCGACCGATTCAACCCGGAGCGCTTCACACGTGGCTGGGAAGATCGCATTCCGCGGTACGCCTATCTGCCGTTTGGCGGCGGCCCGCGCGTGTGCATCGGCAACGGCTTCGCCATGATGGAGGCGCGGCTGATCCTCGCGACGATGGCACAGCGTTGCCAACTGTCACTGGTGCCCGGCCAGAAGGTCGTGCCGACACAACTCGTGACCGTGCGCCCGAAGCACGGCATCAGGATGAAGCCGACGGTGCGTCCACGTGCGATCGACTAATCGCGCGGTATCATCGGCAAGGTCAGCGCTCGGCAGAGCCATACCTCCAGAATGACGCCGCGGCTTCTCGTTTACACGTGGCCATACGCCTTGGTGTTCTGGGGCGTGATCTTCTGGGCGTTCGCGCCGGAGTTCCGCATCATCAAGAGACGGCAAGAGCCGTCGTCGATGCCGCAGGACGCGAGTTCGAAGCGGCTGATCATGATCGCCCAGGGGCTCGCGAGTGTCGGCGCGTTCGCGATCGCGGCCGGCGTTCCGGCGGGAGCGCTCGCGCATCGCGCGCGGTGGTTCTGGCTGGGCCTGATCGCGATTGTTGCCGGCAGCCTCCTGCGCCGCCACTGCTGGCGGATGCTCGGCACGAGCTTCACGGGCGCCGTGATCGTCGAGCAGGATCAGGCCGTCGTCGATCGCGGCGCCTACAAATACATACGGCATCCGTCGTACACGGCCGGCGCGATCATGTTCCTCGGGATCGGACTCGCCCTCGCCAACTGGATCAGTCTGGCCGTGATACTGGCCGGCATGTCGATCGCGTACGCATATCGAGTACGGGTCGAGGAGCGTGCGCTCATGGCCGTCCTGGGCGATCCGTACCGGCGCTACATGAGCCGAACGAAGCGGTTCGTGCCGTTTCTGTTCTGACATCGGAGCGGACTACACTTCACGGCGGGAGACGACATCATGACGCGCTCGTTGACGCATCTCTTCGACGGCTTCGACGGCGGCAGAATCTCTCGGCGACAACTGCTGCAGGCGCTTGCCCTCGCCGCGGTTTCGGCGCCGTCGGCCTCGTTCGCGCAACGCGCCGGCGCTGGCGCCGATCCGGCGGCGCAACGGGATACGACGCCGCTCGTTCCTCCATTCGAGCCGACGGGCTGGAAAAGCGTGTGGCTCGACCATCTCTCATATCGGTGCGTCGACCACCGGAAGGCGGCGGCGTTCTACGCGACGCTCATGGGATGGAAGGTCCGCTCCGACGACGGGAAGCAGGCGCTGCTCGACATCGGCGAGAACTCGGGAGGCATCCTCGTTCGCGGCGGGATGACCGGGCCGCCGCCGGCAGCCATCACCGACGCCGGGCTTGGCGTCAACCGCCCGCCCGTCAACGCCGTGTTCGACGGATTCGCCTGGGGCATCGAGCCCTGGGACACCGACAAGGTCAAAGCCGAGCTCGACAAGCGCGGGTTGAAGCCTGTCGCCAACCATGCCGGTTCGGACTACCGGAGTTTCCACGTCCAGGATCCTGACGGGTTCGATCTCGCCGTCACGAACGGCACCAAGGCACTCCGGAGGAAAGCACCCGCGACCGCGAAACTGCCCGCGCCGGCGCCGTTCGAGCCGACGGGCTGGAACACCTTGTACCTCGACCACATTTCATTCGAGGTGCCAGATTTCCGCCGAAGCGCCGCGTTCTACCAGGCGCTTCTCGGATGGAGCGTGCGTCCGGGGAACGGGAATCAGGCCTCCGTCCAGATCGGCGACATCGCGGGCGCCATCATCCGGGGCAACGCCGCCGCTCGGGCCCGCGCTCGAGGAGGCGACGCCGCGGCCGCCGTTGCAGCCGCGCCAGGGCCCTCGACCGGCGTGACCGCGGCAATTGGCCATATCAGCTTTGGCATCGAGAACTGGGACACGGAACGCGTGCGCGCCGAGCTGAAGAAGCGCGATGTCGTCTACGTCAACCGCGACGGGCAGCGCGAGCCGCGCCCCGACATGACCGGAACGCTCGAGAGCTTCCACGTGCCGGACGCGATGGGATGGGACCTGCAGATCGGCAACAAGATCGCGCCGCGATAGTCGACGCGCGCCAACCGCGTCGACTCAATCCTGTCTGAGCGTCACGATCGGGTCGATACGTGCCGCTCGCAGCGCCGGTATCACAGCAGCGAGCACGCACGCCGGCACGATGCAGAGGAGGCCGGCGGCGTACGCCACCGGATCCAAGACGTGAACGATCTTGCCGAGCGTTGCAGCGCCAGCCGCCGCCATGAGCACAATCCCGAGCGCCGCGGCCAGGCCGGCGCCCGCAATCAGACCGAAGCCGACTGGCCGCACGGACTGAGAGAGCACGAGGCCCCCGACGTGTCGCGTGGTCGCGCCGAGCGCCATACGCACGCCGATCTCCTTTGCGCGCTGTTCGACGAGGTACGACAGGACGCCGAACAGCCCGGACAGCGTCAGCGCGAGCGCCAAGGCTCCCAGCGTCAGCGTCAGCCAGAAGCCGACCTGCAGGAAATACGTCTCCATCCTTGCCAGTGTCCTCATCGTGATGACCTGGCCCATGTTGGGATCGACGACGGTGAGGCGCTGGAGAAGCGCGCGGCGCGCCTGGTCGGCGTCGCCGTGGACGCGCACGGTCAGCGACGTCTTGGCTGTCGAGGCACTCGTCGGTACGAACACGCCGGCTTCGTCGTAACCAGCCAGCCGGAAGCCGGCCACGTCGCGGGCGATGCCGACCACGGTAAAAGCGCGCGACAGCAGAGGAGGCTCATCGACGCGCCGCGTGTCGGAATCTGGATCCGGTTCGAGATGAAGGAGCTGACCCACCGCGTCGCCGTTCGGCCACAACTGCCGCGCGACGGTTTCGGACACGACGACCACGGCCGCGCTCGAGGTGCGCTCGGCCTGGGTGAAGCCGCGGCCTCGCAAGACATCGATACCCAGCACGCTGAAGAATTCCGGAGATACGAACTTGTAGACGACGTTCGACCGACCGCCCGGAACGTCTGCGAAGGCGGCACGCGGTCGGCTGAGCGGGTCGGGCCATGACGCCGCCACCGATGCGACCGATGGGTCGGCCATGACGGCCTGGACCATCGCGGTGCGCGTGCGCTCGTTGATGATTTCGATGATGACCGTGTCGGCGGTCCGCATGCCAGGATCGGCAGTCGAAGAGGCAAGCGCGCCGCGCAGAAACACGGCCGACGAGATCAGGAGCAGCGCCGATGCGGCGACCTGCACGCCCACGAGCACGCTGCGTGCGCGGCCCGGGCGGGAATCCCGCGTCACCTCGCCGCGAATGGTCCGTACCAGCTCGAGACGCGTGGCCTGCAGCGCCGGTGCGAGCCCGAAAAAGACGGTCGATGCCATCGCGCCCGCGACGAGGAACAATGCGACCCGCCAGTCCGCCGCGGGCACGGCGACGCTGATGGTCTCGGCGAGCTCGGGCGCCAGCGTGCTCGTCACCGCGTAGAGCGTGCCTTGGAGTACGGCTCGTGAGATGAGGAACCCAAGCGCGGCGGACGCGAGGGCGAGGAGCAGGCTTTCCGTGAGCAGCTGGCGGACGATGCGCCGGCGCGACGCGCCAAGCGAGAGCCGGATACCAAGCTCACGCTGTCGTGAAACGGCGCGCGCCAGCAGCAAGTTGGCCACGTTCGCGCATCCGATCATCAGAATCAGCCCGAAGGCAAAAAAGAGCGGCGTGAACACCAGCATCGCCTCCGCCGGCTGCGGAATGGTGCCCTGCCGCGGTTCGAGCGTGATGTTCCGGGTGCGGCGATCGACAACGCTTCCCTCGATCCGGCGCGAGTCCCACACGACGAGCTCTGCGAGCGCCTGCTTCTGCGAGAGTCCGGGCTTCAGCCGTCCGACGATGTCGATGCCGACAGCGTCTTCATGTCCGGCGTGAATCGGGCGGACCTGGCCGAGGAGCGCGAGCGGCGCCCAGTAGTCGGGCGCCACGATGTCGAGTCCGCGAAGCCCCTCGGGCATCACGCCCACGATCTCGAATGAAACACCGTTGACGAGCAGCCTGCGCCCGACGACAGCCGGATCGTTCGCGAAGTGCCGCGACCAGCCCCGGTGACTCAGCACGACGACCGGTCGACCGGCGTAACGCTCGTCGTCGGCAGGCGTCAGCGCGCGCCCCATCGCGGCGCCGACCTGGAGCACTTGAAAGAAGTTCCCCGTGACGAGCGTACCCGCCATCATCCGGCCGTCGATGCGGCTGTCGATGTCGGGCACCATCGCGAACGCGTCGGAGAAGACACTGGTTTCGCGGCGCAGCGCCTCGAATTGCGGCCGCGTCAATCGCACGCGTTCGCCGCTGGGCGACTGTGGTCGCTCGACCGCGAACAGCTCGTCGGGACTGGGTACCTGGTCGACGCGAAAGATCAGCGCGTTGAGGAACGTGAAGACCACAGCGACGAGGCCCAGGCCCAGCGCCACCGTCGTCACGATGGTGACGGCAGCCAGGGGCGCCCGCCGGAACGTGCGGAAGGCGTACAGGATGTCTCGCACGCAGCCGTCGATGAACGCGGTGCCTCGCGCATCGCGGCACTCGTCGGCGGCCAGTGCCGCGGAGCCGAAGCGCGCGAGAGCCCGGATGCGAGCCTCAGAGGGCGCGACGCCGTCGGCGATGTGCTGCTGCGTCTCGCGCTCGATATGGAACGCCAGCTCCTCGTCCAGCTCGCGTTCCACGCGGCGCGGAGCGACCAACGCGCGAACGCGGAGCTTCAAATCGCGGAAGTTCATGGGCGTGACGCCAGCCTCATCGCGCACGCGATCGCCCGGCGGTCCATGGTGTCGAATGTCGACACTAACGCGTGTTGTTGTCGGTTGTCAACACCAACGATTGGGCTGGGGCCCTACGACGCCACGGAGACGGCCTGCGCCGCCCGGCCGGCGAACTGGCTGTGATACAGCTCGGCGTAGCGGCCCTTCGCCGCGAGCAGCTCCTGATGCGTGCCCTTCTCGACGATCCGGCCGTGCTCCATCATCAGGATGACGTCCGCGTTGCGAATGGTCGACAGCCGGTGCGCGATGACGAACGTCGTCCGGCCGCGCATCAGCTCGCCCATCGCTCGCTGAATGAGGATTTCGGTGCGCGTGTCGACGCTGCTCGTGGCCTCGTCGAGAATCAGGATCGCCGGGTCGACGAGGAACGCGCGGGCGATCGTCAGCAGCTGTTTCTGCCCCTCCGACAGGCTGCTTGCCGCCTCGTTGATCGGCGTGTCGTAGTTCTCGGGCAGCGTCCGAATGAAGTGGTCCGCCTGCGCCGCCTTCGCGGCCTTCACAATCGCTTCGTCGCTCGCGTTCTCGCGTCCGTACGCGATGTTCTCGCGGATCGTGCCGGAGAACAGCCAGGTGTCCTGGAGCACCATCCCGAAGGTGCGGCGGAGCGCCCCTCGCTTCAGCTGACGCGTGTCCACGCCGTCCACGCGGATGGCGCCGCGGTCGATGTCGTAGAAGCGCATCAACAGGTTCACGAGCGTTGTCTTGCCGGCGCCCGTGGGACCGACGATGGCGATCATGCGCCCCGGCGCGATGTCGAGCGACATGTCGTCGATGAGCGGCACGTCCTCCTTGTACCTGAAACTCACATCGTCGAGCTGCACGGCGCCGCGCGGGGCGGCGATCACCGCTGCGTTCTCCGAGTCGGGCGTCTCCTCCGGCTCATCCAGCAGCTCGAACACGCGCTCGGCCGACACGATCGTCAGCTGAATCATGTTGGCGATCCCGCTCAACTGCGAGATCGGCATCGAGAATTGACGCCCGTACTGAATGAACGCCTGCACGTCGCCGATGGCAATCGCGCGACGCGTGACGAGCAGGCCGCCGATCACCGCGACGAACACGTACCCCAGATTGCCGACGAACATCATCACCGGCATGATGATGCCGCTCACGAACTGCGCGCGCCACGCGCCGTCGTAGTAGGTTCCGTTCAGCGCGTCGAACGTCGCCACCGATTTCTTTTCATGGCCGAACGCGGCGACGATGGTGTGGCCGCCGTACATCTCGGCCACATGACCGTTCAGCGCGCCGAGTGCCATCTGCTGGCTCATGAAAAACTTCTGCGACCGCTTCGCGATGCGCGCGACCACGACGATGCTGAGGGGCAGCGTCAGGACGATCACGAGTGTCAGAATCCAGCTGATCGTCAGCATCATGACGATGACGCCGATGAGCGTCAGCACCGACGTCAGGAGCTGCGTGAGGCTCTGCTGCAGCGTGCCGCTGATGTTGTCGAGATCGTTCACCGCGCGGCTCATGACTTCCCCGCGCGTTCGCGAGTCGAAGAACTTCAACGGCAGACGGTCGAACTTCGCCTCGACCTCCCGGCGCATCGTGTAGACCGTCGTCTGCGCGATGTTCGCCATGAGGTACTGCATCACGTACTGGAAGGTGTTGCCGAGGAGGTACAGGCCGATCATCCCGAGAAGGATGCGCCCGACGTAGTCGAAATCAATCGCGGCGCCGGGGACGCCCATCGCCTTCGCGACGAACCCCTCGAAAATCTTCGTCGTCGCCTTGCCGAGGATCTTCGGGCCCAGCACGCTGAAGACGGTGCCGATCGCGCCGGCGGCGATCACCACGACCAGGCGCGCGCGGTGCGGACGCAAGTACGTGAGCAGCCGGGCCCGCGACGCCTTGAAGTTCTTCGCCTTCTGGGTCGGCATGCCGAGCCCGGCGAATCCCCGGCGGCCGAACATGTCGGCCGGCGCCGCGGTGCGCGCCGCGGCCTGCGGCGGCGCTGCTTGGGACGGTCCCGGCCGTGAAGGCGCGCTCACGCGACCTCCTCGAGCGAGACCTGCGACGCCACGATCTCGCGGTAAATCTCGTTCTGCTTGAGCAGCTCGGCGTGCGCGCCGATGCCGACCACCCGCCCGTTATCGAGGACGACGATGCGGTCGGCGTTGATGACGGTGCTGATGCGCTGGGCGACGACGAAGACGGTGGCGTTCGTGGTTTCGCTCGTGAGCGCGGCGCGCAGCTTCGCGTCGGTCGCGAAGTCCAGCGCGGAGAAACTGTCGTCGAAGACGTACACGTCGGGCCTTCGCACGATCGCCCGGGCGATCGCCAGCCGCTGCTTCTGTCCGCCCGAGAGATTCATGCCGCCCTGCGCGATCGGCGCCGCGAACGTCTCCGGCAGCGCGTCGACGAACTCTAAGGCCTGCGCGACCGCTGCCGCGTGGCGCACCTCCTCGTCGGACGCCTCTTCGCGGCCGTAGCGGATGTTCGCGGCGACAGTGCCGGTGAACAGCACTGCCCTCTGCGGGACGAAGCCGATGCGCGCGCGCAGGTCCGCCTGCGTCATCTCGCGCACGTCGACGCCGTCCACGAGGACGCGCCCCTGATTGACGTCGTAGAAGCGCGGGATCAGGCCCACGAGCGTCGACTTCCCGGAGCCGGTGCCGCCGATGATCGCGGTCACCTCGCCCGGATGCGCGGTGAACGACACGCCGGTGAGCGCCGGCTCCTCGGCGCCGGGATACTGAAAGGTGACGTTCTGGAATTCCACATGCCCGCGCTTCGTGGCGAGCTGCGGCCGGACGGGGTTCGCCGGATCGACGATCTCCGGCGCCAGGTCCAGCACTTCGTTGATGCGCGCGGCCGCCGCCGACGCGCGCGGCAGCATCACGAACATGGCGGTGACCATGAACACCGC
>Ga0114129_10013911_pt1 | contig 11464 bp, 9 predicted proteins | sample RhiMetdeltSRZDD1_FD_80071 | JGI IMG/M metagenome (GOLD analysis project Ga0114129, IMG submission 80071) | Populus rhizosphere microbial communities from Tennessee, USA - Rhizosphere MetaG P. deltoides SRZDD1 (version 2) (version 2) | ecosystem: Host-associated > Plants > Roots > Rhizosphere >... | reverse complement strand
GGCGCGGCGACCGAGACCGAGATGAAAGAGAAGAAGGCGCGCGTCGAGGACGCGATGCATGCGACCAAGGCGGCCGTCGAAGAAGGCATCGTCCCTGGCGGCGGCGTCGCCCTCATTCGTTCGGCACGGGCGCTCGACAACCTGAAGCTCGGTGGCGATCAGCAGATCGGCGTCAACATCGTCAAGCGGGCAATCGAGGAGCCGATGCGGTGGATCGCGACCAACGCGGGCCACGAAGGGTCCATCGTCGTGCAGAGAGTGCGCGACCTGAAGGACACCGAGGGGTTCAACGCCTTGACCGACACATACGAGGATCTCGTCAAGGCCGGCGTCATCGATCCGGCGAAGGTCGTGCGCTCCGCCCTCCAGAACTCCGCGTCGATCGCCAGCCTGCTGCTGACGACCGAAGCGCTCATTTCGGAGATCCCGGAGGAGAAGAAGGAAGCGGCCGGCGGACCCGGCGGTCCGGGCGGCATGGGCGGGATGTACTGATTGCGGATCTCGGATCTCGGATTGCGGAATCCGATATCCGAAATCCAACATCCGAAATCAAAAGGCCCGGCGAGCTCGCGCTCCCGGGCCTTTTTTCACTTGTCGGGCTGCCCTCAGGGTTCCCGCTCGAATCGGATCACCCGGTCGTTCTCAAACAGCGCCAAGAACTGGTTCGCTGGATCGCTGAACATGGCGTGCGTGGGGCTCGCCGAATAACCAGCATGCCTGCGGCACGCCGACTACCGAAGTGTGAACGTCAGCTCGATCGTGACGAGAACGGGAACCGGCTCACCCAGGCGCGTGCCCGGCGCGAAGCGCCACTGTTTGGCGGCTTTGATGGCTTCCTGGTCGAGGCCGAACACGCCGTCGAGCGATCGCAGAATCTGTACGTCGCCGACAGAACCGTCAGGGCGTACGACGCACTCGAGCAGCACCTGGCCCTGGACCTTCGCGCGCATGGCGTCGGAGGTGTACTGCGGCTTCACCTCGCGCAGGACGCGCGGGATCGTGACGCCGTTGCCCGGGCGATAGGTCCCGCCCCCGGTGCCGCCGCCGCTACCTGGTCCGAGACCTGATCCCGATCCGGGACCGATGCCCGTTCCCGTGCCGGTTCCAGCGCCGCCGCCAGTGCCTGCTCCCTGCGAGAGCGTCGGCGGTCCAGGCGGCGCCTCGATCGCGCCCGGAAGCGTATCCGTCGAGGCGGCGGTCAGCTTCGCAGGAATGTTGAACTGCTCGATTAGAGGTGGCTCGTTCTTCGCCTGCGTCGCTTCGATTTTCGGGGGTTTCGCGACCGGAACGGTGATCTTGTCCTTGCCGGGCAGCTCGGCCTTCCGCGGCGGCTCCTTCATTTTGTTGCCGCCGCCACCGCCACCGCCGCCCGGACCGGGCTGACTGAGCCAAATGATGTTCTGATTGGGCTGGTCGGGAAGAAACGCCGCCGTCGTCACCGGATGCGGCACGAAGCGGATGAACAGGACGACCGCGACAACGACGAGCACGTGAGAAACGAGCGACGCCACTGCGGCCGGCGCAATGTGCTTGGCTGGCTGCTCGAACAGGAACGGCACGTCGACGGGGTGCTCGCCTTCGACGTGGACGGACAGATGCCCGGCGGACGCATTTTCGCAAACTCCGGGCGTCTTTGTGGGCTCGGTCATCTGAACTGGTATTGGGCCCGTCGAGATATTCTCGCGCACGTGTCTTGAGGAGGCAACTGCAAAAGCAATGCCTCGAACCTCGTGTGTATTTGTTGATGCGAACGCGGAAGATCAGTGGCCGGGCTGTCCTCAGACGCGGCCGGACCAGGCCCCAATGGCGGCATTACCGCCGCCGTAGGAATGAAACAGCGCGAGCGCATCGGCCGCGCGCGGCTCGCTGCGAACTGCCACGAGCACTCCGCCGCGCCCCACCAGTGTTTCGAAGATGCGGCCGTCGTGAGCCTGGAACCCGGCGCGGCGCATGGTGCCGGCGAGGCCGAGCGTTGGCAGATCACCGACGGTGCCCTGCAGGGCGGCGACGAGCGGCCCGTGCGAGACGGCCGCGCCAATCGCGCCCAACTCGATCCGATCGCCCGGCCGTCCGAACGTCTTCTCGACCAGCGCCGTGGCGTCCTCGGTGGCTTTCGCGAGGATGGTGGTGCCTTCAGGGGGAAACCCGGCCTGCTTCAGCGCGTCGAGCGCCTTGGCCGCCCAGGCGGCATCTTGAAAGACGGCAACCGTGAAAAGACCGGTGTCGATCATCATCGGTAGTCGGTAGTCGGTAGTCGGTAGTCAGTAGTCGGTAGTCGGCCGGTGGTCGGCAGTCGGATCACGACTATCGACTCGACTGCCGACTCTCGACTACTGACTACCGACTACTGTGTTCTGGGCAGTAATGTATCACGGTGGATATCGCGATTGTGGGCGCTGGACCGGCGGGCGCGCGGGCCGCGTGGGTCCTGGCGCGAAGCGGCGCCCACGTCACGATCTTCGATGCTTCGCATCCGCGTGAAAAGCCCTGCGGTGGCGGCGTGACGGGTCGCGCGCTCGCGCTGGTCGCCGACGCAATCGATGCGACCTCCTGGGCGTGGACGCCGATCCACACGGCTCGCTTCGTCCGCCTTCGCGCCTCGCGCGCTTCGGCGGGACAGGTCCGCCTTGACGGCTGCGGCGCGCCGTCGGGACAGGTTGCCGATCGCACAGACAGCCGAGAATCGGCGACTGTCGCGCTCGATCACGGGGCGCTCGTGGTTGCGAGCCGGGCAGAATTCGACGCCGCGCTCCTGGCCGCGGCGCAGCGGGCGGGCGCGGTTCTAGATCGCACACGCGTCACGGATGTCCGCGTCTCGTCGGACGGCGTTCGTCTGGAGACGCAGAACGGCACTCGGCGCGCCGACATCGTGGTCGGTGCCGACGGCGCGAACAGTCTGGTCCGCCGCCGCGTCGCGCGGCCCTTCCGGCGCGATCAGCTGTCGATTGCGACGGGCTTCTTCGCACACGGTGTGACGAGCACAGAGATCGTGATCGAATTCGTCGCGAATCCCCCGGGCTACATCTGGTCATTTCCACGTCCGGGACATCTCGCGATCGGCATTTGCGCCGAGGCCAACGCAGGCACCACGGCGCAAACCCTTCGGGCGCGGACGGCCGACTGGATTCGCGACACCCAGATCGCCCGCGGCGCGCGGCTCGAGCCCTACGCGTGGCCGATTCCCTCTCTCCCGACGCGCGACGCGAACGCGCTCACCGTCGCGGGGTCGCGCTGGCTGCTGACGGGCGACGCCGCCGGGCTCGTCGATCCGATCACGCGCGAGGGGATCTACTTCGCGCTGGCGTCCGGCCAGTGGGCCGCCGAGTCGCTGCTGGGCGATGCCTTCGCGTCCGCGTACGCCTCACGCGTCCGCGAGGCCGCCGGGACCGAGCTCAGTCGCGCCGCTCGCCTCAAGGCCGGCTTCTTCCGTCCAGCCTTCATCAGCGTCCTGATGCGCGCACTGCAGCAGAGCGCGGGCGTCCGTGCTGTGATGGCAGACCTCGTTGCCGGACGCCAGGGTTACGCGAGTCTCAAATGGCGCCTCTTGAAGACGTTCGAAATCGGGCTGGCCTGGCGGGCGTTGACGGGGTCCGGCTGAAGCCGGACACGACGGGCGATTTCTGGCCTCACTTCGAATAGTACCCGTCTCGCGCTCTGATGCGCGCGCCGGGACGGTTCACGGCGACGTCGATCGAGTGCCACGACGGCTCAGCGGCTGTCACGCGCGACGGCGTATAACCCAGTAGATACTGCGAGCGCAACTCGGTCGCAATCGCAGTCAGCGTGGACGCAAGCGCGCGGGGATCCGCCAGGAAGAACGAGCGCCCGCCGCTGGCCGTCGCGATCTCGGCGAACACCGCCGGTCGCCTGGCGCCGACCGCCACCGGGTACACGATCACATCGCGGCGCCTGGCCTGTTCGACGAGGGCGGCTGCCGTCGTGTCGCTGTACCGATCCGTGCCATCCGACAACACCACCAGCGCCCGACGTCCTTTAGCCGGTTGAATGGCATCGAGCGCGCCGGCCATGGCGTCGTAGAGCGGCGTGGTGCCCCACGCGTCGAGCCGGTCGATCGCCGCGATCGCCGCTTCGTGATTCGTCGAGAGAGGAGCGACGACGCTGGTGTCGCTGCCGATCGCAATGACCATCACCTGATCCGCAGGCTTCAGCGCGTCGATGAACGCGCGCGCGGCACTCTTGGCGAGGTCGAGACGCGCGCCGCGGCCGGCGCCCATGCTGAAGCTGCGATCGACGCCGACGGCGACGGCCAACGGAAACTCGCCCGCAGCAAACGCGGTGATGGTCTGCGCAGTTCCGTCCTCGGAGACGTGAAAATCGGCAGCCGTCAGGTCGGCCACGGATCCGCCCTGCCGATCCGTGACGGTCGCGTACACCTCGACGAGGTTCACGCCGGACGTAAATTGCGCGTAAGTGCCCTCGGCAAGCGCCAGCGCGAATAGTGGTACAATCGCGGTTTCAAGGAGCACTGCCATGGGCCGTCTCGGGCTGCCAGAACTGCTGGTCATTCTGGCGATTATCATCGTCATCTTCGGAGCAAACCGCTTGCCGGGACTCGGCCGCGGCATCGGCAGCGCCATCAAGAATTTCAAGGACGAGTTCAAGGAAAAAGAGGACGACAAAGAGAAGGACGAGGACAAGCGCGACCGCCGCGCTTCATAACACGACGCGCGAATCACCGATCCGGCGCGTGACGCGCTCGCGATCGAGATACTCCAGCAGCGGAATCGCAAACTTCCGCGTCACGCCAAACCGCTCCTTGAACGTGGCGACATCGATGCGCGCCGCGGTCCCCCCCGACCCCTTCATCCCGGCAATGTCGTCTTTCAGGCGCCGCAGCGCCTCGTCGTGAAACACGAGCTCGTCGACGCGCACCAGGACTTTCTGTCGCAGCAGCAACTTCATCACGCGATCGGCGACTGCCGGTGAGACGCCCGCGTCGGCGGCGATCGAGGTCGGATCGGGCGGCTTGAGACCGGCGTCGCGGTAGATGCGCTCGATCGCAGCACGGGCGCGATCCTCCTCAGGCGAGAGCGCGACCCGATGACTCGCGAGCGCCACGCGCTCCCGCGCCGCCACCGTGCCGGCCTGCGCAAGATCCGCCAGCGCGCGCTCGAAGACCGACGCGTGTCCATGACCGAACAGCTGCTCCCGCAGCTCTTCCCGTGGAACACCTTCTGACAGCGGGTGGGTTCGATGGTGCGCGGCCAACGCGTCCACGACCGCGTCTTTCAACCTCGTCGCGACTGCCGGAGACACGAGCACCTCGCCGGCGCGCACGGCCTGGCCAGCCGCGACCAGCGCGTCGATTCGCGAGTTCAGCGCGCTGGGATCGACGCCGGCGCGCTGGATCAAGGTGGCCACCGGGAGCCCGGCCTGACCCGCGTCGCGGATCATGATCGCCGCCGCGCGCTCCTCAGCTGTAACGCCATCGTCGAGGGTGGGATCGAAGAGCAACGCCTGCGCGCGTTCAAGCGCCGCGTGGCTCCGAATCGCACCGCGCGGCGGACGTGGATCAAGGATGAGGCCGCCGGCGATCGTGGTCGGTGGCGAATACGCCCGCAGGATGTACCGATCGCCTCGCGCGAGCACCGCGGGCGCTTCGAGCCGGAGCCGGACGAGGGCCCGCGAGCCCGGCGCAGTCTCCGGAACCGCCCGGTCCTGAAACGGACCAATCAGCGCCACGCGGCCCAGGATCTCGGCGGTTCCCTGATGAAAACGCACGCGCGCGCCGTGCTTCAAGGGTCTAGCGCCGGCGATCACTTCCACCATCGCGTCGGCGAGCCGCGTTTCCTCGAACGCGTGGGGTGTGACGAGCGCCTGTCCCCGACCCAGATCCCCCACCTCGACCGCTGCCACGTTGACGGCCGTCCGCTGTCCGACCGTGGCTTCGGCCTCCCGGCGGCCGTGCACCTGTACGCCGCGGACTTTGATGCGACGCGTTCCAGGCGCCGCCACGAGCTCATCGTCGACGCGGATCCGGCCGGACACCAGCGTGCCAGTCACGACCGTTCCGAATCCCTTCATCGAAAAGACGCGATCGATTGGCAGCCGGACCACCGACCGTGCCGCGCGACCTCGAGTCAGTCGGCTGACCTCCACCAGCGTCGCGCGGAAGGTGTCGAGCCCGTCGCCGGTCCGCGCCGACACCGGCACGATTGGCGCGCCTTCGAGAAACGATCCGGCGACGAGCTCACGGATTTCGAGCCGCGCCACCTCGAGCGTGTCGGCGTCGGCAAGGTCGGACTTCGTCAGCGCGACGAACCCGGCCGGCACCTGGAGAAGACGGCAGATGTCGAAGTGTTCGCGCGTCTGCGGCTTCACCGATTCGTCGGCAGCCACCACGAGCACGACGAGGTCGATCCCGCCGATGCCTGCCAGCATGTTCTTGACGAACCGCTCGTGTCCCGGCACGTCGACAAAGGCGAAATGCACGCCGTCGATCTCCTGGTGCGCGAACCCGAGATCGATCGTAATCCCGCGCGCCTTCTCTTCTTTCAGACGATCGGGATCGGTCCCGGTGAGCGCCAGCACCAGCGCGCTCTTCCCGTGGTCGATGTGCCCCGCCGTCCCGACGACGATTGATTTCATGGCCACAGAGGCACAGAGACACAGCGACGGAAACGCTTGAACGCAAAGCCCGCAAAGGGCGCAAAGCCACCTTCGAGCGATTCGGTTCGATGGCGCCGCCGCGCGGCGCGCGTGGCCGGAGTCGGATCGATCCACGAACGACATCGATCACGGATCGTTGGTGGATCGATCCGATCCGGCCATCGAACCCAATCGGTTTGGCGATCGCTGTGCCTCTGTGTCTCTGTGGCCATTCTTCTTCGTGATTTCGTGTCTTCGTGGTCAGCGTCGTCCGGCCTTGCGCTGCCGGCGCTCATTGCGCCCGGGGCGCTGCTTGCGCTTCTTCTCGAACTTCGGCGCCGCCTTGCTCCGGCGCGAGCCGCGCTCCCCTTCCCGCACGCGCTCCAGAATCTCGACGAGCCCGAGGTCGACCTGCCTGAGCTCCATGTTGACGCGGATCACCTGGACCTTCACCTTGTCACCCAGGCGATAGACCTTGTGCGTGTTCTCCCCGCGAAGCAGATGCGCGGTCTCGATGAACCGGTAATAGTCGTCCGCCATCGTCGACACGTGGACCATGCCCTCGACGAAATGCTCGACGAGCTCGACGAACAGGCCGAACGCCGCCACACCCGTGACGAAGCCTTCGAATTCATCGCCGACCTTGTCGGCCATGAACTTGACCTTCTTCCACTGCAGCAGTTCCCGCTCGGCATCGTCAGCTCGTCGCTCCATCTCCGACGTGTGACGCGCGGTTTCCGGCAGCTCCTCCGTCCACTCTTCCCTCGTCTCCGCGGTGAGGAGGTGGTGTCGCCCCGCACGCAGCGCGCGATGGACCACGAGATCCGGATAGCGCCGAATCGGTGACGTGAAGTGTGTGTAGCTGGGCGCCGCGAGGCCGAAGTGTCCCAGGTTTGCCGGCGCGTACCGTGCCTTCTGCATCGTCCGCAGCATGAGCATCGCGATCGGTTTTTCTTCGGGCTTCCCGCGGATTTTCTCGAGCAGCCGCTGGAAGTGCCGCGGACGCAGCGCGTTGGCCGGGGCGGCCAGGCTATAGCCGAAACCCGAGATAAACTCCTCGAATTTCGCGACCTTCAGGATGTCGGGCTCTTCGTGAATGCGGTAGAGCGCCGGCGCCGCCTGGGCCTCGAGGAAGGACGCCACCGTCTCGTTCGCCAGCAGCATGAACTCCTCGATCAGGCGGTGGGCGACGTTTCGCTGGAGCGCGATGATCGCCTCGACCACGCCGCCTTCGTCGATGATGACCTCCGCCTCGTTGAGATCGAAATCGATGGACCCGCGTCGCCGCCGCGCGTCGTTCAGGATCTGAAATAGCTCGCGCATCTGCTCGAACATCGGTACCAGCGTCGAGTACTGCGCGAGCAGCGCCGGATTGCGATCGGTCAGGATGCCGTTCACGGCGGTGTAGGTCATCCGCTCGTCGCTGTTGATGACACCGTCGTGGAACTCGTGGCGCACGACCTGACCGTGCCGATCGATCTCCATCAGGCAGCTCTGCACCAGCCGGTCTACGTGAGGGTTCAAGCTGCACAGGCCGGTTGCGAGCTCGGACGGAAACATGTGAACGGCACGCTCGGGAAAGTAGACCGACGTGCCGCGTTCGTAGGCCTCACCGTCGAGTGCGCTGCCTTCGTGAACGTAATGCGACACGTCCGCGATGTGCACTCCGAGCCAGAAATTCCCGTTCGGCAGCCGCGCGATCGTGATGGCATCGTCGAAGTCGCGCGCGTGCTCGCCGTCGATGGTGACCGTGGGAACGCGGCGGAAGTCCGTGCGACCGCGGATGTCCTTTTCCGAGACCGCCGTCCCCAGGCGCACTGCCTCCGCAATCGCCTCCGGGGAATGCGCGTCGGGAATCCCCCACTTGCGGATGATGATCTCCGTGTCGACGCCCGGCGCGTCGATGTCGCCGAGCACGTCGGCGACGCGTCCAATCGCGCCGCGGGTGGCTGTCGGCCAGCGCGTCAGCTCGACGATCACCATCTCGCCGGGCGAGGCACCCCCCTCCTGCCCCGCCGGTACGATGATGTCCATCAGGACCCTTCGATCGAACGGGGCGACGTGTCCCATGCCGCTGTCGTCCCGGTCGTAGCGCCCGACGAGTGAGCTGTTGCGGCGCTCGAGCACGCGGATGATGCGCCCCTCGGCGCGGCCGCCGTCCTTGATGCGCTCGATGCGGACGACGACGCGGTCGCCGTGCATCGCCTCGTTGAGGTGCGGACTGGCAATGTAGATGTCGCCGCCGCCCGATTCGAGAGGGCGCTCCGGGGTGACGAAGCCGTATCCCGCAGGATGGGTCTGCAGGCGGCCGACGTACAGATCCATCTTTTCGGGAAGGCCGAACCGCTCGCCTCGAATCTGAATGAGATCGCCAGAAGCGACGAGCGAATTGATATGCCGCTTGAACGACGTGCGGTCGTCCTTCGGCACTTTGAGCACTTGAAGCAGCTCGCGCATGCCGGCGGGATGATGCACCCGCTCGCGCATGAGGGCGAGCACCTGATCGTGTGAAAACATTGAGTTTAGGCTAACAGAATTACTTGAAGGTCGCCGACGTTGGTGCCGGTCGGACCGGTGTGAATGAGATCGCCGAGCGCGTGGAAAAACCCGTAGGCGTTGTTGTCTGACAGAAACCGATCGGGCGATAACCTCGCAGCCTGCGCCCGGCTCAGAGTCGATCGGTCGACGATGGCGCCCGCGGCGTCGGTCGGTCCGTCGATGCCGTCCGTCCCGACGCTGGCCAACACGGTGGGCCGATCGACGGTGGACAGCGACGCGGCAGCGGCGAGCGCGAATTCCTGGTTGCGGCCGCCCTTTCCAGACCCAGTGACGTGGACCGTCGTCTCGCCGCTCGAGATGATGCAGACGGGCCCCGGAAGACCTGCGGCCCGCACGAGACCAGCCTGAAGTTGTGGCGCCGCCACAGTGCGTGCGTCGCCGGTGACGGCCGCCTCGAGGCGAATGACATGATAGCCGGAGCGTGCGGCCTCTTCGGCAGCGCCGAGCATCGCGTCGCGCCGGGATCCAATGACGGTCGTCGTCGTCCGCGCGAGCCGGGCGTCGTCGGACTTTGGCGTCTCCGGGAGCGCGCCGGAAACGCCCCGATGCAGTCGATCGAGGACTGCGGGTGGAAACGCCGCGTCTCCGCCGAATCTGCGCAACACATCGAGGGCGTCGCTGAACGTGCTCGCATCCGCGACCGTGGGTCCCGAGGCGATCACGCTCAAGTCGTCCCCGACCACGTCGGAGATCACCAGCGTGTGACAGATCCCTCTGGTGCGAGCGGCAAGCCAGCCGCCTTTGATCGCGGAGAGATGCTTGCGGACCGTGTTGAGCGCGTAGATATCGGCTCCGGCCCGCAGCAGCAGATTCGTCGTCAGCCGTTTGTCGTCGAGCGTCACACCGTCCGCGGGGACCGCGAGCAACGCCGACGCGCCACCGGAAAGAAGGACGAGCAATGTCTCGTCGGGCTCGACGGAGTCCGCGACCGCAAGCGCTCGGCGTCCCGCCTCTTCGCTCGCCGTCGTCGGGAGCGGGTGCCCGCCCACGAGAACCGTGACGGGTGTTCCTCCGGAAACGAGAGCAGGCGCGCGATCGGCGCCGACCACGAGACCCGCTCGGACGAAAGAGTGCGCCTGAGAGAGCGCGGCCTCCGCCATCGCCGGCGCCGCTTTCCCCGCGGCGATGACCGCGGAGAATGCGCTGGTCCTTTTCTTCAAGACCAGCTGACGGGCGTCGACCGCAGCGATACCGGCCCGGACGATGGCCAGGAGATCGTGTCGAAGATTTGCGTCGGAACGTGTCAGTGGGACTGTTTCGGATCAGACCAGGCCGAAAGCCCGGTTACCACGTCGAATTTTCTGAGAAGTGAGCTGACGACTTGGGGGGCGTTGTCTTGGGTGGAAAGCTGTTCGAGCTGGGCCAGGATCTTCGTAAGCGCGGCCTCGACATCCGTAATCGCGCTCTCTGAGTAATAAGGGCGTTGCTGCTGAAGACAGCGGCGATGCTTGACAAATTCTTCCCGGTAGAACTCTGCGATAGGGTGCTGCGCGCTGATCGGCCGCGAATCGGTGACGAAGCGTGGCATGCAGGGCCTCGAGATGAGTTGTCGTAGCTACAGATCGAGTGTAGCGCCGCCGTAAAACCGCTGTCAAGATTCCGTAAGACGGGCCGCGACGAGACCGCCCACGCACCCGACCGCCATCCCCCCCAGAACAACCAGCAAACAGAGGCCGATCGGCAGAAAGTGGAGCGACGAGAGGCTGAGCGCCGACGCCAGGGGCGCCAGATATCGCGCGCGAAGCGCAAAGAACAGAACGGCGAGCAAGATCAGGGCGACGAGCGCGCCAAGCCCTCCTTGCAGCACGCCCTCCATGACGAACGGACCGCGAATGTAGGCCTGTGGCGCACCGACCAGCTGCATGATCTCCAGTTCGTCGCGCCTGGTATAGAGGCCCAGTCGCACGACGTTCGCAACGGTCAGCGCGGCGGCAAACGTCAACACGGCGGCCAGCGCCACCCCCACGCCTCGAATCACTCCCACGGCAGCGAGCAGGCGGTTCAGCCACTGTCGGTCGTATCGCACATCGGCTACGCCCGCCATCCCACGCACCCGAGCGCTCAGACTGTCCACGGATGTCGAGAGTCCCGCGCCCGGGCGCAGACGCACCTCAATCGACGCCGGCAGCGGGTTGTCGCCGAGCCCGTCGATCGTGGACGCCAGATCGCCAAAGGTCTGTTTGAACCGCGCCAGCGCCTCGCTCTTCGACACGTACTCGCGCGATCCGATGAGGTCGCCCGGCGCGAGCGCGCCTTCTATCACCCGCCGCTGATCCGGCGTCACGTCGTCGGCCAG
>Ga0114129_10013910_pt1 | contig 11464 bp, 11 predicted proteins | sample RhiMetdeltSRZDD1_FD_80071 | JGI IMG/M metagenome (GOLD analysis project Ga0114129, IMG submission 80071) | Populus rhizosphere microbial communities from Tennessee, USA - Rhizosphere MetaG P. deltoides SRZDD1 (version 2) (version 2) | ecosystem: Host-associated > Plants > Roots > Rhizosphere >... | reverse complement strand
GGTCTACGACGACATCCAGCGCGCCGACACCGTCGGCGACTTCCAGATCGAGAGCCGCGCGCAGATGCAGAGCCTGCTGCGGACGCTGCCGGAGAACCTCGACGATCTCACCGTGCAGGTCGCGCTCGTCAGGCCCGGGCCGATCCAGGGCAAGGCGGTGCACCCGTACATCGAGCATCGGCAGCGCCTGCGCGACGACCCGGCGTTCGTTCCGCCCGTCGACCATCCGCTGCTCGCCGATTGCCTGCGCTCGACGCTCGGCGTCGTCGTCTTCCAGGACCAGGTCCTCGAGGTGGCGATTGCGCTCGCGGGCTTCAGCGTGGGGGAGGCGGAAGGGCTCCGCCGTGCGATGAGCCGCAAGCGCTCGCACGACGCGCTCGAGGCGTACCGCGGCCGGTTCATCGCGGGTGCTCTGCGACTGGGCGTCGACGCCGAGACGGCCGACATGGTGTACGACAAGCTCGTCGGCTTCTCCGGCTTCGGCTTCCCGAAGTCGCATGCGGCGGCGTTCGGGCTGCTCGCGTACCAGTCTGCGTGGCTGCGCCATCACTATGCGCCGGAGTTTCTGTGCTCGCTGCTCAACGCGCAGCCGATGGGCTTCTATCCTCCGGCGACGCTCGTGCGGGACGGACAGCGCCGTGGCGTCGAGACGCGTTCGCCGGACGTGAACATCAGCGCCCCGAAGTGCGCGGTCGAGGACGGAGCCGTCCGCATCGGGCTCGACTACGTCAACGGTATCGCCGAGGACGACGCACAGGCAGTCGTCGAGGAGCGCGAGCGCGGCGGGGCCTTCACGAGCGTACGCGACCTCGCGCAGCGCACGCAGTTGTCGGAGCACGGCCTCGAGACCCTGATCGTCGCCGGCGCATGCGACTGCTTCGGCATCGAGCGGCGCCGGCTGCTCTGGCAGCTCGGGCTCGTCCCGCGCTCGCAGACCGTCCCCGGCTCCGGCGGGGAGGAGAAGCAGCTCGCGCTGCCGCTCGAGCCGACCGCCGAGACCCCCAACCTGCCCGAGCCGACCGTCTGGGAGCGGATGCTCGCCGACTACCGCACGACGAGCCTCTCCGTCGGCGTCCACCCGCTGCAGCTCCTGCGCGCGCATCTGCCAAAGGGCGTCATCTCGTCGCGCGAGCTCGAGACGGCGCCGAACCGCGCGCAAGTCGCCGTCGCCGGCATGGCCGTCGCGCGCCAGCGTCCGGCCACCGCGAACGGCGTCGTCTTCATGCTGATCGAGGACGAATTCGGCGCGGTGAACCTGATCGTGCCGCCGACCGTGTACGACCGGCATCGCGCAATCGTCCGCGGTGAGCCGTTGATCCTCGCGCGCGGGCGCTTCGAACGGATCGAGCGCAACCAGAACGTCCTCGTGCGCTCACTCGAGACGCTCGGTCCGCTCGCCCGGGAGGTCTCGCGCGAGAGCGAGGTAGGCGCCTCGTTGCCCGGCGCCCACCACTTCGGCCACCGATAGCTCAGTAGCCCGACGGCTGCGCGCGCTGTTCCGGCGTCGCGTCGTGCTGCCGGTCGAGGTTGAACGCGCTGTTCACGAGCGCGACATGCGTGAACGCCTGCGGGAAGTTTCCGAGCTGCCGGCGCGACGCCGGATCCCACTCCTCGGCGAGCAGCCCGAGATCGCTCCGGGTCGACAGCAGCCGCTCGAACAGCTCCTCGGCCTCGTCCAGACGGCCCTGGAGCGCGAAGTTGTCGGCGAGCCAGAACGTGCACGGCAGGAACGCCCCCTCGCCGGCGGGCAGCCCGTCGACCTGCGCCTGCTCGTCGTCGCCGGCGTAGCGATAGACGAAGCCGTCGCGGTAGAGCTCGCGCTCGATCGCCGCGACCGTCCCGAGCACCGCGCCGTCGTCCGCCGGGAGGAAGCCGACCAGCGGAATCACCAGCAGGCTTGCGTCGAGCCGCTTCGAGCCGTACGACTGCGTGAAGGAGTTCAGCTCGTGGTCGAACCCGCGCTCGCAGACCTCGCGGTGGATCTCGTCGCGCACCTTGCGCCAGCGCTCGACCGGCCCGGCGCGGCCGAACTCCTCGACCGCCTTGACCCCGCGGTCGAACGCGACCCAGGCCATCACCTTCGAGTGCGTGAAGTGCCGGCGTCCCCCGCGAACCTCCCAGATGCCGTCGTCGGGCTCCTTCCACGCGTGTTCGAGGAACCCGAGTAGCCGGCGCTGCAGCGACCAGGCCTCAGGCGAGCGCTCGAGCTCGTGCACCCGGCCCTGGTGCATCGCGTCGAGGACCTCGCCGAAGACGTCGAGCTGGAACTGCTCGCTCGCGGCGTTGCCCGCACGCACGGGCCGCGAGCCTTCGTAGCCGGGCAGCCAGTCCAGAGTCATCTCCGTCAGCCGCCGCTCGCCGCCGACGCCGTACATGATCTGCAGCGCCGCGGGGTCACCCGCAGCCGCACGGAGCAGCCACGTGCGCCATGCGTGCGCCTCCTCGAGGTAGCCGGCGTTGATGAACGCGAGCAGCACGAGCGTTGCATCGCGAAGCCAGCAGAAGCGGTAGTCCCAGTTGCGCTCGCCGCCGATCTTCTCCGGCAGCGACGTCGTCGGCGCCGCGACGATGCCGCCGGTGGGCGCATAGGTCAACGCCTTCAGCACGATCAGCGACTCGTGCACAGCCTGCTTCCATGTGCCGTCGTACTCGCAGCCGGCGACCCAGCCCGTCCAGTAGTCGACGGTGTCCTGCAACGCCTGCTCGGCGTCGATCCGCTCCGGTAGCTCTTCGTTCGACGGATACCACGTCAACGTGAACGGCACACGCTCGCCTTCGCGGACGGTGAACTCGCCGATCGTGCGCATGTTCTCGCCGCGATGCTCGACCGCGCTGCGGAAGCAGAGACCGTCGGGGCCTGCGACCGCGACGCGAGTGTCGTCGTCCATGCGGCGCACCCACGGCAGCGTGGAGCCGTAGTCGTAACGGATCACGAGCTCGGAATCGAACTCGACCTCGCCTGCCAGGCCTTCGACGATGCGCACGATGTCGGGCGCCTCTCCACGCGGAGGCATGAAGTCGATCACCCGCGCCTTGCCGCCGTCCGTCTCCCACTCGGTTTCGAGCACGAGCGTGTTCTCGCGATAGCGGCGACCAGGCGACCAGGCGTCGCTACGCGGCGCGATCAGCCAGCGCCCGTGATCGGTCGTCCCGAGCAGTGCGGCGAAGCAGGCGCCCGAGTCGAAGCGCGGGAAGCAGGCCCAGTCGATCGAGCCGTCGCGGCCGACGAGCGCAGCAGTTTGCAGGTCGCCGATCAGCCCGTAGTCCTCGATGCGCGCCATCAGCGGTCTTCGATCTCGAGCGCGAAGCGGCGAAATCGCTTGAGCACGGCGCGGTTGAACGCTGCCGTGTACTCGTCCGCCGCGTCGTCGTCGAGCGTGGAGGCATAGTTGTCGCGCAGGTCGGCGAGCACCTCGGTCCCCGTTTCGACGAGGTCGACGTAGTCGCCGTAGCGCTCCTCCGCCTTGTCGCGCTCGGCCCTCGTGTATGAGCGCTCCGCCGCGATGCAGTCCTCGATCAGGCCGCGATTCTCGCGCTGGAAGAGGTCGAGCTGCCGCTCGATCAGGTCGGCGAAGCGTGCGCGCCGGAGCCTCACGCCAGTTCCTCGTAGACGGCGAGGTGGGCGACGGCTGCGGCGTCCCACGTGAGCGTCTCCCGCGCGCGCCGAGCACCGGCGCGGGCTGCGGCGAGCTGTGCCGGATCGCGGAGCAGCTCACGCGCTGCCGCCGTGAGCGCCTCGACATCCCCCGCCGGGACAACCCGTCCGGCGCCGAACTGCCGAACCGGCTCGGCGATGCCGCCGACGTCGTACGCGACGGCCGGCACGCCGGCCCCGAGCGCCTGCAGCAGGGCGCCGCTCTGGTCGAGCTCCGGGCGATAGGGGAAGAGGGCGACGGTCGCCTCGCCGAGCGCACGCTCCACCTCGCGTTGGGCCAGGTAGCCGAGGCGCCACTCGGCGACGTTCCCCGCCTGCTCGCGGTAGCCGTTCACCGGCTCGAGTGGGTCGCCGGCGACGAGCAGGCGCGCGCCGTCGATCCGTTTCGCCGCGGCGATCGCGTCGCCGAGGCCCTTGTAGGGCCGGATCGTGCCGAGGCAGAGCAGCGTGTGCCCGTCGTCGGCACGTGGGGGGTCGCTCGGGAACGCCGGATGGGGGATGACGACAGCGTCGACGCCGAGCTCCGCGAGCCGTTCGCGTCCCTGCGCGCTGTGGACGACGACGCGGTCGAACCGCGACAGGAGGGTTCGCCACAGGCCGAGCTTGCGCGCGGTGCGTCGGGGCAGGAGGTCGTGTGCCGTGAAGACGGTCGGCACGCGGCTCCTCAGGAGAAAGCGGTCGAGCTCCGGTGCGGCAAGCCATTGGAAGTGGAGGACGTCGGGCCGCCGCCGGAGCAGCCCGAGCATGCCCGGCCCGTGCTCGACCGCCTTGACCGGGATGCGCAGACGCGACCGGCGAAAGACCCGCGCCGAGAGCGGGTAGAACGGCTCGCTTCGCACGTAGCCGGCCGGCTGCGGCGTCTCGCCGAAGCGAAAGCGCGACGTGACGAGCTCGACGTCGGCGCCGGCACGCGCGAGTGCGGACGCGAGCTCGTGGTCGTAGGCGGGCGTGAAGGCAGGGGGATCCGCAAGCGCGACGCGCATGCGCAGTACAGTAGAGCGCCTGCTCGTCCGGACCTGGAACATCTTCCACGGCAACACGATGCCGCGGGGCCGGAAGGCGTACACGGAGGAGCTGGTGCGGCTCGCCACCGCCGACGCGCCCGCGGTGGTCTGCCTGCAGGAGCTTTCGGTGTGGTCGCTCGTGCACCTGACGGACTGGAGCGGGATGACCGCGGTCACCGACGTGACTCGTCGTCCGTTGCCGCTGCTCGGCGAGCTGGCGCGCACGCTGAGCGAGCTCGACTCGCGCCGCTTCCGCTCGGTCGTGACGGGTCAAGCGAATGCGGTGCTCCTCGCTCCCGAGCTGACCGTCGTCGAGCATCGAAGGGTCGTGCTGAACCCGTTCCGCTTCCGGCGCGCGCAGGCGCACACGCTCGGGCTGTGCTTCCGCGACCGGATCTACTGGGCGAAGGAACGGCGCGTATGCCAGGTGCTGCGCCTCCGTCGTCGCGACGGAACGCTCGTCGTCGCCAACCTGCACGCGACCGGACACCGGTTCGACAAGCGCATCCCCGACGCCGAGCTCCTTCGCGCCGCCGTCTTCGTGGACGGCTTCGCGTTGCCCGACGAGCCGATCCTGCTCTGCGGCGACTTCAATCTCAGCCTCCGCAATTCCCGTACGCTCCCCGACCTCATGACCGAGGAGTGGGGCTTTTCCGGCGCTACGCCGACGGGGATCGACCACGTCCTCGCGCGCGGCTTGGGCGCGACGCCTCCGCACGTCTGGCCCGTCGACCGGCGCACGCGCGAAGGACGAGTTCTCTCCGACCACCCGCCGGTCGAGCGGGAGGTCGAGTGACGCCCGAGCAGGCGCGCGGCCTCTTTCCCGTGCTCGAGCGGTACGCCTACCTGAACGCCGGCACGCTCGGCCCGCTCGCACGGCCGACGCTCGACGCGATGGACGAGCGCGCCCGCTACGACCAGGAGCAGGGGCGCGGCGGCCGTGCGTGGTTCGAGAGCATGCTCGAGCTGCGCACGCGCGTCCGGCAGAAGGTCGCGAGCCTGATCTCCGCCGCGCCCGAGTCGCTCGCGCTGACGAGCTCCACGACGGACGGCTGCAACATCGTCGTCGCGGGGCTCGGTTTGCAGCCCGGCGACGAGGTCGTGACGACGAACTCGGAGCACCCCGGCCTGCTTCTGCCGCTCGCGGTGTCGGGGGCAACGGTGCGGGTCGCGGACGTCGCGAACCGACCGGTGGCCGAGTCGGGGGAGCGGATCATGTCGCTCGTCGGCCCGAAGACGAAGCTACTCGCCGTGTCTCACGTGCTCTGGACGACGGGGCAAGTGATGCCGGTGCAGCAGCTGAAGCGCGAGACCGGGCTGCCGATGCTCGTGGACGGCGCGCAGTCGGTCGGAGCGATCCCGGTAGACGTGGGCGATGTCGACTACTACACCGTCTCGGGGCAGAAGTGGCTGTGCGGCCCGGAGCCCCTGGGAGCGCTCTACATGCGCGACCCGGACAGCCTGCGTGTCGCATTCCCCTCGTATTGGGCGCAAGCGAGCATCGAGCCGGACGGGGCTTTCGTTCCACGCGACAATGCCGAGCGCTTCGACACAGGCTGGATCGCGACCCCCATGCTCGCCGGCTGGGAAGCCGCGCTCGACGTACGGCCGGACTGGTCCTTCGAGCGCGCCGCGGAGATCACCGAGCATTGCCGACGCACGCTCGCCGGATCGTGCGAAGTTGTCGGCGAGCCGGGCCAGGGGACGCTCGTCTCGTTTGCGCCTCCGGGGGATCCCGCCGAGGCGGCCGCGCAGCTCTACTCGCACGGCGTCGTCGTGCGCGACCTGCCGGGCACCGGTTGGGTGCGCGCGTCGTGCGGCTGGTGGACGAACGAGGACGACATCGAACGTCTGGTAGCCGGCGTCGCGGCCTAGCGTCAGTCGCAGTCGCCGCCGTTGGAGCGGCAACGCCCGGACGATGCGCTCGTTCTCCGCGCTCGCGTCCTACGAAGACTGTTCGGGCAGTGGTGCGAAGAGATCGACGATCGTGCCGTCCGGGTCCTTGAGCTGCGCGTAGCGCTGGCCCCAGAAGGCATCCCAGGGCTCCTTGTGCGGTGATGCGCCGGCTTCGAGGAGCTCGGCGTAGACGCGGTCGACCTCTTCGGGTGAGTCGCACCTGAACGCGCCGCCGACGGCGTGGCCGCCGCTCGGGCGCTGCCACTCCGGGTCGAACGTCTTCACCACGGACTCGGCGTCGAGCATGTAGCGCAGTCCGCCCGGGAGCTGCGCCTCGGCGTGGTCTTCGCCTTCGGCGCCGTCGGGAAAGTCGAGCCCGAGCTTGCGGTAGAACGCCACCGAGCGCGCCATGTCCGCGACGACGATCCCGAACGCCTCGAAGCGCGGGGTCATGCCGCCGCCACCTCGGCCTCCTGCAACGCTGCGACGACGTTGCGGATGTGCTCGTCGAGGTCGAGCCCGAGCCCTTCGGCGCCGGCGTACACCTCGTCGCGATGCACTCCGGCGGCGAACGACGGCTGCTTCAGCTTCTTCTTGACCGACTTGGGCTCCAGCCCCTCGAGGCCGTTCGGCCGCACGAGCGCGACCGCGTGCACGAAGCCCGACAGCTCGTCGCACGCAAAGAGCGTCCTTTTCAGTTGCGTGTCGCGCGGAATCGAAAGGTGCTCGGCATGCGATAGCACGGCTTCGATCACCTCCTCGGGATAGCCCTCATCGCGCAGGATCGGCGCTCCGTCCTGCGGATGCTGGTCGAGCGTCGGATGCACCTCGTAGTCGAAGTCGTGGAGGAGGCCGACTGCGCGCCAGAGCTCCTCGTCCTCGCGGAGCTCACGCGCGTACCAGCCCATGCACGCCTCGACGCCGAGCGCGTGACGGAGCAGCGGCTCGCTCTTCGTGTACTTCGTGAGCGTCTCCCAGGCGCGTTCGCGTGTGACTTCCACCGCGTGGGTAGGCTACCGCGATGTCGCAGACGGCCGTCATCGGTCGCGCCGCGGAATCCTTCGTGATCGAAGGCGGCCGGGCCCTCCACGGAAGGATCGAGGCCGCCGGCAACAAGAACGGCGCGCTCCCCATCCTGGCCGCATGCCTGCTCACGACCGAGCCGGTCACCCTCCGGAACGTCCCGCGGATCGCGGACGTCGAGACCATGCTCGAGCTGCTGAACGACGTGGGCGCCGAGGCGGACTGGATCGGTGCCAACGACGTGCGAGTGCAGGCGGCCGACGTGACGAAGCAGGAGCTCGACGACGAGCTCTGCAGCCGGATGCGCGCGTCGTTCCTGCTCACCGGGCCGTTGCTCGCGCGGCTCGGCGCCGTCAGCGCGCCGCCGCCGGGCGGCGACGTGATCGGACGCCGCCGGCTCGACCCGCACATCCACGCTTTCGCGGAGCTCGGCGCGCACATCGACATCGGCCGCCGCTACGAGATGCGTGCGGGCGGCCTGCAAGGCAAGCCCGTCTTCCTGGACGAGGCGAGCGTGATGGCGACCGAGAACGCGGTGATGGTCGCGGCGCTGACGCCGGGCGAGACCATCATCGGGAACGCCGCCTGCGAGCCGCACGTCCAGGACCTCTGCCGGTTTCTCGGCGCGCTCGGCGCGCGCATCACGGGCATCGAGTCGAACGTCCTGCGCATCGAGGGCGTGCAGTCGCTCTCCGGCGGGGAATGGGAGATCGGTCCGGACCACATCGAGGTCGGCAGCTTCATCGGCCTCGCCGCGATCACGGGCAGCGACGTGACGATCGACGGCGTCAAGCAGGCCGACCTCGCGTCGATCCTGCACGCGTTCGAGAAGCTCGGCGTGATCGTCGAGCGGGAAGGCGACTCGGTGCGCGTGCCGCCGCGGCAGGAGCTGGTCGTCCAGGACGACCTCGGCGGTCACGTTCCGAAGATCGAGGACGGCCCGTGGCCGGCGTTCCCGTCCGACCTCACCTCCGTCGCGCTGACCGTCGCGACGCAGGCGACGGGGACGCTCCTGATGTTCGAGAAGATGTTCGAGAACCGCCTGTTCTTCACCGACAAGCTGGTGAGCATGGGTGCGCGCATCATCCTCTGCGACCCGCACCGCGCGGTCGTCACCGGCCCGTCGAAGCTGACCGGCCAGCGGATGGAGAGCCCAGACATCCGCGCCGGCATGGCGATGCTCCTCGCGAGCCTGTGCGCTGAGGGGCCGTCGACCATCGGCGCCGTGTACCAGATCGACAAGGGCTACGAGCGCATCGACGAGCGGCTGCGCGCTCTCGGCGCGCAGATCGAACGCATCGAGAGTTAGGGTCCGGGCAGATGGCGGCGACCGGCCAAGGGCGCGCGAGCGCACGCGTGAACACGAACGGGCGGGGGGAGACGAACGTCGCGACGGGCGTCCCCGTGCTCGACCATCTACTGACGCTGCTCGCGCAGTACGCGTCGTTCGACCTTGCGCTCGAGGTCGAGCCCGGCGACCCCGAGGTGGAGATAACGGCAGCCGCGCGCTCCCTCGGCCAGGCACTGGCGGGCCCGCTGCGCGCGGCCGGGGCCCGCGGCCACGGCTCGGCGGTGCTTCCGGTCGACGAGGCGCTCGCGCACGTCACGCTCGAGGCGTCCGGCCGTCCGCTGCTCGTCTCGAAGGTCGACCTCTCGCAGGCGCGGATCGCCGGCCTCGCCGGCGACTTGGCAGGGCGCTTCCTCGACGAGCTCGCGCAGACCGCGGGCTTGACGCTTCACGTCCGCCTCGTCGAGGGCAGCGACTCGCAGCACGTGCTCGAGGCGATCTTCAAGGCACTCGGGGTCGCGCTCGCGCAGGCGCTCAGACCGCGCAGAAGGGAGGAGGCATGAAGGAAGTCATCCGCACGGGGACGGCGCCGGCGCCGTTCCAGGGTGCGCCGTACTCGCAGGCGATCAAGGCCAACGGGCTCGTGTTCGTCTCGGGGCAGCTCGCGTTGAAGCCCGACCACGCCGAGATCGTGGGCGACGACATCACCGACCAGACCGAGCAGGTGCTGACGAACCTGCGTGCGATCCTCGAGGCGGCGGGCAGCGGCATCGACCGCCTCGTGAAGACGACGGTCTTCCTCCAGAGCCTCGACGACTTCCCGGCGATGAACGAGGTGTACAAGCAGCACGTGGGCGACCGGCCGCCCGCCCGCTCGACCGTCGAGGTCGCCAAGCTCCCGTCCGGCGCGCTCGTCGAGATCGAGGCCGTCGCGCTCGCGTAGCGCGCAATGGACCGCACGATCGAGGACTTCGTCCGAGGCCTCGGGCTCGATGCCTATCTCGTCGGCGGCGCCGTGCGCGACGAGCTTCTCGGGCTCGAGTCGAAGGACGCGGACTTCGTCGTTCCGGGAGTCGACTACGACGGCCTGCGTCGCGCGCTCGAGCCACACGGGAAGGTCGAGGACTTCGAGGTCGCGGGCAGGCGCGTCGGGGCGCGGCTCTATCCGCGCGACCGACGTGTGCGAGCCGCGGCGCCGGCCGGGATCGAGTTCGCTCCGCCGCGCGCGGAGCGCAGCACCGGTCCGGGGCGGCACGACTTCGTGATCGTCGCGGACCCGTCGCTGTCGATCGAGGACGACATGGCCCGCCGGGACTTCACGGTGAACGCGATCGCGAAGCGCCTCGAGACGGGCGAGCTCGTCGATCCGTTCGACGGTGCCGAAGACGCGCGCAACCGCGTGCTGCGGGCCGTCTCTCGCGGGAGCTTTGCCGAGGATCCGCTACGAATCGTGCGCGGCCTGCGCCTCGTCTCCCAACGGGGCCTGACCCCGGATGCGCCGACACTGCAACAGATGCGTGACGAGGCCGCAAACGTCGGCCTCGTGTCGGGCGAGCGGCTCGGCGACGAGCTGGCGAAGCTCCTGCTGGGCACGGAGCCCGCGCGGGCGCTGCGGCTCGCGCGTGACACAGGCGTCCTCGCGCAGCTGCTCCCCGAGCTCGAGCCGGCGATCGGCTTCGAGCAGAACAGCAAGCGCCAGCACCTGCCGCTCGACGAGCACATCTTCGAGGTCGTCCAGGCCGCCGCCGATGCGGACGCGCCGCTCACCGTTCGCCTCGGCGCCTTGCTGCACGACGCCGGCAAGCCCGCCGCGAACGGCGACCACGCGCAACGCGGGGCTCGTCTCGCCGGTCAGGCGCTCGACCGGCTGCGGTATCCGGCCCGTCTGCGCGCGGCCGTCGTACGGCTGGTCGCCGCCCACGCGTTCCCCCTGGACGACATCGACGAGCACTTCGCACGCCGCTTCCTCCGCGAGCACGGCGACGAGCTCGCGTTCGACCTGGTCGCGCACAAACAGGCCGACCTGCGCGGCAAGCAGGTGCCTCAGGAGGAGCGCGACGCGGCCGCGCACCTCCACGACCTGCTGGAGCAGGAGCGCGCGCAGCCGCATCGGCTGGCCGATCTCGCGGTGGACGGCAGCGATCTGATCGAGCTCGGCTACCGCGAAGGCCCGGAGCTCGGTCATACGCTCGAGTCGCTGCTGGACGCGGTCGTGGACGACCCCTCCCTGAACACACGCGAGCAACTGCTGGAGCGGGCCCGGCGATGAGCGTCCCGCTGCTGCGGTGGGATGCGCCGGGCCCATACCGGGTCGCGTTCTCGACGCGGCACGGCGGCGTCAGCGACGGGCCGTACGAGTCCCTCAACCTCGGCGTGCTCACGGACGACCGTCCGGAGAACGCGCACGAGAACCGCCGTCGTCTCTGCGAGGCCGTCGGAGCAGATGCAGAGCGGCTCGCGATGAACCGCCAGGTGCACGCGGCGACGGTGAACCGCGCCGTGGCGGGCGAGCGCGGGCGTCAGGGGGACGGCCTCTGGACGGAGGACCCGGACGTCCCGATGCTGAAGCTCACCGCCGACTGTCTGCCCGTCGCTATC
>Ga0114129_10013909_pt1 | contig 11465 bp, 9 predicted proteins | sample RhiMetdeltSRZDD1_FD_80071 | JGI IMG/M metagenome (GOLD analysis project Ga0114129, IMG submission 80071) | Populus rhizosphere microbial communities from Tennessee, USA - Rhizosphere MetaG P. deltoides SRZDD1 (version 2) (version 2) | ecosystem: Host-associated > Plants > Roots > Rhizosphere >... | reverse complement strand
TGCCGTACGCGTTTGCCGATGGGGTCCGCATCGCCTATGACGACGCCGGTGAGGGCGCCGGTCCGGCGCTCGTCTTCACGACGGGCTGGTGCTCTTCGAGGGAACGCTGGAACCGCGTCGCCGACGTGTGCGCGCGGTCGAGGCGGGTGCTCAACACCGAGTGGCGTGGCCACGGATCGTCCGACCCTGCGCCGGCGGACTTCGGCCTCGAGGAGATGGTCGCGGACGTGCTCGCCGTCGCGGATGCCGCGGGCGTGGAGCAGTTCATTCCGTGCGCCGCATCGCACTCGGGCTTCGTCGCGATCGAATTGCGTCGGCGACATCCGGAACGCGTACCGCGACTGGTCCACGTCGACTGGTACGTCACGCCGCCTCCGCCCCCGTACCGCGCGGCGCTCGAGCAACTGACGACCGACGACTGGCCTGCGGCGAGAGACAAGCTCTTCGAGATCTGGACGTCCGGCTCGGACATGCCCGAGGTCGTCGAGGCGATCGAGGTGATGCGTCGCCAAAGTGAGGAGATGTGGCGCCGCTCCGGTCGCGAGATCGCGGCTGGCTACGACCGCGTCGGGAGCCCGCTGCAGGCCTGGGAGAAGCTCGATCCCCCGGCCCCCGTGCTGCACATCTATGGCCAACCTCAGGATCCTGTCTTTCTCGAAAGGCAACAGGAGTTCGGCGCGGGCCACGAGTGGTTCGCTGTCCGGAAGATGCCCGGCGTCACACACTTCGCGATGATCGAGACGCCCGGTGACGTGGCGCGCGCGATCGACGCGTTCGTGACGGAATAGTGACCCCATGACGGGCAGCGAGTGCCGCCTGTAGCGCGCGACAACCCCGACGACGTCGAGCTCGACAACGCAGTCGCCGAGCTCGCGAGTCGATTCCGCGCTGCGCTCGACGAGCCGTCGCGGATGGGCATCGACCTCGGCGTGGGTGAGGTACGTCGGAACCTGGACGAGAGGCTCCCGGAAACGGGCATGCCCGCCCACGCGGTGCTCCGAGAGCTCGTCGATCGAACCGCCCCCGGCCTCGTCGGCTCCACCGGGAGCCGGTACTTCGGCTATGTCACGGGGGGAGTCCTGCCGGCGGCGGCGATCGCCCAGGCCTGGGTCGCAGCGGTCGACCAGAACACCGGCCTCTGGGCGCTCGGGCCGTCCGCGACCGAGCTGGAGCAGCTGGTGCTCGGTTGGCTCGCGGAGATGCTCGACCTGCCGCGCGGGAGCGCCGTCTTCACGAGCGGCGCGGCGGGCGCGAACCTCGTGTCGCTCGCAGTCGCACGGCACTGGTTCGGTCGCCGCGTCGGGATCGACGTGAACGATGTTGGGGTCGGGGCGTTGCCACCGCTCGCACTCTACGGCTCGACCGAGCTGCACTTCACGAACGTCAAGGCCGTCCGCCTGCTCGGGCTCGGCTCGGGATGCGTGCGGCAAGTCGCGGTCGACGAGCACTACCGGCTCGACCCGGCCGCGCTCGAGACGGCGATCGCGCGCGACCGCGCAGACGGGATCGAGCCGGCGATCGTCGTCGCGCACGTCGGCTCGCCCAACACGGGGGCGGTCGACCCGTTGCCGGCGATCGCCGACCTGTGCGCCGAACACGGCCTCTGGCTCCACGTCGACGCGGCGTATGGCGCGTTCTGTCGCCTCTGCCCGCGAACCGCGCCGCTCACGGCCGGGCTCGAGCGCGCGGACTCCGTCACCGTCGACGGCCACAAGTGGCTGAACCTGCCCAACGGAATCGGCTTCGCGTTCCTGCGCGACGCCGAGCTGCACCACGAGGCGCTTTCCGGCAGCGCCTTCTACCTCTCCTCGGCGTCGGCGACCGGCCCCGACCTCCACGAGTATGCGGTCGAGGCGAGCCGCCCCTGGCGCGGCGCCGCCACCTGGGCGGCGCTCAAGGCCCTCGGGCGCGACGGGTGCGCCGAGCTGGTCACCCGCTGCTGCGACCTTGCGGTCGAGCTGGGCGCCCTCGTTCAGACCGCGCCGCGGCTCGAGCTCACCGCGCCCGTCGCGACCTGCGTGACGTGCTTCCGCTACCGACCGCCGGGCGCCCCCGAGGGGGAGGCGCTCGATCGGCTCAACCGGCAGATTCAGGACCGGCTCGACCGCGACGGCCGCGTGCTCGCCACCGGGGGGATGCTTCCGAGCGGTTTCTCGCTGAGGCCCGCGATCGTGAGCTGGCGCGCGCGGCGCGCCGACATCGAGCTGCTCGCGCGCGAGGTCGAGCGCATGGGCGACGAGCTCAGCGGCCTCCGTTCGCCAGCTCGCTGACGCGCCGCGGAGTGAGCGGAAGGACGAGCGGCTCGCCCGCTGTTGCGGGCAGCGCGTCGGCGACCGCGTTCGCCACGGCGGCTGCGGCACCGACCATGCCCGCTTCCCCCGCCCCCTTGACGCCGAGCGGGTTGTCCGGGACCGGGCCCTCGACGAGCACCACGTCGACGGGGGGTGCCTCGGCCGCCGTCGGAAGCCGGTAGTCGGCGAGCGAGACCGCCAGCGGCTGCCCCGTCTCGTCGTACGGCAGTTCCTCGAAGAGCGCGCCCGCGACGCCCTGGACGGCCGCGCCGGCGAGCTGTCCTTCCACGAGCGCAGGGTTGATCGCACGGCCCACGTCGTGCAGGACGACGTGACGCTCGGGCGTCGTGCGCCCGGTCTCGGGATCGAGGGAGACGAACGAGAGTGTCGCGCCGAACGAGAAGCTGGGATGCGGCTTGTCGAAGCGGCCCGTTACTTCGCCGAGCTCGGCCGGGCCGACGCCCTGCGCGGCAGCTTGCTCCATGAGCGCCCGGCAGGCCAGGGCCACCGCATTGCCCGCGACGACCGTCGTCCGGCTCGCGAACGTCCCAAAGCCGCTCGCCACATCGGCCGTGTCGTGATGACGTACCTCGACCAGAGCGGGATCGACGTCGAGCTCGTCGGCCGCGATCTGCGCGAGCACGGTCTCGACGCCCTGTCCGAGCGAGCCGACCCCCGCCCGCACGATCACGCGACCGTCGCGCTCGGCCGACACCGTCGCCTCCTCGAACGGGCCGATTGCGCCGAGCTCGACGGTCGCGGCCACCCCGATCCCGACGTGCACGCCGCCGGCGCGCCGGCGGTCTCGCTCGGTGCAGAGCTCGTCGTACCCGGCCGAGCGGAGCAGCTCCTCGAAGCCCTCGGCGAAATCGCCGTGCTCGTACACGATCGGCGGGCTCGCAGGCCCGAGGTCGTACATGAAGGGCATCTCGTCGGCGCGGATGAGATTGCGGCGGCGGAGCTCGACCGGATCGAGCCCGAGCTCGGAGGCAACGACGTCGAGCATCCTCTCGCGCACGAACGAGGCCTCGGTCATCCCCGGCCCGCGATACGTGCCGATCGGCGTCCTGTGCGTGAGCACCGCATGCGTCGTCTGCGCAAAGGCCTCCCAGCGATACGGCCCCGGCAGGTGGGTCGCCGGAAGGAGAGCCGGAAGGATTCCCTGAGTGCGCACGTAGGCGCCCTGGTCGACCCACGCAGTCCCGCGGAAGCCGAGCAGCCGCCCCTCGGCCGTCGCGGCGACCTCGAGCTCGTGCACCTGGCAGCGCGCATGGTTCGTGGCGACGAGGTGCTCCGCACGGTCCTCTACCCATTTGACCGGGCGGCCGAGCCGTAGCGCTGCCGCAGGGATCAGGACGTCCTCGGGGTACAGCTCGCCGCGGACGCCGAAGCCTCCGCCGACGTCGACCTCGACCAGACGGATCGTTGCCGCGTCGACTCCGAGCAGCTCCGCGAGCGCCCCGCGATTGAAGTGCTTGACCTTCGCCGCGCCCCAGACCGTCAGTGCAGCTTCGCCGGGCTCCGCCAGGAGCCCGCGCGTCTCGAGTGGCACCCCAGTCTGGCGAGGCAGCTCCAGGCGGCGCCGAACGACGACCGCCGCGTCCGAGAACGCGCTCTCGACGTCGCCGTATTGCATCGGGATCGTGTTGAGCACGTTCGTCCCGGTCTCGGCGTGGACGAGCGGCGCGCCGGTTGTCGCCGCGGCGACCACTTGGGTGGCGGCGTCGAGGATCTCGAGATCCAGCGTTACCAGCTCGGCCGCGTCCTCGGCGGTCCAGGCGTCCTCGGCGATCACGAGCGCAACGGGCTCTCCGACATAGCGCACGACGGTGCGCGCGAGGACCGGCTGCAGCACGCCCTCGGCCTCGGGGGTGGCCGCGAAGGTGAGGCGAATCGGGATCCGCACATCGGGTAGGTCGGACGCGGTGAGAACGGCGACCACTCCGGGGTGGGCGAGTGCGGCGTCGATGTCGATCCCACGCAATGCGGCATGGGCCACCGGGCTTCGCACGACACGAGCCCACGCCTGACCCGGCAGGTCGAGGTCGGCAACGAAGCGGCCCCGTCCCGCGACGAGCGTTGCGTCGCGGAGACGAGGAGCCCTGGCTCCGATCGCGCCGCTCATCCCGACCCCTTGTCTCGCGCTTGCACCAGGGCGTCGCGTACGAGGCGCGCGACAAGCCTGCGCCGGTAGGCCGCGGTCGTCGTCGCGTCCTCGGCCGGGTCGCACTCCGCTGCTGCCGTGGCGGCCGCCTCGTCGATCACCTCGTCCGTCAGCTCCGATCCTGTGAGAACCGCCTCGGCGCCGGTCGCCCGGATCGGCGTGGCATCCACACCGCCGAGCACGATCCGCGCACGATCGACACTCCCCACGTCCACGGAGACGACAACGGCGACCGACGCCAGCGCGAAGTCGCCCGAGCGGACAGCGAACTCGCCGAATCCGTGTCGGCACGAGCGAGCAACGGTCGGAACGATGACCGCGACGAGCACCTCGTCGGGCGCAAGTGCGGTCGTAAACGGACCGACGAACATCTCCGCGGCGCGGATCGTGCGCTCGCCGGTCGCCGAGCGCACAAGGACGTGCGCGTCGAGCGCAAGGAGCGCGGCCGGCAGCTCCGCGGACGGATCGGCATGCGCCACGCTGCCCCCGATCGTCCCGCGCATGCGGATCGGAACGTGCCCGACGTGCGAGGCGGCCACGGCCAGCAGCCGCTCACCGCCGGTGAGATCTGCGCGCGCGAGCGTCTCGTGGCGCGTCAACGCGCCGATGCGCAGCCCATCAGACACCTGCTGGATCCCGGCGAGTGTGCCGAGCGCGTCGATGTCGACGAGATGCGTCGGCCGCACGACGCGGAAGGCCAGGAGCGGAAGCAGGCTCTGCCCACCCGCGAGGAGCTTCGCTTCGTCGCCCGCCTCCGCCAGCAGCATCAGGGCGTCGTCGAGCGAGTCGGCACGCGCGTAGGCGAACGGCGGTGCCCTCATCGACCGGAGACGGCCTTCACGATCGGGCCGTAGCCCGTGCAGCGACACAGATTGGACGACAGCACCTCGCGCACCTCGGCGGGACCGGCGTCCGGTCGCTGCTCGCGCAGCCACGCGGCGAGCACGGCGAAGCCTGGTGTGCAGAAGCCACACTGCAGTCCGCGCGCCTCCAGCAGCGCTTCCTGCACGGGATGCAGCTCGTCCGGCGTGCCCAGCGCTTCGACGGTGTCGACGCGTCGGCCGGACGCCTGCGGGGCGAGCACGAGACACGCGCGCACAGGCTGACCGTCGAGCAACACGGTGCAGGCGCCGCAGACGCCGTGTTCGCAGCCGAGGTGCGTGCCTGTGAGCCCTTGCGCTCGCACTGCGTCGGCGAGGGTCCAACGGACTCCCGCCTCGAGCGACACCTCGTTCCCGTTCAGTGTCAGGTCGACCCTCAGGGGGTCAGTCGCAGCCGTCCAGGTGCTCACGCGAGCCTGAACAGCCTCTCGGCGTTTTCGCCCAGGACGGCCCGTTCGTGCTCGGCCGCGAGGTTCAGCGCCCGCACATGGCCGAGCGAGCGCTCGAGCGGGAACGGCACCGGTGGTCGATCCGACCCGAAGACCAGCCGTTCGGGGCCGACGCGCTCGAGCGCGGGCCGGAGCGCCGCCGTCCCGTACGTGACCGTGTCGAGGTAGAGCCGCGCCACGTGTGCCGAGGGCGGCTCGCGTAGTTCGACCTCGCCCCACGGGCCGAGCGGTGCGTAGTCGCGCAGCTCGTGCCCGAAGTCGAGGCGGTCCGCGATCGTGCAGATGGCGCCGCCCGCATGCGCGCACAGCATGCGCACGTGCGGGAACTGCTCGAACGTCCCGGTGAGGATGAACCGGGCGAGCGTGACAGTCGTGTCGAGCGGTCGTCCGCAAACCTCGCCGAGTCGGTACATGTCCATCAGCTCCTGGCCGACGACCGAGCCACCGGGATGCACGAACAGCGGCACATCGAGCGCGGTGACCAGCTCCCAGAACGATTGGGGTATGCGATCCAGATACCGGCCGCCGTCACTGGTCGCGAGCGCGAGTCCCGCCAGCCCCAGCTCCGTCACCGCCCGTTCGGCCTCCCGCACATGCTCCTCGCCGCGATACGGGCTCACCGTCCCGAGCGCCCGGATCCGGCCGGGGTGGTCACGGGCCAGCTCGGCGGCGAAGTCGTTGTACTCGCGTGTCCGCGCGATGTCGCCGGGGTCGAGGTCGCCGTACCAGATGTGCGGGTCGGAGACGATGGTGGTCGTGATTCCCGCCGCCTCCTGGCGCTCGAGCAACCCTGTCGCGTCGAACATGTCCGCAGGCATGCGCCCGTGCGACGCCCAGGGGGCGGGAAAGAGGTGGCTGTGCGCGTCGACGATCCGGCTCACTGGCGGCGCTCTCCGGATGGCACAGGGGGCACCTCCAGGCTCGAGCGGGCCCAGGCGGCGTACGCGTGGTCGACGGCCTCTGCCTGCGCCTGCGTCAACTCGTCCGCCAGGGCTCCGCCGACAAACGGCTCGAACGGATCGACGGTCGGAGGATCGACTCCGGCCATCGTCTCGATCACGGCGAGGCCGCAGAAAGGCGCGTAGACCGGGGAGTATCCCCCCTCGCTGACCATGACGAGCCTGCCTCCGCAGAGTTCGTCGCAGAGCGACAGCAAATGCTGTGTGACGCTCCGGAAGCCGGCGGCGGTCAGGACCATCCGCGCCATCGGGTCGTACGCGCTGGCGTCGAACCCGCACGCCACCAGGACGAGCTGGGGTCGGAAATTGCGGAGGCAGGGCTCGACGACGTGTTGCATGGCGTACGCGTAGCCCCCGTTTCCCGTGCCGGCGGGCAGGGGGACGTTGACATTTCGTCCAAGGGCGTCCCCTGACCCGGCGCTCGACGTGGAGCCCGTGTCGGGTGGGTAGAGGCGGTCCTGATGAAGCGAAATGGTCAGGACTGAGGGGTCGTCGTAGAAGATCGCCTCCGTGCCGTTCCCGTGATGGACGTCGAGGTCGACGATCGCGACACGCTCGAGCTCGTGATCCGCTTGGCCGGCGCGCGCGGCGACGGCGACGTTGTTGAAGACGCAGAAGCCTCCGCCGCGCTCAGAAACGGCATGGTGGCCGGCGTGCCGCACGAGCGCAAAAGCGTTGTCGGCGTCTCCCGAAACGACCTCCTCGACCGCAACGACGGCTGCACCCGCGCCCAGCACGGCCCGGTCGAACGCGTCGCGGTCAAGGGGAGAGAGACCATCACCGGCGTCCGTGGCACCCGCTCGCATCGCATCGATGTGCTTCGAGCTGTGGACGCGGCCGAGTTCGTGGTCGGTCGCGGCTCGAGGCGTTCGATGCCGCAGGCGGTTCTCGACAGGGAGGGATGCCACGAGTCGTCGGAGTCGAGCTAGGCGACGTTCGTTGTCCACGTGGGTCTCGCCGGCCTCTACCAACCCGTCGACCGGAAGGAAGAGGCCGGCGTCGCCCGCACGGATTTCGCCGAAGGAGTCGGACCAGATCAGCGCTGTCGTGCTCAGCCTTGTTTCCCGAGATACGTGTTCGTGACGAGCGTGCCCGCGTTCACCTTGCGATCGAGCATCTTCTCGCGGAGAAGGAAGTTCGCCAGCGCCTGATACTTGGCGACGTCGTTCCTGAGTGTGCCGTGGAGCTTTGATTCGTTCGTCCAGATCGTCGCCACGAGTTTCTTGTCCTGATCCGGATACCGCTTGACGAAGAGAGCGGCCGCCTGGTTGGGGTTCTTTGTCGCCCACGCGAATCCGCGCTTGGTCGCTCGGATGAACTTCTTGATCGTCTCGCCGTTGTCCTTTGCCCATCCCGGGTTGGCCGAGATGGCATAGAACGGGGCGTCGGGCGTCCCGTACTGGGCGTAGTAGATGAACCGGTAGCCCTTGATCCCCTTTGACTCGAGCACGGCGGGCTCGTAGTCGGCGACGGCGGAGGTTGCGTCGAGGTTGCCCTGGATCACCTGCTGGATGCCGCCAAAACCTGGGTCGACGATCTTCACATCGGAGCGGGAGACGCCGGCCTTCTTGAGCATGTAGTTGAAGAACGCCTGGTCGATCGGCAAGGACGTCACGCCGACGCGCTTGCCCTTGAGGTCCTTCGCGCTGCGGATCCCGGACTTCGACAGGGCGATGATGCCGAACGGGCTCTTGTTCGTCAGCGCTGCGACGGCGAGCACGGGGCTTCCCTTCGAAGCGGAGGTGAGGATGTCGCCGACGTACGCGATGCCCAGCTTTCGCTGGCCGGACGCAATCAGCTTGATCGACTGCGTCGGATCGTTGGAGCTGCGGATGTTGACGTCGAGTCCTTCTTGGCGGTAGTAGCCCTTGTCCAGGGCAGCCCAGAATCCAAGGTTGTCGCCGCCCGGAAGCCAGGAGAGCTGGAAGTCAACCTTCGTCGGGCTATCGCCCGTGGTGAAGCCAGTCGCCACCGCTGCGACGGCGAGCACCGCTACGACACCGACGAGCCCGAGCAGGCGGTGCGGGAGACGCGTCACTGGATCCTCCTTTTGTGCGGAGTGGCTGTCATGTGCGGTTCCAGGGAAGGACAAGCCATTCGAGCGCTACGACGGTGAGGAAGAAAGCGATTCCGAGGCCCGCGAGTAGGACCACACACGCGAAGACGGTGTCCGTCGCAAGCAGGGCGTTCTGCCTCACGATCAGGTAGCCGAGCCCACTGTCCGAACCGACCCACTCGCCGACGACAGCGCCGACCACCGCGAGCACAGCCGCGACCTTCAACCCCGAGAAGATTTGCGGCAGCGCGTTCGGGAGCCGGGCGCGCACGAAGATCTGCAGCCTGCCTGCCGGGAATGACTGCATCAGCGATACCGCGCCGGCCTCGAGAGATGCGAGGCCAGCCGCGGTCGACACCGTCACCGGGAAGAACGCGATCAGCGCAGAGACGGCGATTTTCGAGGACGCTCCGAAGCCAAGCCACGTGATGAGGAGCGGTGCGATCGCGATGATCGGGATTGCCTGCGAGGTGATGATCAGCGGGTAGAGCGTGACGCGCAGGATCCGCGAGCTGGTGATTGCGACTCCGAGCAGGAACCCGCCCACTGTGGCGATCAGGAGGCCCTGAAGCGCCTCTTTCGCGGTGACCAGGAGCTCGGGCTGGAACACGCTCCACTGATGGATCAGCTTCGAGAAGACCGCTGTAGGAGGCGGAAGTATGACGTCCCGCACATCGGCGAGCTCGACATAGGCCTGCCACGCGAGCAGCGCCAGCACAACGACCGCCACGGCCGGGCACACGGTCGTCAGGAACCGTCGCGTCCAGCTCCGCCCGCGCTTGCGCGGTTGCCCGTCCGTGCGCGTCCGTTGCGTCGATGCTGCGAGCGAGTCAGCCACGCCAACCCCCCTCGATGAGCTCGAGCACTCGGTGTTTGACGTGGGCGAACTCGGTGCTGGTGACGACCTCCGTGTGGTCTCTTGGCCGGGAGATGGGAACGTCCACGCTCGTCACGATCCGGCCGGGCGGTCCAGCCATCACGACCACGCGGTCGGAGAGGTACACGGCCTCGTCGACGTCGTGGGTGATGAAGACGACCGTGTTTTGGAACTCGTCCCAGATGGAGAGCAGAAACGCGTGGATCTCTCCGCGCGTGATCGCGTCGAGCGCGCCGAATGGTTCGTCAAGGAGCAGTAGGTCGCGCTCGAGCAGCAGCGTCCGCAGCAACGCAGCGCGCTGACGCATCCCGCCCGAGAGCGCCTTCGGGTACGCCTTCTCGAAGCCCTGAAGCCCGAAGCGCGGAAAGAGCTCGCGGGCGCGTTTCCGGCTCTCTGCGCGATCGAAGCCGAGCACGTCCCGTCCTACCACGACGTTGTCCAGCATTCGCCGCCACGGGAAGAGGTGATCCCTCTGCAGCATGTAGCCGGCGTGCCCCGCGACGCCGTCGACAAGCTCGCCGTTGACGCGGACGTGCCCGTCGGTTGGGCGCGCCAGCCCTGCGATCACGTTGAACAGCGTCGTCTTCCCGCATCCACTGCGTCCGACGATCGAGACGAACTCGCCCTCCGCGACAGTGAGACCGACGTTGTCGATGGCGCGAAACGCACCGCCGCTGTCGTCTCCGAACTCCACGGTCAGGCCGTCGACGACGATCTTGTCTGTGGCGACCGCGACCGGGGGTCCTGGCACGGCTAGACCTGTGCGACCGCGGGCCCCACGGCAACCTCGGCGAGCGCGTCGAGTGCGTCGCGGAGCGCCTCGACGCCCTGGTCGATGTGGTCTGTCGTCGTCGTGAGGGGCGGACCGAGCCGCAACGTGTTCGGCGGCGCAGTCGCGAGTGCGACGCCGCGCTTCGCGCACTCGCGGGCGACGAAGTACGACGGCGAGAACTGGTTTGGGCCGACCGGCAACGCGTGGCGGTCGGCGGGGACGAACCGCTCGCCCGAACCATCGGGCCGCACGAGCTCGACCGCCCAGAGCAGTCCCGCACCATTCGCCTCGGCTACACATGGATGGGATGCGGCGAGCTCCTGAAGCCGCATGCCCATATGGGCGCCCAACGCCGCTGCTGTTTCAGCGACGTGCTCCTCGATGAGCCACTCGAGGTTGGCGCAGATTGCGGCCGAGACAACGGGGTGGCCGGCGAAGGTGCTCACGGTCTCCCAGCGATAGTCGGCCATGAACTCGGCAATCTCGCGGCTCATCACCACGCCTCCAGCCGGCAGGGCCGCGGACACCATTCCCTTGCCGACCGCCATCAGGTCGGGCGTCACCCCCGGCGCATGCTGATACGCGAAATGCTTGCCTGTACGACCGAAGCCCGTCATCACCTCGTCGTCGATCCAGAGAATGTTGTGGCGGCGGGTCAGCTCGCGGAGCTGGGGCAGGTATTCGGCCGGCGGGTGGAACATGCCGACGCCAAAGATCGGCTCAGCGACCACGGCGGCGATCGTGTCGGGCCCGAGCGTGAGGATGAGATGCTCGAGCGCATCGATGCACGCGAGGCTTTCTCCGCCGCGCTTGCACGCGGGGTACGTATGCCCGATCGGGCAGTCGAAGCAGTACGGGGCGGGGGCGAAATGAACACCCGCCATCGGCACGCCGGCCGGGCGCCTGAGCTCCTCTGTCTCTGCCGAGGCGAGGATGCCGCGCGCGCCGGGCAGGCCCATGAGCGAGAGGGCGCCGTGCGTCCAGCCGTGGTACGCGAAGTCGCGGGAGATGACATT
>Ga0114129_10013908_pt1 | contig 11465 bp, 10 predicted proteins | sample RhiMetdeltSRZDD1_FD_80071 | JGI IMG/M metagenome (GOLD analysis project Ga0114129, IMG submission 80071) | Populus rhizosphere microbial communities from Tennessee, USA - Rhizosphere MetaG P. deltoides SRZDD1 (version 2) (version 2) | ecosystem: Host-associated > Plants > Roots > Rhizosphere >... | reverse complement strand
TTGGCGTGTCCCCAGATGGCGTAACATCCAACGCAATGCCAATATCAGGATCAATGCCATAAGCAGAGGTAGTTGCACCCCGTGTGCCAACCTCTTCCTGAGTGGTGAAAACAAAATACACATCATGCAGTGTAGCTTTGAGCGCACGCAGAGTCTCAATCGCAACCAATACACCTGCACGATCATCCATGGATTTTGCGACTAGCCGATTCCCAAATTCACTATACGGGCGGTCAAACGCGGCAACATCCCCAATGTTCACAGGGCAATCTTTCCGATTGGTCGCACCGACATCAATATGGACTTTATCTAGAGTGGGCAATTCGTTGACGTTATCCAAACGATCAAATCCGATAACGCCCTGCGTTCCATTCAAAAAGCGGATGCGGCTGCTGAGGACATATCGCCTGAACACACCACCGATTGGTGAAAAACGAACGAATCCATTTTCATCCACATGACTGACAATGACACCGATCTCATCCATGTGGGCGGCGATCATAATTTTCTTTACATCTTTTGTGGATTTACTTGGGCGTTTCCGTGCAATAAGATTACCAAGGGCATCGACTCTGATCTCATCGGCAAGCGATTTCACTTCGTTGCGCACGATCTCGCGGACTTTATCTTCATAGCCCGACGGTCCAAATGTTTCGGTGAGTGTTTGGAGAAGTTTTTTCACGAATGTTCCTTGTAAACTGGCAACTTAAGTTAACTCATTGCCAGTGTCTGACCGTTTGTATAGCCCATCTTGCCATCGCGCGTAAAGATTTGCACTTTACTTTTCCCCATCACCGTCCACGTACCACCCAGCGTTCCAACGAGGGCAGTATTTTCGTCAACGCCAATCATGCGTTCGCCTTTCTTGAGTTGACGCTGCAGGCCAAAAACGATCGGTTTCCAAATTCCTGGGATCGCGTCAAAGTGCGGAATAATAAAAGTGGCTGGCACAATGCCAAAACCTTCCTGCGTGCCCGCAAGGCGGAAGCTTGGCATTCGTTTAGCAAGAACCATCGCACCTGCCGAACAACCGGCATAGATCGCACCACGTTCCCAGGCATGTTGGGCTGAACTCCAAGCGCGGCTGCCTTTCATCGTCTGATACAAATAGCCCGGGTCGCCCCCTGAGAAATAAATCAGATCAGCACCCTCAAGGAAAGGATCCCAGTGGGGGTCATTCGCTGACTCCTGATCGACAATCTTGGCCGCGTTGACCTCCGCGCCCAATTCAGTGAAATGCTGAATTCCCATATTCGACCAGCGGTCAACACTGCTATCGCCTTCCTTCCCGGCGGCTGTTGGCAAACAAACAACGCGCGGTTTTCGTCCATTTACCTTTAGGCTATCAAGCAGATAGCGATCTACATCTTTCATAACTGGCAAATATTCGCCGGAACCAACCAGAGTAATTAATCCATTCATAGGTCACCTATAAACAAAATAGATAAGTAAAAAAATATTCATCGTTCTGAAATCAATGCGGGCGTGATCTTCTTCAACGCAGCATGAAGCAAATTAATTGTGTTCTTCCAATCATCCACACGCGAGATGCTGACTGGGGAATGAGTGTAGCGATGCGGCACAGAAACTGAGACTGTTGGAATGCCTGCCAGCGAACGTTGGATCGCGCCCGAATCTGTGCCTCCTCCGCCGGGTTGGCGGAACTGATATGGAATTCCTTCATCCTCAGCAGTCTCCCGTAGAAAGCGGACCAGCCGCGGATCATGAAGAGTAGAGCCATCAGCGATATAAATTGCAGGGCCAAGTCCAAGTTTCGTGTTGTAACTCATATTCTCACTGCCATCATATAAGGGCAGATCATATGCGGGTGTCGAGTCAACCGCGATGGCAAGATCAGGATTGAAATATTGTGCTGCCACCTTGGCGCCGCGCAATCCGATCTCCTCTTGAACCGAGAACGCCGCACACAGGTCAACGTTGGGTAGCGACTGTTTGAACAATTCGATTACCGTCGCAATGCCAATGCGATCATCAATAGACTTCGATAGAATGGAAGGTCCGACGCGGCGGAATTTAGTCGCAAACCCGGCACGGTCGCCTACTTTTGCTTTTCCCGCAATACCAACATCGATCCGCAGCGCATCGACAGGGACTTTGCGGGTACGTTCATCACCACTCATCAGGTGAACAGGTTTTCCGCCAATTACGGCGGGTGTACGCTCTCTTCCTACCAGCACCTGCTTCCCAACCAAATGACGGACGTCGATTCCGCCCACAGTTTCAAAACGATACAGTCCTTCACCATCATCAGCAACAATCATAAAACCGACTTCGTCCATGTGTGCATCAAGCATGACACGCATACGTTTCCCGCTTCGTGCACGTCCACGCTTCATCGCCAATACACTACCCATCATGTCTACCTTGACTTCATCCGCGTAAGGCTCCACTTCCTCAAGTACGATCTTACGCACTTCGCCCTCATCGCCAGAGACCGCAATAACATTGCAGAGCTTTTCAAGAAGTTTTAATTGAGCATTCCCAAATGACAGCATAAATTTCCTGGTTGTGCTTCAGCCCGCTTACGCCACAAAGCTATTCCCAAACTATGGTATCTACAAAATCGGCTTCGAGTGATGCAACGAACTCGGCCAGCAAACGCCCCACGCGTTGAATGTCTTTTACTGCGACTGCTTCAACAGGAGTGTGCATATAGCGAAGTGGATATTCCACCAGTGCAGTAGGAATCCCTTCCGCTGTGGTTTGCACAGCGAATGCATCTGTCCCCGAATGATCGGGCGTCACATCCAAAAACCACGGGATTTCAAGTCTTTCTGCCAGTTCCTTGAGCTTCTTATGCATGAACGGATGCATATTGGGACCCATACACAGACCGACGCCCTTCCCAAGAGGGAATGTCTGCCAGCCATTCGATCCCGGGCCTTTTGCAAATGCTCCATCTATCACAATAGCAATCTGTGGACGTAACTCAAAAGCAGAACTATAGGCACCCAGAAACGTCACCTCCTCTTGCACGTTTGCCACGGCCCACACATCCCAGTCGTGTGGCTTGTTTTGTAATTCCTCCAGGCAAATCGTCAACGCGGCGATGGATGCACGGTTATCCAGTGAATGACCCGAGATCACATCACCTGCCAATTCAAATGGTTGGTTGGCAAAGGAGACCAGATCCCCAACACGCACTTTCCTCGATATATCGCGCGGCAAGAGTCCAGTATCTACCAAAAGGTAATTGATTGTGAGAATGCCGTCCCCAACTGACTCCGGTAAAAATCGCGCCGGAGGCATGACCACCACCCCGGGCAATTCCTCATCACTACCTGAGGCGTGGACACTCACCTCAGCACCGGGCAGCACGCGCACATCTATACCGCCTACATTTGTGATGTGAAGAAAGCCATCTACAATGTTTGAAACCCGCATACCGATTGCGTCCATATGGGCAGCGATCATCACAGAAGGGCGCGGGGATTCTCCAGAACCTTTTTTGAGTCCATGCAATGAGCCGACGCGGCTGAGACTCATTTCATCTACAAGCGGACGCCACTTGTCTGCAATGAGATCCGCGACGGGAGTTTCATAACCCGACAGACCTGAAACAGAGATCAGTGACTTCAGAAATGGAAGAATGTCTGTCATTTATGGGAATGGAGTAATCGTGGGAGTCGCGGTAATGGTCGGAGTCGGGGTGTTCGTTGGTGTGTTGGTGATACTCGGCGTCCATGAAGGCGTGAATGAGGGAGTTATGGATGGCGTGAGTGAAGATGTCAATGTCACTGAGGGTGTAAATGTAGCAGGAACGAACGGTGTTAATGTAATAGTACTGGTTGAAGTGCTAGTCGGTGTAAGAGTAAATGTCGGCGTAGTCGAGGCGGTGCCAGTTACGATTGGAGGAGTTACGCTGAGAGTCGGAGTAGTAGGCGTACTTGTCAATGTGAATGTTGATGTGATTGTTGGAGTTAAATCGGATGCCTTCGGCGCGAGCGCAACTGCGATCCAGCCGATGCAATAACAGGGAATCGTCGCAAGCGTGATTGCAATTAATGCAAGTCGGCGGCGCGCGGTGGCGTCTGAGGCTTCAAACATAACGGTTCGATTATAATCTATCACATATACAGAACATATGTGCTTTAGCGGTACAATATCTAACTTATGATTCCCCTTCAATTACGTATTTCAGGTTTTCTTTCTTATCATGATACAGTCGAGCTTGATTTCACCACATTCGATCTTGCTTGTATTTCAGGGCAGAATGGTGCAGGTAAATCATCCCTACTGGATGCAATCACATGGTGTTTGTTCGGAGAAGCGCGCGGCAAAAGCAGTGACGTGATCAATTTACGCCCCGATGTAAAAGCTGCTGAAGTGGCGCTTACGTTCCAGCATGAGGAAAACACATATCGCGTGCAGCGTACTCTGCCGCGCAACAAAAACACATTGCTTGAATTTCAAGTGCAGACGCAAAATGGATGGAAGCCGCTCACCGAAAAAACGACGCGTGAGACTCAGGTACGCATCGAACAAACATTGCGGCTTGATTTTGAAACCTTCGTGAATGCTTCCTTCTTTTTGCAGGGCAGGGCCGATCAATTCACACAGCAGAATGCCACAAGACGTAAGGAAGTGTTAAGTAATATTCTTGGCCTTGAAATGTGGGAGGAGTATAAAAATCGCACTGCTGAAAAAAGAAAATCTCTTGAACGTGAAGTGGATGAGATTGAGGGGCGTATTCGGGAGATCGATGCCGAACTTGCCGAAGAAGATTTACGAAAAGCAAGACTTGCAGAACTCGAATCCAATCTCAAACAGCTGACAGGCGCGCGTACCCTGCAGGAATCTGTTCTGGAAAATATCAAGCGGAACGCGGCCCTGGTCGATGAACAACGCAAAATGACCTCAATGCTATTTGACGGACTCGAACGAGCGCGCTCGGCTCACGCGGGACTCGAGGATCGTCTTGCCGCCAAACAAGACGATCGCGACTCGTACGCCGATCTTGTCAGTCGATCCAAGGAAATTGAGTCAGCTTATAAAGCATGGCAAAAGTCTCGCAAGGAGGTGCAGGAATGGGAGGATATCGCGTCCCAATTCCGGGAGTATGAAAAAGACCGGGTTCCCTTGGTGGAACAAATCGCAGTGGAGAAAGCGAAATTAGAAGAAGAGCAGCGTTCCTTCCTGGTTGAAGAGGAAAGGATACGTGATCAACAATCGACGATTAATGACTTGCAAAAAGATATCGAAGGTGCAGCAATTTCACTAAAGAATGCAGAAACAAAAATAGCAGAACGACTCCAACTGGAAAGTGATAGAAACATTGGACGTGAACGACAGGCTGAACTGAAAGCAGAAAACGACGCGCTCAAAGCAGACATGAATCAACTTAAGGAACGCATTGACTCGCTCAAAGCTGCAGAGGGCGCAACCTGTCCATTATGCGGACAGGAATTGAGCGCAGAACATCGGGAGACAACCCTTATACAGTTGGAAAGCGAAGGCAAGGAGAAAGGCGATCGCTTCAGAGCCAATCAGGCAGAATCGGCGGACCTTGCCAAAAAAATTACGGACTACGAATCACAAGTGGCAAAACTCGCCAAAGCCGAGAATGAACGTGTCCAATATGCCAGTGAAGTTTCCCTGCTCACTGAACGAATGGAGACTTTACAATCGTTCGCCAAAGGCTGGGAAGCTATTGGAAGTAAGCGTCTGAAAGAAATAGAAAAAATTCTGGATACTGGCAAGTATGCAATTGATGAACACAAACTACTGGCAAAGTTGGACAAAGAACTAGAAAAACTTGGTTATGACGTGTCTGCACATGATAGCGCCCGCGAAACGGAGATTGAACTTCGCGCAGTGGAAGAAGAGCATATCAATTTGAAATCCGCCAAAGAGGTAAGCAAACAGATCGAAAGCGAAATTGTAAATCTCAAATCTGAGATCAAGAATCGCGAATCTGAAATCGCCTCTTTGGAAGCGGATTATGAAACTGCACAGGCAAATCTGGAAGCCGCTGAGGCAGGCTCACCTGATCTCGATGAAGCTGAACAGGAATTGTTCCGTCTGCGCGAAACTGAGAACCGGACTCGCAGCGAGCTTGGCGGTGCACAACAAAGGGTGGATGTCCTTGAGATACAACGCACACGTAGAGCAGCTTTTGATCAGGAATGTGATGAAATTCAAAAGCAGATTGCTCGTTACAGGACACTTGAACGTGCATTTGGCAAGGACGGTGTCCCAGCTCTGCTGATCGAGCAGGCATTGCCGCAGATCGAAGATAAGGCGAATGAATTGCTCGATCGCCTATCCGATGGACAAATGTCGATTCGCTTTGCTACGCAAACTGAATACAAAGACAAAAAGCGTGATGACTTGAGAGAAACGCTTGAGATTCAAATCAGTGATGCGGCAGGCGTCCGCAATTATGAAATGTACTCTGGCGGTGAAGCTTTCCGTGTCAATTTCGCGATTCGGCTCGCGCTTTCCAAAATCCTCGCGCAGCGCAAAGGGGCACGTCTGCAAACACTGGTCATTGATGAAGGCTTCGGCTCACAGGATATACAGGGACGACAACGATTGATCGAAGCCATTAATTTGGTGAAGCACGATTTTGCCAAGATCCTTGTCATCACACATCTCGATGAACTCAAAGATGCATTTCCCACCCGAATTGAAGTTGAAAAAACAGAACATGGTTCATCAATTCATGTGATATAGAATTTCCAAGCTGAACAAAACGATCAAACTGCCTAAAGCGCAATAAATTATGATTTATTTTTATGTCTCAACCGCAATTTTTATTGGCGGACTGTTTATCGTTTATTGGCTGCACAATCAATATCACCTCGATATCGTGGTCACACCAGCGCCTCCCCCTCCCGATGCTCCATTTATTTCTGTGTGTGTTCCTGCTCGTAACGAGGAGAGAAATATTCGCGCGTGTGTTGAATCCATTTTGGCGCAGGATTATTCCAACTTCGAAGTCATTGTTGTAGATGATCGCTCGACTGACACGACCAACGAGATTCTTATCGACATCGCTGCTCGGAATGACAGGCTGAAAATCATTCACGGCTCAGACTTGCCGAAAGACTGGGCAGGAAAACCTCATGCCTTGTTCCAAGCCTCGGCTGCTGCGCGCGGCGATTGGCTTTGCTTTGTGGATGCAGATACTTTTCTCTCACCAGAAACTCTTTCTTCATGTTACGCAAAAGCCATTGAAACCAACGCGGATATGTTTACGATTATGACTTTTCAAATAATGGGCTCATTCTGGGAGAAGGTGGTGATGCCCATTGTCATGACTGCACTATCTGTTGGATTCTCACCTCGCAAGGTCAATGATCCAAACAGCAAAGACGCCATTGCAAATGGACAGTTCATCTTGATTAAACACTCTATTTACAGGGCAATCGGTGGACATAAAAGCGTCAAAGATCAAATTGTGGAAGATAAAGCCATTTCAGAGCAGGTCAAATGGCATGGCTATCGCCTGATCGTTGCCAATGGATATTCCGTTGCAAAAACGCGCATGTACACATCCTTACCTGAGATGTGGGAAGGCTGGACGAAAAACATCTATCTTGGCTTAAGTGACCAACCATCATTAATGTTGCTTGGTGCGTTCGGTGCATTCATCTTATTGGTTGCCGCGCTCATCCTGCCACTATGGCCCTTACTTGGAATTTTCTGGTACCTGCAAGGCGGTGGCTGGCTGGCATTGACTGTCATCTTCAAATCATTGTTCCTTTGGGCTGTTGTCATTTCTGTGCGCGCACGAGTCGCCATGAACTTGAAAATCTCTCCCTGGTACGCGTTGACCCTTCCACTCGGCGCTGCAATATTTGCGACGATGATGTTTGCCTCCGCATGGAAAGTGATCTCAGGCAAAGGTGTAACGTGGAAAGGCCGATTGTACGCGCAGAAATAGCAGAAATCTGATCCAGCTTAATCAAGTTATTGACACTGCTTATGCCAGTTGTGTCTTTTGTTGATGTGATTGTTAAGTATCTCAACATTTAAAGGAAATATAGCAAGTGAAACAAAATTTGACATTTGTTTTGGCAATAGCTATTTTGCTTAGTGCTTGTAGCACAGAAAACGGGCTCGAAGTCAATGGGGTCTGGATGCGACCGACAGTGCAAGGAGACAACGGCGCAGTGTACTTTGTGCTGCACAACCATTCGTCAGAGGCGGATGAAATGACCGGTGCCTCTTCTTATATTGCAGAAGCAGTGGAAATGCACGAGACAACCTTCCAGGCCGAAATGAACGGCGACATCATGGAAATGAATCGGGTGCAGACGATTCCCTTGGGGCCCTTTGCCGAAATTAATTTCGCGCCCGGCAAATATCACATCATGCTTGTAAATGTACAAAAGAATCTTAACATCGGCGATGAGATTGAAATCACTCTTCATTTCAAGAACTTTGAAGATATAAACCTCAATGTACCTGTGCAAGAATCACCAGCGCCAGAAGACCATTTAGCATCAAATCACTAGTGGGGAACTTTTGGATGGGTGAATTCGTCAATTCGGCAAAGGAGTTTGAATGAGAAAATTTATCTATATCTTCATTGCGCTGGCGCTGGCAGCGTGCTCTATGGGAAACCCATCTGAGCTCGAGCGCAACCAGCAAAAATGGCAGGACTCAGGTATTTCGCATTATCGCTTTAGCCTGTTCATCGGATGTTTCTGTGTGTTCAGTCAGGATATGCCTCTGAATATCGAAGTGCAGGATGGCAAGGTTGTTTCGATGGAATATCAGAGCGGCAAAACGATCGAAGAGGGCAACCGCGAGTTGTTCCGTCGCTATGAGACCATTGATCAGATCTTTTCGGAGCTTGAGAAGGATATCAATGGCGAAGCTGATGATGTTGTTGTGGCTTATGAATCGAAGTACGGATACCCCGCTCAAGTCAACATCGATTTTGTCAAAGATGCTACTGACGACGAAATAACTCTGAATATTTCAGCTTTTGAAAAACTTCCTTAACTGGGAACAAGCGGAGACTTTGAAAAAGAAGCGGACGTTTTCAACTTCCGCTTCTTTTATTGATTATAAGTTGCTCAAATCGCCTAACAAGACCTGATCTGGGCCGCGGTCGATCTCCCAGGGATACATGATAAATGCATCGGTGACGGCAGCAAAATAATCGGGACGAATACGACCAAACAGATTGCGGTATGGATTGAAATGCAACACGCACGTTTCAGGAAAGCCTCCGGCCGCAGACACGCGATTCTTGACCGCAGTGATCGTACGTCCCGAACCCCAAACATCATCTACGATAAGTGTCGGTCTGCCACGCACTTTGTCATCCGCAGGGAATTGGATGAATTCCGGCCATGCGATCAACTTTGCCTTTTCACTCGCAGTCTTAGCGGGGAAGTCTACAGCGGCGGTCAAAATATGGGTGATGTCCATTGCTTCGGCAAGCATGCCACCGGGAATAATACCGCCGCGCGTTATCATAACCATGGCTGTGAATTCGCGGCGAAATTGTGGAATCAGGTGCTCGATAAGACGATCCACTTCATCCCATGTGACCATTTCGCGGCGAGGTTCTCTTGGTTGTTGTGGTTGCATAGAGACTCTTCTTCAGGCTTAGAAGTTATCCCAACACCGCTGCCAACGGCGCGGGTGCAGAGACTTGAATCGGCTGGCCAGTTGTTTGAGCAACCTCAACGTTACGCGCCCAGAGATACAGGCAGGTGTGATACGCAGTAGATGTGTAGGTAGAGATTACGCTAGCGACCATGGTAAACATCAGGAATATTAAAATACCAAGACCAATTCCTAAAATCAAACCAATTGTGCCCGAGCCAAGAACCGCAATTATGCCATAACCAACGCCAAAACCCAACACCGCGCCGCCAAAACCTAAACCAAAGCCAATTAATCCTGTCACAGCGCGCACACCCACCGTGCTGACTCCAATCAGCAATAAATTGTCCCTGACAATCTGTCCGACGCGCTTCGCGCCATCCACTAGATTGATATCTTCGATCACCATCGCAGGCAGGATCAGGAATGCAGCCTCTGTCCAAAGGACTTCCAACAAACCTGCCGCGCCACTAATGAGACTCGCGGCGATTCCTCCACGCCGATTCCTCCTCGCCGCATTTTTCAACACATTGACAACTGTAGACACGGCCGCGAGTGTAACTAAATCAAGGAAGTCACGACGTACAATGGCCCAGGCCGTGCTCATGCGACCATCTCCTTGTGTGAGGTATTCATAGATCAAGTACACCGTCATACCGGAAAATACATAGGAAACAACAAAATTCAAAAAGACCAGGAATGCACTCATCACAGCTAATACCGCCTGACCAAAACGCCCCGCGTCACCTAGAAAAATGGCAATGATGATAATAGGGACTGCTCCGATCACAGATACGATGGTGCCAACGATCAGTGCATAGATGGATGGCTTGATCAAATCCTTATCTTTGAATGCCATCTGCCAGGCTTGTTGAAGGAAGGACCAACCGCGGGAAAAAGATTGCATGAATGTATTCTCCTTTGTTTCATGTCACACCAGCACTCCCTGGCACTGCCCGCCAGGGCAAGTGTGCAGGCAGGTGCAAGTGCTGCGAGGGGAGCATGGCTCGACGACTGCGACACTTGCACCGCACTGCGTTCGTTGCAGTGCAGGTGAGTGTGCCTGTGGCAAGCCAATCCTTCAGCCATCCGCGCTTCGTCTACGTTCGCCTAAAGGCTCATTCCGCTCAGCGCGAAGAACTCGCAATGACATTATCGCGTTGATTATAGCAAACTTATGGGGTCTACTTCAACCCGCCAATCCATTAATCGTCTAATTAGAGCACCTTCTCTCAAAAGAGAAACCGGCTCTGGGCCGCGTAGGATGATCTGCCAGCGATAATATCCGCCGATCTTGGCAAAGAAAGAGGGAACAGGACCAATCATTGTGGTTTGTTTCCAATTCCCAGAAACGAGCAATTCTCCAAGCTTCTCTGCAAGTTTCTGTGCCTCCGCTCGCGCCATAGACGCATCTTGATGTCGAAATTCCAGCCGCACCAAACGCGAGAAGGGCGGATATCCGAGTCGCTTGCGCTGTTCCAATTCATATTCATAAAAACCGTTGACATCATGCCGCGCCGCAGATTGGATGACTTGATTTGCAGGGTCAAATGTCTGCAACACAACTTTTCCACCGCGTTCGCTTCGGCCTGCGCGTCCAGCCACCTGCGTCAACACTTGAAAGACGCGTTCCCCCGCAAATGGATCGGGCAAATACAGACCAACATCTGCAAGAACAATCCCAACCAGAGTCACCAACGGAAGGTCAAGGCCCTTTGCAAGCATTTGCGTTCCGATCAAAACGTCAGCGCGGTGCGCGGCAAAATGAGTCAGGATCATCTCATGCGAATGCTTTTCGCGGGTTGTCTCCCAATCCCAGCGCAACGGACGCGCATGAGGAAATACTGTGCTTAATTCAGCTTCCACACGCTCGCTCC
>Ga0114129_10013907_pt1 | contig 11466 bp, 10 predicted proteins | sample RhiMetdeltSRZDD1_FD_80071 | JGI IMG/M metagenome (GOLD analysis project Ga0114129, IMG submission 80071) | Populus rhizosphere microbial communities from Tennessee, USA - Rhizosphere MetaG P. deltoides SRZDD1 (version 2) (version 2) | ecosystem: Host-associated > Plants > Roots > Rhizosphere >... | reverse complement strand
CGGCCGCGTGCCCCCGGATCGCCCAGAAGTGGAAAAGCTCCCATGCGATGTCGGCCGATTCGGAGGGACGGCCACGCTCGATGAGCCACGTCAGTGCGGCGCGGTAGCTCTCCAGATCGTCACGCACGCGGTCCAACCATTCGGCCTGCGCTGATCCGATGAGGCCCTCCGCGGCGCGGGAGGCTTCAGTGGTGCAATAGCGGGCCAACCCCTCCAGTGCGTCGTCGCGCTCGCCCGCAGCGGTGAGCGCGAGGGTCGCGTACGCCCGCACGGTTTCCAACATCTGGTATAGCGGACACGTCGCCAACACCGAGCTCTGGGGTCGCAGAAGAAGGCTTTTGTCGATCAGACTGGCGGCCAGTGGCAGCGCTTCATCGCTGGTGACTGAGGTGCCGTCACGACCGGCAAGGACGGCTGCGGCCGCGTCGATCGGAAACAGACCAGGCAGCGCGCCGAACCGGCGGAAGGCGCGCTGCTCGTCGGGATCAAGTCGCTGATAGCTCCACGCGACGGTCGCATTCATCGTCCGCTGGCGCTCGGGAAGATCGCGTGGGCCGATGGTCGAGAGCAGGACGTCGTGCTCGAGTCGGCGTAACAGATTCTCGGCCGTCAGCACTTTGATCCACGGCGCCGCCAGCTCGAGGGCTAGCGGAAGGGCATCGAGTCGTCGACAAATCGCCGCCACGGTGGCGCCGTTCGCGGAGGTGAGGCGAAAGCCTGGTTGCACGTCCCGAACCCGTTCTACGAAGAGTCGCACCGCAGGAACGCGGGCCAGATCGGCCGGCGACATCGTATCCGAGTCCGCGTCCAACGCGAGCGGTCCGACGACGTACTCTCGCTCTCCCCGCAGACGGAGGGGAGCGCGGCTGGTAGCCAGTAGTCGAAGCGATGCAGCCGACGACAAGAGATCCGCAACCAACGGCACCGCCTCGAGGAGATGCTCGCAATTGTCGAGCACCAGCAGAGTGGGGCGATCGTCGCTCGCCATCCTGACGTGCTTGGGCAAATCGACGGCCGTGACGTTAGCAAGTCCCAGCGCCTCGGCGATCGCTGGACCAACGAACGAAGGATCCTGAATAGCGGCCAACCCGACGAACACCACGCGGGTTGTGCCCCCGTCGGCGATTGCGCGCGCGAGATCGAGCGCTAGACGAGTTTTGCCGACTCCTCCTGGCCCGACGAGGGTGATGAGTCGTGCGGCGGGATCAGTGAGCCAGAGCTGAAGGGTCTCGACATCAGGATCGCGGCCGAGAAGAACCGTCAGAGGAAGGGGCAACGACACGCCGCTGAGTTCATCCACCGCCGCGTAGTGAGCAGTGGCTCGCGCGCTCCCAAGGAGCGCGTCACGAGTCGCGCCAGTCAGGTCAAGTGCCGCGGACAACGCGCGTACGGTCTCGACGTGGGGCCGCCGTCGCTCGCCGCGCTCCAGCGCGCTCACGGCATGCGCCGAAAGGCCCGCGATCGTCGCGAGTTCCTCCTGGGTGAAGCCCGCCGCCTCGCGCAGCGCCTTGAGTTGCGCACCAAATGTCCCTGGTGGAGCGCCGCCTTTCATGGACCTTTCATTTTACCGCCGTGGCTTTACGATCCCCCTCTGGTTCAGACAGTCTGTTTGACGGGCTCAACTCCTGTGTCGATCCGAGCCGACAGAGGCATCCACCTTCGGTTGCGTGGTCCCCAGTACTCCGACTGCGGACGAATAATGCGGTTCGCTTCTCGTTGTTCAAACGCGTGAGCAATCCATCCGCTCACCCGACTGATGGCAAACGTCGGGGTGAAAAGTGACGCGTCAAGTCCCAGGCCGTGAAGGAGCAGGGCCGTGTAGAACTCGACGTTCGTCTGCAGCCGGCGCCCCGGCTTGTATTCCTCGAGTAGACGGAGCGCAGTGGCCTCGACCGAGCGAGCCAGGGTGTAGAGCGACATGTCGCCCGCGCGGGTGTACATCCGTTCCGCCGCCTGTGCGAGTACGTCGGCTCGAGGGTCGCGCACTTTGTACACGCGGTGGCCGAATCCCATCAACCTCTCGCCGGACTGGATCTTCTGGCGCAGGATAGCCTCTGCGCGCGACGCGTCCCTGATCTCGAACACCATGTCGAGGGCCGGCCCTGGCGCGCCGCCGTGCAGCGGCCCTTTCAATGCGCCAAGCGCTCCGACCACCGCCGAGACGAGGTCGGACCCCGTCGATGTGATCACGCGGGCTGTGAAGGTGGACGCGTTCAGCCCATGGTCAACAACAGTGTTCAAGTACGTTTCGAGCCCTCGGACCTTCTCGGGATCGGGAACGTCTCCGCTCAACATGTACAGAAAATTCGCCGCATGACCCAGATCGCGGCGGGGAGCGAGCGGCTCCGCACCCGTACGCAACCGCCAGAAGGTGGCGACGATCGTCGGAAATCTCGCAACGATCGCCAACGCGTGGTCGGCAGCCAACGAGATCGTCCCTGCGGCCATTCGGAGAGCATCCATCGGGTCGACATCGCGTTGCGCGCTTTCGCGTAAGAGCGATGCAGTGGCGAACGGCAGCGCGCGCTCGGCCGCGAGCTCGGCGCGGAACACCTCGAGCTGACGTGCGGACGGCAGATCACCGTGCCAGAGCAGCCAGATGGTTTCCTCGAACGTCGCGTGAGCGGCGAGCTCGCCGACTGGAAAGCCTCCGATGACCAGTTCACCGCGCTCGCCATCGACGTGACTCAGCCGCGTCGTGGCCGCGACGACGCCTTCCAGACCGTTGTTGACCATATCGCCACCGTATCGCCTGTGTATGATCGTGTCAACGTTGATTGGTGAATCAATATGAGGACCGAACGGTCGTGGATCAGCGCGGCGGACGCCTCTCGAAGCCTGGGTGTGAGTCGCCCCACTCTCTATGCGTACGTCAGCCGGGGATACATTCGTTCACAGTCGCAACCGGGATCGTCGCGGGAGCGCCAGTATTCACGTGACGATGTGGAGCGAATGCGGCGACGAACCGAGGAGCGTCGCAACCCTGACAAAGCGACCGCCCGCGCGTTGCAGTGGGGCATGCCGATTCTCGAGTCGTCCATCGCGTCTATCGACGGGAGCCGGCTCTACTACCGCGGTCACGACGCCGTGGCCCTGTCGCGCTCGCGCTCGCTCGCGGAAGTCGCGTCGTTGATCTGGACGGGGCGATTCGACACGGCCTTCGCAGCGTCACAGCCGCCAGGTCACGCGTCCACACGCATGGGTCTGCGATTCGTGGCACGCGCGCAATCGATGCTCGCCGCTGGCTCCGCACGCGACCCGCTCGCCGGTGACCTTCGCGCCGCCAGCGTGACGCTGACTGGCTGGCGGATTCTCCAACTCCTGACCAACGCGGCCACAGGGTCGCATGGCGCCAGACCGACCATCGAGGAGGCACTCGCCGGGGCGTGGAAAGCGGGCGCCCGGAGCGTTGACCTCATACGCAGCGCACTGATCCTGTGCGCCGATCATGAACTGAATGTGTCGTCCTTCACCGCTCGGTGCGTGGCCTCCGCGGGATCGCACCCGTACGCCGTGGTGATTGCGGGACTCGCTGCGCTCGAGGGAATACGACATGGCGGCGCCAGCCTGCGCGTGGAATCGATGTTGGTATCGATGCGCCGCGCACGGCCGCTCGGGCGTGCGGTCGCAGAGCGCCTTCGCCGTGGAGAGACAATCGATGGGTTTGGGCATCCGCTGTACCATGACGGCGATCCGCGAGCGAGCGCTCTGCTCGACCTGCTACATGAGCGGTACGCTAAGTCCGCCGAATTGACGTTTGTCATGGCTGTGGCCGACGCGGCGGCCTCTGCGACGCGCGAGAAGCCAAACCTCGACTTCGCGCTGGCGGCTCTCTCGCGCGTCCTGCGCTTGCCGCCGGGCTCACCGCTGACACTGTTCGCGATCGGGCGGACCATCGGCTGGATTGGCCACGCCATCGAGCAATACGCGACGGGTCAGCTGATTCGCCCGCGAGCAAAGTACGTGGGTGTCGTTCCCGTTCCGTGAATGCTCAAGCGTACCCGGCCGGTGTGCCGCCCTTGCCTCACAACGACTTCAGGTATTCGACAAGATCTGCCTTTTGTGCCGCTGTCAGATTCAGCCCGAAGTGCTGGTCGTAGTGATTCACCACCGCGAGGAGATCCGGCGCGCTCCCGTCATGGAAGTACGGTGCGTGTTGCCAGAGCGCTCGAAGCGGTGTGGTCCTGTAGTTTCCCGTGGCAGTACGCGCGGCATACAACGGCTCGGTGCCGACCTCGGTCGGTGGGTGCAGGAAGGGCACAGTCGGAGTGCGGCCGCTCAGCACGTCAGTGAAGTTCGGCGATTGATGGCACGTGGCGCATCGCGCTTCATTGCGGAACAGTTGCTTGCCGCGATGGGCTGCTGCCTCGTCGAAGCTCCCCTTGGCAGCCTTCGGAGTACGTAGGCTCAGTTGATAGTCGAGCAGTGCCGGCAGCTTCGGGGTGACGAGATCCGGCGTCTGCGAGATCGTGAGGCCAATCCGCTGATCGATGAAGCTGCCGTGGCCGCCCATCTGCCCGACGCCGACGTAGCTGTTCCAGTATGAAATGGGCCCATCGGCCGTGTACGTCTCGAAGCCCACGCCCTTCAAACCATAGATCGGAGGGATGACAATCGGCAGCGAGGGACTATTCAAGGGAATGATGTTCGTGCCGTCGAAGGCGTGATGACGCGGGTCGTATTTGCCGGGTCCCCACGCCCTGAACTCGGCCTTGGTGGCGTCGTCCAGGGCAGGCGAGAGCGCGACGATCGCGCCCACGTTGAGGTCGGTGTTTGCCCACCCGTCGAGCCGTCTGCCGATACCGTGCGCGAACGCGTTATCGACCGAGGAGTGACACAGCGCGCACGTGATGCCCACGCTGGTGAGTTGGCCGTGGTCGTCCACCTTGCCCCTGACGCCGACGACCGCATTCAGACGCAACAGTTCGACGGTCACGGCCGGATCCGTGAGGTCGACCTGTCCTGCTCGAAGTGCTGCGATGACTCCCGGTGGCAAAGCCTCGACATCAACCTTGAGCCCCACCGCCAGCGCTGTCTCTGGATCGACCGTCGCAACGACTTCGTGCATCCGCAACACGTCTGTCCACAACTGTTCGTCGCCGAAGGTGTCGTAGCGAAAGATCTGGCGGCCCTCGGTGGCGGTGTCGTGCGAGGAGATCGGCGCTATCTGTCCTACGATCCCGTGCTCCGGAGGAGCCGGAGTCGGGCCTTCGGCCGACGCGACGAGGATCGCCACGACGAAGGGCACGGCGAGAATCAAAGCAAGAACGGATCGCATGTATTCACCTCACTGTGATGTGGATGCCCAGGCGCGCGCGGCCGCGCTGCGCCACGACTCGGTCCGTTCACGCGATGAGGTGATGGCGAGCCGGTACGGGGTTGGCTTCGCGCCCCTCGAACTCATCACGGACTTGGATGAGCCGCGCCAGCGTGAATGCGCCTACTGACAGCACGACATCGCGGACAGCGATATCGAAGTGACCGCCGAGGACGAGGTTCATCGCCACGAGCAGCAGCCATGCGCTCGCGACGTACGATCCAATGGCGGGCCACGCGGTCAGGATGGTGACGCCGACGGTGAACTCGACAACGCCCACGATTCCCATGAGGACGTCGGTCGAAAAGGGCAAGAGATGGGCCGCGGCAGGGCTGACGTAGCTGCCCCAGTCGGCCAGGATGTTGAAGAACTTGTCGAGACCCGCCAGCGTGGCCATTAGCCCCACGGCGATTCGCATGACCTGAGTCGGAGTCTGAAGCCGGGTATCCATGTGTAGTGCCTCCACCCACATGGAGTCCTCGACAGGCAAAAGGTAACGGACCTCATCCGGGTGTCACCTTTTCGTGCCTCAGCACTCTGTTAGGCTGTAAGGAGACACCATGCATGTTGTGAGCGCGCCGGTTCTTGAAGGATGGGCTCTTCTGTCAGACGAGCAGGTGGTGAGCCGCGTCCTCGCGGGACAGACAGCGCTGTTCGAAGTGCTGATGCGACGCCACAACGAGCGGATCTACCGCGCGGCGCGCGCGATCGTGAAGGACGAGAGCGAGGCCGAGGACGTCATGCAGCAAGCCTACGTGAACGCCTACAGCCACCTGCGTCAGTTCGACGGCCGGTCGCTGTTCTCCACATGGCTCACGCGAATCGCCGTGCACGAGGCGCTTGCACGCGCGCGCCGACGCGGCCGATACATCACTATGGATCCTGAGAACCACACCACACTCGAGTTTCCAGCGCCGGCGGCTTCGACTCCGGACCCCGAGCGGCTCGCATTCTCGCGGGAGCTGGGCGTGCTCATGGAAGCGGCGATCGACCGTCTCCCTGATGGTGCTCGCGAAGTCTTCATCCTCAGACAGGTCGAAGGGATGGACACAGCGGAAGTGGCCGCCGTGCTGGGCGTGAGCGAGGCCGTCGTCAAGACTCGATTGTCGCGGGCCCGCGCCGCGCTACGGCGCCATCTGGAGGATCACGCGAATTTCGTCGCGTCGAACACGTTCCGGTTCCTGCGGCCGCGGTGCGATCGCGTCGTCGCCGCTGTCCTCGCACGAATTCTGTAAGTCAACGTCTGCCTGTTTCAGGGGGCGTTGGGTCCAGGAGTCTGCCAGTGACACGTGCATGCCCGCCGCGGTTTCCCCGTGTCATTACAGAATTGGATCTTGACGCACGAGCTGGCGGAAAGGACAATCCCGGCTTCACGCGGGGATGACAAGGATGGAACTTTATGCGCATTGCGAGGTTAGCCTCAGCATCGATTGCCGCCATCGGCTTGACCGTCACGGTCGGCTCGGTGTCGGTCTTGGGTCAGTCCGGTACGCTTGATGGCGTCAAGTCAGTTCAGGCCGTATCGAGTGAATTAGTGTCCAGTTCGGCTCAGCCCGTGACGCTCGAAAATGTCACGGCAGTTACCACGGTATCCCGTGAATCGTTCACGTCCGCTCAGTTCGCCACGCTCAAAGGCGTCAAGGCGCTTCCGATGACATCCAAAGAACTGGACGCTGTCAAGGGGCTGCATGTCCATTTCTTGGATGCCAATGGCGGCTTCCACCTCGCTGGCAATCCCGAACTCCAGAACAACTGGCAAAACCTAGGCGGCTCCGACGGCAAGCCGGTTGCCCCTTCTTACCACGGTCTGTGCGTCGCTGCTGGCATCAGTCCCACCGGTGGAATCAGTATTCCCGGGAGTGCGGTACAGTGTCCCTAAGCATCAGTTGCTGAGACACGAACAACGTTCGTAGTCACCACACGACGGGCGCATTCGCCCCCGTCGTGTGGTGGTTCGCTGACGCCTCTCCTAATCATCCGGCGATCCTGCTGCGTAACCATTTCATTTCGATAGTGGTCAGCGCGTTCTTCGGACGGCGATCGTCCTTTGCATGTTGTGCGCTGAGCGTCGTTGCGGCAGTCGCGACGGCGTCCGGGGCACAGATCGGCATCGGTTCGGGTCTTCGTGTCGATCCGCCGGCGATGTCGATGAAAGACCTGCGTGATCAAAACGTGGTCAAGCAGCGCTTCGACTTTTCCTGTGGCGCTGCAGCGCTCGCCACCCTCCTTCGTTACGGGTTCGGCGACAGTGTCACGGAGAGCCAGATTCTGGTTGAACTATTCAACCTGCTGTCCGAGGAGGAGAAGACGGCCGCTCGCAGCATGGGTTTCTCGCTCCTTCACCTGCAGCGCGTGGCGCAGGCGCGGGGCTACAACGCGCAGGGCTTTCGGCTGGCGCCTGAGCAACTGGCGATGCTCGGTGGACCGGTGATTGTGTTCATCGAGCCGCGCGGCTACAAACATTTCGCGGTGCTGCGTGGCGTGCGCGGCGACCGCGTCTACCTGGCGGACCCGTCGCGCGGCAACATCCGCCTGCCGGCCTACTCCTTCCTGAAAAGCTGGCTGCAGGACGACGACAAGGGGATCATCTTCGTCGTCGAGCCGAAGACCAGTGTGCCAGATGGCCAAATGCCTTTGACGCTGGCTCGAGTACGCCCATCCCGACCGGAAATCATGAGCGCCCGCGAGATGCTGGCGGTGGGCAATGCGTTTCTTCGGTGGCCCGAACTGTCAAGGTAGAGCCATGGCTAAAACTCCTTTCGCGTCCCACGCACGGCGCGGCCGCTGGGCCGCCGCATCGTTGTTCTGCATTTTGACGATGACCACAGTCGCCGCAAATGGCGGCACTCCACCGCAAGCTGAATCTCCGGTTCTGACGCTGATCGAGGCCGCCGAGTTGCTGCGCATCGATGCCGATGAACTCGAGCGACTCGCGGTGCAACAAGAACTTCCCGCTCGTCGCATCGGGTCGTCGTGGCGGTTCAATCGTGCCACGTTGATGGCCTGGCTGAACGGGGACTGGGAGCTATCGGGAGCGGCCCTTGTACGACGTCCCGCCGATCTCCCGTCGCCCGGTGCGTCCAAGACACGACCCCCGGGATCGCTCTTATCGCTCACCGCACACGACATAGCTGCGGTAACAGCCCGCGGCACTGCCATTGCCCAAGCCGCGCCGACTCCAGCGGCCAAACAGCAGCCCCCCGCGGACGGTCAGGGCAAACCAATTGGCGAGGCACCGGAAGAGCGGAAGGCCGAGGATATTTTCCTGCGTGGTCAGAGAGTCCTGCTGCGTCGCGGTGAAGTCGTCGCCGACTTTGGGCAATTCTATTCCCGCAGCGACAACCTTCAATTGGCATCGGTTGATGGTCGCGTGGGGCTTGCGACGCTCGAGCAGACGGCGTTGACCACACTGCTCTTTGGCCGTGTCGGTATCTTCTCCGAAACTGAACTCTTCGCCAGTACCGCATTCCAGCGTCAGCGCAATCACACGTTCTTCGGGAGCGCGAGCCTTGGCACGAGCGGGCGAAGCGAGTTTGGCGGTGTAAGCGTTGGCGTTCGCCATACATTTCTGCGCGAGTCGGTGGGCCGGCCCGACATCGTCGCCACCTTCGCGGCGCAGATCCCGACGGGTGACCGCGCCTATGGCATGAGCGGAGGGCTGGTCCTCGTCAAGAGCTTTGATCCAGTCGTGATGTTCGCCAGTGGCAACTATCGCCATAGCTTCAGCCGGGACTTTTCCGACGTGTCACGCGTTGAACCTCGAGATGGATTTGATGTGTCGATCGGCTACGGTCTGGCGCTCAACGATACGCTGGCGATCAGCACGGCCGTTTCTGGTTTCTTCAACGGCTCGACGACGTTCAACGATGTGACGTCTCGGCGAAGCGATTTCTTCAGCTTGCGATTCGCGCTGACATCATTATTGGCGGAAGGGCTCTACTTCGAGCCCTCGGTGACGTTCGGGCTGGGCGGCCCCAGTGACAGCTTCGCGTTGGGTGTGACCATCCCCTATTCATTCTGATCGCTCGTGCGTTTTGATCAATGGGGTTGATACGCAGAGTGGATTCGGATGGGACACTATGGGCTCAGTCGCGACTCGCCGCCGTGACGCGAAAAGATGAAAACATTCGAGCACGAGTGGATTCTCGAGCGTTTTGCCGAACACCAGACCTTCTTCACCAAGCGGATGTTTGGTGCGCTCGCCGTGTACGTCTTCGAGCGTCAGATGCTTGTGCTCGTTGAGCCAACCAAATCCGGCCGCTGGAACTGGCACGGCGTGTTGGTTTGTACTGACTATGCGAATCACGCGTCCATTCAAGCCCAGTTCCCCGCGTTGATGCCGCACGAGGTTCTACGAAAGTGGCTCTTTATCGATTCGACTCACGACGACTTTGAATCCACCATGGAAGCCGTGGCGAAGCGCGTCGCGCGCAACGACCCGCGCTTCGGCATCGTGCCCAAAAGCGTCCAGCGTGGTGGTCGGCGACGGATTGGCCGATCTGATCGGCCCCGGTGATCCAGCGGGAGCCTCGAGGCCGGCGCCTCGATCACAGGCGCCGCATCGCTCAGCTGTAGCTCGAGTGGTCATGCTCCCCCTGAAATCCAGACTGTGAGTTATCTTTCATTCGTCTATCGTCGTGTTTCTTGCGTCGTACGAAAGGAAGACCGCTCATGACTACCATCACCGCCCGCGAGCGAACACAGAACACGGTCACGGTTAACGATGGCACGCAGATCTATTACAAGGACTGGGGCAAGGGACAGCCCATCGTCTTCAGCCACGGCTGGCCGCTGAGCGCGGATGCCTGGGAGGACCAGATGGTGTTTCTGGGTCTCCACGGATATCGCTGCATCGCGCACGATCGGCGCGGTCATGGGCGGTCAAGTCAGCCGTGGGGCGGCAACGAGATGGATACGTACGCCGATGATCTCGCCGCGCTCGTCGAAGCGCTGGATCTGCGTGAGGCCATCCATGTCGGCCACTCCACCGGCGGTGGAGAAGTGGCCCGTTACATTGGCCGCCACGGCACCACGCGTGTCGCCAAGGCCGTGCTCATCGGCGCCGTCCCCCCGCTCATGTTGAGGACGCCGGGCAATCCAGGCGGTCTGCCAATGGACGTCTTCGATGGGATTCGCGCGGGTGTGCTCGCGGACCGTTCGCAGTTCTTCAAAGATCTCACAACGCCGTTCTATGGTGCGAACCGCGCCGGCGCAAAGGTCTCGCAAGGCGTTCGGGATTCGTTTTGGATGCAGGGAATGCAGGCCGGCTTCAAAGGCGTCATCGACTGTATCAAGGCGTTCTCGGAGACTGACTTCACCGAGGATCTCAAGAGGATCAACGTACCGACGTTGATCATGCATGGAGACGATGATCAGATCGTACCGATCGGGCCGTCGGCGATGCTGTCGACGAGGCTGGTGAAAGGGTCGACGCTGAAAGTCTACCCGGGGCTCTCGCATGGCATGTGCACGATCAACAAGGATCAGATCAACGCCGATCTACTATCCTTCTTCAAGACGTAACGATCGCCATCGTGCCCGTGACCGAACCCGCCCGATCAACACTGCCGGTGAGCGCCTCACACCAGGCGCTCATGTTTCCAACCCTGACGCCCGCGCAGATCGCGCGGATCGCCGCACATGGCGTGGTACGCCCGATCGCGCGCGGAGAGATACTCATCGAGGCTGGCGATTCCAACGTCTCGTTCTTCGTTGTCACGGCCGGCGAGGTCGAGATCATCCGTCCGTCGAGCCTTGGTGACATGCTCGTCGCCGTCCACGGACGGGGTCAGTTCACCGGCGAAGCCAACATGATCCTCGGCCGCCGCTCGTTGACGCGCGCTCGAGTCAGCGAGCAGGGCGACGTGATCCAGGTGACGCGCGAGGCGCTGCTTGGCCTGGTGCAGACCGACGCCGAGATCAGCGAGATCCTGATGCGCGCGTTCATCTATCGCCGGATAGAACTGGCGGCGCAGGGGATTGGTGATGTCGTCCTGATCGGCTCGGTGCATTCCGCGGCAACACTTCGGATCAAGGAATTCCTGACGCGCAACGGACATCCCTTTAAATACATCGACCTCGATCGCGATCCCGACGTGCAGCATTTACTGGATCGCTTTCACGTCGCGGTCACCGACATACCAGTGCTG
>Ga0114129_10013906_pt1 | contig 11466 bp, 11 predicted proteins | sample RhiMetdeltSRZDD1_FD_80071 | JGI IMG/M metagenome (GOLD analysis project Ga0114129, IMG submission 80071) | Populus rhizosphere microbial communities from Tennessee, USA - Rhizosphere MetaG P. deltoides SRZDD1 (version 2) (version 2) | ecosystem: Host-associated > Plants > Roots > Rhizosphere >... | reverse complement strand
GACGGGACTCGAACCCGCGGCCTCCGGCGTGACAGGCCGGCGTTCTAACCAACTGAACTACGACCCCAATCCGACAATCACGAGACTTGGTAAGTTGGTAATTTGGTAACTTAGTCATTGCATTTACCAACTTACCAACTTACCAACTTACCCATTTACCAATTCTAGTTTGGGCGGTACAGGATTCGAACCTGTGACAGCCGGCGTGTAAAGCCGGTGCTCTACCACTGAGCTAACCGCCCGGCCTGACGCGTGCGTTCCGGCTGTCTGCCAAAACAATCCAGTATACCTTGCCTTCAAGAGCAGCAGCAACAACGCAATGACGAGACCGATGACCGCACGGTACTCGCGATTCGCCATCGCCTGCGCCAGACTGAAACGTCGCCGCGAGCCGCCTGCGCGCTTGAGCGCGACGCCGCGGCGATAGAGATCGTACTGCTCGCCGAACAAGCGCCGGAGATACGCTTCCTCGCTCGTGATCGCCGCCGTCAGCGTCGTCACCAGGTACGCCGCAATCAGAGTCGTCACCGGCACGCTGGCGCACGCGATCGCGAGGCCGATCCCCATGACGGTCGATCCCACGTACAGGGGATGCGCCGTCCATCGATACGGTCCGGAGACGGTGACTTCGCGCGATTTCTGCAGGTGCCCGGCCGCCCAGAAACGAATCGCCTCCCCGCACGCGGCGACGGTCATGCCGGCGGCAACCGACTTCTGATTCGGGTGCGCGAGAACGAGCACCAGCGCGCCCGTCACGAAGCCGAGCGCGACGCGCAGGCGCGCCAGCCCGGCGATCAAGACGCCGCGCAGGCGATCAGACACGCGTCCGTCCCGCCGACAGCCGCCGCTCCACCGCGTTGGCGACCTCGGTCACCTCGATGTCGAGTAGACACATGCGGCGCAGCCGGCAGCGACGCAGATGGTGACACTGGCACATCGCATCGCGCGTGACCATCGCATCGTCCGGCGCCATGGGACCGTTGCGCGACGGCCGCGTCGGTCCGTAGATGCCGACGAGCGGCGTGCCGACCGCCGATGCGATGTGCGTTGGGCCGGTGTCACCCGACACCATCACCGCCGCCCCTCGCGCGAGCGCGATGACGTCGCCAATCGTCGTCTTCGGCGACACGAGCGCAGCACCGTCGGCCGCCGCGGCCGTCTTTCGCGCAAGGTCTTCCTCGCCGGGGCCCCACAGGATCGCGGACATCAGGCCGCGCCGGTTCCGCAGCTCCGCCGCGAGCGCGCCGAACCGGTCGGGCGGCCAGCGCTTGTTGGGCCATGCAGCGCCTGGATTCAGCAGGGCATACGCGCCGCCGGTATGCGACAGCGCCCAGCGCGCGACGTTCGAGTCGACGTCCTCGATCGGGAACTCGGGCCTGGCCGGCGTCACGCCGAGCGATTCGAGCAATCCGAGGTTCATCTCGACGACGTGCCGCGTCTCTGCAGGATTGTAGAGCCCACCGCGTCCAGGATCGTGCGCTTCCGTGTAGAGCAGGCGCGCGAGCCGCTCCCGTGCGTAGCTGGAGGAGAAGCCGATCACCCGCGGCGCGCCGGACGCGCGCGACAGGAGCGCGGATTTGATCAGGCCCTGGAGGTCGATGGCCACGTCGTAGCGGTTGCGCCGCAGGTCGCGGACCGCGGCGAGGAGCGGCGTGCCGTTGGCGGCGCCGCCGCGATCGCTGATCGCAAGCCGGCGATCGATGACCGTGACGAAGTCGAGAATCTCGCGGTGCTTCGCGCTGACGAGCCAGTCGATGCGCGCGTCCGGGAACGCGCGGCGCAGCGCCGCTGCGACAGGAATGGCGTGGACGACGTCTCCGAGGGCGCCGAGCCTGACGATCAGGAAACGCGTCACAGCAGTCGACAGTCGCCAGTCATCAGGCGTCAGTCTCAGTCGTCAGTCGCGCGGATACGCGCAAGGAGCTCCCGCGTGTTGTGCTGCTTGGGATCGCCGACGATGGCGGTACGGCCTCCGTAGGCGAGCACGACCGCACGCTCGGGCACGGAGTCGACCGTGTAGTCGGTGCCCTTGCAATGAACGTCGGGCTTCAACAGGCGCAGCAATCGTTCGACCGTCAGATCGCCGAACACGACGACGTAATCGACGCCGCGGAGCGCGGCCACGAGCTCCGCCCGATCGGCGGCAGGCTGCACCGGGCGACCCTGTCCCTTCAGCGCCGCAACTGACTCGTCGTCGTTCACTGCCACGATCAGCGTGTCGGCTTCGGTGGCGGCGCTCTGGAGATAGCGAACGTGGCCGACGTGCAGCAGATCGAAGCAGCCGTTCGCCAGCGCGATGGTGCGGCCCGCGGCCTTGTCACGCGCGACGGCGTCGATGAGTTCGGGTTCGGACAGCACCACAGTTCGGGTTCAGTGTTCCAGGTTCCGGGTTCTGGGTTCGTTCTTGGTTCCGGGTTCTGAGTTCTGGGTTCTAAGTTCTGAGTTCTAAGTTCTAGTTCTAGTTATGGGTTCGCCGCCCCTGCGCCGGCCCTTCCTGCGACCAGTGTTCGAGCGACGTGTCGTGATCGCTCGTCACCGCGTCCGACAGCTCGCGCGACGAGACGGTGGCAGTACCTCGCTTCATCACCACCAGTCCGCCCGCGTAGTTGGCCAGGCGCGCGGCCTCGTAAAACGACGCGCCGGCCGCCAGCGCGAGGCCGAAGGTGGCGTTCACCGTGTCACCCGCGCCCGTGACATCCGTCACCTCGTCGGATCCGAAAATAGGCACGTGGATCGCCGGCTGTCGCGGCTGAAACAGCGCCATGCCCCGGCTGCCCCGTGTGATGAGCACAGCTTGCATGCCAGTGCGGCGCAGCAGCAGGCGGCCTGCACGCTCGAGCGCCTCGCAGTTGTCGTTGATGCGGATGCCCAGCACCTGCTCCACCTCGGATTCATTCGGCGTGGAGGTGGTCAGCCCGCGGTAGTCGAGAAGGCGATAGCGGGAATCGAGCAGCACCGGGATCGGACGCCGCCGTGCGCGCCGCGCGACGGCCCGGCGAACGAGTTCAGCGACCGCCGGCGTCACCAGTCCCGATCCGTAGTCCGACAACAGCACCGCGTCGCAGTCGTCGAGGGAGCGCGCGATCTTCTTCTCGAGCACACGGCTCATCGCGCCGTCCAACGGCCAGCCGGCCTCGCGATCGATCCGGACCACCTGCTGCCGCGCGGCGTGGACGCCGCCCGCGAGAATGCGCGTCTTGACCGGCGTGCGATACCCTCGAGCGCGGACGACGTGCGTCCGGTCGACGGCCCGATGAAAGCTGCTCAAGAGGCGGCGGCCTTCCGGGTCGGCGCCAACGAGCCCCACGAGGCGGGCGCGGCCGCCAAGGGCGGCCACGTTGTTAGCGGCGTTTCCCGCTCCGCCCGCCACCATCTCGGTCGCGTCGTATTTCAGGATCAGAACCGGAGCTTCGCGCGACACACGGGCGACCTCGCCGTACACGAATTCGTCGGCAATGAGGTCGCCGATAACGAGCACGCGCCGGCTCGAGAACCCGTCGATGAGGCCAAGCAGGCGTTCCTTGCGCTCGGCTTCGCCGGGCAGCGGATGGACCGAACGGGCTATCAACATTGCGGATTTTGGATTGCGGATTGCGGATTCAGCAGAATCCAGCTCACCGCGCCAGCCAGATTGTCCACGATCGCGTCGGCGTTGACTCCGGGCTGCGGCTGCGCTTCCTCGGCCGCGCCTGTCCCCGTCCGCACGAGGATTCCATGAGCGCCAACCGCTCGCGCCAGGCCGACATCCAGCCATTTGTCTCCGACGACGAACGAACGCGCGGGATCGAGACCCAGATCGCGGACCGCCTCGTCCACCATGCCGCTCGACGGCTTCCGGCAATCGCAGCGGCGACGGTAGGCTTCAACAGCGCCGTCCGGGTGGTGCGGACAATAGTAATACGCGTCGATGCGGGCGCCGCCGGCCGCGAGACGCGCGCTGAGGTGCCGGTGCGTTTCGACGACGAACGCTTCCGTGATGAATCCTCTGGCAATCCCGGACTGATTGGTGATGACGACGACCACGAGCCCGGCGCGATTGAGGGCGCGGATGGCATCGATGGTCCAGGGGAAGAACGCGATCCGATCCAGGCGATCGAGGTAGCCGACGTCTTCGATCAGCGTGCCGTCGCGATCGAGAAAGACTGCGGGCTTCACAAGCCGCTTCGCGCCGCCTCGAGGACCGTCGCCACGTCGATGCCGCGCATGCAGCGATGATCGAGCGGGCACTCCCGCAGCATGCACGGCCGGCACCAGGCGGCATGCGTGAGGATCGTCACCGGGGACGGAGGTGCCTGGGAGGGACGGAGGTCGGCGATCCGAGGCGATGTGGCCTGCTCGTTGGTCGGTCCGAACATCGCGGTCACCGAAATCCCGATGGCGGCGGCCAGGTGCATGGCGCCCGAGTCGTTCGTGACCAGCGCGCGGCAGTTGGCGAAGACGCCTGCGAGCGCCGGTAGGTCGGTGCGGCCGACGAGATCGAGGATCGCCGGGCTGAAGCCCTGCGCCACATTCGCCGGGCTGAAGCCCTGCGCCACATTCGCAGGGCCGAAGCCCTGCGCCACATTCGAAGGGCCGAGGCCCTGCGCCACATTCGAAGGGCCGAAGCCCTGCGCCACATTCCTTTCGCCGGGGCGCGCACGTTCGCCGTGGCGCGCGCGTTCCCCGTGGCGCAGCCCTTCAGGGCTGCGACCTTCGCGCGCCACGCGCTTCGGCGGGCCAAGGCGCAGGACGTCGGCGGCGGTTCCAGCGTCGGCCGCGGTGCCAACCATCACGCATTGAACACCGTCGGCGGCAAGATCGGCAGCGAGCTCTGCGAAGTACGCGGCCGGCCAGCGCTTCGCACCGCCATAGGCCGCGCCGGGCGCGAGCGCCACGAGCGGAGTCCCGCCGTCCCACCCGGATTCCGTCAAGAGGCTCCGGCCCGCGTCGCGCGCCTCCGTTGACACCGTCACACGCGGATCGGCCGGACCATTCGCGAAGCCGAGCGCGCGCACGAGGTGCCGGTAGTACTCGATCTGATGACCACGGCGAGGCGCCGGAACGGCGCGCGTGAGCAGAGAGCCGCGCCAGCCCGTCCGATATCCCCAGCGCTCCGGCACGCCGGCGCGTCGCGTCGCGATCGCCGCGCGCGTAGAGTTCGGCAGAAGAAGTGCGGTGTCGAAGCGCCGCGACGCGAGCGCCCCAACTTCGTCCTCGCCGAGCACGAGCGTGTCGTCAACCTCGGGCACGAGCGCGAAGAGCGGCGCGACCGATGCGCGCGCCGCCACGCTGATCGACGCCGCCGGGGCCGCGCGGCGAACGTCCGCGATCGCCGGCAACGCCATCACAGCATCGCCCAGCCAGTTCGGCGCGAGGATGACCAGACTGTTCATGTGTGGTACGGTGAAGCTTCTCGATGATCAACACTGACCCGCTTCTGTCAGTGGTGATGCCCGTGTACAACGAGCGTACCACGATTGAAGCGATTGTCCGCCGGGTGCTGGTCCTCACGCTCCGCCTCGAGCTCATCGTCGTCGACGACGGATCGAACGACGGGACGTCGGACATCCTCGACGCGCTGCAGCGCGAGCTGAAGTTCACGCTGCTCCGGCAGGCGAACGCAGGCAAGGGCGCAGCGCTGCGGCGCGGCTTTGCCGCCGTCGCCGGCGACATCGTCGTCATTCAGGACGCCGATCTGGAGTACTCGCCGGAAGAGTACCCGCTCCTGCTCGATCTCATCGTCAGAGACAAGGCGGACGTGGTCTACGGATCGCGGTTTCTCGGCCGCCACCGCGCGTTCATGTTCAGCCACTATCTCGGCAACCGGCTGCTCACGCTGGCGACCAACGTGCTCTACAACACGATGCTCACCGACATGGAGACGTGTTACAAGGTGATGAAGGTCGAGGTCCTGCGCTCGATGACGCTGCGGTCGAACGGCTTCGGCATCGAGCCGGAGCTGACCGCGAAGATCTTCAAGCGCGGGTACCGCGTGTACGAAGTGCCGATTACCTATGAGGGACGCGGGTACGAGCAGGGCAAGAAGATCACCTGGACCGCGGGCTTCGTGGCGTTGTGGGTGCTGCTGAAATACCGTTTCGTCGAATGAAAATCGCGCTGCTCCAAGTCAACCCCACCGTCGGCGACCTTGCCGGAAACGCGCGTCTCATCCTCGAAGCCCTCGAGGCCGCGGGCGCGTCCGGCGCCGCGCTCGCGGCGACGCCCGAGCTGTCCCTTGTCGGCTACCTCCCTCGCGACCTGCTGCTCAACGCCGGCTTCGTGCGACGGAGCTGGGACGTGCTGGCCGACCTGGCGCGCGAGGCGGACGGCCTGCCGCCAGTGCTCGTCGATCTGCCCGAACCCAACGCATCCGACGAGGGACGACCGCTGTTCAACACGGCCGCGCTGCTGCGCGACGGCCGCGTCGATCTGCGTTTTCGCAAGGCGCTCCTTCCCACCTACGACGTGTTCGACGAGGATCGCTACTTCGAGCCGTTTCACGGCGCGCAGGTCCTCGACATCGGCGGCCGGCGGCTCGGCATCAGCGTCTGCGAGGACATCTGGAACGATCGCGACTACTGGAAGCGCCGCCGCTATCACCACGATCCAATCGAGGAACTGGTCGACGCCGGCGCGACCGCGGTCGTGAACATGTCGGCATCGCCGTTCACAGCCGGGAAGCATTCGCGGCGCGAAGAAATGCTCGGCAACATGGCGCGCAAACACGGCGTGCCGGTCGTCTACGTCAACCAGTTCGGCAGCAACGACGATCTCGTGTTCGACGGGCGGAGCTGCGCGTTCAACAAGGCCGGCGCGCCGATCGCCCGCGGTCGCTCGTTCGAGGCTGACGTCGTCATCTGCGATCTCGACGGCGGACAGGTCATCGCGCCGCCCGCGGACGTGCAGGTGGAGTCGGAGATCTGGCGTGCGCTCGTGCTCGGTACCCGCGATTACGTGCGCAAGTGCGGCTTCAGGCGAGTCGTGCTCGGCCTCTCGGGCGGGATCGACTCGGCGCTGACCGCCGCCATTGCCACCGCAGCCGTCGGTGCGCCGCACGTGCTCGGGGTGCTGATGCCGTCGCCGTATTCGAGCGCCGGGAGCATCGAGGACGCGCGACAGCTGGCCCAGAATCTGGGAATCGACACGATGACGCTGCCGATCGAGACCTCGATGCAGGCGCTCGCGGATACACTCGCCGGATCCGCGGCGGGCCGGCCCAGCGGCGTCGTCGAGGAGAACCTCCAGGCGCGAATTCGCGGCAATCTGCTCATGGCGCTCTCCAACCAGCGCGGCGCGCTGCTGCTGACGACCGGCAACAAGTCCGAGCTGTCGGTCGGTTACTGCACGCTCTACGGCGACATGTCCGGCGGACTCGCGGTCATCGCCGACGTGCCAAAGACGATGGTCTATCGCGTGGCGCGCTGGCGGAACCAGACCGCGGGGCGCACCGAGATTCCTGAATCGAGCCTGACGAAGGCGCCCTCCGCGGAGCTGCGGCCGGGCCAGACGGATCAGGATTCACTGCCGCAGTACGAGGTGCTCGACGACATCCTGCAGCGCCACATCGAACGGCATCAGACCGCTGAAGAAATCGTCGAGGCGGGCTTCGACCAAGAGACCGTCACGCGCGTGCTGCAGCTGGTGCGCGTCGCGGAGTTCAAGCGGAAACAGGCGGCGCCGGGGCTGAAGGTCACCGATCGCGCGTTCGGCACCGGCTGGCGCATGCCGATCGCCGCGAAGCCCGACCTCTAGCGCTGGCCGCGCTACTCTTCTCCGTCCGCTGACGGGAACATCCCGGGGACGCCCTCTGCCAGCGACGGGTCTTCACGCCAACGCCGGTGCATCCACAGCCACAGCTCGGGATGCCGACGGACGTACATCTCGAGCACGTCTGTGCACCGCTGGGTGAAATCGCGGACGGCGTTCTCGGCGTCGGCATCGGGCGGCGCGACCGGGTGCTCGTAAATGACCCGGATCCGGCCGCCGGGCAGCGGCAGCGCGAACACCGGCACGACCGGCGCACCCGTCCGGAGCGCCAGCGCGGCAACCGCGGAGGTCGTCGCCGCCGGCCGATCGAAGAAGTCGACGTAGATGGCGTCGCGGCTCATGATGTGCTGATCGATCAGCACGGCGACCCCGTGCCCTCCCTGCAGCGCGCGCATCACGCGCCGGATGGTGCCGCGGCGATAAATGACGCTGTTGCCGGTGCGCTGACGGATGTCCTCGAGCAGCTGATTGAGCTGCGGGTTGTCGAGCGCACGCGCCAGCAATCCGATCGGCGCGATCTGAATCGCGTGCACGATGGCGTGCAGCTCCCAGAACCCGAAGTGACCCGTGACGAACAGCACGCCCTTGCCCTGTGCATAGGCGAGGCGCGCGCGCTCCTCTCCGTCGAACTCCACGCGAGCCAGCATCCCTGCCGGGCTGAGCGTGCTGAACTTGAGCAGCTCGAAGAGCAGCCGGCCGAAATGGACGAACGCCGCACGCGCGATCGCGCGCCGTTCAGCCGGCGGCCGCGCGGGGAACGCCGCGGCGAGATTGCGCTCGGCAATCCGGCGGTGCGCGCGATCGATCGTGTAGAACATCAGGCCGAGCACGGTGCCCCACGCGCGCACGATCGCGTCCGGCAGGATGCGCACGATCGCGATGAGCGCACGCACGATGGCGTATTCGAGACGATGTTTCATCGCGCCTGGGCAGAGGCTGGGGGCTCGGGGCCGGCTGACCGGTGCGCGGACAGGCGCGCAACCAGCCAGTCGCGGAAGCGGTCCGCCGGCTCCACGCCGACCACGAGCGGCACCGCCGCGATCGGAAGGTCGCCGAGGTCGCAGGCGGTCAACCGAACGGCATCCTTCTCGGTCGTCAGCACGATGGCCGCGGCGGCCGCGCGCGCCGCGGCGTGGATGCGCCGGATGTCGCGCGCGCCGAACGGGTGGTGATCGCGAAAGTCGATCGCACCGGCGATCTCCCAGCCGGCGGCGGAGACATCGGCGAGGAACCGATCGGGACGCGCGATGCCCGTCACGACGAACACACGCGAGTTGGGCGGCACGACCACCGACTCGCGATCGCCGGTCAGCGCGCGCGGCGGCGCGATGGCGCGGGTGACGCGAAAGACCGTCGCGATCCCGAGGGCGCGACCGATCCGCTCTGCCGCTGTGTCGTAGCCGGCCGTGACGAGCGCAGCATCCGCGACCGCGGCCGCGGCGATCCCTTCGCGAAGGCGCCCGGCTGGCAGGGGACGATCGGCGAGGTCATCTTCCGACGCGAGCAGCAGATCGACATCCCGCGCCAGCTCGAAATGCTGAAACCCATCGTCGAGCAGGTGGATCGTGACGTCGAGCTGACGTTCGGCGAGCACGCCGGACAGATGCCGGTCGGCGCCGACGAGGACGGCGACGCCCGGCAGCGCGCGCGCCAGCATCAGCGGCTCGTCACCGGCCGTATCCAGATCGGCGCGAACCGCCGTCCCGTCCGACACGATCGTGACGCCATCGAGCGCGCGGCGCCTGGCGTAGCCGCGGGTCAGGATCGCGGGCCGCTCGCCGTTCTCCACGAGCAGCCGCGCGATGTACGCGACCATCGGCGTCTTGCCGGTGCCGCCCACACGGAGATTCCCGACGCTGACGACCGGACGCGTCAGCGTCCGCCTCCGGGACGGATCCCGCGCGTACCACTGGCGGCGCCAGGCAGCCGCCGCGCCGTAGGCCGCGCTCAACGTCTCGATCAATGCACCAGTCGGAACGGCCGGACGACCGCCCGTCCGCGGCCGCCGAAGCCCGCGTCCGGTATCAGCTCGGTGATGACCTCGAGCGTTTTCGCCTTGGCGCCACGATTGGCTTCGACCAAGGCGCGCGCGGCGGCGCCGAGCCGGGCGCGCCGCACGGGGTCGGTGACGAGCGCCAGGAGCACGCTTTCGAGCTCGCGATCGGACGGCACCTGCACGGCGGCGTCGTTGCTCAGGAATGCGTCCGCGATCTCCCGGAAATTGTGCATGTGCGGCCCGAAGACGATCGGCTTGCCGAACACCGCCGGCTCGAGGATGTTGTGCCCGCCATGATCCGCAAGGCTGCCGCCGACGAACACCGCGGTGGCCACCTGATAGATCTGCGCCAGCTCGCCGATGGAGTCGAGCACGACCACGTCGGCCCGCGGCTCGGCATCGATCGGCAGCTCGGAGCGGCGAACGGTGATGAAGCCGGCATCGCGCGCGATCCGTTCGACCTCGGCGAAGCGTTCGGGATGACGCGGCGCCAGAATCGCCAGCGCGCCGGGCATCACCGTTTTGATGCGCGCGAAAGCGCGCAGGACGGCCGCCTCTTCACCGCGCATCGTGCTGCCGGCCACCATCACCGTCCGGTTGGGCGACAGCCGGAAGAAACGCATCACCCGTTCGCGCGGCTTGCCGTGCGCCGGTCCTGCCGGCAGTTCGAGCGAATCGAATTTCAGGCTGCCGGTGACCGTGACACGGCCGGGATCGGCGCCCAGATCCACCAGCCGACGGGCCGACTCCTCGCTCTGCATACAGAAGCGATCGACGTCGCCCAGCACGCGGCGGAAGAACGGCCGGACGAGGCGATAGCGCGGATACGACCGCGGCGAGATGCGGCCATTGATCATCACCGTCTTGACGCCGCGGCGGCGGCACTCGCGCAGCAGGTTCGGCCAGATCTCGGTCTCCATCATGATGAAGAGCCGCGGCCGCACCAGCGTCAGGATGCGCCGGACGATGAACGTCCAGTCGAAGGGGAAATAGAAGACCGCCTCGGCGTTCGAGAGGCTGCGCCGCGCGACCTGCTGGCCCGCGATCGTCGTCGTGGACACGAAGAGGCGCAGCCGGGGATAGCGCGCCTTGAGATCGGCCGCCAGCGCGCGCGCCGTGAGCGCCTCGCCGACCGACACGGCGTGGATCCAGATCGATTCCTCGCCGTCGATGTTGAACGAGATGGGCAGGAAGCCGAGACGCTGCCGCAGACTGCCGATGTACTTCTTGTAACGGATCGCCTGATACACGAAGTACGGCGACACCACGACGAAGACGGCGAGCGTCAGCAGGCTGTAGACGGCATACATCGCGGTCCGGCTATTGTAGAATGAAACGTTTGTCTTGGAGGTTTATCGATGTCTGTGAAGGTTGGCATTAACGGTTTCGGCCGCATCGGCCGGAACATCATGCGTGCGGCGCTCGGCGACCGGAACATCGACTTCGTCGCCGTCAACGATCTCACCAGCGCGCACACGCTCGCGCATCTGCTCAAATACGATTCGGTGCTCGGCAACCTGCATGCGAAGGTCGAGGCGAAGCAGGACGGCATTTCGGTGGACGGCGACGAGTTCAAGGTGCTCTCGATGCGCGACCCGGCGCAGCTGCCCTGGAAAGACCTCGGCGTCGACGTCGTCTTCGAATCGACGGGCCTCTTCACCGACCGCGACTCGGCGGCGAAGCATCTCTCGGCCGGCGCCAAGAAGGTGGTCATCACCGCGCCG
>Ga0114129_10013905_pt1 | contig 11466 bp, 7 predicted proteins | sample RhiMetdeltSRZDD1_FD_80071 | JGI IMG/M metagenome (GOLD analysis project Ga0114129, IMG submission 80071) | Populus rhizosphere microbial communities from Tennessee, USA - Rhizosphere MetaG P. deltoides SRZDD1 (version 2) (version 2) | ecosystem: Host-associated > Plants > Roots > Rhizosphere >... | reverse complement strand
GTGGCGGTCCATCTGACGCCGAAGTTCTCGGTGGAGGTCGCGGGCCGTATCGACGACACGCGGTTCGACGCGGACGCGAGCTTCGACGGCGTCAGCCTGCAGCGCACGCTCAATCAGAAGACCGTCGGCGCCAGTCTCGCCGCCCGCCACAAGGTGACGCCGCTCACGACCGTGGTCGTCCGCTACGAGCAGGCCGAGGACTCGTTCGCGTTCTCGCCCGAGCGCGACTCGAAGAGCTTCCGTGTGATGCCGGGCGTCGAGTTCAAGCCGCGCGCGCTGATCAAGGGAAGCGCCTATGTCGGTTACCGCCGGTTCACCCCCGAGGCGGCGGACGTGCTGCCGGAGTTCAGCGGACTCGTCGCCCAGCTCGGCCTGTCCTACACCCTGCTCGGATCGACGAGCTTCGGCGTGACCTACACGCGCGACCTGACCTACTCCTACGAGGAGCGGCAGCCTTTCTTCATCAACAACTCCGTGGGCGCTTCGATCCGGCGGGCGCTCGGACGCCGCTTCGACGTGCTCGTGTCGGCCGATCGGCATCAGTACGTCTACGAGGACCTGCTCGCCGCCCCGGCGGCGGTCGACGTCATCGAGGTGATTCCGGCGAAGCCGGCCGCACAGCGCGTCGACAGCACCTGGAACTACAGCGGCAGCGTGGGCTACCGCATCGGCCGCGGCCGGATCGGCTTCGGCTTCTCCTACTGGCAGCGCGACTCGCGCACGAAGTCGTTCCGCGCCTACGACAACCTCCGCTTCGGGACGGCCGTCACCTACGGTTTCTGATCATGCAGCACAGATTTCCACGGCTCTCGGCCCTTCTGAAGCTCGCGCGCAAAGCCGTCTGGGGCGCGGCCGTCTCCGGCGCCCTGACCCTGATCGTCGCGGCGCCCGGCCTGGCGCAATCGGCCGCCGACTACCAGATCGGCCCGCAGGACGTGCTCACCATCCAGGTCTTCGACCAGGCGGACCTCGGAGGCAAGTACACCGTCGAGACCGACGGCACGTTCAGCTTCCCGCTGATCGGCCGGGTCAGGGCCGGCGGCATGACGCTCCGCGCGTTCGAGGGCGAGCTCAAGACGAAGCTCGCCGATGGCTACTTCAGGAATCCGCAGGTCACCGTCGCGGTCGAGCAGTACCGCAGCCAGCGCGTGTTCGTCATGGGCGAGGTGCGCGCTCCGGGCCCGGTCCCGCTCACCGGCGGCATGACGCTGATCGAGGCGCTGTCGCGCGCCGGGTCCACCCAGCCCACCGCCTCGGGCGAGGTCGCGGTGGTTCGCGCGCCGCAGGGCGCCAAGGGACCGCTGATGCCGAACCAGGAAACCGGCACCGAGGTGTTCCGCGCCTCGATCCGCGCGCTGGAGAGCGGGTCGCTCTCCCAGAACATCGATCTCCGTGACGGGGACACGATCTTCGTGCCGCGCGCGGAGACGGCCTACGTCTTCGGTCAGGTGAAGAACCCTGGCGGCTACGCGCTGCAGAAGGACACCACCGTGCTGCAGGCGCTGTCGCTCGCGGGCGGCGTCACCGAGAACGGCGCGATGAATCGCGTGCGCATCGTGCGCATCGTTGCCGGCGCCAAGAAGGAACTGAAGGTCAACCTGACCGACATCGTCAAGCCCGGCGACACCATCATCGTGCCGGAGAGGTATTTCTAATGAGCGACCAGTTCAACCTCGATCAGGACGGCCGCCGCCTGCTGCGGCTGGCGGCGCAGCAGCGGCCCGCCGCTCCGGCGCCAGCGGCGCCGGCGCCGGCCGCCGCGACGCAGGGGGCCTTCGCCGCGCCGCACCTGACCGATTACTTCAAGGTCGTGCACAAGCGGCGATGGACGGCGGCCACCGCCTTCCTGCTGGTGCTGGCGAGCGTCACGGTCTACACGTTCACGGCGACCCCGATCTTCGAGGCGCGGACACGTCTGCTGATCGAGGCCGAGAACCAGAACATCGTGTCGTTCAAGGAAGTCATCGACGAGGATCAGGCCAAGGCGGACTACTACCAGACGCAATACAACATCCTGCAATCGCGCGCGCTCGCGCGGAAGACGATCGAGTCGCTCGCCCTGTGGGAGCATCCGCTGCTCGACCCCGGGGCGAAGGACAAGGGGCTCGGCGGGATCCGGCTCATTGGCGGCGCCGTGGGTATGGTGACCGGCTTCTTCTCGTCGACGCCGGCGGCAGCGGCTTCGGGCGAGACGCCGGCCGGCGACGAGACCGAGGCCCAGTCCCACGCGATCGACGCGCTGCTGGAGCAGCTCACCGTCGCTCCGATCCGCAACAGCCGTCTCGTGGACCTGAAGTTCCGCTCGCCGGATGCGGCGCTCTCGAGCCGCGTCGTCAACGGGCTGGCGAAAAACTACATCGATCAGACCCTCGAGTACAAGTTCTCGGCGAGCAAGGAGGCGAACGACTGGCTCGACGACCAGCTCGCGCAGCAGCGCAAGGAAGTCGAAGCGGCCGAAGCCAAACTTCAGGCGTATCGCGAGCACAACGACGCGATCTCGCTGGAGGATCGCCAGAACATCGTCGTCCAGAAGCTGACCGATCTGAACGGCGCGGTCACGAAGGCCAAGACCGAGCGGATTCAGAAGCAGGCGCTGTACAAGCAGCTCGCGGCCATCGAGAACAATCCGGCGGCGCTCGATACCTTCCCGGCGATCCTGAGCAACGGCTACATCCAGCAGCAGAAAGGGGAGCTGGCGCAGCTCCAGCAGCAGCTGGCGCAGCTGTCGGAGAAGTTCGGCGACAAGCACCCGGAGATCGTCAAGACCCGATCCGCGATCCAGAACGCCCAGCTGAAGCTGCAGCTCGAGATCAGCAAGGTCGTCCAGGCGGTGCGCACCGAGTATCAGACTGCGCAGGCCCAGGAGTACAGCCTCTCGGCGGCGCTTGGCCAGCAGAAGGGCGAAGCGCTGGCGATGAACCGGAAGGGGATCGAGTACAGCGTGCTCGAGCGCGACGTGCAGAGCAGCAAGCAGCTCTACGAGAACCTGATGCAGCGCGCCAAGGAGACGAGCGTCTCCAGCGAGCTCAAGAGCAGCAACATCCGCGTGATCGATCGAGCCGAGCGCCCGCGTGAGGCGGTCTCGCCGCGCAAGACGCTGAACATGCTGCTCGGTCTCCTGTCCGGGACCGTGCTCGCGCTCGGCCTGACGTTCTTCTTCGAGTACCTCGACAGCCGGCTCAAGACGCCCGACGAGGTCAAGGTGCATCTCGGGCTGCCGGCGCTGGGCATGATTCCGGCGCTCGACGCGAAGTCCTGGAAGGACAAGGAGCCGCTCATCCACAAGGGCGTGCCGCCCGGATTCGCCGAGGCGTTCCGGACGATCCGCACCAACGTGCTGTTCTCGTCGGCAGACGAGGGATCGCGGACGCTGGTCATCACCAGCACCGGTCCCGGCGAGGGCAAGACCACGGTCGCCAGCAACCTGGCGATCGGCTTCGCCCAGGCCGGTCAACGCGTGCTCCTGATCGACGCGGACATGCGGCGGCCACGGGTGCACGGCGTGTTCAACATGAAGCAGCAGCCCGGACTGTCGAACGTCATGGTCGGCAACGCCAGGGCCAGCGAGAGCGTGCACAAGACCGCGGTGCCCGGGCTGTGGGTGCTGGCCGCGGGCCATCTCCCCCCGAACCCGGCGGAGCTCCTGGGCTCGCAGCGTTTCCGCGACTTCATCAAGTCGCTCAGGGAGCACTTCGACCTGATCCTGATCGACTCGCCGCCGGTGATGGCGGTCACCGATGCGGCGATCGCCGCCCATTCAGCCAACGGCGTGGTGTTCGTGGTCGGCTCGGAGATGACCAGCCGCCACGCGGCGCGGGCCGCCGTCGAGCAGCTGGAACAGGGCCGGGCGCACTTCGTCGGCGCCATCCTCAACCGGGTCGAGCTGGAGCGGAACTCGTACTACTACTCCAACTACTACCGGCGCGAGTACGGCCAGTACTACCAGCAGGCGGTCAACAGCCGGTAGGCCAGAACGAACGAACTGGATCGGCGTTCCGTGGAAACGACGTCAGTGACTGCGATGACTCCGCGAATCGTCGCTCATGCGTGCTCCGGCGACGGCCCGGCCACCGCCGCGGCCGCGCCGATCCGGATCCTGCCGGCGTCGATCCCGCAGAACGTGGCGTGGACGGCGTCGGGCAGCGTCGCCTACGCGCTGTGCCAGTGGGGCACGCTCGTCGCGTTCGCGAGGCTCGGCACGCCCGAGGCGCTCGGGCAGTTCGCCTTTGCACTGGCGATTTCGGCGCCGATCATGATGTTCCTCCAGCTCCAGCTCAGAACCGTGCAAGTGACCGATACGGAGGAGCGCTTCGAGTTCGCCGATTACCTCGCGCTGCGCCTGATCGCGTCGCTGCTGGGGCTTGGCGCCGTCCTCGCCGTCGCGGCGGCGGCAGGCTATGGAGGATCGGCGATTGCGGTGGCGGGACTGGTCGCTGGCGTCAAGGTGCTCGACGGTATCGGCGACGTCTTCTCGGGCGCCTGGCAGAAGCTGGAACGGCTCGACGTCCCTGCCGGCCTCTTGATCCTCAACGGCGTCGTCTCGCTCGGAGCGCTCACGGTGGCGCTGTGGGTCGGCGCCAGCGTCGCTGTCGCCGTTGCCGGTTCTCTGGCGGGATCGATCGTCGCGCTCGCCGCCTCGGTCTGGCTGTCGCGCCGGCATCTTCGAGACGCGCTCCGTCCGTCCCCCGGCACGCTCCAGCGGATGCGCGCGCTGTTCGTGCTCGCGCTGCCGCTCGGGTTCGTGATGGCGCTCATCTCGCTGACCTCGAACATTCCGCGGTACTTCATCCAGCTCTCCTTCGGCGAGCGCGAGCTCGGCATCTTCGCCGCCCTGATCTACGTCACGGCCGCCGGGACGACGATGGTGTCGGCGGTGGGGAACTCGCTCACGCCCGGGATGGCGCGTGAGTTCGATCGCGGCAACCTGGCGGCCTTCACCCGCCGCGTCTGGGCGCTGGTCTCCGTCGCCGCCGCGATCGGTGCCGGGAGCGTGCTGGTCGCAGTGCTGTTCGCCGGACCGCTACTCGAATTCGCCTACGGCCCCGCCTACGCGGCCGCGGCGCCGGCCTTCGTGCGCGCCATGGTGCTCGGCACGATCACCTACATGGCCGCAGCCGTCGGGTTCGCGATGAGCGCGGCGAAATGCTTCCGTGCCCAGGCGCCGCTCTTCGTCATCGTCGTCGGCGGAGTGCTCGCGGCATCCGCCGCCTGGATCCCTTCGGGCGGTTTGAACGCCGCCGTCTCCGCGCTGATGGTCGGCGCGAGCCTGCAGCTGGCGCTCGGCGCCGCCGTCGTGTTCAGGGCGGTCCGATCCGCGCGGGCCACCTTCGCGCCTTGCGGCGCTTCGGCGGGCCAGGGGCGAGTGACGCCATGGTGAAGGTCCTCCAGATCGTCGGTGGATTGCGGCGCGCCGGCACCGAGACCTGGCTGCTCCAGGTCGCCAGGCGGCTGGACCGCGCGGCCGTCGCGATGGACTTTCTCGTGCACGGGAACGAAGAGGGCGAATACGAACGGGAGCTGCGCGACCTCGGGTGCGGCATCGTCCGCACGCCGATGCCGGTGGACCTGCCCGCGTACGCGCGCAGCCTCGGCGCGGCGCTGGATCGCGGACGCTACGACGTCGTGCATTCCCACCTCCAGCACTTCAGCGGCCTGACGACCTTCGTGGCGTGGCGGCACGGCGTCGAGACGCGGATCGTGCACAGCCATCTCGACACGCCACCCGGGCCGGGCCGCAGCCTCAAGGCCCCCTACGAATGGGCGATGAGTCGCCTGATCCGCCGTTACGCGACGCATCGAATCGGCGTGAGCCACCGGGCAGCCATCGCGCTCTTCGGGGCCGACTGGCCGGTGTTGCCCAACACCGCGGTGTTGAGCTGCGGAATCGATCTCGCGCCGTTCATGACCGCCGCCAACCCCGCGCTGCGGCAATCGCTGGGACTCGGCGCCGAGGCGCTCGTGATGGGACATGTCGGACGCTTCGTCGACCAGAAGAACCACGAGCTCGTCGTCGCGGTTGCCGCGGAGGTGATGAAGGAAAACCCATACGCGCGGCTCCTGCTCGTTGGCGAAGGCCCGCTCCAGCCGCGGATCGAGGAGCGCTGCACCGCTCTCGGGATCCGCGAGCGCACCGTTTTCGCCGGATCGCGCCCGGACGTCCCCGAGCTCCTGAAGTCGGCGATCGACGTCCTCGTGTTTCCCTCGCGCTACGAAGGTCTCGGCCTGGCCGTAGTCGAGGCGCAGGCGGCGGGGATTCCGTCCGTGATCTCGGATGTGGTTCCGCCCGAGGTCGAGGTGCTGCCGGAGCTGATTCACTGGCAGTCGCTCGAGGACGCGCCGGCGGCCTGGGCAGCGGCGGTGGAGCGCGCCCGGCGCCGTCGCGGCGCACGGGACTCCGCGCGCCGCATCTGGGCGACGAGCTTCAACATCGAGCGTTCGGTGGCATGGCTGCACCGGCTCTACAGCGGCCGGGTCATTCCACCGGCCGGGGTCGCGGCCTGAGCGCCGGCGGGAAATCCTGATGCTCGACCACCTGCTCCTGCTCGCGGCTCTCGTATCGCACGCCCTGGCGATGCGCCCCTTCATACACGCCTTGCGCCAGCGGCGGCTGCCGGAGCCGATCGACTTCACGGCGCTGTCGGCCATCTTGTATTACGACCTCGGCCTGCTGGCCGAGTGGGTCACGGGCGACGTCGCGCCGTCGAAGTTCTTCGTTTCGATCTGGCAGCTCAACTCGCTCTACCGGGCGCTGGCCTTCGGCTTCATCGCCCTCGCCCCGTGGTGCATTCGCGCCGGCGGCTGGCTGCTGCGCGAGCGGCAGACGGGCCCGGCTCCGGCCGCGCGGCCGACGTCCGCGCTGGCTCGCGCGGTCTTCCTGGCGCTGGCGCTGCCCGCGGGCGCCCTCCTGACCTGGTGGTCGCTCACCTATCTGCCTGGACGCGCGATCTGGGAGGCGCGCGCCAACATCGGCCTCGATCTGGGCTTGTACGTCATCGCCCTGTATCTGCCGCTGCACATGCTCGCGTTCTACATTCAGCGGCCCGAGTCCCGCTCGTTGGCCGGCGCCGGCGCGGCGCTGCTCCTGACCGCCTTCGCGATCGGCGCGACGCTCCCGATCGGGCAGCGGACGAATGCGCTCCTGCCGCTGCTGCTGTTGATCGTGTTCTGGCGAAAGCCGGGCATCCGGGCGATTGGCGCCGGAGCGCTCGCGCTCTTCGTCTCGGCCGCGCTGCTCCTTCCGCTCTTCAAGTGGCAGTTCGCGGGTGAGAACTCGGCCACGACCTCCGAGCTCGTGGTTTCGACCTTCAACAGCGACCTCGGACGCAGTCCGGTGCTGGCCGAAGCGCTGGCCAGATCGATCACGATCGGGTCGGAGCTGATGCCGTATCCGGGCGCCGGCTACGTCTACACCGCGCTGTTCTTCGTGCCGCGCTCGGTGGTGCCGGCGAAGGGCTTCGCCACGGCGATCGAGTTCACCGCTGCGGTCGTGAACGAGCCGGCCGCGGACGTGAGCTGGCGGTTCGGCGTCGGCGTGGTCGAAGAAGCGATGCTGAACTTCGGCCTGTTCGTAGTGCCGTTCACTCTCGCCGCGTTCGGGATGGCGCTGGCGCTCGGCGCGCGCGCGGCCCGGCGCGTGCCGGTTCTCCACGTCCCGCTCTGTCTCGCGGCGCTCTGGTCGTTCGGCTACGACTCGGCGTCACTGCTGCTCACGTTCGGCACCATGGCCGCGGTCGGCCTCGCGCTCGACGGAATGATGCGTGTGCTCTCGGTCAGTCCTGTGACTGCAGCGGCGCCCCGCCGCGCCATGGGCGGCGCGCTGGCGGTCAGGGAAGGGTGACGATGGCCGCGAAACAGACCGTTGCCATCGGCCTGCCCTTCTATAACTGCGAGCGGACGCTGGCCGACGCCATCCGCTCGGTGTTCGCGCAGACCGACCGTGACTGGGAGCTGCTGCTCGTCGACGACGGGTCGACCGATGGCTCGCTGGCGATCGCGCAACGAGTGAACGACGCGCGTGTGACGGTCATCAGCGACGGCCTGAATCGCGGCCTGTCCTACCGGTTGAACCAGATCGCCGCGCTGTCGATGCAGCCGCTGCTCGCTCGGATGGATGCCGACGATCTCATGCACCCGGCGCGCGTCGCGCGGCAGCGGGAGTTCCTGCAGCTGAACTCCGGAGTGGACGTTGTCGGAAGCGCGGCGTTCATCATCGACTCGGCCGCCGGCGTCACCGGCCGCCGCGGTGATGGCCGCTTCGACGCCTCTCCACGCGCCGTGCTCGAGCACGGCCTGTTCATCCATCCGACCGTGATGGGCCGGCGCGACTGGTTCCTGCGGCATCCCTACGACCCGCGATTCGTCCGGGCCGAAGACCGCGAGCTGTGGTGCCGCACGGCGGGGAAGGCGGCGTTCGCGCGCGTGCACGAAGCGCTGCTCTTCTACCGCGAGCCGGCGCAGGTCAATGTGGCGAACTACCTGCAGAGCTGCGCCACGGACCGGCGGATCCTCCGGCAGTACGGCCCGGATATCGTCGGCGGCGCCCGCACGCAGCGGCTCCTGACCACGAGCTACCTGAAAGATCTCTGCTATCGCACTGCGGATCTCGCCGGCCGCACTGACCTGCTGGTGCGGCGGCGCAATCACGTGCTGACTCCCGTGGAGCTCCGGACAGCGGCCGCGACGGTCGAGCGGATTCTCTGCACGCCTGTCCCCGGTTTCGAGCCGGCCGGCGCGCACGGAGGCGCGGCGGCCTGACATGCGCATCGTTCACGTGCTCACCGTGCCGTTCTCGTTCCGGCTCCTGAAGGGGCAAGCGGCCTATCTGCACGCGCGCGGCTACGACGTGCACGCGATCTCGTCGCCGGGCCCGCTCGCGGACGAGTACGAGAAGTCGGAGCCGGTCACGGTCCATCGCGTCAGGATGACGCGGGCGATCACCCCGCTGACCGATCTGCTGGCGCTGATTCGCCTGGTCGCGATCCTGCGCCGTCTTCGGCCCGACGTCGTCCAGGCCGGCACGCCGAAAGGCGGGCTGCTCGGTGTGCTCGCGGCCTGGCTGGTGGGCGTTCCCGTCCGCATCTATCACGTGCGTGGGCTGCCGCTCACCACGGCGACGGGTCTGCGGCGGTGGCTCCTGCGGCTGACCGAGCGCATCGCCTGCGCGGCGGCGACCAGCGTGCTCTGCGTGAGCCGGTCGATGTGTGACGTGCTGGTGGCGGAAGGGCTCTGCGACGCCAAACGGATCGCGGTCCTGCTCGAGGGCAGCAGCAACGGCGTCGACGCGTTCGGCCGCTTCAATCCGAACGGGGGCCATGGCGATCGCCTGGCGCTGCGCCGGCAGCTCGGCATTCCGGCGGACGCGACCGTGGTGGGTTTCGTTGGACGCATGGTGCGCGAGAAAGGTGTCGTCGAGCTCTTCGATGCATGGACCGCGCTGCGCGAGTCGCACCGGTCGATGCATCTGCTCCTGATCGGCCCGCTCGAAACCGAAGATCCGCTGTCGGCCCGCGTCCGGGCCGGCCTCGAGTCCGATCCCCGCGTCCATCTCACCGGAGTGGCGTGGGAGACGCCGGCGCTCTACGCGGCGATGGATGTGCTCTGCCTGCCCAGCTACCGCGAAGGTTTTCCCAACGTCCTGCTCGAGGCCGCCGCGATGCGTCTTCCGGTCGTCGCCGCGGCCGTCCCGGGCGTTGTCGATGCGGTCGAGGACGGCATCACCGGATCCCTGGTGGCGGTTCGCGATGCGAGGGCGCTTGCCGCCGCGCTCGCCCGCTATGTGGATGACGAGGCGCTCAGAGTAGGGCACGGCGCCGCGGGCCGGGCGCGGGTGGAGCGCAGCTTCAGCCAGGAGCGCATCTGGGCGGCGCTCGACGATTTCTACCGGGCCCTGGCGCCGGAACGGCCGCCTCGCACCGTGCTTCACGTCGTGACCGTGCCGATGACGCTGCAGTTCATGGCCGGCCAGGCCGCGTTCATGGGCGGCCGCGACATCTCGCTCTCGTTCGTCTCCTCGACCGGACCCGAGCAGCGCGCCTTCGCCGAGCAGGAGCGCGTGCAGGTCTATTCCGTCGAGATGTCGCGGCGGATCACGCCGCTCCGCGATGCCCTCTCCCTCGTGCGGCTGCTGCGGTTGCTGCGGCGCACGCGTCCCTCCATCGTGCACGCGCATACGCCGAAGGCGGGCCTGGTGGCGATGGTGGCGTCCTCGCTGGCGCGCGTTCCGGTGCGCATCTACCAGCTGCACGGCCTGACCTACGAGACCGCCACCGGCCTGCAGCGCGCGCTGCAGGTCACTTCCGAGCGCCTGTCCTGCACGCTCGCGACGCGGGTGCTGTCGGTCAGCCGTTCCGTGCAGGAACGCGTGACGACCGACGGGGTGTGCGACGAGCGCAAGGTCACGGTGATCGCCGCCGGCAGCATCGGAGGGATCGATGCCGAGACGGTCTTCAATCCGGAGCGGGTGCCCGCCGCGCGGCGCCACATCCGGGAGTCGCTTGGCATCGGGGATGGCGTCCCGGTCATCGGCTTCGTCGGCCGGCTCGCACGCGACAAGGGCATTGAAACGCTGTGGCACGCGTGGCTGCGGCTGCGCGAAGCGCTGCCTGAGGCCCACCTCCTGGTGATCGGCCCCGCCGACTTCGCGCGGCGGGATCAGGCCGTGAACGGCGAGGTCATGGCCGGGCTCTCGAACGATCCGCGAGTCCACGCGGTCGGCTCGATTCCGCGCGAGGAGCTGCCGCGCTTCTACGCGACGATGGACGTGCTCTGTTTGCCCACCTACCGCGAGGGTTTCCCCGTGACGATCCTCGAAGCGGCCGCGATGGCGCTGCCCTGCGTGGCGACGCGCGTCACCGGCTGCGTCGACGCGGTGATTGCGGGCGAGACCGGCCAGCTCGTGGCGCCCGGGGACGCCTCGTCTCTGGCCGCCGCGCTCATGGCCTACGTGAGCGACGCACAGCTGCGTTCGTCGCACGGGAGCGCGGCGCGGGCCCGCGTGCGCGCGGAATTCAGTCCGGACCGGGTGTGGGACGCGCTGCAGCGCGAGTACGCCTCGCTCGCGGGATGGCAGGCCGCATGAGCACCGCCTACCGGCTCACCGGCAAGCGGGTCTTCGATCTGACGGTGGTCGGCCTCGCCGCGCCGCTGTGGCTGCCGCTCGTCGTTGCGACGGCGCTCGCCGTCCGGCTGCGGCTCGGCGCGCCGGTCCTGTTCCGGCAGACGCGTCCGGGCTTGAATGGCCGTCTGTTCACCCTCGTCAAGTTCCGCAGCATGACGGGCGGCCGCGACGCGCGCGCCGCGCTCCTGCCGGACGGCGAGCGGCTCACCGCCTTCGGGCGCTTCCTCCGTGCCTCGAGTCTCGACGAGCTGCCGGAGCTCTGGAACGTGCTCCGCGGCGAGATGAGCCTGGTCGGTCCGCGGCCGCTGCTCGTCCGCTACCTCTATCGCTACACGCCGGAGCAGGCGCGG
>Ga0114129_10013904_pt1 | contig 11467 bp, 9 predicted proteins | sample RhiMetdeltSRZDD1_FD_80071 | JGI IMG/M metagenome (GOLD analysis project Ga0114129, IMG submission 80071) | Populus rhizosphere microbial communities from Tennessee, USA - Rhizosphere MetaG P. deltoides SRZDD1 (version 2) (version 2) | ecosystem: Host-associated > Plants > Roots > Rhizosphere >... | reverse complement strand
CGTCAGCTTTGTCCTCATGATGAAAGGACCAGCGCTTTAGTACAGGACCGATTGGCTGGAGGAGGAACAGACCGGCGAAGAAAAGACCTACCACTGTCTTGGCCTGAACGTCTTCTTCAGCCTGATTAACGATGTCCTTCGACAAACGTGTCAGGAAGATCATTAGGGTGATATTGAGGACGAAGACGACGAGGTCCAGTAGAATCCCCCGATTCTGAGGCTCAAAGAGCTGTCGGAGATCGAGCTTCTTCATCTTTGGGAATAAATGTCCGTTAAAGCAGATCCACAGATCTCCACCGATTACATAGATTAAGAATTTAGAGAGCAACGTTTAGTGAATCGCTACTCTCGCTTCAGCAAGGAAGTCTACAAGGTCGACCAGCTAAATCAGATCTAATCTGTGTAATCGGTGGAAATCTGTGGAGCTGCTTTCGTTATTCGATCGCCTTCTTGATCATCGCTGCGGTTGCATCGAGTTCGTTGCGACTGGGCCGGCGTTTATAACCCGGAGGTAGAACCAATCTAAAACCATCGCCTTTGAACCTCGGGAATATGTGCAGATGTACGTGAAAAACTTCCTGTCCGGCGGCTTCGCCGTCGGCAAGAAAGAAGTTAACGCCCTCGCATCTCAAACCACTCTTCCTTAGAGCGCGCGTAAGCTGGTGGGCCACAACGAGCATCCGGGCGCTTTCCTTTTCCTTTAACCCCGCCACCTCTGCCGTATGTCTGTTCGGAACTACCAGCACGTGACCGCGGTTGACCGGTTGAATATCCATAAACGCCGAGCACACCTCATCTTGATGAACCATGCTCACTTCAAGTTCACCCGCGAGCAGTCTGCAGATCACGCAGTCTTTAGGCGCAGTCATGAAAGGGGATCAATTGAGTATCGTGCGCGATAACACGATGGAACCCGGTCTGGATTCAGTACCGTTTGTGGTAGCAAATGGTCAAGACTCAACGCGATAGGACCGTTGCCAAACTGCTATGGCATTGAACAAGAAAGACAGCGAGCCTGAAACCACGGTCAGGGTCAGGCCACTCAACATCATGATGTTGCTTACGTAGCCGAAGAACTCCTAAGTACACTCAACCACAGAACGGGAGCGAAGCGACCGATTTCAAGTCGCGAGCTAGCCATTCGGTACCGTTCGCGGTAGCAAATGGTCAAGACTCAATCGGGAGGTCTGGCCATTTGCTACCGCGAACGGTACTGAATGATCGGATTGTTCGTACGTTGAAATCGGTCGCTTCGCTCCCGTTCTGTGGTTGAGTGCGATCGCGATCGGCCATAACACTGCGACGTGACGTTCACTGGGGCCGACATGCTACGTTGTTCGTCCGTAATCCACAGTTTCTGTGCTCACCGAGTTAAACAAAGCATTATTCGGATGGCAGCAGTTCGCCGATGCAGTAGCAGAGGCCATCAGGAGCGACCACGAAGAAAACTTTATAGCGCGAGTCGCCATTATCTTGAATGGAGAATGACTCAGACGCTTCTTTTCCAAGCCCATTAGCTTTGAACTCTGCAAATGCTGCCTCAACGTCATCAACTTTGAAGAAGCATCCGTCCTGACTGGAATCGCCACCGTTTTCTGCGAGGCGGATTTGAATCCCATCTCTACCTAAGACCGCTGACCTATGAGGTGACTTGCTGCGCGATACCAGTTGAAAACCCATCATCGATTCGTAGAAAGGAACGGCGTCATCCACGTTCGCGACAGGTAGGTTCATGTTATCACCCTGGTATCCCCAGGCGGTTTCAAATGTTGCTTTCATTTATTTAGTCGCGGGCTGCTCCTCGGTGGGTGCGGAAAGGCTGCCTCAGCACGTGGAGCTGCCTCAACTCCAGCGTATTGAGTTCCATCCGCTGTTAGAGTTACCCAGTCATTTCCTTCTGTCGTGTGTCGAACCAGTAGTCTCCATTTCTTCTCGAGATCTTCAAAGGCCCGAACAAGATCTGCGTTACTGAATTCGATTGTGCTGTCGAAGATCTCCTTTGCCAGCAGATCCGCCGCCGCTCGCTGACGGAAGACGTCGAAGATGTATTGTTCGATTACCGCTAACTTTCGCTTTTCCATTTTTGTTTACCCCGTCCCTCGCATCTATCGCGCGGTCAGGTGGGGGTGTGACCGGTCGGGCTTCGCGTATCTGTTTATCCTAACATCGTGCTCATCGCAAAAGTCCCCAGATAACTGTTACGACTTTGTTTCTAAGTACGCTAGAATATCGGCGAGCCAGCAATTTTACCCTCTTCCGCGCAGTCAGACCGAAAGACTGCGTTTTTAGCATGACGCTGAGAAAGAACTCTCTAAGTCGAAACTCGTATTGAGCTTTATGGTCGAACCAGGAGATTCAAAAGACGCTGACGCAAAGCCCGAGAAAAAGCGGCGCGAAGAAGCTCTTCCCGAACGTTTACTCCGACGCGTTCTTGAAAGCATGGGCGACGTGGTGGACCGCAAGTTCGGCCGTACCGTCGACCCAAAGATGGGATTGACGACATCGAAACTGATTGAGCGAATGAAGCGCTTGATTGATGAGCGGGTGCGCGATGAGGGTAAGGGGAAAATAGCGCCTCATCACTTTCTGCTAAAAGTGGAGTGGGGCACTCATTCAGAGGCGCCACCGGAAATACTAAACGATCTGAAAAACGAAATACTGGCCGCGGCAATCGATCACATCAACGACCACCGTTATCGCACCCTTGCTCCCGTGAGTGTCGATGCAGAAGCCGACATTTTTACCAGCGGCATTTCCGTGGATCCAAGTTTTGGCGAATTCGAAGAGCAGTTAAGACGCGAAGACTTGGAGAAGCGCGCTCGAACCGAGGGCGTTCCGACTCCACTTTCGGTAGCACCGCCGATGCCGGATATCGAAGTGAAAGCGCGCATTAGCTTACCCAATGGTTCGCGCGAGATTCCGTTGATCTTTAAGCCGGGCGGAAAGCGACTTAATGTCGGACGTGCTTCTGACAACGAACTGACCTTAAATGATGCGAGCGTTTCCAAGATTCACGCCGCCCTCCTGATGACGTCGGAAGGCACGATTCTTGTTGCCGATACTGGATCGACTAACGGAACGTACATCAATGGCCGTCGCATTGCTTATGGTGAATCGCGGCAAGTCGATGAAGGCGACGTTCTCGGATTCGGAGATATCGAGGTAAGGCTGCGCAAGAGTGAATAGACGTCGATATGACCCCGCTTCTTTCAACTCTACTTCTCTTACAAACACCGACACCCACGCCACTCCCTAACGTGCCCGAGAAAATGCCGGCGCTGTTCACATTGATCTATGTCGCCGGCCTCAGCCTTGTCGTACTGCTGCTCCTGTCCGGTCTGCTTCGTAATCGTAAACGACCCATCGCCGCTACAGAGATCGTGGGCGACCTTCCCAAAGATGTGCGAAAACGTCTGGGCTCAACGTCCACAAATCGAGGCCTACGCGGTTTACGCTGGCTGTTCATGTTACTCGTGATAGGTATTTTCGGTTTCCATGTTTACTGGGCGCAATACGCAGCCGAGAAGAACGAGAAGTTCCAGCAGTTGAGCTACAAAGATTTGCGTGTTCGACGATTGTCGGAATCTACACTCCGCGGCTGGGTGCTCGATCGGAGTGGGCGTCTGGACCAACCCCTTGCTTACTATCGACGTGACTCGAACGGGGATATTCATCGCGAATATCCGATGGATAAAGCGATGGCCCACATCTTTGGTTCGGATCGTGGCGACCCGGGATTAGAACGGGCGCTCTTCGGCGTTCAAAGCGGCGCCCTGCCTGAGGCTCTCGACATTGTTAGAGGCAGAGCAGTTCAATTCAAAGGCAATCAGGATGTGCGCCTGACAATTGATCGTTATCTGCAACAAACGGCTGTCGATCTATTGAAGGGCAAACATGGGGCAGTAGTAATGCTCAACCCTCAGAGTGGTGAAGTCCTCGCTTTATACAGCGAACCCTCGTACAGCCTGAAAGAAGTGGAAGACGAAGCTACATGGATTCGTTTGGAGGCCAATGAACGTGACAAGCCACTCGTCAGTCGTGCCCTTGGTGCCTATTACATCCCAGGCTCGACTTTCAAAACGGTGACGATGACTGCGGCTTTTCTCGCGGGCGAGCAAGATACAGAGTTCACGTGCAGCGGCAGCGGCTACTATGCGGCACCAGGCGCAAACGTAATCTTCGACGACGGTGGGCCAGGCGAAGTGCACGGCCATATCGGTATCGAGACCGCCTATGAAGTTTCCTGTAACCAGTATTTTGCGCAAATGGGCGTCAAGCTTGGGCCTGAAAGATTGAAACGCGCCGCTGAGTTACTGGGCATTGGGGCATACGACACGCCAAGCGAGGCTTTAAGAGGGCGAAAGCAACCTGAAATCTGGAACGGGAGTACCGAAGCAGTCAGGAAGGCGTTGGCTCCCAGAGAAGCAACTATTGTTACCGGCAAGCAGGTTACTCGATACGATCTGGCTTTGATGGGTTATGGACAAGGTTACGCAGGCCAAATGACTCCATTTCAAATGGCGCTCGCGGCGTCGACGATCGGCAACATGGAAGGTCGGTTGATGAAACCAAAGATTGAGTTCAACCTTGCTCCACAGATCTTTAAGCAAGTAGTTACACCACAGACCGGCGCAATACTGCGATCAATCATGGGTCTCGTAACAGGTGGACCAAGTGGTACTGCGAGAGGTGTTTTTGCACCGGTGAAGGCCGCGGGTATTAACACCGGCGGCAAAACGGGAACTGCTCAGAAAGTCGTTCCGCTTTATAACCCAAAAACAGGGGAACCGGTGACGCGACACAGAGTCGAAAAAGACAACCGCGGAAATATCATTCGAGAATACGATGAAGTTGTAATGGACGATGAGCATCCGAGGATTGACGGGTGGTTCCTTTGTATTGCTCCGCTTGAGCGTCCGCAAATAGCGATCGCGGTGATTGTAGAGGGCGGAGGGTATGGTTCTAAATCAGCCGCACCAATCGCAGCTGCTCTTGTGATGAAGGCGCGAGATCTTGGCTATTTCAACGCTCCACGTACGCCACCGCAGCCGCCGACTGCCACAAGACCGGGGCAGAGATGATGCGGAGACGGAGAGACACGGGGACGCGGAGAGACGAGAGGAAGATGTTAATTAAAGAACGTGAAGAATAGAGCATCATCACATTTAATAATCATCCTGATGATACTTGCCCTGGAGATTGCAGGATACATCGCAGTGCATCGCGCGGGACTGCTGCGCGGATATGAAACTTCAGTTATTGGTGGGGTGCGTGATCTGCTGATGTTTCTACCTCTAATCGTGTTAGCACTCTGGCTCTCCAGGCAAATGCGTTTCGCCGGCAATTGGATCCTCTATACAACTGCGATCTTGCTATTTGCCTTCGGTATGCTGATTCAGTATCGCTTGTACAGCGACCCCGAATACAACGCGCGCAACAAGTCTGCTGCTCGCGAAGAAAAAATGCAGGCGCTGAGGATGCGGTACATCATGGAGAACTATGAGCCGCTCAAGAAGCAGATGATGGGCTTGCCGCCAACGCCGGCGCAACCTATAGACATCGACAAGCTGCCCCGCAAAGAATCGACGTATTCACTCTGGAACGCAATCACTTCAGGATCCACCTGGATCCCGATTTTTTCCTTTTTGGCTTTTGCCTTTGCCTACTCTTTTTGCGTACGTGACGGGTTCCTGCTTTGGCTACAACGCAATAGCTTCATTATTGTTCTGCTGACACTATTGCCACTTTCAATTGCCGTGGTTACTTCAAGTGCTGGTAAAGCGCTTGGCAATATGACTCCCTGGGAGCCCTCAAAGATTCCGTTTCTTGTCGGCTTCGCCGGCATACTTACTGCACGTTACAAGGATCTCGCGGAAACATATTGGGGAATTCCGAGGGCGCGCGATATCGTGCCGCTGCTGGTGATGGCGGCACTTCCCTTTGTTCCGTTTTTTGCGCTCAAAGATTTTGGCCAAATGCTGATCTTCAGTGGCGCATACACGACGCTTTACCTGGTTGCGGTTCGGCGCTGGCCTCAGTTGCTGCTGTTCGTTGGTTCAGTACTGCTGGTTATCAGCATCCTTGTTGTAGGGGCATTGCCGCGTGATGTGCAGGAGAAGGTTCCTCTCCTCCCAACCATTGCACGACCGATCGGGACAGCCCTTCCTTCACGAATTCAACAGCGCTTTCACCTGTGGCTGGACGGATTCGATCCGCCGTCGCCCGAAGTCTCCTGGTGGAAAAAGGATTATGAAGAGGCGCTGAATGAGAATCCCAAGTTACGCGAACTCGCTGAGCTGTCGCCAGCGATGCAAAACTCTGTGAATGTCGACATCTGGTTCGACAAGCTAGCGTTTCAACCGGCGCAAGCTGTTTTCGGAATTGCGTCGGGCCGCGACACCGGGCGCGGATTCGGGCTCGGGTATCCGGAAGTCATCCCCATTGCCGATTCCGATTATGTGTACGCCGCTATTGCCGAGGAAACCGGCTTGGCCGGAGGCGCTGTTGTGATGCTTGCCGTAGTCATATTTGTGATTGCGGGTGTTCGCACTTCGCTCGAAGCGCGTGATATGTTTACAAAGCTTTGTGCAGCTGGTCTAACTGCATTCGTTGGGTTTCAAGCGTTGGTGAACGTGGGTGGTATTCTGCGGGCGCTGCCAATGACAGGAATCACGCTGCCGTTTGTCAGCCATGGAGGGTTTAGTCTGATCACGAGCTTTGCAATGCTCGGAATGTTAATGGCCTTCTCAAGTCGCAACGCTCGTGATCGAGTGATTGCCGAGCGCCCGCCGACGAAAAATGTAACTCCCCTAAAGCTGGAGGCAGTGGAATGAGCGATAACGCAAAAGCCTTCACCATTCGAGCTTCTGCCCTTTCTGATCGCGGTCTTAATGAGCGACGACCTCTCAACGAGGATTCTTTTCTCGCTGACGTCGATCGATCCATCTTCGCCGTGGCTGACGGGGTGGGGGGCGCTGAAGCGGGTGAAGTAGCCTCACAAACGGCAATCGAGGTGCTAGACGAAGCATTCCGTCATCAAGAGGACGGCGCAGACGTCGAAGACCTGATGGAACTGGCCATTCAACGTGCTAACGCTTCGATTCACCAGATGGCCCAGGAGCACGCAAAGTTTTCTATGATGGCGACGACTATCGTAGCCCTTCATCTGGACGGGAACGTGGCTACCTTTGGGCACGTCGGTGATTCACGACTCTATCGTCTAACGCCTGACGGCAAACTCCACCGCGAAACAGAAGATCACTCGGTCGTTGAAGAGGAGGTTCGCGCTGGAAGGATGACCGCCGAACAGGCTGCCAATCATCCGAGTAAGAACGTAATCAGTCGAGCACTTGGCGCTGAGGACACTGTTGAAGTCGACATGAAGACAATGGAGGTCGAAGAAGGGACGGAGTTCCTGTTATGCACTGACGGCATCACGCGGCATGTGTCAGATAACGAAATTCGGCAGTTGCTCATCGTAAACGATGATCTCGAGTCAACCTGCGCCGAACTTAAACGCAGATGCTATGAGCGAGGCGCTGAAGACAACCTAACAGTGGTCGTCGTGCGTGCAGGAAAGCGGGTGCCCGTTGAAGCTCGAACTGAAGAATTTGAATCAACGATATCGCCGGATCATATGCGCCCCGAGCCTCAAGCCACGGCGCCGGCCTTTATTCCTGCTTCGCGCATCGCCTTTCCTGCTCCGAACGCAGACGGCGCCGCCGTCGAAACGAATAGACCCGTGGTTGTTGGAACTCCTCCACGCAAATCAACGGGTATTGGAAAATTCTTCGGCTTGCTATTCGTGTTGCTGCTCGTTGGGGCTGCGTTTTACGCGGGTGCTCGTTATCACGAACGAGTGCCCTTTCTCGCAGCGATGAACAACAAGCCGACGCCGCTTCCCTCCCCCACTCCTATACCCGAAGATCCAATTCTGACCTTTGAGCGTAGTCGCCGCGAAGTAGATCGAGACCCGCACAACTGGCTAAACACACAGATTCCGAAAGAGCTCGTAGGTTCCGGTGTCCAGGGTGCCCTGGACTCTCCCAACCCGGAGTTCTTGTATTTGTATGGTCGCGCCAACCTGTTGACGGGAAACCCGGATGAGGCGTACCGAGCGTTTGAAGCCGCCATCACGAGAGCCGGTGCCGGCGAATCCGGTACGTTTGGAACAATCAAGAAGGAAGCAGCTCTCGGTCTTGCCGCGGCAAGCCTGAAGACGCAAGCGGGCCGACAGAAGGCGCTACTTCATTACGACGAAGCGATGAAGCCTCCTGCCGCGTCAGGTTCCCCTTAGATTCGTTCCCGATTGGCCTGGCGCGCATCTAAGAGAATTGATGCCAGTCAGAGTTGAAGAATGTCAGAACTAAAGCTTCAGCAAAGCAGACTCGATGGCCGCTACGACATTTTGGAATGTCTCGGACGTGGCAGCTACGCCGAAATATATGTGGCCAGCGACAATGCTGCGCCGCAGGGAGCACCCCGAACAGTCGTTATCAAAGCGCTAAATCTAAATCTGCAGGACACGCCAGACCCAGAACTTGAACGAACGCTCGTTACGAATTTTCAAAACGAAGCAGTTGCACTAGACCGCGTGCGCCACGCCCACGTCATCAATCGTCTCGGACACGGCACCGCCATCGATCTCGCCGGCACAACGTTTCATTACATTGTGCTCGAGTATTTGCCGGGCGGCGACATGGGCCGCCTGACGCGTGCTCGCCCTCTGTCGATTGAAAGGGCGCGCTCCTATCTCGAGCAGGTGTGCTCTGGATTAGCACATGCCCACAAGTGCGGCGTGATTCACCGAGATATCAAACCGCAGAACCTATTACTTACCGCCGATCAGCAGATTGTGAAGATCGCTGATTTCGGAGTAGCTCGTCTGGATGCGCACGACGGGGCGATCACTCGAGTTGGTACGAACATTTATTCGGCGCCGGAGCACAACCCACTGGTTCATACAGGTCAATTGGATATCGCGGCAATCGCTTCGTCCCGGGACCATCTGACGCCGGCGGCGGACATCTATTCGCTGGCTAAGACAACCTACACGCTCCTCGCTGGTGAATCACCACGACGGTTTGCACAACACACCATCACCGAATTACCAGCGCCGGTTGCCCAACAACCATGGGCGGATGCGGTTTTACGGGTTTTGAAAAAGGCTACTCAGAATCGACCGGATCAGCGATACCAAACTGTAGAACACTTTTGGGACGATCTTTACGAGGCAAGTCTGCCGCCGACAATTCGGTTGCCCACCTTAGCAGAGGTTGTTGAGCGGCGCCGAAAACCAAGCGAAGATTTTGTCGTGGCGCAAGAAGTGCTCACGCAAGCAGCACCGCCCACAGCGCAATTCGCACCCGAAACAAATAGTTCCGCCCGCTTGGAAACACAGGCGCAGCCGCGTCCTCGGATAGTAGTACCGGTTACCCCGGAAGAGCGGCAACAACTTCGGAGGCGCCGCAGGTTTTTGTTAAGTCGAAGACAAGCCAAACCTAAGGAACCGGAGATTCAGTCGGTGCTGCCGGCTAGCCGTGGTAAGCGCGCCTTGGTTGCGGTTGGCTTGATTCTCGCGTTTTCTGGAATGTTACTCGCAACGCACAAGTACGTGACATCTCGTTGGAATCCGCTATCGACAATCCCCCAGATTGGTCAGACTTTCATCGTCGGTCGAGAAGGTGTTACAACGACCGACGTAAAGTTGCGGCCGGACGCCAGTACCGCCAGACCTGAGATCGGACTGGCGGAACTTGGCTCCAAAGTGAAAGTCATCAGTGAGAACAACAACTGGTACGAAGTTCAAGTACTTGAACACGGACGTCCGAAGTCGGATCCTTACTCGTCTGACCGGGGCTGGCTCAACAAGCGATTCGTAAAATTTGAATGACGTTGAATCAGGTGCCGAACAGGAGATTTTGTTTTGGGGCTGCTTGAGTCGATAAGAAAATGGATTGATGGCGAGACCGGCGAGGATCTGCTGGAAGCAGCTGATGAGCACGCCAAGCCTCGTCGGGTATGGGAAGAGTTTCTCGTAAAGATCGCGCGCGAAGTGGAAGCAGCTATGCAGCGCGAGATGTTCACGCCTCCCGGTGGTCCAACGTATATCCCTCGCGAATACATCGTCTACTTGAGTGCCGACGATGACAAAGACTGGCAAGGCGACAAACGACGCGGCCTCGAACAAGGTCTCTTTCATGTTCTCTCTGAGAGAGCACGCGAACTGAGTGGCTCGACGCAGCTGGCCGTGAAGTCCTTTGCTGTGGAGTTACGAGTGGACGGGACGCTCGAGAAAGGACAATTTCGCGTCCAGCCCGTTTGGGATGAGACTGAAAGCGGGCACACGATGGTGACGCCGCGCGCCGATCCAAGTCGAGCGTCAACAACTTTCAATCCGAACGAGACGATTCGCGAGACGGCTGAAAGCGTCGAGAGTGAACAGACGGTTGTGCGGCCCAAAGCAGCGCCGCTCTATTCAATTGAGGTTTGGCGTGAAGGTGTTCGTGAGGCAGTGGTTCCCGTAATGAAGCCCGAAATATCTATTGGCCGCGGGTCGCGAAGCGTGTCGGTCGATCTCCCGATCAAAGGTGATCCGGAAGTGAGCCGCGTCCATGCGCTGTTGTCACGGGATAATGAAGGTCGATTCTGGCTAGTGGCGAAGGGGCGAAATCCGACCCTGGTGGCTGGCCGTGAGTTGCCGCGGGAAGAAGCAACAGAGATCGCTCCCGATCAAAAGATCGGAATCTGTAACTTTGTTTTGCGTATCCAGCCGAAGTAGATCACCAGCAGATTCTCCATTAATTCTGCGCCGCAGCCGTTGTTGGTTTTGAGGTTCGTAACTCGGCGATGAGATCTTTTAGAAGCGTTGGTACTTGTTCGTCCTCGAGGTAGCCCTTTCCAAGCATTTTAATGATCCGGCGCTCCTTCGTTTCGCCGGTCACTTCTTTCAGTATCGCTCGCGCAAACGCTGTTACGACACTCGGATCAAATTGCGTCCCGCTGTTCTGGCGAAGATCTCTTACAACATCCTCGAATGATCGCCGTCGCCGGTACGGCCGATCTGTGGTCATCGCGTCGAACGAATCAGCCAACGACACGATCTTCGCCCCAAGCGGGATCTGCTCGTCGACGAGCCCATCCGGATAGCCACGTCCATCCAGCCGCTCATGGTGATATTTCGCCATCAGCGGAATATCTGCGTACGGATGATTGATTGGCGCGAGTATTTCGTAGCCCGCAGATGGATGGCGGCTAAGCTCACTCGACGTCTTCGCATTGATGTGATACGGCGCATTGATAATGTCGCGATCCACAACGAGCTTACCTACATCGTGCAGATACCCCGCGATTTGAATGCCCTCGACTTCCTCTTCGCTCCAACCCATCTCCCGCGCAATAATTTCGCTGTACTTACCAACGCGTTCTGAATGGCCTTGTGTGTATTTGTCTTTGATATCGATCGCCG
>Ga0114129_10013901_pt1 | contig 11468 bp, 10 predicted proteins | sample RhiMetdeltSRZDD1_FD_80071 | JGI IMG/M metagenome (GOLD analysis project Ga0114129, IMG submission 80071) | Populus rhizosphere microbial communities from Tennessee, USA - Rhizosphere MetaG P. deltoides SRZDD1 (version 2) (version 2) | ecosystem: Host-associated > Plants > Roots > Rhizosphere >... | reverse complement strand
GAGCGGCTGCGCGACGACGACCCAGACGGGTATGAGCGGCGCTCGCTCGAGTCCATGGCACGGCACGTCGAGGCAATGGCCGGCTTCCTGGACGGTGGCGCGGTCGTGTTCGACTACGGGAACAACCTGCGGGCGGGTGCCGAGGCCGGCGGTCTTGCGCACGAGCGCGCGTACGCGTACCCGGGCTTCGTGCCGGCGTTCGTCCGGCCGATGTTCTGCGAGGGCAAGGGGCCGTTCCGTTGGGCGGCGCTCTCGGGCGACCCCGAGGACATCGCGAAGACCGACCGGGCGGTGGCCGAGCTGTTCCCGGAGAACGAGCGGCTGCAACGCTGGCTCGCGATGGCCGAGGAGCGCGTCGCGTACCAGGGCCTGCCGGCGCGGATCTGCTGGCTCGGCTACGGCGAGCGCTCGAGGGCCGGTCTCCGTTTCAACGAGATGGTGGCGAGCGGGGAGCTCTTGGCGCCGATCGTGATCGGCCGAGACCATCTCGACAGCGGGAGCGTTGCATCCCCGTATCGGGAGACCGAGGCGATGAAGGACGGCTCGGACGCGATCGCCGACTGGCCGATCCTGAACGCGCTCGTGAACACCGCGGCCGGCGCCCACTGGGTGAGCGTGCACCACGGCGGCGGGGTCGGGATCGGGTACTCGATCCACGCCGGCATGGTGGTCGTGGCCGACGGCACCGAGAACGCCGCCGACCGGCTCGAACGCGTTCTCACCTCCGACCCGGGGATGGGTGTCATCCGGCACGCGGACGCGGGCTACGACGAGGCGCTGGCAGTAGCAGCTGAACGCGGCGTTCGGTTGCCGTGGCGCGAGTAGGTCTTACGGCTTGCCGCCGTTGCCGCTGGCGTGGTCTGCGGCCTCCCGTGATCCGTAGTCAGGGCTCGTCCGGTAGACCAGGTAGTCCACGCTCGCCCAGATCGTCTTCGAGAACGGCCAGAACAGCAGTGGGAACAGGCCGGCCACGGCGAGCGAGGCGACCGTGAGCGCCCCCACGTGCAGATGGGGGAGGTCCACGACGAGCCAGACCACGAGCAGCACGACCCACACGCCCGCGGTGACGATGTAGTTGATCGTGATCGCGCCGAGGAAGCCGCCCTCCTCGCGTTCGAGCCGCAGGCCGCACCTCGGGCATCGGTCGCGGATCTTGAACCAGCTCTTGAACAGGTTGCCGGAGCCGCATCGCGGGCAGCGCTTGGTCGCCCCCCGCGCGAAAACCGTCGCGCCGCCGGGTCCCTTCGGCGGCCGGGTCGGTGCGGGCTCGGTCGAGACCCGGTCGACCCTGGGCGCCTCCGGCTCGAGATCGTCCCACGGGTTCGACATGCCTCCACCAGCCTAGAACGCGAGCGGCTTGCCGGGGGTTGGCCCCCTCCGTAGCCTTGCGCCGTGCCGATCCGGGTCGGGGAGTCTCTGTCGCTCGAGGACGTGGTCGCGGTCGCGCGCGGGGCCGACGTTGAGCTCGGTTCGGGCGCGAAGAGTCGCATGGAGGCAGCCCGCGACGTCGTCGAACGCGCCGTCGCCGCCAACCGAGCCGTCTACGGGGTGACGACCGGGTTCGGCTCTCTCGCCAACGAACGCATCGAGCCCGCGCAGGCCGACGCGCTCCAGGAGGGGATCGTCCGCTCGCACGCGACCGCGGTCGGGCGGCCCCTTTCGCGCGAGGAGGCCCGCGCGATGCTGCTGCTCCGGGCGCATGTGTTGGCGCTCGGGCACTCGGGCGTACGGCCGCTGGTGGTGGAGCGGATGGTCGAGATGCTGAACCGCGACCTTATCCCGGTCGTGCCCGAACAGGGATCGCTCGGCGCCTCGGGCGACCTCGCGCCGCTCGCGAACCTCGCGTTGCCGATCCTCGGTCGCGGCGAGCTACTCGCCGACGGCGGCAGTGTGCCGGCGGGCCCGGCGCTAGCGTCGGCAGGGCTCGAGCCCCTCGAGCTCAAGGCCAAGGAGGGCCTCGCGCTCGTGAACGGGACCCAGGGCATGCTCGCGATCGGCATGCTGGCCGTCGATCGAGCCGAGCGGCTGGCCCGAACGGCGGACGTCACGGCCGCGATGAGCATCGAGGCGGCGCTCGGCTCGGACCGCGTGTTCGACGAGCGTCTGACCGCGCTCCGGCCACATCAAGGCGTGGTCGAGTCCGCGTCGAACATCCGCCGGCTGCTCGAGGGAAGTCCGATCGTCGCGTCCCATCGCGACAGCACGCACCTGGTGCAGGACGCGTACTCGCTCCGCTGCTCGCCGCAGGTGAACGGCGCCGCGCGCGAGGTGCTCCGGTTCGTCCGCGGCGTCCTCGAGGTGGAGGCGAACGCGGTCTCCGACAACCCGATCGTCCTGCCCGACGACGACGAAGTGCTCTCGGGCGGGAACTTCCACGGGCAGCCGGTGGCGGTGGCGCTCGACGCGCTCGCCAGCGCCGTGGTGCCGCTTGCCAGCATCGCCGAGCGGCGTCTCTACCGGCTCCTCGACCCGACGCGGAACAACGGGCTGCCGGCGTTCCTGGTCGCCCAGAGCGGCCTGAACTCGGGCTTCATGCTCGTCCAGTACACGGCCGCGTCGCTCGTGTCCGAGTGCAAGACGCTCGCGCACCCCGCGTCGGTCGACTCGATCGGCTCGAGCGCCGGGCAGGAGGACCACGTCAGCATGGGGATGACGGCGGCCCGGCATGCTCGCGAGGTGGTCTCGAACGCCGAGGTCGTCATCGCGCTCGAGGCGCTGATCGCGGCTCAGGCGTTGGATCTGCGGGCCCCACTCGATCCGGGTCCCGCTACGAGTGCGGCCAGGGACGCGATGCGGGAAGCCGTCCCCTTCCTCGATGCCGATCGCGAGCTGGGCCCCGACATCTCGGCGGCGGTCGACGTGGTACGGCGTGGCACGTTGATCGACGCGGTGAGCGTTCCGATGGCCTGACCGAACGCGCGTCAGTGATGGATCACGACGCGCACCCCGTAGTCGGCGAGCGCGTAAACCCACTTCGCGTTCCAGTACGGGATCCGAACGCAGCCGTGGCTCGCGGCGTACGTCGGCACCTCGGTCCAGCCGTGGAGAGCGCGCTCGCCGTCGAAGAAGCTTGGGTAGTACAGGTGGTGCGGACTGAAGCCGGCGAGCTTGCTGAACACGCGGAAGATGCCGTCGTGCGTCGCGCCGCCGGCGCCCGTGGACACGTGCAGCACGTTCGTGACGTCGCCGTCCTTGACCGTGTAGAGCACCTGCTTGGTCTGGTCGACCTCGAAGTGGAACCCGCGCCAGTCCTTCTGAGCGCGCGGTGGACGCGGGCCGGCGAGCCGGCGCCACGTGGCCTCGTCCACGGTGAACGTGCGGGCCATGCCCTGCACCTTGTGGAACGCAACCACGGCATCGGCGGTTCGGAAGTCGTAGCGGCCGTCCTTGGAGCCGGCCAGCCGGTAGTGCAGGTCGACCAGCCGCTTCTCGAGCAGCCGGACGAATGTCCCGGACGAGCCGGACGACAGGTTCGGCAGCAGTGTCGCGTCCGCCTTGGACCGTGCCGAACCCTTCAGCAGGTCCGAAGCCTCGAAGGTCGCCTGCGCTCGGAAGGTTCCCGGCTGCTCGATCGTGAACGTCGCGCTGAACGAGCCGTTCGCGAACATCGCCACGCGCTTCGTGTCGACGTCATGTCCGGAGTGGAGCAGCACCACGTCCACCTTCTCGCCCTCGCGTGCGGGCTTGACCGTGCCGCGAACCTCAACGCGATCGAACAGCCGGACCGGGGCCATCCGGACCGAGAGCGCCGCGCGCACCGCGACCGTCACCGGGTCGCTGGTGGCGTCCGCTAGGACCGCGACGTAGCTGTTCGTGCCGTGCGGCTCGATCCTGACCGCGAATGCGCCCGAGCCGTCCGTGGTGGCCGCCGCGACCTCCGTGCCTGCCTCGTCGAGGATCTGGACCATCGATCCCGCGGGCGCCCCCGTCGATGTCCCCGAGAGCGTCACCTTCCGGCCGAAGTCGATCTTGCCGTTGGACGCGTCGAGCGTGACGGTCGCGCCGGTTTGCGCGAGCGCGCGAGCCGGCACGAGCAGGACGACGACGAACGCGACCAGCAGCACGCGCAGGCCCTTCACCGTCCTCCCACCCTCTTCCCGCCGACGAACGTGTGCATCACCGGGTCGTGTCCCGGCCGGTACGGCACCTGCCTGAAGGCGTCGCCGTCCAAGATCACGAGGTCGGCGGGCCTGCCAGGCGCAAGGGTACCGCGCTCGCGTTCGAGACCCAGGGTGGCCGCGGCGTTCACGGTGGCGGCGGCGAGCGCCTCGAGCGGCCGCAGGCCGTAGAGCGAACACGCGGTCGCGATCACCTCGGGCATCGAGACCACGGGCGAGGTGCCGGGGTTGAAGTCGGAGGCGATCGCGATCGCCGCGCCGGCGTCGAGCAGCGCGCGGGCGTCCGGCGGCGCCGAGCGCAGGAACAGGGTCGAGGTCGGGAGCAGGACGCCGACCGTCGCCTCGGCAGCTCCGAGCGCCGCGACGCCGGCCGGGGAGATGTTGTTCAGGTGGTCCCCGCTCCTGGCGCCGAGGGCCACCGCCGCCTCGGCCGCGCCGGACGGCCCCAGCTGGTCGGCGTGGCAGCGCACGGCCAGACCTGCCTCCGAGGCGCAGCGGGCGACCCCGGCGAGGTCGTCGACGGAGAACGCGATGTCCTCGACGTAGACGTCGACGGCGTCGGCCAGCCCGTCCTTCGCGGCGGTGGGGATCAGTTCGTCGCAGACGAGCCGGACCCAGTCGGCCCGCTCGATCCCCTTGGGCACCGCGTGGCACGCGAGGAGCGTCACCGAACAGGTCTGCGGCGCTGCCTCGGCCAGCCGGCGGGCGAGGCGCAGCTGCCGGAGCTCGTTCTCGACCGACAGGCCGTAGCCGCTCTTCAGCTCGAGGGTCGTCGTGCCGTGGTCGGCCATCTCCTGCACGAGCGGCTGACAGAACGCGAGGACCTCCTCGTCGCTCGCCTCCGCAAGCATGCGCGCGCTGCGATAGATGCCGCCCTCGCCGTGGAGCTCGCGGTACGACACGCCCGACAGCCGCGCCTCGAACTCGTCGGCGCGCCATCCGGCGAACGGCAAGTGCGTGTGGCAGTCGACGAACCCCGGGGCGATCGTGCAGCCCTCGAACCATTCGGGTTCGGTGCCGGTCAGCCCGTCGGCGGGACCGACGTATGTGATGACGCCGTCCTCCCAGGCGACCGCCTGCTCGGCGGCTTCGACCGGCCAGGGCCCGTCCCCGCGCGCGACCGAGATCGGCGTAACCAGTGTCGTCGCGGCGATCGCGCCGCTCGCTGCGTCGGCCATCGCGTCATGAAAGAGCAAACGGCCCGGCGGGTGCAAGCGCGTCCGTAGACTGTGCCGAATGAGTCAGGCGGAGCAGATCCGGATCCGGGACATGCTCCGCCAGCCAGAGCTCCGGGCGGCCATGCTCGGCACGTTCGTGATCATGCTCGGGTACGGCATCCTGTCGCCCGTCCTGCCGAACTACGCGCACAGCTTCGGCGTCGGCTACGAGTCGGTCGGGCTGCTGATCTCTGCATTCTCGTTCACGCGCCTGGTGGCCGACCCGTTCGTAGGCCGGTTCATCGACCGCTACGGCGAGCGCTCGATGTCGACGATCGGCGCGGTGTGGGTGGGCGTGTCCTCGGTCGCGGCCGCCCTCGCGCCCACGTTCCCGCTCCTCGTGATCTTCCGCGGCCTGGGCGGGATCGGCTCGGCGCTGTTCTTCGCCTCGCTGCTCTCGTTCCTGCTGCGCTCGATCCCGCCGAGCCGCACCGGGCGCGTGATGAGCATGTACTACGCCTCGTTCAACATCGGGTTCATCGCCGGCGGACCGCTCGGCGGCCTGATCGCGAACTGGTTCGGCCTGGCGAGCCCGCTCTACATCTACGGCGGCGCGTGCTTCGTGTCGGCCGTCCTGTTCTGGAAGACGATCCGCAACCCGGGCCGGCACGCGTCCGAGGTCCGCAAGGGTGGCGTCCGTCGCCTGCCGTGGAACCGAACCGGCATCCCGGGCCTGGTTCTGAACGGCGTGTACCTGTGGATGGTGGGGGCGATCTTCTCGACGCTGGTCCCGCTGTTCGGGACGAGCCCGAAAGGGGTCAGGCTCACGATCGGGGGCGTCGGCATCGGACTCGCGATCGCGACCGCGACCGAGCTCGCGACGCTGTACCCGGCCGGCCACGCGACGGATCACCGTGGGCGGCGGGCGGTCCTGATCCCCGCCCTCGCCGGGCTCGCGCTGGTGACGGCGGCGTTCGGGCTTGTCTCGACGCCGGTCGGGTTCATGATCGCGATGGGCGTGCTGGGCGTGGCGAGTGGCTATTCGGGCGTGCCCGCGGCGCCCATGCTCTCGGACGTCACGCCCGAGGAGCTGAAGGGAACCGCCGTGGCCGTGTACCGCTTCGTGGGCGACCTGGGGTTCGTGATCGGGCCGCTGGTGGCCGGGTGGTCGGCGCAGGCGTTCGGGTTCCGGGCCTCGTTCGCGATCAACGCGATCCCCACCGTGATCGCGCTCGGGCTGGTGCTGTCGATCCGCGAGACGATGCGCGCGCGCCGGCCAGCCGAGGGCTCGGGCCTGTGACCCCGGGCCGGTAGCGATGCGGGTCCGGGCCTCCCGCATGCTGCCCGCGCCGCCCGAGCAGGTCTGGAAGCATGTCCGGCGCTGGGAGGAACAGGCCCGCTGGATCCGCGACGCGGTCTGGGTCCGAGTACTGACCGACGAGCGTGAGGGCGAGGGCGTTCGGATCAGGGTCCTGAACCGCGTGCTCGGCATCCCGCTGTTCACCGAGCGGCTCGAGGTCGTCGAATGGGACCCGCCGGCCCGCCTGGTGATGGCCCATCGCAGCTTCGTGCGGGGCGTCGGCACCTGGGAGCTTCACGAGCGGGGCGCGGCCACGGTGTTCGAGTGGACCGAGGAGCTGTGGCTGCCGATCCCGGTGCTCGGGGCGCTCGCGCTGTGGGTCTACGGGCCGTTCATGCGAAGGCTGATGCGGGGCAGCCTCGCGAACCTTCAGCGGCTGATCGAGTCGAGGTAGGCCCGCAGGTCGGGCAGGTGCGCGGAGGCGTGCATGAAGCCACCGCCGTCGTCCGAGCCCAGGAGCCCGCCGACGCGTTCGCCCAGCGTGTCCGACTCAGGATCGTACGGGTACGCGGAGGCCCATTCCTCGTCGCTCATCCCACGGATCTGGCCGACGAGCCGCCGATGCAGGTCCTCGAACCTCGCCAACACGTCGTTCGGGTCGGTGTCGACGAACCGCCGCACCTCCTGCTCGTTGAGGCGGTCGGTCGCACCCTCGCCGGCGAGCGCGTCCTCGATCGTCGGCCGCTCGCCGCGCCCGAACGAGTCCATCGTTTGCAGGGAGATCTCCTCCCACGATCCGAGGTGTGCCGCGAGGTCCTTGACCGACCACTCGCCCCCGCCCATCGTCCCCAGCCGCGCGAAGGCCTCCGCGTCGAGCTCGGCGAGCAGCTCCGCGACCGCGCTGTGTTGTTGCTCGAGCAGGCCGACGGCCTCGTCGCGCGAGATCACGCGCGCATCCTAGCGGTGCGGGTAGCATCGACCACGAGGGCAGGGGAGTCCGGGGAACCGGGCTGAGAGGCCGGCTCGAGGATCGGCAGATCCGCCGCCGGCGACCCTTGGAACCTGATCCGGGTCACACCGGCGGAGGGAGCGAGCGTGTCGCGCGTCGCCGAACGCGTCGAGAAGATCCTCCAGCGCGAGACGCCCACCTGGGGCATTCGTCCCGTCCCGCCCGAACGACGACAACTCGGCGGTCTGGATCTCGCGGTGTTGTGGTTCGACCTGTCGGTCGGGCTCCTGGTGATGGTGACGGGGGCCCTGCTGGTGCCCGCGCTCGGGTTCGGGAGCGCGCTCCTGGCGATCGCGATCGGCACTGTGATCGGGTGCGTCCCGCTCGCGCTCGTGGCGCTCGCAGGCCAGCGCGAGGGCGTCCCGACGATGGCGCTGCTGCGTCCGGTCCTGGGCGCCCGCGGTTCGGCGGTGCCTTCGGTCCTGAACGTGATCCAGCTGGTCGGCTGGACCGCGGTCGAGTTCTGGGTGATGGGCGAGGTCGCCAACGTCGTCTCGGCGCGCCTGTTCGGGTTCGAGTCCCGGGTGTTCTGGCTCGCGCTGGTGGCGATCGTGTGCACGGGCCTCGCGATGGGCGGCCCGGTGCTGGTCGTTCGGCGCTGGCTCGAGCGGTTCGGGATCTACGTCCTGCTCGCGGCGGCGGCCTGGATCTCGGTGCAGGTGCTGCGCGCCGGCGAGCTCGGATCGATCTGGCGCGCGCCGGGTGCGGGCGGGCTGCCGTTCTGGCTCGCGGTCGATCTCGTCGTGGTCATGCCGGTGTCCTGGCTGCCGCTTGCGGCCGACTACAACCGATTCGCTCGCGCGAACGCCCGCGGCGCGCTCGGCACGTATGTGGGCTACGCGATCGGGAATGCGTGGTTCTACGCGCTCGGTGCGTTGATGGTGCTGGCGGCCGGGGCGAGCGCCGACGCGCTCGGGATCGGCTCGGCGATCGTGGCCGTCGCGGGCGGTGGGCTCGTCCTGGTCGCGCTCTTGGTCGGCGAGAGCGACAACGCGTTCGCTGACATCTACTCGGCGGCGGTCTCGACGCAGAACGTCGCGCACGACATCTCGCAGCGCGTGCTGGTCGGCGTGGTCGGCGCGGTCGGGTTCGTCCTGGCGCTCGCCTTCACGGCCGAGCGCTACGAGCAGTTCCTGTTCCTGATCGGCTCGGTGTTCGTGCCGCTCGCCTCGATCTTCGTTGCCGACTACTTCGTTCGGAGCCGGGGACGGTACGGCGAGCGGGTCGTGTTCGGCGCGGGGGGCGTGCGGTGGCTGTCGTTCGTCCCATGGGTGTTGGGGTTCGTCGTCTACCAGTGGTGCGTCCCGACCGGGCCGCAGGGATGGGTCGACGCGGTGGGCCGGCTATTCGACGGGCTCGGGCTGCCGTTCCCGCTGTTCGACGGGCGCCTGGGGGCGAGCATCCCGAGCTTCGCCGTGGCGTTCGCGCTAGCGCTGGTGCTGCCACGCCGAACCGCTACTCGGTGACGGCGCGCTTGGGGGGCGGGGGCGCCGCTACCAGCAGCACCACGGCGGGGTCGCCGGTGGCGTTGGTGATCGTCAGCTCGGCGCCCGCCGGCACGAGCGCCGTCTCCCACTGGCCGAGCCGCCTCCGGCGGCGGTCGACCTGGATCACCACCCGGCCGGACACGATCAGCGCCAGCGCGTCCGAGTCCGGGTCGGAGATCGTCCCAACCACCTGATTGACCTCGAGGCACACGAGCTCGGACCACAGGTGTTCGGACTCGAACAGCGGCTCGTGCCTGGGCCCGTCCTCGTCGAACCGAACGAGATCGCGCAGGTCCATGGCGTCCACGGCGGCCCAGCCTACCCGGGTGCCGGGCGACGAGCCTCGATAGACTGCCCGCCGGTTCGCGATCCGTCACTCGTCGAAGGAGCGCTCGTGGCCACGTTCATGTTCTCGATCGACCGCCCGACCGATCTCGCCGTCGACGTCCTCGTGCTCCCGGTGTTCGAGGGGCCGGAGGCCGGACCCGGCGTGAAAGACGTAAAGGGGCAAGATCTGCTCGGCCTGTACGAGGGCGCGGGGCTGAAGGGCAAGCGGGGCGAGTTCCTGCTCGTCCCGAACACCGGGACCGACGGCCTGGCCGCCGCGGCCGTCCTGCTCCTGGGCGTCGGCGCCAAGGGCAAGGCCAACGCCGACGCCTGCCGAAGGGCCGCAGGCCGGGTCGCGCGCCAGTTGGCGAGCCGGAGGTCGGTCGCGACGACGCTCCCGCAGATCGTGCGGGCGGCGGACGGGCCCGCCGCTGTGCAGGCAACCGTCGAGGGCCTCCTCCTGGGCTCGTACCGCTTCGACCGCTACAAGTCCAAGGCGGACGGCCGCGAGCGGCAGCTCGGCGAGGTCACGCTGGTGGGCGCCGGCAAGACGGACGCCAAGGCCGCCAAGGCGGCCATCGCCCGCGGGCAGGTCATCGCCGAGTCGCAGGCGTGGGCCAGAGACCTCGTGAACACCCCGGCCCTGGACCTCCCGCCGGCGCAGCTGGCCAGGGAGGCCCAGGCGATGGCGAAGAAGGTCGGCCTGACCTGCAAGGTGTGGAGCGAGGCCGAGCTCGCCAAGGGTGGGTTCGGGGGAATCCTGGGTGTGGGACAGGGCAGCACACGGCCGCCCCGCATGATCGAGCTCCGGTACGGCGGCGGCGGAAAGGGCGCGCCGATCGCGCTCACCGGCAAGGGCATCGCGTTCGACTCGGGCGGCCTTTCGATCAAGGACGCCCAAGGAATGGAATGGATGAAGTCGGATATGGGTGGCGCCGCCTCGATCCTGGCCACGATGCGAGCGATCGCGCTCCTGAAGCCGAAGGTCAACGTGATCGCGGCGATCCCGACCGCCGAGAACATGCCGAGCGGCTCGGCGATCCGCCCCGGCGACGTGCTCCATCACCGCGGCGGCACCACCTCCGAGGTCCTGAACACCGACGCCGAGGGCCGGCTGGTGCTGGCGGACGCGCTCGCGTACCTGACCGAGCAGAAGCCGCGCGTGATCATCGACACGGCGACGCTCACGGGCGCGTGCATGATCGCGCTCGGGACCGACCTGTGGGGCGCGATGGGCAACGACCGCGGGCTCATCCGCGACGTCCTGGCGGCCGGGCAGGCCGCGGGCGAGCCCGGATGGGAGCTCCCCATGTACGAGCCATACCGGGGGCTGATCGATTCGGACATCGCCGACATCAAGAACATCGGCAAGCGGTACGGCGGCGCGATCACGGCGGCGATGTTCCTGCGCGAGTTCGTGGGCGACGTGCCGTGGGTGCACCTGGACATCGCGGGCCCGGCGTTCGCCGACCGCGGTGGGGACTACTGGCCCAAGGGCGCAACGGGCTCGCCGACCCGGGCGCTCATCGCGTACGTGCTCTCGAGGGCCTAGCGGTCAGGGCTTGCTGCCCGTCGCGAACAGCACCTCGCGGAAGTCGTTGACCGGGTCGGCGAACCGCTCGTGGAACACCGCCCGGGCGCGTTCGAGGAACGACGCGAACGCGGACTCGCCGAGCATCGATCGGACGAAGCGCCCGGTCGCCCACGTCGTCAGGCCCTCGACGTACTCGTCCAGCGGGTACACGAACCGGTAGCGGCGCACCTCCGTGCGGACGTGGCGGATGCCCGCCTCCATCAGCGCCTCCTCGAGCGGCTCGCGGTGGCGGAAGCGTTCGCGCCACGGCAGGCGCTCGTCCATCGCCGGCTGCAGGACCTCGCGCGGCACGACCGACTCGACGAGCTCGAGCCAGGTCCGGGCCAGGTCGTCCTGCGCGTCCGCCCACGTGGTCAGGCCAAGGCGGCCGCCGGGCCTCATCACGCGCTTCATGTCGAACAGCGCCGTCTTGTATCTGGCGAAGTGCGCGATTACGAAGTTCGCGACCAGCGCGTCGAACGCGTTGTCCCGGAACG
>Ga0114129_10013900_pt1 | contig 11469 bp, 11 predicted proteins | sample RhiMetdeltSRZDD1_FD_80071 | JGI IMG/M metagenome (GOLD analysis project Ga0114129, IMG submission 80071) | Populus rhizosphere microbial communities from Tennessee, USA - Rhizosphere MetaG P. deltoides SRZDD1 (version 2) (version 2) | ecosystem: Host-associated > Plants > Roots > Rhizosphere >... | reverse complement strand
CGTCGTGAAGTTCGTGAACAACGATCACTGCCTTCTCAGCGAGCGTGTAACGCTGCCGCTGATGTCACTGGTCCGGCCGGACCTCGCGATGCTGCCGCTGGCGCAGTCGGTCTGGTACATTCCGAGCGGGCTCGATCCGTGGAATCAGCTCCTCGGCAAGGCGCCGGGCCACTACACGCGGCTCTACGAGATCGCGGTCGACCAGGCGCCGCCGATGCCGGTCGCGCACTGGCCGGATCAGGAGCCGCTGCCCCTCGAAGGGCCGATCGGTGAGCGCCTCAACCACTGGCTGACGCTCGTACAGCGCGGCGATGTCCTGCCCGCCTACCGCGTGTTCCTCGGCCTCGTTCAGGATGCACCGAACCGCCGGCAGGTGCTGGCGCAGCTCGCCTTCGCCGGGCTCATCGACGTGCAGGACCGCATGCTGCACAACCGCTCCTACACGACCGGGCACAAGTCCTTCCGCGCGCGCGCCACGATCGAGCTGGGCGAAGCGCTCGGCTGGGATGCGGCGCACCACGTCGTCTATGCCGGCGTCCCGGATATCGCCGTCGGGCCGCGCTGGTACTCGACCTACGAGATGGGCTGCAACGTCGTCCAGAACCTGCTCGACGGTCGCGACGCCGAGCTGCTACGCCAGGACACGCCGCTGACGGCGGCCGAAGAGGCGATGCTCGTCGACATCCTGACGCGCCAGCGGGAATGGTCCGTCATCGACGCCGTGGTCGCGCTGCTGAAGGCTGGCCGCAGCCCGCGCCGCATCCTGGACGCCATCCAGGTCGCCGCCGCGCAGGTGATTCTCGACACCGGTGCGCCGAACAACTTCTCGATGTCCCAGCACGGCTACGAGTACTGCAATACGCTGGCGTGGTTCTACGACACCTTCGGACACCCGCACCGCCTGAAGCTCTTGTTCGTGGCCGCATCGTTCATCAATCGCGCCGCCGAGCACCAGGCCAACACGCCGGACAACGGCCGGCGCGCCATCGTGCCGCCGCCGGGCGCCGAGGCGCTCGACGGCCGCCGGCTCCTCGCGCGGCTGGAGTCGGCGCTGCTCGCGCTGCGTCCCGATGAGGCCGTTGGCGTCACCGCCGTCTATCTGAAGTCGGGCGCCGACCGCGCGCCGCTGATCGAAACGCTGGCGACAGCGGCGGCGAAGATCGGCAACGATCCGCACAATCAGGAGCTCGGCCTCTGCCTGGTCGAGGACTACCTCAAGAACCGCGCCGCCGATCGCGACCGGCTGCTCCTCGCCTGTGCGCAGCACACCGCCGGGCATCGCAAGTACGGCGATCACCTCGAGTCGTATCGCCGCTTCGCCGAGGTGTTCGGTCGGTCATAGCCGGCGCTCCAGGGACGGCTTACGACGCGGTTGGAATCGAAGCCAGGTCTCGTGACAGACGGTATGAAGGCGCAGACGCCGCCCATCCGTGAGTCGCACGTAATACGCAGTCTCCAGGCGTCCGATCGCCTCATCGCAGCCGCTGCACTCGAGCCCGGTCCCGCCCGCCCTGAACGCCCGCTCAGCGTTCCGCCAAGATAGCAATGCGCCGGCCTCGAGCCTGTGGAGCGTCTTGGCGATGCGTGTGCTCGGCACGGCAGGAGTGTAGGCTCCGCTGCCTGGTTGCGCGATCTATCAGCGGATACATTGTTGATCGGGCGAATGCCGGCGAACACGTCGGCGAGAGATTTCCGAGCGCGGCGGTCCCGTTTCCCACGGCCTCCGTCACTCGATCGGCCTCCGTCATAGATCGTTCGTTGTATTGACGTCGGGCATCGACTCCATCACTGTCGACCTCACCTAAGCGCACGGCGTCGGCTGATTGCTTGCGGCCCGGGCCCATCCGCGGCCGGCCGGGGACGTGGGTATCGACGACGCCGTGCGCGAGGGCCGTTGCTGACTAAGCCCAGCGAATATTGCGGGACGCTGCTTCGGGCGGACTCGGACGGACGACCGCGAACCCGTCAGTCCGGATTCGATCGCGCACGTCGTCCGGCGCTACACGGCGATCGGCGCCATTCCAGCGACGCGACTCGCCCGTCCGGCGATCGAAGAAGATCTCGACGTCGGTCTCGTTCGCCAGAGCACTCCGCAGAGCGGCGTAGAGACGTTCGTTCGCCGGATCAACAATGAACAGTTTGCGGGGCATGCCTACCGTTTTCGAATAGCAGGGACGCAACGACGCCGCAACGGGAAAGAGTTTTCATTCGTAGAAGTACGACTAGGCGCCGTCAACACCGGCGGGGGGTATGGCCAACACATCCGTCTCGCTGGGACGTGCGGCACCCACATGTTGATTATCCGAGTCCCGTCAAGTGACGCTGCGCGTCGCACGCCTAGCTCGGACCAGTCCCCATCACGTTTGACGGCCTCTCGGCATTCCTCGGTCACTGGCATTCCCATTGCGCGCCTTATGCCTGAGGAGGGACACTCCACGAGGTCAGCCAGCTTGACGATCGCGTTGGCGCTCATGACGAGCGTCGCGTTCGCGCAAGGACGTGGAGGCGCCGGCGGTGCTGGTGCTGCGGCCGGTGGAGCAGCCGCCGTCGGCGGCAGCGCGGCGACACGTTCTGGCGCTGCTGGCGCACAGCCGTCCGTCGCGCCCGGCACTGGCCCCGTTTTCACGCGCGACGGAGTCGTGCAACCGGGCATTGCGACGTCGCCAAGCGCCGTCACGTCTCAGGGCACGGCGGTCGCTCCCGGCGTCATCATCCCACGCACTTCGCCCACGACCACCTCTCCGACGACGACAATGACGCCGCAGCCGCCGGACGGCAGCATGAGGAACTATCGGATGACGACGACCAACGTCGCGGCAGGTGATCAGGTCGTCATCGAGGTCCTTCGACCGCTGTTCGCTTCCGCCGCAGATGCCGTGAGTGCGTCACCGGCGATAGCCGACGGGGGCCGTCTACCGTCGATCGGCGGCAGAGCGAACAGCAGCGGCACCAGCCAGCGCTCGAGCGTTGGCGCGAATACGTCATATCGTCCGTGAGCAAACCGACGGCGGTCATTTCAAGCAGCGCGGAGCGCTGTGTCACACGCTGAGGCGAAGAGGAGTCCCTCTTCTCGCTCGCCGGTCGAACACAGGCAGAGGGGTCACCGCGCCTGGTGACCCCTCTTGCAACGATTTGCGTTTAATGGCGGGCTCGACGGGACTTGAACCCGCGACCTCTGGATTGACAGTCCAGTGTGCTAACCAGGCTGCACCACGAGCCCGCACCGCCGCCGATTGAGCCTCCAAAAGCTATCACGCGACGCGTGGAGGGTCAACGCGGCGGCGGGCCGCGGCTCTAGAGCGACAGCTGCCGGCCGTCGTCTCGCGGGGGCAGTTCCACGCGGGCGATGCGAAGCTTTCCTTCCTGAGCCAGCATCGAGAGCACGGAGGACACTGCCCCCTCGGACAGCCGCAGCATGCGCGCGATCTCGGCGGGAGTCATCGATCCGTGGCGTTCCAGGACCACGGAAACATCACGATCGATGTCGTACCACCAGCTATCCATGGCGTCCTCCTTCGACGTTGCGGATTCGTCCACCATAGCCGGGTGGCGTCGAACTCCACAACCCCGGAAAAACTTTTCCTGACTGCGATTGTGAGAGTGTACCGCGTGCTGCACTGCGTAACGGCGCGCTTTTTGCTCGGGATTAGTGGCATGACGATACTCCCGCGTGATTCGGACGTGGTCGGAGCCGCCGTTCTCCTGGCCATCGTGCTCCTGACGGGTATCCGCGCGCTGCTGTAGCGCCCGGTCCCGGAACGGCGGATGGCGTACACTGCCGCCGTGACGTCGCTTCGCTTCGGCCAGGCCGCTCCAGACTTCCGCCTCCCGTCGAGCGGCGGCGGCACGGTGTCGCTTCGGGAATTTCGGGGCCGGAGCGACGTCGTCCTGATCTTCTATTGTTACGACTTCGGTCGGATCTGAAGCCCCGAGCTGAGCGACCTGGGACAGGTCGCGGCCAAGCTCCCCGAGCCCGGCGTCGCCGTGCTCGCCATCAGCGGCGACAGTCCGTTCTGCCATGACGCGTTCGCGCGCGCCGTGCGGCTGCCATTCCCGCTGCTGAGTGACGTCCACCGGACGGCCATTCGCGCATACGGCGTCCTCGACGAGGACCGGAACGTCGCATATCGCTCGACGTTCGTCGTCGATCGCGAGGGCGTACTCCGCTGGGGCCAGGCCGGCGACCGTGAGATGGTGCGAGACGGCGCCGAGATCCTTCGAGTGCTCGAGCTGGTCGGCCGCCGCGGCGGGCACTGAGCCGGCGCAGTGGACGAGCCGCTCGTCACTCCGACCCGGCGTCTCGTCTTCATCGTCTCGCCGAGGCGCATGGATCTCTACGAGAAGCTGCGCGAGGCTCTGATCCGGGAGCCCGACGTCGATCTGATCCTCGACCGCCGCGTGGCCGACCGGCGCACTGGCGCCTCCCCGATCGAGCGCGAGCGCCGCGGCCGCCAGCGCCGCGGCATCAAGGCGGTCGACGCCGAAGTGCGCACGTGGGGCTGGGCGGTGCTCCGGCTGACCGGCTCGCGCGCTTAGCGCCGCGCCCGCTGGAACGCGCGCTCGAAGGCTGGCAGCGCGCGAACGACGGTCTCGCGGTCCACCGTCAAGGAGATGCGGATGTGGCCGGGGGCGCCGAAGCCCGAGCCCGGAACCGTCAGCACGCCTTCCTCGGCCAGCAGACGCACGAACGCGACGTCGTCGTCGATCGGGGTGCGCGGAAAGACATAGAACGCGCCCTGCGGCTTCACACACTGGTAGCCGATGCGTGTCAGCCCCTCGTACATCAGGTCGCGCTTTTCCCGGTACGGCGCCACGTCGATGACCTGATCACCGACTTCGGCGACGACCCACTGCCACAGCGCCGGCGCGTTGACGAAGCCCAGCACGCGACTGGTGAAGGTGCACGCCTCGAAGAGCTGCGCAGCCTCCGGCATCCGTGGCGAGAACGCGAGGTAGCCGATCCGTTCCCCCGGGATGGCGAGCGACTTCGACCACGAGGTGGCCACGATCGAGCGCGTCACCAGCGGCGGCACCTGAGGGGGCGCGACGTCGTCGAACACGAGCGCGCGATAGGGCTCGTCGCTCACGAGCATGATGGGGCGCGGGGCACGCGCGAGCAGATTCTCGATCGCGACGAACGTGGACTTCGGATAGATCACGCCGCTGGGGTTGTTCGGCGAGTTGAGGAGGAGGACGCGCGTGCGCGGCGTGATGGCCGCGGCCAGGGCATCGATGTCCGGCGTGAGATCCGCGTTCGGCGCCGCCACCACCAGCCGACCGCCGTGGTTCTCGGCGTAGAACGTGTACTCGGCGAAAAACGGCGCCACCGTCAGCACCTCGTCGCCCGGGTCGAGCAACGCCTTGAGCACCGTGTTCAGGGCCGCCCCCGCTCCCACCGTCATCAGGACGTGATTCGCCGTGTACGGCAAGCCGGTGTCGGTGCGGAGCCGCGTCGCCACCGCCTCGCGGACGCGCGGATGACCGGCATTCGGCATGTAGGCGTGGAGGTGTGGCGCGTCGCTGTCGAGCACGCGCCGCGCGGCGGCCAGCACCGCCGGCGGCGGCTCGATCTCCGGATTGCCGAGGGTGAAGTCGAAGACCTTGTCGGCGCCACGCTCGTGCTTGAGTCGGGCGCCCTCCTCGAACATCCGGCGGATCCACGATGCCTTCTGGAGGTTGGCGGTAACGGCGCGGGAGACGATCATCCGCGGAGTATAACGTTGTTCACCCCGGGCGACTTGCGGGCCGGCCCGCGCACGGCTCGGCCCGCCGATCCTGTCGATGAACGACCCACCGCGGGCGCGGGCAGGCGCGTCTCAGCCGGCGCGGCGCCTGAAATCGCGGTCGAGGCCGCTCGTCTTCGGTGACGATTTCACGTTCGCGCGCCAGCGCCGCCCGTTGTGCATGGGACGCAGCGGCTTGCGCGCAAAGGACGCCTGATCGCCGGCAGGCGCCCCGGGCGGCGGCGCCACGCCGGGCGTGGACGGTTCGGGGGGATGCGGGAGCTTCTCAGCCATTTTCCTGCGGCGCCGCAAGCCGAATGCCAGTCGCTGTTCGCCGGGGGTGCAACATACGCGTTGCGATAACGGCCGCCCCCCGCTATTCTCGCTGCGGCGTGCCGCGATTCATCCTCGTCGTCGAGAACGATCCTCCCCTGCTCCAGACACTGGCCGACACCGTCATGGGGCTCGGCTACGACGCCACGCTGGCGACGACGGCCGTCGACGGCGTGACCCTCGCCGAAGTCGCGCCACCCGACGCGATCATCCTCGACATCGCGGTTCCCGACACCACGGGCATGACCACCTTCGAGCGCCTCAAGACGTCGCATCCCGGCGTCCCGATCATTATGGTCGCCCCGGCGAGCGCCGAACAGTTCGCACGCGACACGCTGAAGCGCGGCGCCTTCGACTACATCACCAAGCCAGTGAACGTCTCTCACCTCACGGAAGTGCTCCGGTCGGCGGTGCGGCGCGCAGCGAAATAGCGATATCACCGCGCGCTCGCCGGTCGACCGTGCGAGATCCTTGCGGTCGACGTGTATGCCCACTATCGAACGATCAGTCCTGACCATATCGAACGGCGTATAGCGCACGGTCGGTCGCGGCGTGTACGCTCGCGGCGCCTCGATTTCCGAGGGCCACAGCAACTGCGAGAGGCTGCAGCGATGCCCGACCAGCGCCGCTTCGAGAAGACCGTTGAAAAGATGCGTCAGCACGGCTTGCCGGCCCCGACGCAAGACCCGCGACAATTCAGCCTCGGCGATGGCTCGCCGTGCGACGGCTGTGGGGAGACGGTTGAACCGGGCGAAGGCTTACTCACCGTCACCGTTCTCGACGCGCTGAGCTTACGGTTTCATGAGGCGTGTTATGCGGCTTGGAGAACGTTCGAGGACAAGCACGTGTAACGCCGCCACCCCCTAGATCATCAGAACGCGGTACGATACCTTGGGGTTACGTCCGGCAGTCGAGTCGACTGATGAATGCTGTAGCAGGTGATCAGGTGATTGCTCGGCGCACGTTTCTGAAGGGCTCGTTCGGTGCTCTGATCACACCGCTCGCCGCCGAGGCACAGCAGGCGGGCAAGAACGTGCGGATCGGCGTGCTTTCCCAGGGCTTCCCAGATCCTCCTCCGGGCCTACCGCTGCTTCCGCCGCTGCGAGTGCTCGGTTGGGTGCAGGGACAGAACGTGGCGTTCCCGTCGCGGTTTGATGAAGGCAGACCTGACCGGCTTCCTGCTCTTGCCGCTGAGCTCATTGCCACCAACGTGGACCTGATCTTCGCGCGAGGGACGCCTGCCGCCCGGGCAGCCAAAGCCGCGACTGCCACAACGCCCATCGTCATGATCTTCGTGGCAAATCCCGTACGAAGTGGCCTCGTGGTTAGCCTGGCGCATCCTGGGGGGAACATTACCGGCACCGCAAATCTCGCGGCCGATATTTTTGGAAAGCAGCTCCAGTTGCTCAAGGAAATTGTTCCGTCCGCCTACACGATCGGCGTGCTGTTCGATCCCCTGAATCCCGCTCAGATGGCTCAGCTACAGAACGAACTTGCCTCCGCGGCGGGTATGCTTGCGGTGAAGCTGCATCCGCTTAAGGTCGACGCGTCATCCGATCTCGAGGCTGTGTTCGCGGAGGCGGTGCACAGTCGTGCCGATGCGCTTATCGTGTATCCACTGAGCATAGGCGCATCTGTCGGCCGTACGATCGCCGGCCTCGCCATCAAGCACCGGCTGGCAACAGTGGCGACCATACACCGAAGACGGCATGCTGGCCTCCTTCAGCGGGAGTGTGGACGAACAATATCGTCGAGCAGCGCTTCTCATCGACAAGATCCTCAAGGGCGCCAAGCCAGCCGACCTGCCGATCGAACAACCGACGAAGTTCGATCTTGTCATCAACCTGAAGACCGCCAAGGCGCTCGGCCTCGCGATCCCACCTGCGCTGCTGCTGCGAGCGGATCGGGTGATAGAGTAGATGCACCGTCGGCGCTTCCTGCTGAGATCTTTGGCCGGGGCGCTCGCGGCGCCGCTCGCGCTCGCCGCGCAACAGGCGCGCCGGATCGCGTACATCTCGGCAACCTCGCTGGGCCCCACGCTCCGGAAGGATCTCGAGGACGCGATGCGCGGTTTTGGATGGGCGCCGGGTACCAAATATCATGGTGGGCGGAGCAGGGATCGAACCTGCGACCTCAGCCTTGTAAGGGCCGCGCTCTCCCAGCTGAGCTATCCGCCCGCGTCATTTGATTTGCCGCAGCGCTGCATCTTACCACCGCGGATGTGCTCGGAAATGTACTCACCATGCGTGGCCAGCATCACCGCCGCGTGGCTCTCGCGGCCGGTTATCCAGCGAACACCGGGCGGGCGTACTCTGGTGCTGTGCGCGAGGTTGTCGCCGTATGGAATGCGCTCGTGGCAGAGCCATTGGCATTGCTGATGGCCGTTGTTGCGCTGATCTGTGTGATCGCCGCGCTCAGTTTCGGCCCGAGCCGCCGTGACCGGATCCTCCTTGCAGTGCTGGCCATACTGACTGGCTTCAGCGCCTGGGTGATGGCCACGGGGTTCCGCTTCCGCTCGTGACCGCAAGCTCATCGGATTATTCAGCACCCCGGAACGCACTGCCAGACTGCTGGCCATCGACGAAGCGCCTCGGCCACTAAATCCGGCGTCTCGACACTCTAAGTCGCCAAGGGTGGGCGAAGCAGGGATCTGGAACGCTCAGCAACGCTTCTGTTGCCGCTCGGCGGTGGTCGTCCAGAGCCTTTCCCGCGATCTGTTCAACGAGTGATCCGCCCGCAGCAGCAACTTCGGAATCGTCAAGCCGGCGGTGTTGACGGCCTTGACCGTCGTGAAGTTGACACATCACAGCGGACATTGTCAGTCACTGGACGGCCGATGCATTTTGTTTGTCCGGCACAGTTTGCCTACCGCGTGTCAGCACGACTCCTACTGAGCCAAACGACATTGCGGCCTGTCACTGCCATTCCTCTCCATCACGTGCATCCCGTGTGATATGCGCGCAGACAACGCGGTTTGCACCACCGGTAGCTTGTGGCGCACGGCTTGCTCACCTCCTTCGACGCCGTGTCCACGACGACCAATCTTGATGTGTGCCTGGGCAACAAGTCGTCGGGCGGTGCGCCTCGTGCCGGTCGAGAAATTTTTCTTGCCATTGCCGGGATCACCGCCACGCTTCTTGGCAGCTTTTTCGCTGTCGGCACGGCCGCCGCGACGCTGTCTGCACGTCTCGCCTCTGCTCGATACCTCGAGACCCTTGAGCCCTTCGCGTTCATGCTCATGATCTCGATGCTTGTCTATGGAAGCCTCGTCTATCAATTCGCTCGGATCGGATATTTCCGTCGCGTGCAGACGCATGTCCCTGCGTCCGAGGCAGAACTGGACACTCTTCGGTCGCGTTTCAGACCGCCATCCTTGACCGTGCTCGTGCCCTCGTACAAGGAACAACGCGGTGTCGTGCTGAAGACATTGCTGTCTGCCGCCTTGCTCGATTATCCGCACCGTCACGTCGTCCTGCTGATCGATGACTCGCCCACACCAGCTACTGAAGAAGACACGCAGACGCTTGTTGCCGCGCGAGCCCTCGAGCGGGACGTACAGGCGCTTCTCGAGGTTCCTCGCCGCGCAGTTCTAGACGCTCTGCACCGATTCGAGCGACGGTGCAGACACGGCTCTTTCAATGCTGGCCTTGAAGCCATACAACTCTGCGACACCTACACGGAGGCGGCAGGCTGGCTGGATAAGCAAGCTGCTCAGTATCCGATCATCGATCACACCGATCAATTCTTCGTAGACATCACGTTCTCCGAACCCGCCGCTCGCTTTATCGCCCGCGGCAAGCGCCTCCCCGCGGATGCGACGAGTTTAAGCCCCGAGGCCGTGCGCGAAGAATATCGACACTTGCTCAATCGTTTCACGGCCACGATCAGCACGTTCGAGCGCAAACAGTACGTGGGTCTATCGCATGACCCGAACAAGGCGATGAATCTGAATAGCTATCTCGGCGTCATGGGTCACACATTCCGGGATGAGGCAGTCCCCAGCGGCCGTCGTCTCGTGCCGGCGGCTGGTGACGGCGCCGACATCCGTCATTTCCCGGACAGCGACTACGTCATGGTGCTCGATGCCGACAGTGTCGTCCATCCGGCCTATGCCACTCGGCTCATTCATTTTCTGGAGCAGCCGGCTCACCAACGCGTCGCCGTCGTACAGACACCATACAGCGCGTTCCCGAAGGCAGCGGAACCCCTCGAACGAGTCGCTGGCGCGACTACTGATGTGCAGCACGTCGTTCATCAGGGCTTCACGTTCTACGGCGCCACGTTTTGGGTCGGCGCAAACGCCATCGTCAGGAAAAGGGCGCTCGATACAATCAAGCAGTGGCGGATCGAACGAGGCAACCAGATTCCGATCTTCATTCAAGACCGCACCGTCATCGAGGACACCGAGTCAAGCCTCGACCTGTCCGTCGCCGGCTGGCGTCTACACAACTATCCGGAGCGGCTGGCTTACAGTGCGACACCGGCCGACTTCGGCGCGCTTGTCATCCAACGCCGACGCTGGGCCAATGGGGGCCTCATCATCGTCCCGAAACTCGTACGTCATGTTGCCTATGGCTGGCGACGGGGGAGTGTGCTTGTCGAGGCGTTCTTCCGCTTTCATTACCTGACGTCGCTGGCCATCGCAAGCATCGGCGTGCTCGCGGTGCTGACGTTTTCCTTCGACCGGCAACTGATGTCGGTGTGGATACCGATAGCGGCCGTACCCTACTACGTCATGTACGCGCGAGATCTGATTCAGTCGGGTTACAGCCTGGGCGACCTTCCGCGCGTATACGCACTCAATCTCCTGTTGCTCCCGATACACTTCAGCGGCGTCTTGCAGTCAATGCAGCAGCTTTGCTCAGGCCGCAAGTCACCTTTCGGTCGCACACCGAAAGTCGAAGGTCGCACGGCGACCGCTCCCGCATACATCGTCTTTCAATATGGGCTTCTCGTCGCCTGGCTACTCGGAGCGACCCGGGAATACCTGGACGGCAGGACTCTCAATGCCGTGCTCGCCTCCATCAACGCCTTGTTTCTCTACTACGCCCTGCACACATTCGTGAAGCATCGGAATGCGGGCGAAGATGTCCTGGGCTGGCTCCGTGACGTCTGCACACGTGCGCTAAGGCGGCCCGCCTCACACGGGAGCCAGCCAGACTGCGCATAAGGGCGTGCCGCCGAGGCATCTCGGCCGTTCGCTCAGCGGTACCCGGGCCCCAGGTGACTCACGAGAAGCACTTTGACGCGGCGCTTCAGCGTGAAAATCGCGAGGTGACAGCGTCATCCCACCGGGCGCTCCGAATCGCCATACGTTCCCCATACGCCGGCACCTCCACGTGAAAGGTGGCGTTGCTGAGCCGGCACCTATCGAATTCAATGGGGCGTGCGCTGGCGGCCCAGTCGCTTGACG
>Ga0114129_10013899_pt1 | contig 11469 bp, 8 predicted proteins | sample RhiMetdeltSRZDD1_FD_80071 | JGI IMG/M metagenome (GOLD analysis project Ga0114129, IMG submission 80071) | Populus rhizosphere microbial communities from Tennessee, USA - Rhizosphere MetaG P. deltoides SRZDD1 (version 2) (version 2) | ecosystem: Host-associated > Plants > Roots > Rhizosphere >... | reverse complement strand
GTCCCAGGCGTCCGCGACCTTCCTGCCTTCGGCGTTTAACGGAACGCCCGTGTAATCGCCCTTTGGTGGAGTAAACATCCGCCAGCGCCAGTCTTCGCTGACCACCGATATCCAGTACCCCGTCATGTCAAACGGAGCCATGGCTTTTGGTGGCCGAGGCGCCTGAGGACCTCCTCCTCTGCCTTGACCGAGAACGGCAGGCCCCACCAGCAAACACAACGCCAGTGCGGCGAGTGAACGGTTCATCGCGTCTCCTTGAATCGGTGGGGGTAAGAATAGCATTTGATGTCCAGCTTTGGATATCATGCCCGGCAAGATTCACGTGCAAGCGGAGGATTCGTGGTGAAAAGCACTGGTCTTGTATTCCTGCTGCTCTCAGTTTTTGTGATCGTCGTGCCGGTGTCTGGCCAAACGCCAGGGCCGCCGATATCCGGCATCGACATTTCGGGATCGTGGTTCCCCGGTCGTCATCAAGATGCAACGTTAGGCACAGCAGCCGGGGCCATGGTCGATTGGGGCGGCATTCCCATTAATGATGCGGCGCGCCTTTATGGTCTTTCTTGGAATGCATCGCGGATTACGGTTCGTCAGCATCAGTGCGCTGGTTATGTGCCGCCGTACTTTTACTATGCCCCCGGCAACTACCGATTTTGGGAAGAGAGGGATCCGGTCACGCAGAGACTGATCGCCATCAAAATGTACGCACAGGTCAGCGAGGGCTTGCGAACGATCTGGATGGATGGCCGTCCGCATCCTCCGGCTTACGCGCAGCACACATGGTCGGGGTTTTCCACGGGTAAATATGAGGGACATATCCTGACTGTCTACACGACGCACATCAAGCGGGGATGGCATCGGGCGAATGGAGCGCTTCAGAGTGATGAAGCGACCGTGATCGAGCACTTCATCCGCCATGGCGATCGCCTCACGCATTTTGCTGTGACTTCCGATCCCATTTACTTATCGGAGCCCTTTAGTAAGACATCCGTGATGATTCGTGCCATCCGCGATCCCGAGGGCTTCTTGTACGCCTGCGATGATGCTGAGCAAATCGTCGGCCGGGCGCCCGACCAGATACCGAATTACTTGTTTGGGCAGAACCCGTTTGTTCGCGAATACTCCGAAAAGAATCAAGTGCCGGTGTTGGGAGCACTTGGCGGTGGTGAAACCATGTATCCGGATTTCGCCGCAAAAGTGAAGGACCGTGCTGCGGCTGAAGCGGCGGCCAATGCCAAAATGCTTCCGTCCGGCCCGCCGAGAGCAAGCCGCGCGATTGATCCGGATCCCCACGATGGGGAGATCCATATCCAGCCAGTGCAGGGAAATCTCTACATGCTCGTAGGCGATAGAGGAAACATTGCAGTTCAGATCGGGGAGCAGGCACCGCTGGTCGTAGATACGGGCGCAGGAACGCTTTCGGACAAAGTTATTGCGGCAATCAAGAAATTGAGTGACAAGCCAATTCAGTTCATCGTCAACACGAGCTTTCATTCCGATCACGTCGGCGGCAATTTGAAGCTTCACGAATCCGGATACGATCCAAGTCTCGTCGGTTCTTTTTTTTCGAACACATTTTCAGATGCCGGCCAGGGCGCAACGATGATTGGTCACATTAATGTGCAAAAGCGATTGTCTGAAATGAAAGGTGCAGGCACGATTCCCGCGAAAGGTTGGCCGAGCGACACGTTCTTACAGGAGCGAAGAAGAAAGTATCACAACGGCGAAGCAGTCGAAATTTTCCATTTGCCGAACGCAATTACAGACGGCGACAGTATCGTGCATTTTCGCCGTTCCGATGTGATCGTCACAGGCGATATCTTTTCCACGACTTCATATCCGTTCATCGATGTCAAAAACGGCGGCAGCGTGCAAGGCGAACTCGACGCGCTCAACTTCATCCTCGATCGCACAGTCTACGCACATGACGAAGAAGGGGGGACATTGATCATCCCTGCGCGGGGCCGAGTGTGTGATGAATGGGAAGTGGCCGAGTATCGAGACATGATCGCGATCATTCGCGATCGCGTTCAAGATTTAATCAAGAAAGGTGCGACCCTCGACCAGGTCAAGGCCGCAAGAGTTACGTTCGACTATGATGATCGGTTTGGTGCAACCATCGGGCCGTGGACCACGGATATGTTTGTCGAGGCGGTTTATACCAGCCTGAAACAGCGTTAAAAAACACAAAGACACAAAGGCACAGAGACAAAAAGAAACCCGGATAATCCTTATCCGGGTTTCTTTTTGCCTCTGTGCCTTTGTGTCTTTGTGTTCCCCGGCGTCACACCTTAAAACGCGGGAACAACCGCTCCGCATTCTTGCGTTCAAGCATTTCCAGAACATCACGCGACATTCCGAGTCCGGGTATCTCGTTCACCGTGCTCTCAATCGGTTCCGGAGAATAGTCTGTGCCGAACAGATATTGGCTCGGGGGAACAAGCGCAGTGAGTGCAGCCCAAGGCATTTTGTAAGTGGCATGGGCGCAGTCGTAATACAGTTTCTTGATCTCTGCCCATAGGCCATTCGGAATGTATTGAGCCTTCTCTGCGGGATAACGATCTTTCATGCGCCCGGCCAACACAGGAAGAGTTCCACCCGAATGCGCTGTGATGAGTTTGATATCCGGATATCGAAACAGCACGCCGTTCGTGATCAGACTGGTGACCGCCCGCGTGGTTTCGAAATCGATCTCATTCATAAACGAAGTGGCGCCGTAGTTCAGATTGTTGCAACAGGAAGGAACCCAAGGATGCATATACACGATGGCTTTCCGGCGGCCGAGTTCCTGCCAAATCGGTTCCAGCTTCGGATCGCCGGGCCAATGACCTTGGTTATCGTTGGTGTAGATACCGACGCCGTCGCACTTCAGCGTGTCGTATGCATAGGCGATCTCTTTCAAGGAACCATCAACATCGGGAAATGGGATCGATGCAAATAACCCAAAACGTTTCGGGTAATCGTGCATACACTTCGCACCAAATTCGTTAACGGTGCGTACGGCGGCGCGACCTTTTTCAGTGTTGTCGTAAACACGGTCTCCCAGCTGCGTGAGCGAAAGAATCGCAACAGTGATGCCGAACTTATCCATCTGTTCAATGGATTGCTGCGGCGTCCACTGTCCCGCTCGGCCGCGTCCGCCGAGCGTGAAGCCGGGGGGCTGGTGGTGATGATGAACATCGATACAACCGCCCTTTGCCGTTGGCTTGTAGACACCCTTTTGCGCGAAGAGTTCCCTCGCAGGCGCCGCGGCGCAAATGCCTGTTGCGGCAAGGGATTTCAAGAATTGTCTTCGTGAGGTGCTGTGTTCAACCTCGTGCTTTCCCATGATCTGTCCTTCATTCCTTAAAAATGATGTGGTGTATTTTAGGCGCCGAGTGATAGAAAAAAAAGAAAAGAACCAAACCTGGGACATTAAGTAATGGAGGTTTTGTATGATCCCAAACAAGGTCCATTTCGTCGGCAGTATTGCACTCGACAGTGTTGAAGAAATTTTTGCTACGCTTGGCGCGTCCCTCGGACGCCGGCTGCGGCGTGTGCCGGACGGAGAACCCGGCGGTCGCAGGCTGTGGATCAGCTGGCAATATCCGTTGCTTCGTGCGCAACATTTTCTTAAGCCCGACACGACTCGAGCCAATCCAACGACTGGTTTTTTTCCTTTAGGCCTGGCCGAAAACGTTGCACCCGGTGAGGTGCATTTTGGCGAGCTCGGATACGCGCGGGAAGCGCGAACTTCTTATCGAGATCTTCTAGCTGCACGACACAACGGACAGCTACCCGCAGAGACAAAATTTCAAGTCTCGCTTCCGACGCCATTCGCCGTGATCTTTCCAATGTGCGTGCCGAAAGACGAGCCAGTCATCGAGACGGCCTATGAACGCGCGATGCGGCGCGAGGTCGAGAGGATTTGCACTGCGATACCTCATGCGGATCTTTGCATCCAATGGGACGTTTGCATCGAAATGTTGCTATGGGACGGAAGATCAACGCTTATCCGAAATCCATTTGTGAATTTGCAAGAATCAATCGTTCAACGCTTACAGGCTCTTTCCAGAGCAGTTCCCAAGGATGTCGAATTGGGATTTCATCTGTGCTACGGCGATTGGGAAGCCAAGCATTTCATCGAGCCGGAAGATGCAGGCAAGCTCGTTGAAATTTCGAATGCACTGGCCAAACATGTCGATCGACCGATTACGTATATCCACATGCCGGTTCCGGCCGACAAATTCGATGATAGCTATTACAAGCCGCTATCGTCTTTGCAACTCTCATCCAAAACAGAGCTGTATCTTGGATTGGTTCACGCCGATGGGGGGGAGAACACCAGGAAACGCATCGCTGAAGCGGCGAAATATATCAGGGATTTCGGCATCGCAACCGAATGCGGAATTGCGCGCGCGAGGAGTCCGGAATTGGTTAAGAAGCTCATCGACATTCACGCGGAAGTTTCCGAGGAACCCGCATCGCACGCAAAGACTGCGTAAGGATGTAGTCGAACGAAGTCCCGAAATCCCCCTTGGTAGGTCTGTTGCCGAACGGTTGCGGTCGAGCAAATCCCCTCCTTGGCATAGGAGGGGTGGCTGCGGCCGTAAGAAAATTTTGCGAAGCCTCCTTAGCGGACGCAGACGGGGTGGTTCGTTAAAGCCACCGATTATTGTTGAGGCCTGAACGAACCACCCCGTCCGCTCCATCAAAGGTGGCTTCGCGTTAATTTTTCTTGATGTCGCGTCCACCCCTCCTTTCCAAGGAGGGGAGTGTGCTCCGCTGAGACGTTCGGCAACCGCCGCTTAGAACGTGTTTCGGACGGGGCAGCCCTGCATGGCGAGATGGGACTTCTCGACGTGCTCACACAAATCTTGAGCGTTCTTGGTTTGCTTCCGGAGCAATTCTAGAACTTCCGTGTACGTGTGCATATTTCCGTGAACCGGGAGATCTCGATCTACTTGTAGTTTCCAGTAGTTCACACTGTCGGGATAGCTGTTACCCCACCAGACAATATCCCATCCTTCATCGACCAGGTCTCCCTCTGCGACAACTCGCGCAGCTGGAGCATAGGCGAATATGCCGTCGGCCATGTGATTGTTTGCAATCACGCGATAGATGTGGACCTCCATGGATTTGTCTTTCAATACCAGCTGATCGTCAACGGGCCTGACCTTGATCGGCTTTGGATTTTTACCCAGCGCATCCGGAAATTGTTTTGCCGGCCGAGCAACCATTTCCTTGAACAGTTCGATATTCCCGCGATGCGTAATAATCGTCAGACCCTCAGCGACTGCCGTCCGTAGACCGCCCGAATGATCGAAGTGGTGATGCGACACGATCACTTCCGTCAATGGCTTGTTCGGTACCAGCGACCGCGCCTTTTCGATGTTTGCCTTTGTGTTGGCTTCGCTGCCGTAGGCTTCAAACATCGTGAGGTGGTCGTCGAACTCGAATACGGTGGAATTTCCTCCTGCGCCCCGCAAGTACCAAATGCCTTTTCCTACCGGCACCGCATCGACTTTAAGAACAGGTGGCGCCGGTGCCGGCGCAGATCGCACCGACTCGGGAGCCGCCAAGTTGCCGATGGATCCGTCGACGACGTTCTTGTCGACATAGAGCTTGTTGTAGACGACGTTTCTGAAATCCATCGTCGTGTTGTAGCCGGACGGCAACATCACGCCATTCGAGACCTGATATCCGATGAAATACATTCGATATGTGACGTCGCCGAGATTGCCGTCCGGGCCTACCCAGCTGATCCACGCTGGGAGATGTGTTTCGCCATCGATAGCCAGAGTGAGCCTATCGGACTTCGCGGTCGTGAGGTCCACGATCTGCCGGTTACCTTCTTTACGAAGATTGCTCAACTTCGCATTGGAATCCAATGCCGCGCGGATGATAGAAACGGGATTCCCGAGCATTTCGATCCGTCGTGCTCGAACGTTTGCCTCAGGAGCGCGAGCGGCCTTTCCGTCCGGGCCGATATTGAACGCAATGTCGCCATCGAGAAATTGGTTCACGCGAGTGTCACCATTCATGTTCCGTGCGTACGCAAATACGAAATCCTGAACAAGGCGTTGCTCGAGGTGCATACGCTGGTGCTCAAAATCGAGCGTCCGCTGAAGACCGTTAACATTCGTCCATTTCTGCGGCGCGTCCGGAGAAGCAGTGATATTGCCGCCTCCATTCTGGTACGCCTGCTGGCCGTAGCCGTAGATGGTCAAGGTCTTAATCGATAAAATCCGCTCTTTTCCGCCGAGAGCTTCGGCAGCGCGGGTGATGAGTTGCAATTCAGATGATTGGCCGAATGCATTCACAGCCAGAACGCTGAGTATGAGCACAAGGAATTTTTTCATCGCCATTTTCTCCATTTCTCCTGCTCGCGATGTGATGCTACTTCGCCAGGGGCGTGGGACGAATTTGGAAGTGTGCGATCTGAGTGGGCGTGCCCTTGCCTCCTTCGGTATGCCAAGCGACCCGCGTGCCGTTTGATGCCCAAATCCCGCGGCCTTTCCAGCCGATTCTGGCATCATCGATTCGGCCGTCCATGCCGCGCGTTAGGTAGCCCATCGGATATGGGACGCGCATCACGACCGTCTCTCCGGTTCTCGGAAGTACTGCAATCAAGGAATCGGATCCTGAGCCTGTGGCGATAGGCACGTTGGCGCCCAGGCCGAGCGTGTTGTACTGATCGACGAAGTTGTAATAATGAAAATCCGAGTTGATTTCATCGGTGACTCCCTTCATACGGGGGCCGGGAAGCGGATAAAGCGTCCAGCCTTCGGGACAGTGCTGTCCGTTTGTTGCTGCTTCGCCCGACAGGACTTTGCATTTGCGGCGATCGAAGCTCGCGAGGTGACCGCTTCCGGCGAGCGCGGTCCAAACGATGCCGTTCTTGTCGATGTCGATGCCACGCGGAAAGAAACCCTGTTTTGCCGCTTTTGGATTATTGAAAGGGGGTTCGTAAGCTTCAGCAATGCAGGATCGCCACTTCATGCGAACGACCTTTCCTGGTGTTCCCGGCACCGCGCCCCATACGACAGTGTCGTCGGTCGGGTCGGGAATAACGCTGTAAACTCCGTTCATCTGCACCGGCTTGTCGACCTTGGGATCGACCTTTCCATCTCCGTCGATGTCGTAATAGCCGCGGCACCATCCTTGAGCTGCTTGTTCGCTGCCGGTCTTTTGGAGTACGTCCAGGTCCATATAAGAGAGGCTTCCCGTCGGGAGGCCGTTGAAGAATAAAACGTTCTTATTCTTTCCTTCACCCATTCGTACGTGATGTGCGTGTGCACAGGTGTCGACGCCTTGCATCTCCTCTGTCTTAGGGTTGTAGACACTCAGCTGCCTGCGGCCAGCGTCAATGGGATACAGCCTCGAGTACATGTTGCTTCCATCCTTGCAGTACTCGGGATTGCCAAGTTTGCGAATTGCCGCAGACGCCCAGATGCGTCCCTTATCGTCCATAGTGAGATGGTTGGGTTGTACGTAATCTTGAAAGATGATCTCGTCGCCCCAATATGGCGATGGCAAGTCGACTTCTTGCCGGGTGAAAGGCGTCATCGCGGTTTTATCGTCTCGGGTGGGAATGGGAATCAGCTTTGTCGTGTTCTTGATCGGGTCCAGAACGACGATCGCATTATTGTGGAATTCCACACCATAAACTGGACCGTAGCCGTTCAAAGTCGGATTTCGTTTATCGGTTGCGGTCACATCATGGACGAATGCCGTAGGAGTAGATACATCCCAAATGCTGATGACAACGTTCCGCTCCATTCCCGCCGGGCGCGGCGGGGCGGTAGGGATTTCGCCGGCTGCGATGCGATCCGACCAGTTGGCGTACATGCCGAGTCCCCTGTCACGACCGCCGAGCGCGAGAACACCTGCAAGCATTCCAACCTGTCCGGATCTTAATCGGCGCTCCCAGGCATCCACACTCGAGGGGAATGCCCCAAGCGCAGGTGAGATTTGCCGCACTGTTCTGCTCCCGAGTTGATGACACGCCAAACATCCTTTCACGGAGCTGATCCATTCTGCCTGGTTTGCAATCACTCGCGGTTGTGGTGCGACATTCACCGTCATTGGAAAGTCGCTCTTCGGAGGAATTTGAATCAGCGACAGCCAGTAGTCGGATGGGTAGTATTGCGCAGCCGCTTGGGCGTTGGGCGCGAGCGCGGCTTTCAAAGCGAGTTGCTGACCACGATTGGTTTGCACGTGTTCGGAGTCGATGAGGCCGTAGCCTCTGACCCATACCTGATATTTCGCATCCGGCAAATCCGGAATGACGTAGCGTCCACTGTCATCCGTCACGGCGATTTTTCGAAACTTGGTCGGGAGATCGGTGGTTTCCGCGATAACCCACACACCGGCTTCAGGTCCCTTGGAACTCGTTACGATTCCGCCGATATCATCGGTGTCGATGGCAACATGGAGGTTTGTCTGTGCTGTGACTCGGACGAGTACGATTAAAAAAAGAGCGATGATGCCAATTATTGTTGTCGTTTTCATCGGATTCACCTAGCCCTGCATGGCGTTGGCCTCCACTTGGAACCGTCACGTTCTAATTTGAATTGCTGACTGGTGATGAAGGTATCGTTGAGATATTCCGGATCATCGACTGCGGTCGTGACAACGAGGTATGAAATACCATCGACTTCGATACGGTCGAAATACTCCGTGAGTCTTGCATTCCCGCTATACGGCACGCCGTTCTTGCGCAAATAACCCGGCCGCATGTGCGTGGTGACGACTTTCAACGTGCCACCCTTGCCGGGTTCGGGCCCTCCGAATCGCCCTCCGAATCCGCGGATCTGCAGTTGTTTCTCCCACGTTGCGACAGAGTCGCCTTGCCAGTCCGGATCCCCACCGTGCCATTTGGATCCATCGAAGTGGAATATACGTGTTTGTGTTCCAGCATCGGTGTCCATTTTCAACGTTTGATCGTCGGTCCATGTGACGTGCAAACGAGTGGGCAGGCGCATGATGCCGGCAGCGCCGTAAGCTTTGCATTGGAGCCCCTCAGCCTCGTCCTTCGAGGGATTCCACTCGTTGCCGACTTTGCGGCCTGCGTCATTGAGCGGAACACTCGCGAAGTCACCCTTGGGCGGTGTCACCATGCGCCACCGCCAGTCCTCGTCAACGATGGATACCCAGTACCCGGTAATGTCGATCAAAGCGGCAGCCCTGCCTGTGGGCGTCGGTCCGGCGGGCGCGGCAGGAGGAAATTGGGCAATAGCATTCCCCACGAACAGCAATACAGCTGTTGCCACCAGAAGACAGGCAGTAAGCGAAAACTGCCATCCCTGGATCGGGCTCTTGCCGAACAGTTGCAGTCGAGTAAATCCCCTCCTTGGTAAAGGAGGGGTGGCTGCGCCCAGTAAGAAAATTTTGCGAAGCCTCGTTAGCGGGCGCAGACGGGGTGGTTGGTTCAAGCCACCGATTATCGGTAGTTGAACGAACCACCCCGTCCGCTCCATAAAAGGTGGCTTCGCATCAGTTTCTTGATGTCGCGTCCACCCCTCCTTTTCCAAGGAGGGGATTTCCCGCGCCTGCGGCCAACATACCTTTATCCCAAGCCATTCAGGACGGGAACTCATCACTTTCCCTTTCTGCTCAATTCCCGATACACCGTCTCGATGAACATCGTCGTCGTCCACGGACCGCGCTCAACGCCATAACCTCCGTCGTAGTCATAAGTCGGCCTGGCCGCCTTCACTTGTTCGAGAGTCATTCCCTTGTTCACCAGGTCTTGAATGCGATCCCGGATAATCGTCAGCATATCCCGGTAATTCGCCAGGTCGTTTCGGTCGCAGGCCCGGCCGTGGCCGGGGATGATGTACGTTCCTCCTTCCTCATTGGCTTTCGGGACCGCAATGTCTCTTAAGATGTGATTCAGTGCGTTTAGAATTCCCTGCAACGTGCCACCACGCTTTTCATCGATGACGGGATACTTCGTCATGTCGAAAATATCGCCTGTGCTGACAACATCGGACTTTCTAAAAAACACAATACTGTCGCCATCACTGTGAGCCGCGGGGGCATGTTCGATGATGAGTGGTTCGCCGTTGGCATAGAGCTTCCAGTCGGGGGAGTCATAGGTATCCGTCGGCCATGATGCAGACGGAAGAGCGGCGGCCTTATCGGCTGAACCGGAGAGTCGGTTCAACACGTTGAGATGAGCAACGACAGAAGCTTGTGGTCTCGACTGGTTCGCGGACTCCAACATGAAGAAGCCGCCTTTCGCCAGATTTTCGTTGCCCGCCGCATGGTAGCGGTCCGAACTCGTATTAATAATGAAGCCGATGGGTTTATTCGAAACGGTGCGGATCGCCGCGAGAATATCGTCGCTAAGTTCGGAAGGTCCCGAATCGACCAACACCACCGCCTGGTCGCCCACTTGCACGGTAATGTTGGCGGTGGCTCCGTACAGGAGATAGACATTGCCTTGGATGTGAAGAATGCCAACCCGTGATGTTCGCTGCGATGACTGGTTCTGCTGCGCTGAGACAAATCCGCCGCACACCACTGTCGCGATTAAAAGTCTCAGCGTGCACTTCATCGTCATTTCTTGTCGACGGGTTTGGTTGGAATAGGCATCGCTTCGAGTTTTTGCTGATATTCGGGATACATTGTTTCCGCACCGCCACGAACTGCTTCCACAGGGAAACCGTTCTTGATGGCATAGTCGTTCAACCATGTATTCGCCCCAGGTAGGTGATGCGGTACCCAGCCATCGGGTTTATCGACTTGCTTGCTCGGAACACACGATTGTGGGACCGGCGCATAACCCAGATGCAAAATCCAATTTGATGTTCGTATCAATGGTTCGGTGAGAAACACGGGGTCCTTCACCACCGTGACGACAGTTAAATAGTCTCCATGGCGGATGAAATACTCCGTCATTGTCGCTTTCTCGCTGCGTGGAAGACCATTGCGACGGAGCCAACCTTCTTTGAGGTGCGTCGTTTCCACTTTCAACATATCGGCAACCCACTCTCCAGTTGAGAATCCGCCCCAGGTGTGGGGCGCGTATTCAGGCGGGTGGGGGCGTCCATCCATGTAAATTGTGCGCTCTGGATTCATCCACATAATCGCCGTGTGCCAGGCAGTGATTTGTTGAGTGAGCGCATCGATATCGGCCCAAATGCGCATACTGCCCGGGCCGCGTACGGCGTAATCGGCCGGATGAGGCTCACATTGATGTTCCTGCAGCAACCATTTTGCTGCGTCCCATGAATCTGCCTGCATGCGTGCCCTGTCGTTAATCGGCAGCCCTGTGTAGTCGCCGATATCCGGCCCGGCTCCTCTTTCCGGAGCGTCCTCGTGGACCTTCTGACCCCATTCGCCCGACAGATCCACCTGCGCGAAACACGGCACGGTGAGGAGAAGGCCGATCGCAAGAAATAAAATTTGCTTTCGCACTATTCCACCGAACATGACGTTTGCTGATTAGAACATGAGCTTTAATCCGAACTGGATTTGCCGCTG
>Ga0114129_10013896_pt1 | contig 11471 bp, 7 predicted proteins | sample RhiMetdeltSRZDD1_FD_80071 | JGI IMG/M metagenome (GOLD analysis project Ga0114129, IMG submission 80071) | Populus rhizosphere microbial communities from Tennessee, USA - Rhizosphere MetaG P. deltoides SRZDD1 (version 2) (version 2) | ecosystem: Host-associated > Plants > Roots > Rhizosphere >... | reverse complement strand
GGCGGCCGCGAACGCCTTCACGCGCCGCGCGATCTCGGAAAAGAGGTACGTTGGCTTCAATGCGAGGTAATGCTCGTTGATCCTGACCACGATCGTCTCCCGGTTGACGGGGATTCTAGCACTCGGACACCGAGATCACCGACTACCGCTCGACGCTCAAGGCGGACCGGGCCCGGCTCGCCCGCTTCGTGCGACTCCTCCGCGAGCGGGGGGTCTTCCGCGGCGCCTCGAAGTTCTATCTGTCCATCGTGCACGACGAGGCCGACGTCGCGGAGACGATCCGAGCGTTCGAGTCGGCGATTGCCGACCTGGCCGACTGACCCCTCTCGGCTCGCGCGAGCGTCACGCGCCCGATCGGGGCCGCGGCGGTTGGGCCGCCGGGCTGGCCGCTCTAGCGTGCGCCACTCGCCGACGCCGCGTCGAGGACTTCCCGGACCTTGTGGGCCAGCGCCGACGCCGTGAAGGGCTTCGGGAGGAAGGCCGTCCCCGTCTCCGAGACGCCCTGGTGGAGGATGGCGTCGTCCGTGTAGCCGGACACGTAGAGCACCTTCGTCTCGGGTCGCCCTGCCTGCAGACGGTCGGCGAGCTCACGGCCACCCATCTGGGGCATCACGACATCGGTGACCAGCAGGTGAATGGGACCGCCGTGCTCTCGGCCGATCTTCAGGGCCTCGTCGCCGTCGGCCGCCTCGAGCACCGTATAGCCCTGCTGGTGGAGGATGTCGCGGGCTAGTCCGCGGACCTCGGGCTCATCCTCCACGAGGAGCACCGTCTCGGAGCCGTGTGGCGCGGCGGCCGGGATCCCAGGATCCCCCCGCAGGTCCGCCGGGGCGTCGACCCGCGGGAGATCGATGGTGAACGCGGCGCCCTGGCCCGGCTCGCTCTCGACCCGGATCGCGCCCCCGCTCTGCGTCACGATGCCGTAGACCGTCGCCAGCCCGAGCCCGGTGCCCTTGCCCGGGCCCTTGGTCGTGAAGAAGGGCTCGAAGAGGTGCGTCTTGATGAGCCCGTCCATCCCGACGCCCGTGTCGCTGACGACCAGTCGCACATGGGGACCGGGCCGGAGACCCACGTGCTGGCGGGCGAAGGCCTCGTCGAGCCGGACGAAGGTGGTCTCGAGCGTCAGTCGCCCGCCGAGGGGCATCGCGTCACGCGCGTTGACCGCGAGGTTGACGATCATCTGCTCGAGCTGGGCGGGGTCCGCGCGGACGGCCCCTGCCGTCGGGTCGAGGCGGGTGGCGAGAGTGATGTCCTCGCCGATGAGGCGGCTCAGCATCGTCTCCATGCCGCGGACGACCTCGTTCAGGTCGACGACGCGCGGCTGCACCATCTGCTTCCGGCTGAAGGCGAGGAGCTGCCGGGTGAGGGCGGAGGCGCGGTGCGCCGTCTCCTCCACCAGCTCGACGTCGCGGCGGAGGGGGCTCTCGGGCGGGAGCTTGAGCAGGAGGAGCTGGCTCCGCCCCGTGATCACGGTCAGCAGGTTGTTGAAGTCGTGGGCGACGCCCCCCGCCAACCGTCCGACCGCTTCCATTTTCTGGGCGTGGCGGAGCTGCGCCTCGAGGGCCCGGACGACGGTGAGGTCGCGCACGATGGCGATGACCCCGAGGTCCTGTCCCTCGCGGCCCTTCAGGGTGGCCGTCGTGATCTCGACCGGCACGGTCCCGCCCAGTCGGCCGGGCAGCGTCACGGTCCCGGTGCGGCCCGTGCGCCACTGGATGGCCGCCTGCAGGCTGGCCACCAGCTCGGGGGCGTGCGCCAGGACCTCCGCCATGTGCCGGCCCCGGGCCGCGGCGACGGGCGGGCATCCGAGCAGGGACTCAGCGGCCCCGTTGAGGGTGATCACCCGACCCTCGAGGTCGAGGGTGACGATCCCGTTGACGAGGGAGTCGAGGATGTGGTCGGTGTAGCTCTTCAGGTCCGACAGCTCCGCGAAGCGGTGACGCAGCTCGCCGTGAGCTGCCTCGAGGGCCGTCCGTTGCTCGATGAGCGCGGAGCGCTGCTCGTGGAGCTGCCGGGCCATGTCGTTGAAGGCGGCGGCCAGCTGCCCGATCTCGTCGGAGGTCGTCGGCTCGACGCGCTGGACCAGCTCGCCCCGCGAGATCGCCCCCGCGCCCGCCGCGAGCTGCCGGACGGGCCGCGCGATCCGCCGGGCGACGAGTGCCGAAGCGAGCCCTGCCCCGGCCAGGACGAGGACGGCCAGCCCGACCAGCTGACGTCGCGTGGCGGCGATCTCCGCCTCCATCCGGCGGCGTGAGAGGCCCACGCGCGCCGTGCCCCAGCGGTGGGCGTCGACCCTGATCGGCACGGCAAAGTCGTACAGCGCCTCCCCATCCGGTCCGTCGATCTCCTGGGCCAGGGTGGCTTCCGTCGACATGATGCGGTCGAGCGTCGCGCCGGAGAGGAGGGTTCCCACCATCTCGGGCCGGCGATTGTGGGCCGCGACGCGCCCGTCGCGGTCCAGGATCATCGCGTAGGCCACGTCGGTCTCGGTGGCCAGGCGCGCTACGTTTTGCTCGAGCTGGGTGTAGTTGTACAAGACCAGCGATCCGCTGGACACCGCGGCGAGGTCGCGGGCGAGGGCGTCCCCGCGCCTCTGCACCTCCAGGATGATGGCCTCCCGCTGACGGTGCTCGACGATGAGGACCAGGGCGCTCATGACGGACGCGACGACCAGGAGCGTGCCGACTAGGAACTTCGTCTGGAGCGAGACGAACCGGCGGCCCGTCTGGACCGGTGCCGGTGGCGGTTGGCGGGGGGGGGAGGGGGTGGCGGATCTAGGTGAATCGCGTCGGTCGGTCGTCACGCCCTCCCCTTGGCCGCGGCCCCTCGAGGGAGTCTGCAGCACCCAAGTAGGCTTGAAATCTAGGCCAACGGACGGCCTGGGTCAAGGAATACCTCCCGGTGAACACCGGACGTCGATCGGAGGTCAAACACGTGCGCCGGAAGGGGTTCGGCGCTCCGGTTGGAGGCGCGCGTTCGTGGACAGCCCCTCAACCCAGCGATAGACTTACGGCAGGCGGCCGGACCTCGGCGCGCCAGGGAGGTACCACGTGCGGATCCGAGTCGCTCACCGAGCGGTCGCCGCCGGGCTCCTGGCCCTCCTCCTCACCGGGTGTGCCACGGGCAACCAGGGCGCCGCGAAGGGCGCCATCGTCGGGGCCGCCGGGGGTGCGCTGGTTGGCGCCGCGACCTCCGGGTCCCACGTCGGGCGAAACATGGGCCTGGGCGCTGTCATCGGTGGTCTGATCGGCGCGCTGGCCGGCGAGGTGATTCAGCAGCGAACCGCGACGGCCGCCCCGCCCTCGCCGCCGCCCTCGGCCGGCGCTCCGCCCCCGCCGGCCGGCGCACCGGCTCCTTCGCCGCCCGGGCAATGGTCCGTGGTGACGACGCCCCCCCCGCCGCCACCGGAGGGACCGCCGCCGGCCGGGAGCCCTGGTCGGCCCCCGGATCCGACGCTGGGCGTGATCACCAATGGCACGCAGTGGGAGATCCACGTCTTCATTGATCTGCCGCCGGGCTCCCCGAGCCCCCTCGTGCTGGGTCCGGGGACGCAGGCGCCCGTGGTGCTGGACGTCGGTCAGCACCGGGTCGTTGCCCAGGCATTCGTGGACACGCAGCTCGGGCGCCGCCTCGTCGGGACGTTCGACCGCACGCTGACGGTCGACCCGCGGACGCCGGGCTGGACGATCCATTTCTTCCCAGCCAACTTCTGAGAACCGAATACCCAGGAGGAAGTGAAGCCATGAGTGGAACCAAGCGATGGCCCGTGGCCGTGAGCCTCGGGCTCTTGATGATCGTGACGATCGTGACCCTGCCGGCGCTGTCGGCTCGAGCGACCGGCGATGGCGTTGCCGCACAGGTAGTGGCGCAGTCAGCGCCGCGCGCGGCCGCTCCCGAGTTCGCGGGCGCGCTGCCGGAGTCGTACCCGTGGGTCCGGCTGGCGGAGAAGCTCACGCCGGCCGTCGTCAACGTCCGGACGTCGAGCGAGGCGCGCCGGACACGCACCCCGCAGGTGCCCGAGCCGTTCCGGCGCTTCTTCCCGCAGCCGCCGGAGGGCGGAGAGCGCGAGATGCGGCGGGGTGTCGGATCCGGGTTCATCATCGACCCGGAGGGCTACATCGTGACCAACCATCACGTCGTCGACGGCACCAAGGGTGTCGAGGTGACGCTTGCCGATGGTCGCAGCTTCCAGGCGCGGGTCGTCGGCAGCGACGCGGAGACCGATCTGGCCCTGCTCAAGATCGACGCCGTGGCGCTGCCGGCGGTGCCGTTGGGTAGCTCGTCCAGCCTGAAGGTCGCCGAGCCGGTGATGGCAATCGGCAATCCCTTCGGGCTCGACCACACCGTCACCGTCGGGATTGTGAGCGCCACCGGGCGGGTCATCGGCCAGGGGCGGTTCGACGACTTCATCCAGACTGACGCCGCGATCAACCCCGGGAACTCCGGCGGGCCCCTGATCAACACGAGGGGCGAGGCGGTGGGGATCAACAGCGCGATCGTGAGCGGCCGGAGCGGCGGGTTCCAGGGAATCGGGTTCGCCATCCCCGTCGATCTGGCCAAGCCGATCCTCACCCAGCTCCGGACCACAGGCAAGGTCACCCGTGGCTGGCTGGGCGTCTCGATCCAGCCCCTGACCCAAGAGCTCGCCAATTCTTTCGGGATCACGGGGACGCAGGGCGCCCTGGTCGCCTCGGTCAGCGAGGATTCGCCGGCCGCCCGAGCGGGGCTCAAGGAGGGCGACGTCATCGTCACCTTCGACGGCAAGCCCGTCGAAGGGCCACGGGTGCTGCCGGCGCTCGTGGCCAACACGCCAATCGGTCGTGGGGTCCCGGTCGTGATCGTGCGCGATGGGTCACGGCAGACCGTCACGGTCACGGTGGGTAACCTGGCCGATTCGCGGGAAGCGCGGGCCGCGTCGACCGCGCCCCCCGAGAAGGGGACGGAGAGCCGCGCGAGCGAGAAGCTCGGGCTGGCGCTCCAGGAGCTGACGCCGGAGCTCGCGAAGCAGCTCGGGGTCCAGAACGAGAAGGGGGTCGTCGTCACCGAGGTGAAGCCCGAATCCCCGGCCGCTCAGGCGGGTCTCATTGCGGGCGACGTGATCCGCGAGGTGAACCGTTTGCCGGTGCAAGGCCTTCAGGACGTCGAGCGTGGTCTCGCCCGGCGTCAGGCCGCCGGGCAGGTGCTGCTCCGCGTCGAGCGGGAAGGCTCGCAGCGCTACGTGGTGATCGCTGCCGGGTAAGCGGCGCCGGCTCTACACCCTTGGTTGTCACCCGCGGCGCCGGACACACCGTCTGGCGCCGCGGCGCCTTGTTCAGGTCCGGGGGCCCGTGCTAGAGTGCCCGGCGCCTTAATCGTGCTGGCTCGCGTTACCGCCTACCCGACCCGGGAGACGCCATGCCACCCACCGTGACCGCCATCGCCGCCCCCCTCCACCGCGTGCGCACGCTGCTCGGCATCGGCGTCCCGATGCGCGACGGCGTGAAGCTCTCGACCGACGTGTACCTGCCCGACGGCCCCGGTCCCTTCCCCGTCATCCTGATCCGCACGCCGTACAGCAACAACGTCGAGTACCAGGTGCAGGACGGTGTCTACTTCGCTCAGCGGGGCTACGCCGTCGCGATCCAGGACGTGCGCGGGCGCTTCGACTCGGAGGGGGAGTGGGCCCCGTTCGTCCACGAGGCCCAGGACGGCTACGACGCGCAGGAGTGGTGCGGGACGCAGCCGTGGTCGACCGGGAAGGTGGGCACCAGCGGCGCCTCGTACCTCGCGCTGACCCAGTGGCTGGCCGCGCCGCTCCGCAACCGCCACCTGGCCGCGATGGCGCCGCGTGTGGGGTTCTCGAACCTCTACCACAACTGGGTCTACACGGGCGGCGCGTTCCAGCTCGGCTTCAATCTCCGATGGGGCGCGGTGCAGATGCACACCCGCACGAACCAGACCCAGTACCTCTGGATGCCCCCCGAGCAGCACTACTCGACGCTCTTCTGGCACCTGCCGCTCCTTACCGGCGACGAGCGGGCGGGCCGCGTCTGCGAGTTCTACCGGGAGTGGATCCGGCACCCTGACCACGGGCCCTACTGGGAGCGCCTGGGGAACGTCGAGAAGGACTACGACCGGATCGACGTGCCGGCCTATGGGTTCGGGGGATGGTACGACGTCTTCCTCCAGGGGACCCTGAACAACTTCATGGGCGTGCGGGCCGGGGGTGTGTCCGAGCGCGCGCGGCATCAGAAGATCCTGATCGGACCCTGGATCCACTCGCTCGGGGAGCGCGGGACCCAGAGCCGGACGGGCGACATCGACTTCGGGCCGGAAAGCCTCGTGGACCTCCGGCGCGAGGAGGTGCGCTGGTTTGACTATTGGCTCCGCGGCGTCGACGACGGGATCATGAGCGAGCCGCCGGTCAAGGTCTTCGTGATGGGCCGGAACGGCTGGCGCACGGCGACCGACTGGCCGATCCCCGGGACCCGGTTCGTCCCCTACTATCTCCACTCGGCCGGCCATGCCGGGACGCTCTGGGGCGACGGCACGCTCGACCGGCGGGAGCCCGGGGCGGAGCCGGCGGACCGGTACGTCTACGACCCGGCCGATCCCGTGCCGACGCTCGGCGGGAGCACCTGCTGCGGTGAGGACATCACGCCGATCTCCATGGGACCGCGTGACCAGCGGTCCGCGGAATGGCGGCCCGACGTCCTCGTGTACTCGACGCCCCCGCTCGAGGCGGACGTCGAGGTCACCGGTCCCATCAAGGTTGTGCTGTGGGCGGCATCGTCCGCGCCGGACACGGATTTCACCGCGAAGCTGGTCGACGTCTTCCCGTCGGGGTACGCGATGAACGTGGCGCAGGGCATCCTGCGGGCCCGCTACCGCGACTCCTTCGGGCGCCCGAGCCTTCTCGAGCCGGGCCGCCCCTACCGGCTCGAGATCGACTGCTGGTCGTCGTCGAACCTGTTCCGGCGGGGACACCGGATCCGGGTCGAGATCGCGTCGTCGAACTTCCCGCAGTTCGACCGGAACCCGAACACCGGCCGGCCGTTCGGGACGGACGCCGACCTCGTCCGTGCGACGCAGACCGTCTATCACGACGCGCAGCACGCGAGCCACATCGTCCTGCCTCTCGTGGAGTGACGGGGCAGACCTTGACTTCTAGACAATCGGCCCCGCTGCCCCAGCGCGACGGAGGAACGCACGAGGCCGCCCGTCGACCCGCGCGAAGTGTCCGGAAAGTCTGACCCCGACCTTCTCGATGCGCTTCGACGGGCGCCCAAGGTGGAGCTGCACCTCCACCTCGACGGGGCGATGGCGATCCCGTGGCTCCTCGAGCGCGTGCGCCGGCGCGAGGTAGGGGTGGCGACCCCCGAGGCTCTACACGCTCGGCTGGCCTTCCAGACGTTCGGCGAGTTCATCGAGCGCTGGGTCTGGAAGTGCGGGTTCCTGGACCGGTACGAGGACTTCGAATCCCTGGCCGAGTCGGTGCTGACCGATCTGGCGGCGCAGGGCGTGGTCCACGTCGAGCCCTCGATCTCGCCGGGTGACTACGAGAAGGCCCACGGACTCGAGGCCACCGGGGTGGTGGAGGCCGTCCTCCGCGGGATGGAGCGGGCGACGCGCGCCCACGGGATCACGTGGGGGCTCGTCGTGGACCTGATCCGCAACCACGGCCCGGCAACCGCCGCGCGCCGGCTCGAAGAGATCACGAGCTATCGTGGCCAGGGGGTCGTCGCGGTCGGGCTCGGGGGGAGCGAGGTCGAGTATCCGCCCGGCCCCTTCGCCGAGGTCTATGCGGAGGCCGCGCGGCGCGGGTTCCACTTGACGGCGCATGCCGGCGAGGTGGCCGGGCCCCCCTCCATCCGCGAAGCGCTCGACCTCCTCGGCGTCGAGCGGATCGATCACGGCATCCGGGCGGTCGACGACCCGGCGCTGGTGGCACGCCTGGCGCGGGAGGCGGTGCCCCTCGCGGTCTGTCCCACCTCCAACGTGCGGACGGGCGCCGTGCCGAGCCTCGCCCAGCACCCCCTCCGGCGCCTCTACGACGCGGGTGTCCGCGTGACGGTCAACTCGGACGACCCCACGTTCTTCGGCGCGAGCGTGCTCGATGAATTCGAGCTCTGCCTCACCACGCTCGGCTTCACGCTGCCGGAGCTCGCCGTCATGACCGAGCATGCCGCCGCGGCGGCGTTCCTGGATGCCCCGGCCCGCGACCGGCTCAGGGCGCGCGTCCGTTCCGGCTGGGGTCAGCCTTTGACCTCTAAGCAATCGGACCCGGCGAATCGGGCCGGAGGCGGGAGACAGCCGGCAGCCGGTTGGCCGCCACGAGCGGTCAAGATGTGAAAGTCTGCCCCTGTCGGAGCGTCTCCCACAGCTCGATGCGGCGCCAGTCTGGTCGCGGGAGTAGCTCCATCGCATCCGAGTAGTAGGCGCTCGGGAAGAGAATCGTGACCATCTGCTCGCCGCGCCCGTTCCAGAGCCGGAGGCCCCAGCTCATCGGGGCGTGACCGGCAGCGCCCGTCCCATGGGTCCGAAAGAACGCCGCGCGCCCGACCCGGCGGATCGCCGCGAGCTCCGGGGGCGCCTCTCGATGGTCGTTCACGCACAGGTGGAAGTGCCACGTGCCGGGGTCGACGGTCATGTAGCCGTCCAGCATCGTGACCCGTGGCGGGGCCGTGAAGCGGACCTCGAACACGGCGCCCTGGATCAGGGGACCGACCGTCAGGCCGCGCCAGTGCTCGGTGAAGAGCTCCGTCAGGAGGCGCTCCACGCGGTCACCCCGAACATCCACGTCGAAGTACTCGGTGAGCGTTCCGTCCAGCTCGCGCTCGGTCGTCGGGACGGGGGTGTTCACGGCAGCCTGGCTACGCGAGCGGCGGGCGCCGGCGCCACCAGCCCGCGGCTTGCTCGTAGGCGTGACCGGCACGGAGGAGCGTCGCCTCGTCGAAGGGACGGCCGACGAGCTGGAGGCCCACGGGCCGCCCGTCCGTCGCGAACCCGCAGGGCACGCTCAGCGCCGGCAGCCCGAGCGCATTCCAGGGGCGCGTCAGGCGCGAGAAACGACCCATGCGCCGGACGATCTCGTCGGGAGACCCGGCCTTGACCACGGCCAGGGCGGGCGCCGGCTCGGGGATGGTGGGCGCGACGAGGACGTCGACCCGCGCGAACACGTCGTCCACGAAGGTCCGCGCGGCGCGGGCGCGGAGCCGCGTCGCCTGGAGGTAGTCGTGCGCGCTCACGTGGAGCCCGATCTCCAGACGCGTGAGCACGGCCGGCTGGAGTGCGTGGGGTGACTCGCGGACCATGCGGGCATGGACCGCGGCGCTCTCGGAGCGGGCGATCACGTTGGCTAGGTCGTTGAGGAGCGCCGGATCGGGCAGGGCGCACTCTACCACCTTGGCCCCGAGCCCCCGGAGCCCCTCGACTGCCTCGTGAACGGCGGCCAGGACCTGCCCGTCGAGGCCCTCGCCGTAGTATCGGTCGGGTACCCCGACCCGGAGCCCGGCGATCGGCCGGTCGAGGGCCGTCGCGTAGTCCGGAACCGACCGGGCGCTCGCCGTCGCGTCACGGCCATCGGCCCCCGCGATCACGCCGAGGAGGATCGCCGCGTCGCGCACCGTCCGCGCGAGCGGGCCCACGTGGTCCAGGGACCAGGAAAGCGGCATCACCCCCGCGCGGCTCACGCGCCCGTAGGTGGGCTTGAGCCCCACGACGCCGCAGCAGGCGGCGGGCAATCGGATCGAGCCGCCGGTGTCGGTGCCGAGGGCCCCGTATACGAGGCCAGCGGCCACGGCCGCCCCCGACCCACTCGACGAGCCGCCGGCGCAGTGGCCGGGGCGCCAGGGGGTCTCGGCGTCACCGTGGTGGGCGTTGTCGCCGAATGGCCCGAGCGCCAGCTCCGAGAGGTTCAGGCGGCCGAGCGTGATCGCGCCGGCCGCCTCCAGCCGTGCGACGGCCGTCGCGTCGTGCTCGGCGCGGAAGTACTCGGGCACTGCGGTGCCGCATGACGCGGCCCGGCCACCCCAGACGAAGAGATCCTTGTGGGCGAGGGGCACCCCGTGGAGCGGCCCGCGGACGCGGCCCGCCTTGACCTCGGCCTCGCGGACGCGCGCCGTCCGGAGCGCGGCCTCGGTGTCGACGTGGACGAAGGCGCGAAGCCGCGGCCCGAGCGTCTCGATCCGGGCGAGGCAGGTCTCCGTGACCTCGACCGGGGAGATCTCGCGGGCCCGGATCCTCGTGGCGAGGGCCGCGAGAGTCTCGTCAGCCACGGTGTGGTGCGACCGGCGCGGGCGCCGGCTCGGAGGGTGGCGCCCCTGCCTCCAGGGCAGCCACGAAGCCCGACGGCTCCTCGGCCAGCCCGAGGTCGATGGCGGCCCGCTCGATCGAGGCGGCCAGGTCGGCGAGCGCCCCCTGGCGGGCGCGTTCAGCTTCGGTCGTCAACGGGGATCTCGGTGACAGATCGCGGGGCCGCGGTCATGGCCGACGGGGCGATGCTATCATGGCGACGCCGCCTGATGCCCACCGCGTTCTCGAGTCGGCACGCCGCCGGGCCGGCCCGGGGGGAGGCCAGTCCCAGCCGTGCACGCGTTCCTCGCGGCCTGCCGCCGTCACCCGACGGCGTTCACGCCGGTGTGGCTCATGCGCCAGGCCGGGCGTTTCCTCCCGGAGTACCGAGCGATCCGCGAGCGGATCGCGTTCCTCGACCTGTGCCGGACGCCGGACCTGGCCGCCGAGGTGACGGTGCTCCCGGTAGCGAAGCTTGGGGTGGACGCCGCCATCCTCTTCGCGGACATCCTGCTCGTGGTGGAACCGCTCGGGGTCGGTCTCGAGTTCTCGCGCGGGGAGGGGCCGGTCATCCGCCGCCCCGTACGCTCGGCGGCGGACGTCGAGCGCCTGGCCGAGCGCGATCCGGCGGAGACCGTGCCCTTCGTCTTCGAGACGGTCCGCCAGGCGCGTGCCGCGCTCGGGGACCGCGTGCCGCTGATCGGCTTCGCCGGGGCGCCGTTCACCGTCGCGTCCTACCTGGTGGAGGGCGGGGCCTCGCGGGACTACGTCCAGACGAAGCGGCTCATGTACGGCGACCCGGGCGCGTGGCGGGCGCTGCTCACCCTCCTCGCTCGAACCACGGCACGCTACCTGAACGGACAGATCGCGGCGGGCGCGCAGGCGATCCAGCTCTTCGACTCGTGGGTCGGCGCGCTCGGGCCGGAGGACTACCGGGCCTTCGCCCTTCCGTACACCCGAGCCGTTCTGCAGTCCCTCACGCCGGGCGTGCCCGTGATCCACTTCGGGACCGGGACGGCAGGGCTGCTCGAGGCGTTCCGCGAGGCAGGCGGCGACGTCATCGGCCTCGATTGGCGGGTGGAGCTGGGGGAAGGCTGGCGGCGGGTCGGCCACGACGTCGGGATCCAGGGGAACCTGGACCCCGCCGCGCTCTTCGCCCCGCCCGCCGAGATTCGGCGACGGGCGGCGGCGATCCTGGC
>Ga0114129_10013895_pt1 | contig 11471 bp, 8 predicted proteins | sample RhiMetdeltSRZDD1_FD_80071 | JGI IMG/M metagenome (GOLD analysis project Ga0114129, IMG submission 80071) | Populus rhizosphere microbial communities from Tennessee, USA - Rhizosphere MetaG P. deltoides SRZDD1 (version 2) (version 2) | ecosystem: Host-associated > Plants > Roots > Rhizosphere >... | reverse complement strand
CGAAGGTCCTTTCAGCGATCGAATTTACTCAAGCTGCGAATTCATAAGGCATGTCCGCCGTTGTTACCACCGATGAAACTCTCGTGATCGAAACGCCTGAGCGCGTGCCCTTGCACTTTGCGTTGGCGTCGATCGGCAATCGGTTCATCGCGTGCGCCATCGATCACACAATTCAGATCGTGGTGCTGTTCGGTGTGGTAATCGTTTTTCTGATCGTTCGAGGCTTCTCGGATTTCAGCAACCGTTTCACCAGCGCGCCCAAGTGGGTGCAGGCGCTCCTCATCATTTTCGTCTTTGTTTTGATGTCGGGTTATTTCGCGTTGTTCGAGTGGCTTTGGCGCGGTCAGACACCGGGAAAGCGTTGGCTGAAGCTGCGCGTCATACGAGAAGACGGCCGGCCCATCGGGTTCTTCGAAGCGATGATGCGAAACCTTCTGCGCAACTTTGATTTCATGCCGTCGCCTTTTTATTCGATTGGCTTGATTTCAGTTTTCGCGACTGAGCGTGGTCAGCGCATCGGCGATTTGGTCGCCGGCACCGTCGTGATTCGCGAACGCGAGGCTGAGGCGCCGGAGTTCGCTCAAGTGTTTGCTTCGCCGGTTTCCGATCCGGCGATGCGCCGCTCGTGGAAACCGGTGCCGTTCACGGCCGACGTGAATTTGCTGACGGAAACTGAAATCGCGGTGGTCGAGAGTTTTCTGCGGCGTCGTTGGGATTTGAAAGATTATCCGCGACAGTGGATGGCCTGGCGCGTCGCGATGCCGATCCTTTTCAAGCTGCGCCCGCAGTACGATGTAAACAACTTCACCTACGAAGGCTTTCTGGAAGAATTGCTACACCGCTATCGCGAGAAGCACCGGTTCATTGATTAGCCTGTTCCTACTGTCGCCATTCGATCGGGAATAAGGCGCCGGCAACTTCGGGTGGTAACTTTAATCCAACAATTTCAGCTGCTCGGGCCAAAACCGGATCGCGAAAACTGTTCATGTCGGCCGGCGTTGGCAGCACGACTTCGTCAGGCGTAACTCCCAGCTTCTCGAGACTGTGGCCGTCTTTCATGATCAAATCGGCATCCGTGATACTGACGCCGTAAAAGATCACAGTATCCACGCCAGCCGTGCGTGAAGCATACCTTGCGCGCATCACCGCACCGGCTGAGCGATCGCCGATGACGACGCCGCGCTTCTCCAACTGGACAACCCGCGCAAGCAATTCCGAGGATGAACCTGAACCATTGTCGGTTAGAACGATGACCTGGCCCTTAAAGGCCGAGTCGCCTCGCGTCTTGGCAACCAACGGCTTCTTCTCTTTGCGACGAGTCAAATCGCCGACCGTGACGTCGTGATCAAAAAGATTGCCAATCATGCGGAGCAGAGTTTCTTCTGCGCCGCCACCGTTCCCACGCAAATCCAGAATTAGGGCCTTATGCTTTCGAATCTTAGCCATCATGTCGTCGACTTTTTCTGCGGGAAGATCAAATGCCGGCATCTTCCAAATCAGGACATCATCCATTTCGATGTATCGATGACGGCGGACGCGCTGGTCCTTCTCTTCCTCCAAAACCAGCTGCATGTATTGATCATAATCGGTGAGATCAGTGACCTTTCGCCCCGGGTTTACTTTGGCCTGGACCTCTAATTGTCGGGATTGCCCACGCGAGTCCTGCAGCACAAAATGCGTAACGGGCGTAGGTCGCAGGAAGTATAGGTACCTAATCATCCAAAGGTTTTCGCGCGTCGGGTCCATCTCATCGATCGAGACAACGAGGTCGCCCGGCTTCACGCCTTTCTTGTCCGCGTCGCTGCCGGGTTTTACCGATGAGATGTAGCACTTGTCGCCAATCGCTTCCATGGTCCAGCCATAGTCGATTCGCGCGGTGCGCGAGGGAGCAACAAAGTAGGTGTGCGAATCGTTAAGTTGCAGCAAGGCGCGCGCGATAATGCCGTAGATCTGGCCGCCAGAGTCCGCTTTCTTCAACAACTCATCAGCTTCCTTGAAAACGGTATCCAGATCTACGCCATGGAAAGTGGGATCATAATAATTCTTCTCGATGTCGCTTTTGATCACTCTGAGCATGTCGCGGGCGCGATCACGTTGCAGACCCATCGACTGCGCCGAGACCGCCACCGATACGGACATCAACGCCAGGCAAAAGAGCAATTGCAGAACTCGCCACACACTAATAGCGATGGGCGAAGCAGAACTATTTGGATTCAAGTTTGGAACTACCTCCACGCCAGGTGCGTCGAACGGGAACGCGCCGGGGAATTTTGGCGAAGCTACCACAACAATTCTCCCGCGGCAACGTTTAAGTCGAGGGCGCAATTGACCAGAGTTACAGCCGTTTGCTAGCCTCGTTGGTTTCAAGTCACAACGAAATTCTTGACTGTAGGAAGGTAACGAAGGATTCATGACTCAGGATGTTTTTATTCTCGGTGGTAAACGCACGCCGATGGGCGAGTATGTCGGCGCGCTGAAAGATATTTCCGCAATTGATCTCGGAGCGGCCGCTGCGAAAGCGGCAATGGAAACGACTGGCGTCGGGCCCGAGGAGATCGATCACACGATCTTCGGAAACGCACTACAAACTTCCGGCGATGCAATTTATGGCGCGCGGCACGTGGCTCTGAAAGCGGGTGTTCCCTACGATCGCCCGGCACTCACCGTGAACCGGTTGTGCGGCAGCGGCATTCAATCGATCGTTTCCGGCGCGCAGATGATTCAACTCAGAGAAGCGCAAACCTGTCTGGTCGGTGGCATGGAATCGATGTCCCAGGCGCCGCACGTTGTTCGCGGCGCGCGCACAGGCTTCGGGCTTGGCCAGGGGAAGCTGGAAGACAGTCTGATGGTGGCGCTGCTCGATACGTACTGCAACACGCCGATGGCCGGCACGGCTGAGAACCTCGCACGCAAATTCGAAATCTCGCGCGAAGAGCAAGACAAATACGCTTTGCGTTCGCAACAGGCGGCCAAACGCGCGCTCGCTGAAGGTTTCTTCGGCGACGAAATCGTCGCGGTAGAAGTGAAGAACAAGAAGGCGACGACGCTTTTCGATCGCGACGATCACATGCGACCCGACACGACGATGGAGGGCCTGGCGAAATTGAAGCCTGCCTTCAGCAAGGACGGCTTTGTCACCGCGGGCAATGCTTCGGGTATCGTCGATGGCGCCGCCGCGCTGGTCATCGCCGCTGAGAACTATGTGAAGGCGCATGATGCGAAGCCGCTCGGACGCATTGTCAGTTGGGCTTACGCCGGCGTCGAACCGGAAATCATGGGGATCGGACCGGTACCTGCTTCACTTCAAGCTTTGGAGAAGGCCGGGCTGAAAATCGAGGACATGGATTTGGTCGAGGTGAACGAAGCGTTTGCCGCGCAGTACCTCGCTGTTGAGCAGGAGCTTGGTTTAGATCGTGAGAAGACAAATGTGAACGGCGGAGCGATTGCTCTCGGTCATCCGCTCGGTGCGACGGGTACGCGCTTAGTGCTGACACTCTTGCGCGAGTTGCAGCGGCGCAGCGGCCGTTATGGCTTGGCGACCGCGTGCATCGGTGGCGGACAGGGCATCGCGATCGTCGTAGAGCGCGTATAGATTTTCATACAAAATCCAAATTCTCGTTTGGGTTTTCAAGCGTTCGCACAGACACATCGAAACAATCGTTGAAAACAGCAGGCTTACGCGATGGTTGCATGCGGCACATGCAGGGCACAACAGTTGCGAAATTCCCCGACGCAAGTCCGACCTCTGTTCATGAGTTTTTCACGTCGCAACCCAGGTTTTAGTCTTGCACAATTGCCCAACGTCGTGATAGAAACCGCCTTCTGCCTTGTTCCAAGAGTTTCCTTCGTAACAAGCAGTTCCAAGGACACGGAAAGTCTCAGTTTAATCTGCGCCGACCGCTCGCGCGCACAATGGTCAACGAATCTAATTTTCTAAGGAGTTCTCCTGATATGCGTAAAATTTTAAGCTATAGCTTTGCGTTGCTTCTCGCAATTGCGCTGTGCGCTTTTAGCGCCATGGCGCAGTCCACCACGCAAGGCGCCGTTAGTGGCACCGTCAAGGATGCTCAGGGTGCCGTTGTTCCCAACGCGTCCGTCACCGTGACGAACACAGAGACCAACAAGGAGGTCACGACCCAGACCGATGACAACGGTGTGTTCAAGACCACTAACCTTGATCCCGGCACCTATTCGGTGACCGTAAACGCCGCGGGTTTTGCTGCGTCGAAGAATAACGCCGTGGTCGAAGTAGGCCGCGCGACGAGCCTCGACATCAACCTGAGTGTGCAAGGGCAGGAACAGGTGGTCGAGGTGATCAGTGAAGCGCCCGTCATCAACACCCAACAGCAGGATTTCTCGAGCAACATCAATCAGACTTCGATCAATGAACTGCCGATTAACGGACGGCGTTGGTCGAACTTTGCGATCTTGACTCCGGGTGCAGTACCTGACGGTACCTTCGGACTCATTAGTTTCCGCGGCATCTCTGGCTTGCTGAACAACAATACCGTCGACGGTGGCGACAACAACCAGGCATTTTTTGCTGAAGAGCGTGGCCGTACGCGCATCAGCTATTCGATCAGCCAAGCCGCCATTCGCGAATTTCAGGTGAACACGTCCAGCTATTCAGCGGAATATGGACGCTCGGCGGGCGGTGTTACAAACGCGGTCACCAAGAGCGGCACGAACGAATTCCATGGACAGGGTTTCTATTACCAGCGCAACAACAAGTGGGGCGCGCGCAACCCACGGAGCTTTATCACGCAGAACATAAACGGTGTGTTTACCCCCGTTGCTTTCAAACCCGAAGATGTGCGCCATCAGTTTGGCGGCGCCATCGGTGGTCCGATCGTCAAAGACAAAGCGTTCTTCTTCTTCAGCTACGACGAACAGCGCCGAAATTTCCCGGGCGTTGCAACCTTCACAGCTCTCGACTTCCTGAACCGCGCCGACAGATGTTTGCTGACGGCGACGCTGAATGCTGCCGTGTCATTGGGAACCTGCCCCGCGTATCCCGGCACCACTGGCCCCATTAACCGCAATGGCAGCCTCGGAACAGGTAAAGGTTTAACGAACGCTCAAGTCGATAACGCTCTCAATTTCCTGCAAAGCATTTCCGGCGAAGTTCCGCGCAAAGGTAACCAGCGACTGTTCCTGCCGAAACTGGATTGGGACATTAACGGAAACAATCATTTGACGGTGACTTACAACCGTCTGCGATGGGAGTCTCCGGCCGGCATTCAAACTCAGGCGATTAACACCCGCGCAAGGGACAATTTTGGCGATGACTTCGTCAATATTGATTGGATCAGCGCGCGGTTAAATACCACCATCAGTTCCAGCCTGTTGAACGAGGCCCGTTACCAATGGGGTCGTGACAACGAATTCCAATTCAGCCAGCCACCCCTGCCCGGCGAACCGACAAACTCAGTTGGTGGCCGCTCACCGCAAACGTTTATTACGAACGGTTTCTCGTTTGGGATACCTGACTTCCTTGAGCGAGCTGCGTTCCCCGATGAACGACGCAATCAGTTTGCGGACACGATGACCTACACGAGTGGTGCCCACACGCTGAAATTCGGCGGCGACGTCAACTTCGTTAAGGACATCATTAACAACCTGCGTTTCTCAGGTGGTGAGTTCAACTACACCGGTGGGGTTAATGCGGCCGGTTATTATGGCGGCTTGAACGATTTCATTATCGACTACACCAACTTCCGTTCAGCGCTGGCGACGAACCTTTGCTACAGCAGCACTCGCGTTCCTGGTAAATGCTACGCCGGCAACTTCAACCAGGGCTTGGGCGTGCTTGGCCTGACGATGAAGACGACGGACTTCAACTTCTTCGTCCAGGATGACTGGCGCGCGACGCCGCGATTAACACTGAATCTCGGTTTGCGCTACGAATACCAGAAGAATCCGGACAACACTGCGGCTCGCATCAATCCCGCACTGCCCCAGACTGCTAACAAGGTCAACGACAAGAACAACTGGGGTCCGCGTCTGGGATTTGCCTTTGACGTTAACGGAGACGGCCAGATGTCCATCCGCGGCGGCTATGGCATCTACTACGGCCGTGTAATTAACTCCACGGTTTACAACGCGCTGATCAACACGGGTGTAGGTATCGACGTAGCGCAACGGCAAGTGACGCTCACAGCGAGCAGTTCCGCAGCTCCGTCGTACCCGAACTTGCTCACGACCGGCGCGCTGGTGACGTCGGCCGTGCAGTACTTTCAAGACGACTTCCAACTTCCCTTGATTCACCAGGGCGATTTTATTTTCGAGCGCCAAATCGCGCGTAACACCGTGGTCTCGGCGTCGTACCTGTTTAGCTTTGGGAAGAACCTCCCCAATTTCGTGGACACGAACCTGCCGCCGCCGACGCGACTGGTGCCATTTACTTTGGTGGGTGGCCCACTCGACGGACGTCAGTGGAACATGCCAATCTTCACTGGACCGCGCCCGAACACAAGCTACGCTCAGATTACCGAGATTCGTAGCAATGTATTCTCGAAATACAACGCACTCGTGCTTCAGGCCAATCGCCGTTTGACCAACGGTTTGCAGTTCCAGGCAAACTACACTCTTTCGAGGGCGCAGGATAACGGCCAGAGTTCGGTCACCTTTACTTCGAACAACTTGCCGTTTAATGCCTTCGATCAGCCCAACGAGAACGGCCTCTCCGCTTTCGACCGTCGACAGAAGTTCGCCGCAAGCGTTGTTTACAACACAAACTTCAAGAGCCTGACGGGCGCCGCCGGACACATCTTCAACGGTTGGACGATCGCGCCAATCCTGAATGCGTTCTCTGGACAGCGTTACACCGGGAACGTGTCCGGCACAGTCAGTCCGGGCGGCAGTGGTACCTCTACTCCTCCCGGATCGGGCAGCAACTTCGGAATCGGTTACGGTTTCGCGCCAGGGACGGCCACGCCGGGCGGCGGTCTGAATGGTTCGAACGGTTCCACCCGGTTGGCGCTCTTGCCACGCAACGCGTTCAAGCAGCCCAACATTTGGTATGTGGACATGCGCGTTTCGCGCCGGTTCAACATCACTGAAGGAACGAGGCTCGAGCTGCTCGGAGAAGCCTTCAACCTGTTCAACCGCACACAGGTAACGGCCGTGAGCGGCACCTTCTATTCGATCTGTTCGACTGGGACCGCGGCAAATCCCTGCTCGCAGTTAATCTTTAACGGCGGCGTTAACGGATTTGGCAGCGTCACCGGCACTGACAGCACGCTCTTCCGTGAGCGGCAGATTCAGTTGGCCGTACGCTTTGAGTTCTAAGTCACCAGACTGAACTTCAAAGTAAAAAGGGGCGACGCAAGTCGCCCCTTATTTTTTTGTAAGTACTGCAGGCCTGTGGTACGCGCATCAATCCTTTGGGTTCTTGCCGAGTTTCACCATCCGCTGTACGGCGCGGCGAGCTCTCTCGGCAATGGCTGGATCAATTTCGATCTGGTGCTGCATTGTCTGTAGCGACCGGAGGATCTTGCTCAAAGTGATCCGCTTCATGTGCGGACAAAGGTTGCAAGGTCGCGTGAATTGGATTTCGGGAAACTCAACGGCGACGTTGTCGGACATCGAGCATTCCGTAATCATGACGACGCGTTGCGGTCTCGATTCCGACAGGTGGTCGATCATTCCCGCAGTCGAGCCCACGAAATCAACTTCGGCTAAGACTTCTGGCGGGCATTCCGGATGTGCCAGCACTTCGATGTCCTTGAACTGCTGTTTGTAATAACGAACGTCATCGGCGGTAAAGCGCTCGTGGACTTCGCAGTGGCCCTTCCACAGAATCACTTCAACGTCCGTTTTCGTCGCCACGTAGCGCCCGAGAAATTCATCCGGCAAAAAGATTACGCGATCGACGCCGAGCGATTCCACCACTTCGACCGCGTTCGCTGACGTGCAGCAAATGTCGGATTCCGCCTTCACTGCTGCGGAAGTGTTAACGTACGTCACCACCGGAACTCCCGGATAACGCTGCCGTAGCAGGAGTACGTCATCCGCGGTAATCGAAGAGGCCAGGGAACAACCCGCTTCGAGATCAGGAATCAGCACGGTCTTTTCCGGGCTGAGGAGCTTTGCCGTCTCAGCCATGAAGTGCACGCCGCACAGGACAATCACTTCGGCATCGGTCTTCGCCGCCTGCCGCGCGAGAGCCAGCGAATCGCCGGTAATGTCCGCCACCCCGTGAAAGATCTCAGGCGTTTGGTAATTGTGCGCCAGGATAACTGCGTTCCGTTGCTTTTTGAGCTCATTGATGGCCGCGACATATGGCGCATGCACGGGCCATTCAATTTCCGGAATCACTGCGCGCAGTCTTTTGTAAATCGGCGCCGTTTCGCGCGCCACTTCAGGCGTATAGTCGAGGCCCTGCGGCAAAGCAGCCTCAATTGCCGTCGTGTCTTGCTCCTGAAATTGCATTTTGGATTGAACCCCTGTGACCTTATTCGTAATGATTTTGATGCTGGATTATTTCTGCCAGTTTACCACCAGACTTACGTCGACCGCTCGCGGCGAGTGCGTCAGTGCACCCACGGAAATGTAATCGACGCCGGTTTCGGCAATCGCCCGCACATTCGCAAGACTGACGTTGCCGGAAGCTTCCAGTTTCGCGCGGCCCGTCGCCAAAGCAACTGCCTGACGCATTTCATCCAGCGGCATGTTGTCCAACATAATCCACTCCACCTTGGCAGCGAGACATTCGGCCACATCGTCGAGAGTTCGCGCTTCAACTTCAATGTTCAGAGACTGGTTCGCTTCACGTGCATGGCGGACTGCTTTCGTAATTGAGCCGGCAAAATCGATGTGATTGTCTTTGATCAGAATCATGTCGAACAGACCTATCCGGTGATTCTCACCGCCACCGATCTCAACCGCCAACTTATCGACTAATCGCAGACCGGGCGCGGTCTTGCGTGTGTCGAGAATCCTTGCCTTCGTACCACGAACTTGATCGACAAACTGGCGAGTCAGCGTCGCAATGCCCGACATGCGGCCAACGAAATTCAAGGCGGTGCGTTCGCCGGTGAGGATCGCGCGGGCCGGGCCTTCGATTGTTGCGAGAACTTCACCCGGAGTGACTTGACCGCCGTCTGACACCAGGCGTCGAAAACGCACCCGGTTATCCAGCAATTGAAAACTTATTTCAGCGATCGCCAGGCCGCCAATGACGCCCAAGGCTTTGGCAATCATCTTTGCTTGCAGATTTGCGTCCGCCGGGATGATGGAATCCGTCGTTGCGTCCCCACTGCCAACATCTTCATCAAGGGCGCGCTTGACGATTGCCTGGAGGTCCGGCGTCAGTGAACGTTCTTCCTTCATTGCTTGTGGATTCGATTGTCGAGAATAGCAAACGCACCACGCGAACGATAAACTGTCCGACGGAATGGCGGTCATTTCAGACACGACTCCGGCGGAGCGGCGAACTCGTGCCGCTGAAATAAAAGCGCGCGCGCGGGAAGTCGGATTCGACAAGGTCGGCATCGTCCGCGCGGAAATGCTCAGCGACGAAAGCTTCCGGCTGCAGCAGTGGCTCGCGCGTGGTTTCCACGGCGAAATGGCCTACATGGCGCGAAATTCCGAGCAGCGCTCCGATCCCGAGAAGCTTTTTCCAAACGCGCGCTCGGTTGTCGTCGTCGGGTTGAACTATTACAGGCCGCATCAACATTCAGCGCAGGCCGGCACGGGCAAAGTCTCCCGTTACGCGTGGGGCGACGACTATCACGACGTGATCGGGGAAAAGCTGCGGTCGCTGCTCGAATGGATCAGGACGCAATGGCCCGAAGCGGAAGGTAAAGTGTGCGTCGACATTCAGCCGACGATGGACAAAGCCTGGGCGGTGCGCGCAGGCCTGGGATGGATGGGCAAACACACGAACGTGATCACACCGGAATTCGGTTCCTGGGTTTTTATCGGCGAGCTGCTACTAAACCTGGAGCTGGAATATGACAATGATGAAATAGCTGATCAGTGTGGGAGCTGCACTTTGTGCATCGACGCCTGCCCTACCACCGCGATCGTCGAGCCGTACGTGCTCGACGCCACGCTTTGCATTTCGCACGCGACGATTGAGTCGCGCGCGCCGCAAATTCGTGAAGACGTGTCCAGAAAACTCGATGGTTGGCTTTATGGTTGCGACGTTTGTCAGGACGTTTGCCCGTGGAACCATAGTCCTGTGGTCACTTCTGAAGATCGGTTCGAGCCGCGCAATGGCAACGTCAACGCCTCTCTTTCCGAAATTCTCGAATTGACTCCCGAAACCTACGCTACACGCTTTCGTCGCAGCGCAATGAAGCGAGCAAAGCTTTCCGGCCTGCAACGAAATGCCCGTGCTCTGGCTGAACGAGTTGGAAGCTGACGAAAACAATTACGCAACCGCGGCTGTCTCGTTTCCCACGTCCCATAGCTGCCGCAACTGCTCGACCGTCCCGTTGAATTGATCGCGATCACACGGACCGATGCCTTCGACCGTGTGAGGCGGCGGACCTGCCACACCGTCCGTGTACTGCCACAAAGTCCAGTTCGGCCATGTCGGGGGAATATTAGTGGGAATCGGAGCGTACTGTGCGATCCAAAGGAAGCATTGCGACAAAATTGGATCGATGGCCTGTCCAGCCAGCTGCTGCTTTATCAGAGAGCCTGAATACAATCCCGGAAATCTTCCGGTAACTTCGTTCACCCGCGAAATAAACGCCTTGGCTTGATCGAGTGTCATCGTGAGGTTGCCATTCGGCTCGTAGTCCAACACCAACAGTGTGGCGGCGTCCGCATTGGCTTTGCTGAGGAAGAAGTCCGCTTGGGCCGCGCCATTGGCCTTGGTGCCGAAGTGGTAAGCCCCCCAAAACAACCCGGCGGCCCGTGCCTTCTGGCGATTGATTTCGTACTTAGTGTCAAACATGCCTACGCCCTGCGTGGCCTTATGAATAACGGCGAGGATTCCGGCCTGTTTGGCTCTGTTAAGGTCGACATTGCCGTTGTGATGCGAAAGGTCAACTACCACGTTAATAGGCATGATAGAGTTCTCCTTTGGATCCTGAGCAAGTGTTGAAACTGACACCCAGGACTGCGGTCAGGGAAAGTCCCGAGGCAAGTCGGGCGCAAGCTTATGCCTAAACTCCGCCGTAATGCAAGTTTTGATGCAGCGCCGTTTAAGCCAACTGTTTTATTGGCGTAGACGGTTGATTTATCGTCTTGACCGCTGAATTTCGGCCATTTTCGTCTTCGGTGACCTATGAAACTAAGAATGCTGCTCGTTTCTCTCGCCTCCCTGCTTTTGCTGCCAAACGGCGTTAACGCGCAACGAACCGATTCTCCCGAGACGCTGCGGCGGCTGGCGGAGGATTACTACAACTGGCGCAACCAAAATTATCCAGTGTTCTCGAGCGACGCTGGGCTCCACACGTGGGACAGCCAACTGACTGATTATTCGCCCGCAGCGATCGCGGCGCGGCGCACGCGTG
>Ga0114129_10013894_pt1 | contig 11471 bp, 8 predicted proteins | sample RhiMetdeltSRZDD1_FD_80071 | JGI IMG/M metagenome (GOLD analysis project Ga0114129, IMG submission 80071) | Populus rhizosphere microbial communities from Tennessee, USA - Rhizosphere MetaG P. deltoides SRZDD1 (version 2) (version 2) | ecosystem: Host-associated > Plants > Roots > Rhizosphere >... | reverse complement strand
GTCGGGCGGCTACCGAGTGACCTGGCGGTCTTCCTTCCAGGCGCCCACGCCGACCGGCGGCTTCGCGCGGACCGGGTCCCACGGATAGACGATCCAGGCATCCGTCTTGTCCGCGTAGTAGTCCGGGCGCTCCGAGAACTTCGAGTGCGTCGGCTTGTAGTGCAGAACCGCCAGGTCGGCCTTGCCGCCGGCCGCTTCGATCCGCTGTTTCACTGCCACGATGGTCCGTCCGGTGTCCCAGACGTCGTCCACCACCAGGATCCGCTTCCCGTAGAGCAGCGGGTCGGCCGGGAACTGGAGGAAGACCGGATCGGGCAGCGTGTCGCCGACGCCGGTGTAGAACATCACGGCCGCTGCCACGATGTTCCGGATCTCCGTCTGCTCGCTGATCAGGCAGGCCGGTACCATGCCGCCGCGCGTGACGACGAGCAGCAGATCGTAGTCGCGGGGCAGATCGGCGACCAGCCGCGCGACCAGCTCCTCGATGTCTTCCCATGAGAGGTAGATCTTCATCTCGCTATGACTCCAGGCACGGTCCGGCCACAGGTGGCGCTGGAGCGGTCAGAGATGTGCGACCGCCCCCTCTACGACGTGCCGGGTAGTGTAGCAAGCGACTGGCCTCGTGCCGGTTTCGCCGGGCCACAATCTGGGCACGCTCGGCCGAACAGCAGAACGATGAGACCGGCCGCGAGCGTCGTCAGGCCGAGCTTGTCGAGAGCCCGGGCGACGCCACCTTTGGCTCGACTGCCACGGTGGCGGCGGCCGTCAGCGGGATGCTGTAGCAGCGGTGGGTGTGGCGGGTGCTGAACCCGAGCGACCGATACAGCGCCAGCGCTGGCGCGTTGTCGGCCTCCACGAACAGCGTGCAGGTCTGCATCCCCTCTGCGCGGAGGTGGTGCAGACCGAGCAGCGCCAGCGCTCGCCCCAGTCCCCGTCCGCGCTCCGAATCGCCCACGCCGATGATGTAGATCTCACCCTCCGGGCGATCGGGCGGTGCTTCGGGCACGCGCTTGAGCCAGTTGAACCCGACCATCATGCCGTCGCGCTCGGCCAACAGGAAGTCGCCAGCGTCGAACCAGGGCTGGCGCAGCCGCATCTCCAGATCGTCCGTGGACCAGGTGCCGTTCTCCGGATGATCGGCGAACACGGCGTTGTGCAGGCTGAGCCAGGCGTCCTTGTCGCGACGCACGTCGAAGGTCCGGATGGCATATCCCGCCGGCAGACACGTCGACGGGAGCTGGTCGAGCGGCAGCTCCAGTTGGAGCAGGCTCCGACTGAGCGCGATGCCCCGCTTCCGAGCAATCGCCTCGCTGGCCGGCAGCGCGCCGTACGCCCAGAGCTTCAGCTCGGTGGCGCCGGCCTTACGCGCCAGACCGTCAACCGTCGTGAGCAACTGCTTTCCGATGCCCTGGCGCCGACTCGTCGGGCAGACCACGACCTCGGCCGTTGCGAGCTTCTCGGCGATCAGCAGCTGGGCGTACCCGACCAGGCGGTCTCCGTCCCAGGCCAGCACGGCACTCGCCGAGTCAGCGCCATTGTGGAGCTTGAGGTACTTGTGCTCGCCGACCGGCGGGACGCCGTCGATGGCGGTGACTTCCTGGATCAGGGCGTCGATTGCATAGCCGAGTTGACCCGAGATCTGGCTGACCGTCTCGATCCGAGCCGCCAAGAGCGCCCCCTACGTCCAGGGTGTCCGTCCACCGCTACGGCAGAGATACCACAGGCTGAAAGCTTCCTGCAACGACGTGCAAGTGCAGAACTGGTGCCGCCCGCTGGCTCCCAACCGGTGCTCCGACACCTGGCACAACATCGCAAACGGCAGCGATATGCCCGGGTTCTGCGCGCTACCAGCCGCGGCCCGCCCAGAACCGCTCTAGCCGCCCCACGACTGGCCCTGACAGGTGGTTCGCCACAGCCAGCAGCACGAACAACACTACGAAAGGAAAATCACTGGGCTCGACATTGACACTCGGGGGAGGCGGCGGCAACAGAGCGCCCATCCACATCATCGCGTTCCATGAGATAGCAGCCATCGGAATCCACAGCGCCACGGTCACCACAACGACCTCGACTCCGCAGCGGAAGAGGCGCAGGCCGGCGACGACGAATCCAACGATTAGACGGACTCCGCTCAACGAGATCACACGTCCACAGCACGCGGAGGAATGGTGATTCGCAAGCGTCAGGATGCACGCACCGCGATCGTATAATCGGCGGGCTGAGCGGAAGGGGTCAGGAGAGGACACGTGCGTATCCTGGTGACCGGTGCCAACGGGCTGGTCGGAACGAAGATCCTAGAGCGGCTCCTTGACGACTCGCAAGACGAGCCGCTTGCGGCGTACCACCGGACGCGCACCAACGAGTATCTCGGCGAGATCCCCTTCTGGTGGCTCGACACGGCGAGCGCAGCGGATGTCGAGCGGGTACTCTCAGACGCACGACCGGACGCCGTCATCCACGCCGGCGCCTACACCAACGTCGACGGCGCCGAGCGCGACCGCGACCTCGCCTGGGCCAGCAACGTCGATGTCACCGCGACACTGGCGCGAGCGTGCGCCGCACGCGGCGTTCGACTCGTCTACCTCTCGACCGAGTACGTCTTCGACGGCGCGGCTGGTCCGTACCGCGAGACTGACCCCGTCAACCCGCTCGGCTGGTACGCGAAGACAAAACTCGCCGGCGAGCAGGCGCTCGTGGACGCCGGCGGGAGCTGGGCCGTCGCTCGCACCACGGTCGTCTACGGCTACGCACAGCACGTCCGCGCCAACTTTGTACCCTGGCTCGTCGGCAAGCTCCGCGCCGGCGAGCGTGTCTCGATTGTCGAGGACCAGATCGGCTCCCCGACTCTCGCCGAGAACCTGGCCGAGATGGTCATCGCGCTCGCACACAGCCAGGTGAACGGCATATTCAACACGGCCGGCGCTGACGTGATCTCGCGCCTCGACTTCTCCCGGCAGATCGCTGAGACGTTCGACCTCGACGCCACGCTGATGGACCCGACCACGACGGCCGCGCTCGGCCAGGCGGCGCCCCGCCCGCTCAGGGCCGGCCTGCTGATGGACAAGTTCCGCGCGGCCTTCCCCGATCTGCCAATCCTGACAGTCGCCGAGGGACTGGCGGTCGTCAAGCGGCAGTTCGAACGGGCCGGTCTACTGGGGTGATTCACCCTATGTGACCGTAATCCGGGCGTGAGCTCCCTGCCTGCCATCGCAGCATCGCCATGGGACGCTCTCGTGAGTCGCGTAGCGACGACACAATGGTAGACGTGGGCTTCAACCCACGGACCTCGGCCGACTTCACTTTGCAAGCGACGGCCCATGCTGTGCGTGACCTCACTCGTAGCTCACAACTCACACCAGGGCACGCCTCCTGCGGGAATACCAGGAGTGGCCGTGCGTTATACAAGGTGTCCTCGGGAGAGATTCGAGCGCTCGAGGCGAGCACGATGGCGGTCGCGTTCCGCCGCCACAGAGGGAAATCACGATGACACACCCCGTCGCCGTCACCGACGGCACGTTCCAGGCCGAAGTCCTCGAGGCCGACACCCCAGTTCTGGTCGACTTCTGGGCCGAATGGTGCCAGCCCTGCAAGATGATCGCTCCGCACCTGGAGAAGATCGCGGAAGAGCAGGAAGGCAAGCTGAAGGTCGCCAAGGTCAACGTCGACGAGAATCCGCGGATGATGAGCGAGTTCCGGATTCGCGGCATCCCGACCCTGATCCTGTTCAAGGGCGGTGAGCCCGTCGAGACGCTCGTCGGCTTCATGGGCGAAGGGAAGATCCTGGAGAAGATCGGCCCGCACATCGGCTGAGCTTCGCCCCTGACCAGGGACGTCGAAGAGGCCCGCGCCGCCCAGACCGGGGCGGCGCGGGCCTCGTGGTATCCACGTCGACTGCCGCCTCACCCTCTGGCCCGCGTCTGGATCGGTCCGATAGAGTACCCGTAACCGGCGCCGTTGACTGGACGTGACCTCGTGTGTGGCATCTGCGGTGAAGTGAAACTGCGTGACGGCCCGCCCCCGAGCCTGGACGTCACCCGCGAGATGCTGCGCACGATGCGCCATCGCGGCCCAGACGGTGAGGGCGTGTTCGGCGACTCCCAGGTGGCGCTCGGCGCCGTCCGACTGGCGATCATCGACCTCACCGGCGGCCAGCAGCCGATCCAGAACGAAGACGGCTCGATCACCATCGTCTTCAACGGCGAAATCTACAACTTCGCTTCGCTTCGCAGTCAACTGGAGCGCCTCGGCCATCGCTTCGCCACGCACAGTGACACCGAGACGATCGTCCACGCCTACGAAGAGTTCGGCACCGAGTGTGTCCAGCACCTGAACGGCATCTTTAGCTTCGCGATCTGGGACCAGCCGCGCCGCTCGCTGTTCATTGCGCGAGACCGCCTGGGCGTCAAGCCGCTCTTCTACGCGGTGACGGACGACAGCGTCATCTTCGCCTCCGAGCTCCGGGTGATGCTCGCCCACCCGCGCCTCACCCGGCAGGTCGACCTGGTCTCGTTCAACGACTACCTGACCTTCGAGTACGTCCCGACGCCCCGCTCGATGATCAAGGGGATCAGGAAGCTTCCGCCCGGCCACACCCTCACCGTCCACGGCGGCCGTGCCACCGTCGAGCCGTATTGGGACGTTCGCCTGGAGCGCAGCGAAAGCGGGCGCAAGTCCGAGCGCGAATACGAGCGCGAACTGCTCGACCGGCTCGAGGAGTCCGTACGGCGCGAGCTGGTCAGCGACGTGCCGGTCGGTGTGCTGCTCTCCGGCGGGCTCGATTCCAGCGCCATCGCCGTGATGGCAGCCCGCCATTACCCTGGTACGCTCCAGACGTTCACCGCCGCCTTCGAGGACGAGTCGTTCGACGAATCGTCGTTCGCGCGCGTCGTCGCCGAGCGCACCGGCGCACAGCATCATGAGATCGTCGTCAGCGCCGATCGGCTCCTGGCATTGGTCCCGAAGCTCGGCGAGCTCGTCGACGAACCGCTCGGCGACTCCTCGTTCGTACCAACCTATCTGCTCTCGCAACTGGTCCAGCGGCACGTCAAGGTTGCGCTCGGCGGCGACGGCGGCGACGAGCTGTTTGCCGGCTACCCCACCTACCAGGCCCACCGCCTGGTCGAGTATTACGAGATGGTGGTGCCGGAGCCGATCCGCCGCGACATCGTCCCTCGGCTCATCGGGCGTCTCCCGACCTCGTTTGACAACGTCAGCTTCGACTTCAAGCTGAAGCGCTTCATCAGCGCGCGCGGCGCACCGGTCGCGACGCGGCACCACCAGTGGCTCGGCTCCTTCACACCAGACGAGACCCGATCCATTCTGGAGCCCTGGGCGTACGTCGAGGAGCGCGACGTTTTCGAGATCGTCACCCAGCATCAGCGACGCTGTGCCGCCAGGCAGGCCGTCAACCAGCTCCTCTACTGGGACATGAAGATGTACCTGGAGGGGGACATCCTCCAGAAGGTGGACCGGGCAAGCATGGCCTGCTCCCTGGAGGTGCGGGTGCCGTTGCTCAACCACCTGCTGGTCGAGTGGGCCACCGCGCTTCCCCACGACCTCAAGCTGCGCGGCTTCACGACCAAGTACCTGTTCCGCAAGGCGCTCAGGAGGATCCTGCCGCCAGAGATCACGGACCGTAAGAAGAAGGGGTTCAACATGCCGGTCGCGAAGTGGCTGGTCGGGCCGCTGCGCGAGCTGGTCGAGGACACCCTGTCGGAGTCGCGGTTGAGAGCGGACGGCTTCTTCCGCCCGGCCGGCGTCCGCCGCCTGCTGGACGAGCACTACTCACGTCGGCGGGACAATCGGAAACTGATCTGGACGCTCCTGATCTTCCAGCTCTGGCACGACGCGCTGAGGTCGTCGGCGCCATCCTGCGGCACAAGCGCCACGAACGGCACCGCCCTCGCCCCCGGCATCGCGCGCGCCGATTGACGTGCCAATCCTGGCCGATCTCACGACGACCGAGCAACATCACACTATGCGTGACCTCCCAGCGCTGCGTCGGCGCCCGGCCTCGGCGGATCGTTCACTCACGCACCAGTCGACCTCTGCGTTAGGACTCGCGGCCCGCCTGCTGCACGGCCTCGCCATCGCCTGCACGATCGGCGCGGGACTGGCGCTCTCGGCGCAGTTCATCCTGTCGGCAGTCGGCGCAGTCGGCCTGGCCTGGCCGATCACCCACCCGGAAGGCGCCACCATCGCTGCGATCCTTCGCGTCCGAGACGGCCAGCCGCTCTACCAGTACTTTCACGAGTTTCCGCACCTGATCACGCCGTACCCGCCAGTCCAACCGGTCCTGGTCGGCGTCGCGAGTCGCGTGCTCGGCCTCTCGATCCTCGAGACGATCGGGCTCGCCCGTTCACTCACGTTGGCGTCGACGCTGGCGACGACCGTTCTGATCTGGCTCGTCGCCAGGCGGCTCGGCGCTGGATCTCTGGCGGCTCTGGCAGGCGCGAGCCTCTTCCTGCCGCTGCCCTTCCTGGACGAGTGGGGTTTCGCTGCGAGGCCGGACGTCCCGGCCGTGGCGCTCTCACTGTTCGCGCTTCTCCTGCTGATCCTTCGACCTCGACAGGTGTGGCTCGCCGCGATCGTCGCCGTCCTGGCCCTCTTCACGAAGCAGACCGCCGTAGCGCTGCCGGTCGCCGCCACACTCTGGCTCCTGTTCACGCGACAGTGGCTGGCCGCCGCGACGTTCGCCGTCACCTGGATCGTGCTGACGGGCAGCATGGTCGCACTGCTCGACGCCGTGACCGGCGGCAACTACGTCCTCAACACCGTGCAGGCTCACCTGAACACACCGAAGAACGGGTTCGACCTGGCGCTCCGCGAGTTCCTGCCCTTCTTCAAGGACGACTGGCTGCCGATCGGCCTGGCGGCGGCTGCCGTGCTGCTGCCAGGAGTGCGCGGCCGGGCAGCCCTGCCACTGCTCTACCTGTCCGCGTCGCTCGGGCTCGCCCTCTACTCGCTCCGCAACACCGGCGGCGACGTCAACTACCTGATCGAGCCCGCCGCCGCGGCCTGCATCCCCGCAGCCCTGGCGATCGACTGGCTCTGGCGTGCCGCGAGACGGACGCCCTGCGCGGATGCCTCCGGGGTCGGTAGCGGGGGGCACCAGACACCAGCTGAGGCCACCTTCCCCCTCTCCCTCGCAAGGGGGAGGGGGCTGGGGGGTGGGGGCCCCGCGCTGGCTCTCTCCGGTTCAATCCTCCTTGCCGCCGCCGCTGTCATCTGGGCGAGCGGTCTCTGGGACTTCTGGCGCCTCGACGGCGGCGTGGACCCCACCAGCCGCCTGCCGCTCGCCGAGATCGCCGCCGCCGACACCGTCCTCTCGGAGGAGCCGCTGGCGGTGATCCTGGCCGGCAAGGAGCTCGTCGTCTCGGACACGTTTCACCTGAGCATGCTGACGACCAGCGAGTTCTTCGATCCGCTGGAGCTCGAGCGGCGGATCAAGCGCAACGAGTTCGATCTGATCGTGACGCGCAGCGACGTCCGCGCTGCCCGCTGGTGGAAACGCCAGCTACTGCTACCCGAAACTGTCCGACTCGCTATCAAAGACACCTACGTGCCGGCCGGGCGGGTCGGCATGTTCTGGCTCTACAAGCCAGAGGAGCGCCGAACCGGCCGTTAGGCGATGGGCGGCGCGTCGCGCCAATCCCAGCCGGCCGCTTCAAGCTCCACGAGCGCCCCAAACCGTCCGCCCTGCCGAATCAGCTCGGCTGGCGGACCCTCCTCGACGATCCGGCCGTCCTCCAGCACGATCACCCGGTCGGCTTCTCGGGCCGTCGCGAGCCGGTGCGCGACGGTCAGCAGGCCACGCCGCCGACCGACTACGCCGGCCCGCAGCGCCGTCGCCAGCGTCGCCTCAGTTGACGCGTCGATCGCCGCCGTCGCCTCGTCCAGCAGGATCAACGGCGGGTCGAGCACGAGCGCCCGCGCCAGCGCCAGCAGCGCCGTCTGCCCGGCCGAGAGCCGCATCCCTCGTCCGCCTCCCACGCCCGCCAGCATCGTGTCGTAGCCGTGTGGAAGCCCGAGGACGAAGCCCGCGGCGCCGGCCAGGTGCACGGCGTCCTCCACCATCTCACGTGACACGGAAGGATCAAACAGCGCGACGTTCTCCAGCACCGTCCCGTTGAAGAGGAGCGCTGTCTGCGGCACCACCCCGAAGAGCCGCCGACGGTCCGCCGGCTCCAGGTCACGGGGGTTCTGTCCGAGCACCGCGACGCGGCCTTCCCACGGCTCGTACAGTCCACCGAGCAGCGAGAGCGCACTGCTCTTGCCAGCCCCGGTCCGTCCCACCAGCGCCACGTGCTCGCCGGGCCGAACCGCCATGCTCACGTCGTGCAGGATCGGCTGCCCCGGCGCGTACCCGAACCGGACGTCTACTAGCTCCCCGGCGGAAGGCCCCACCCCCCGCCCCCCTCTCCGCTGCGGCGGAGAGGGGGAGACCACCTGCAAGTCACGATTTGCTCCCCTCTCCATCGCAATGGAGAGGGGCCGGGGGTGGGGCTTTCCGCTGCCGGTGAGGTTCTTTTCGGTCAGGTCGCTCGGCACCGCGAGCACCTCGAACACCCGCTCCACGCCGGCCAGCGCCCCCTGGACCGTCTGCCACTGCTCGCCAAGCGCCGCCAGCGGCGCGAATCCTCGTTGAAGGAGCAGCACGAACGCCGTGAGCGTTCCCAATGAGATCTCCCAGGACACCAGGCCGCCCCGCGCACCTACCCAGAGCAGGGCGGCGCCAGCCACAGCCGCGATCATCGCCACGTTCGGCGAGTACATCGCCGAGCACGCCGTCGCGCGATTCGACGCCACGAGAGTCTGGGCGAGCGTCAGCCGAAGCCGGTGGACAAACGCGTCCTGGCGGCCGAACGTCTGGATCGTCTCGGCGCCGACGAGCGTCTCCTGAAGCTGCGCGCCTTGCTGCCCGACCGCAATCCTGTTCTGCCGTTCAGCTTCACGTACCTGCACCTGGAGTCGGCGGGTCAAGATCAGGAGCGGCGGCACCGTCAGGGCGGCGATGGCGGCCAGCGGCGGACTCAGCGACGCGAGCGCGATCGAGATCGTCACGACTCTCGAAAGGTCGATGACGACGCTGGCGACCCCGGACGTGAACAACGTCTGAATCGCCTCGATGTCCGAGGTGCAGTGCGCGATCGCCTCGCCGAGCGGCGTCCGATCGAACCACCGAATCGGCAGCGATTGCAGATGCGCGAACAGTCGAACGCGCAGGTCGTGGAGCGTGCCCTGAGCCGCGACGCCGGTGAGGTAGCCGGCCAGGGCGCGCGTCACCTCGACCGCCGCCATCGCCAGCAAGAAGCACAGTGAGAGCACCACCAGGCCATCTGACTGCCCGACGAGCAAGTGGTCGTCGACGAACGTCATCAGGAGCAGCGGCGGCACAAGCTCCAGGCTTGCACTTGTGACCACCAGGGCCACCACCAGCAGCAGCAGCGCCTTGCGCGGCGCCAGCAGCGTGACGACCTGTCCGTAGGTTGACGCCCCGCCGGTCGGTCTGGCGGGCCGCATCGCAATGCTCGGGACGACCACACTCATCGTCGGCTCCCGACCGGCGGCCGACTGGCCTGCCCGATCCGCTGTTGCGCCAGGTAGATCTGCGCGTATCGACCCTGCGCCGCCAGCAGCTCGGCGTGCGTGCCAGACTCGGCGATCCGTCCGTCATCCAGGAGGACCACGAGGTCCACCCGCGTGAACGCCGCCAATCGGTGCGAGCAGAGCACGATCGTCGCGCGCTCGGCCGGCGGCGCCGCCGGCCCGACCGCCCCCATCAATCCCTCGACCAGCCGAACCTCGGTGTCCACGTCAACGGCCGAGAACGGGTCATCCAGGATGAGCAGGCCAGGACGGCCTGGCGCGCCGGCCAGAAGCGCCCGCGCCAGGGCGATCCGCTGCCGCTGCCCTCCCGAGACCCGGACGCCCCCCTCGCCGATCGGCGTGTCCAGGCCGGCCGGGAACGCCGCGATGTCTGGCGCCAGCGCTGCCAGCCGAATCGCTCGGGCGACCAGACTGTCAGCTTCCGGCCCTTCTAGCGTCGGCGCACCGAAGACGATGTTGTCGCGAACCGTGCCGGAAAACAGCCACGGGTCCTGCGGCAGATAGCCGATCAGCGCCGCGCGCTCCCTGGCGGCGATCTCCGCGAGCGGCAAGTCGTCAACCTGAATCTGACCACCATCGAGCTGATACAGCCCGACCAGCGCCTTCGCCAGCGCGCTCTTCCCGGATCCCACGGCCCCCGTCACGCCGACGAGCGCACCGGCCGGGATCGAGAGGGTCAGATCGGTGAGCGACGGGCGCGCGGCGCCCGGATAGCGGAAGACGACCTGGCGAAGATCCACGCTGACGGCCCCGCGGCCAGCGATCATGAACCCGGCCTGGTGACGCGCCGCCTCCTGGTGCCCCGCAATCACCGAGTCTGGTTTCCGGTCTTTCGCGGAGCCGTTGCGCGAACCGTGCGCACCACCATCGCCACACCCGGCCGAGATTGTGTCGCCGAGGCGTGACTGGTCGCCCTGGGCTGTCAGGGATCGACCCGGTCCGGACGAGAGGGTCGCGGACGGTTCGAGCTGGAGTCCGGCCACGTAGCCGGGCTTGAACGACGAGCGTGGTGGTTCACCTTCCACCGAGAGCGCTGGCGCCAGCAGCGGCTTCAGCCGCCGATACGCCACGCCGCCAGCCTGGACGGAGTTGATAAGCTGCGGAACGCGGAACCCACGTTTGACGACCTGCAGGTACAGCTCCAGGAACGCCACCAGCTGGCCCGCCGTCATCAGGCCGGCGATCACGTTCTCGCCGCCGAACCAGAGAATGAACGTCACCCCGGCCACCATCATGACGGTGTAGGTGGGGGCCAGCGTCGAGCGGAGACGCTGAGTCGCCAGCATCGTCTCGGCCTGGTCCTCGGAGAGCGTGGCGTATCGCCTGGTCGCCGTCGCCTCGTGCCCGAACAGCCGCAGCACCCGAACGCCGGCCAAAAGCTCCTGCAACGCGGCCGTCGCTCGGGCGGCGGCGGCGCGAGCTGCCGAGATCCGCTCGCGGACCCAGCGGCCTGTCGCCAACGCCAGCGGCATCGCGGCCGGGACCGGTAGCATCGCCAGCACGGTGAGGCCGACGTCGAACGTCAACATGACCACAACCAGTGACACCGAGAAGAGGACGGTGTCCCAGATCTCCGTCGTCGCCTCACGGACGCCCAATCCGAGCGTCTCGACATCCCCGTCGATGCGCGCCATCAGATCGCCGACCGGGGTCTGATGGAGCCGCTCGGCCGGCCAGGCGAGCACCCCGCGAAGGGCGTCAGCCCGCAGGTTCGCCCGAATGCGCTGGTTCGCCGTGATCAGCCAGTATCGCTTGAAGACTCGGGAGAGCTCGACGATAGCCGCCGCACCGATCAGACTGAGCGCCGCCCAACCGGCCGTCGCCGCGTCGCCCTCGCCTCGCTCGATCGCCAGTACGGCGTC
>Ga0114129_10013892_pt1 | contig 11473 bp, 9 predicted proteins | sample RhiMetdeltSRZDD1_FD_80071 | JGI IMG/M metagenome (GOLD analysis project Ga0114129, IMG submission 80071) | Populus rhizosphere microbial communities from Tennessee, USA - Rhizosphere MetaG P. deltoides SRZDD1 (version 2) (version 2) | ecosystem: Host-associated > Plants > Roots > Rhizosphere >... | reverse complement strand
CGCGAACGTCACGTTCGTCCACCAAATCGGGACGTTCCACTTCGCCGCCCAAATCGCGAGGTTCACGTTCGTCCACCAAACCGCGAGGCTCTTCTTCGCCGACCAAATCGCGAACCTCAGGAGGTTCCAGACATGCCGTTCCCAGGACGCGCAAAGCTCCCGCTCGCTGAACTCGTCCTTCTTCTCTGTGCGCTCGGATGGGTGGGCTGCTCCACTGCCGCTCCGGAAACCAATGCGGCGTTGGGGTTCACCGTGCTCAGCACGACCAAAGAGAAGGGCATCACCGAAATGGAGGTGAGCTATCCGAGCGATTCGCTCACCGTCCGCGGCTTTCTGTATTTGCCCAAGAAATCGGGGCGGCGTCCGGCGGTCATCTTCAACCATGGCGGCGTGAGCGGGGTGAGCCCCGACGTAAAGCGGCGAAGCCGTGACTTGGCCGACGAAGGCTATGTGGTATTTGCCCCGACCTACCGTGGCGAAGGCGGCAGTCAGGGTCGCATCGAGGTGGCGGGGGGCGAGGTGAACGACGTCCTGGCCGCGGCCGACCTTCTTTCGCGAAATCCGCGCGTAGAGCCCAGTCGCATGGCCATCGCCGGCTCGAGTCATGGGGCGCTCGTTTCCGTGCTGGCCGCCGGGCGCGCCCCGGATCGTTTCCGCTGTGTCGTGGACGCATGCGGGGTCATGGATGTGGTCACGTGGTACCAATTTCTGGTGGAGAGCAAAGGCGTGAAGGCGGTGAGCGACTCGTTGTCCCTCGCCATCTACGGTAACGGCCCCGCCGACCGCCCGGATGCGTTCAGCATGCGTCAAGCGGTGCGAGTCGCTCCGGACATTCGCATTCCCGTGCTCATGCAATATGCAAAACAAGACACGATCGTTCCGATCGGACAGGCCCAGCAGTTCATCTCGGCCATGTTGAAGGCCGGCCATCCGGCGCCTGACCTTCGCGTTTACGAACACCTGGGCCATGCCTTCTGGTTCTGGAACGACACCAAGAGCCATTCCAAGGAACAACTCGAGGAAACGGAGAAATCCTGGGAGGACTTCACGGAATTCCTTGAGCAACATTTGAAAAAATCCTGATACTATTTTCGGTGAATGAATTTTTCGAGGAACGGGGGCTTCGCAACCACTCGGGTTGCGGGAGGAGAACGATGCGGATTCTGACCGGCATCGCTCTAGTAGCCGGCGTTGGGCTAGCATCGACGAGCTGCAACAATGATGGATCCTCGGGCTCGGGTCACGATCCTGTCGTGTACCACATTCCTCTCGAGATCTCGCTCGAGGAGGCGGCGGCCCAAGCCTTGCCGGGGGATACTCTGGCCATCGAGGGTGTGCCCTCGCCGCTCACCGATACCATCGTTTTCTCGGAAAACCAAACGCCCCTCGTGCTCACGGGAACCAAGGTGCGACCGAGTATCGTGGCCCCGAGTGGGCTTCCCGCCTTTCGATTCACCTCTCCCAAGGCGGGCACGCGCATCGCGCATCTCGCTTTCGCGGGCGGGAACACCACGATCAGCATTTCGGGCTCCGGATCATTCGCAGTCGACGACTGCAAATTCTCGGGGGGACAGATTCAAATCTTCGGCAGCGGCGAGAACCTGACCCTGAGCGTGAGCCGGTGTGAATTCCTGCGCCCGCAGGCCTTCGGCATCGAGGTGCAATCCTCGACCACCCTTCACGCGGACAAGGTGACGGTGGTGGCGGCGGGCGATTGCGGCATTCTCATTACCGGCAGCGCGACCGGCCAGGTGACACACTCCGTACTCTACAATTCCGCCAACTTCGGAATCGCGTGTACCGCGCAGGGTACGTTGACCGACAATTCGGGATGTAACGACATTTTCGGAAGTACTCCGGTGGGCAACTGCACGGAGCCGGCCACGGATCTCCACCTCGACCCTCTGTTTTGCGACGCCGCCCACAACGTGTTCACGATCATGTCGATCTCGCCCTGCGCGCCCGCCAATTCGGGTGCTTGCGGGCAGATCGGCGCGTATCTCCCCGCCTGCGATCCCCCACCCCCACCTCCCTAGAGCCCGCTTCGAAGGTCTCTTAGAATGTCCCCATGGACGCGACCTGGGGACGCACGATCGCTCACGTCGACATGGACGCCTTCTATGCGTCGGTCGAGGTGCACGATGACCCATCCCTGGCCGGACTGCCCCTCGTGGTCGGGGGCCCCCCCGAGAAGCGCGGCGTCGTCGCGGCGGCGTCCTACGAGGCGCGGCGCTTCGGCGTCCATTCCGCCATGCCGATGGGGAAAGCGATGGGGCTCTGCCCCGGCCTCGTCCGCATCTCCCCTCGCATGTCCCGCTACCGCGAAATGAGCGAGCGGGTCATGGGGGTGCTCAAGACCTTTTCCCTCCTGGTAGAACCGCTCGCCCTGGACGAAGCCTTTGTGGATTTGACCGGATCCGGCCTGGGAAAGCCCGACGTGGTCGGCATGCAAATGAAGGCTGCAGTAAACAAGGAAACCGGTCTCACTGCCTCGGTCGGGATCGGGCCCAACAAATTCGTGGCCAAGCTGGCCACCGAGGTGAAAAAGCCGGACGGTCTCACCGTCGTGCCGCTCGATCGGGCGGTGGAGTTCGTTCAGGCCATGGCGGTGGAAAAGCTCTGGGGGGTGGGCGAGAAAACGGGGCAACGGCTCCGGCGGCTCGGCTACGAAACGGCCGCCGACCTGGCCCGCGCCGAGCCTTCGGCCTTGAAGCGCGCGTTCGGCTTGCTGGGGCTGCGACTTCATGAGCTGGCTTGGGCGCGGGATGAGCGCCCGGTCGTTCCCGATGCCGAGGCAAAGTCCGTGAGCCGGGAGCTCACCTTCGTCAAGAATCAGCGAAACCTTGCCCTCCTGGATGGCATCTTGCTCGGACTCTGCGGAGAGGTTTCCGAGCAGCTCAAGAAAAGCCATCTGGTCGGACGCACGGTGAACTTGAAGATTCGCTACGGCGATTTCACGACGGTCACGCGGCAGGAAACGCTCGGTCATCCCAGCGATGACCCTGCCGAAATTCACGAGGTCGCGTCACGACTCTTGGTGATGGAGCACGCCGCCGATCATCGCCCCGTTCGCCTCATGGGCGTCGGCATCACGGGTCTCTTGCGCCGGACCCAACTCAATCTGGAGCTTTTCGGCGAAGGTTGAGTCGCGCCGCGTAATCCCCAAATACAAAGGCGGGAGCCGGTATTCCCGGCCCCCGCCTCTCGGCGTCGTGGAGGTTATTGAGATCCAGCGATCCCAATATGGAGAGACGCCCCGTTGCGCCTCTCACAGCCCTCGATTGCGCAGGGCAATATCTATAGTTGCAGGTTCGATGCCAAACCGAGACTTAGCGACGCATGCAATCCGCGTCAAACCATGCACTTGGGGAGAGCGCCAATGCGTTGTCCGGACGGAGCCTCGCTCGGGGCGCCGGGCCGGGGGAATGAGCCCGGCCCTGTCCGGGCAAAGTGCACGGGTCAACGCCCCCGATGAACCGCGCCGGCACCGCGCTCTGCAGCCCCGGCATTGCAGACTGCCAGAGCTAACCCTCGAAAAGACTAAACCTTCCGCCTCTCGATCCCGATATTTTTTCAGACCTTCCTGCACACTTTGAACGTCTTCACGCTCAGGAAGTCGATGGGAGACATCCACGATGGGATTCACTCCGAATTCCAGAGTGGAGCATCGGCCCGAACCTTCTTCCGCGAGGATAGGACGTGACAGACCCAACGCATCGCCCAAGGATCGAGATCGTTCCCCCACCCGTTCGTCCCTTCAATCAGGGAGTGGTAGAGCGCCACGGCTGGTGGGGTTGGGTTCTCGGGGTCTCCATCCTGGTCGCGGCGATCATCGGTCTCGTGGCCGCCGGCCTCACGCTTTCCTGGACCACCCCCAGCCTGGATCAGCCACAGCCGGGGAGTCAGCCCTATCTTCTCGTCGTGCTCGTGCTCACCAACCTGCTCTTCATCGGACACGTGGCCTATCAACACCACCTGGTCATGCGAACCCGGCACATCCGGCAGCACCGCCGCTTGCAGGGAATCCTGACCGTAAGCCGGACCATTGGCGCCGAAAACGATCCCGCGCAACTGTTCGATGCGATCACGAACATCTGCCGGAAAACCTACGACTGCGACCAAGTGTCGCTCATGAAGCTCGACCCCGAGACGGGAGAACTTCGCGTGGCGGCGGCGAGCGGTCATCGCAACCTGAGTGAAGTCCTCGTCGCCCGAGTCAAGGTCGGGGAAGGCATCTCGGGCTGGGTGGCCGAGCACCGGGAACCGGTCATCCTTGGCCCCCGGATCGACCCCGAACGGTTTCCTGGACTTCAAGTTCCCACGCATCGATTGTTTTCGGCCATGGTCGTTCCGATCATCCTGCGGGACGAGCTGTTCGGGGTTTTGAGCGTGAGCAGTCGCTCCCGCCGCATGCGTTTCGATCACGAGGATCTCGAAACCCTGCTCGTCTTTGCCGAAACGGCCGGGATCGTGAGCCGCCATGCCGAGCAATCGATGTGGATGCGGACCACCATCCAGCGACTCGACTCGGCTCTCCATGACCTCGGTGCGTCCAAGCGAGCGGCTTGAGCGCGGTTCCTCGCCCCGACGCTTATACTCCGCCCGACATGTCTCGACGCCGCCTCGATTCGCGCTTCTTTCTTCCCAGCATCGCCGACCTGCTCTTCATTGGACTCTTGCTCACCCGCGTGCAGCCCACGTTGTTTCACGATGCCGATACCGGCTGGCATCTCTGGGCGGGCACGCAAACGCTGGCCCACGGCCCCGGCCCCATTCCCGACGCGCTCACGTTTACTCAATCCGGCGTTCCATTCGACAACGTGGAGTGGCTCGGGGAAGTCGCGCTCGTATTGTTCTACCGGCACGCCGGCTATTTGGGGATCGGGATTTTGGCTGGTGTCGTGTTCGCGGGCACGTTTTCTTGGCTCTATCGCATGTTGCTTCGCGAGAGCGAGGATCCCGTGGCCGCTCTGTTCGTCACCGTCTTGGCCGCGCAAATCACCCTCATTCAGTTCCTGGCCCGGCCGGTCATTTTTTCGTTCCCGTTGTTTCTCGCCGTTCACGAGCTGGTCCGAAAGCCCAACCGGCACGTTGTCTGGCTCTTGCCCCTGTTGACCGCGATCTGGGCGAACGTGCACGGATCCGCCTATTTCGCGCCCGCCATTGCCACGTTTTACTGGTTATCCAAGCCCCAAAAAAACGCCGTCGGCCTCGCCGCTCTGTTGTCGTTTCTCGCGCTCGGCGCCACGCCATGGGGATATGCATGGATCGTGAACCAGATCTTGAGCAACCAAAGCTATTTCGGACAGGTCGAGGAATGGATGTCGCCGCGATTCAGCGAGCTCAGGTTCCTGCCGTTCTTCCTGGGGATTCTCATTGCTTTGGCGGCACGATGGGAAGCGCCTCGGCTCTCGCGCCGGGAGGCGTTTTGGGGACTCGGGTGGCTCGCCGTGACGCTCCTTTCGGCGCGCCTGGGACCCTACGCAATCCTGGCCTGGTCTCCGTATTTGGCTCGCGACCTCGCCAAGGGCCGGCTCATCGATCTGGTGCCGCCGATTCGTAAAGCCTGGTCGAATCTGAAGAGTGGCCTTGGGCCCATGGAGATGCGGCTTCGACCGCTCGTGTGGCCATTGGTGATTGGAGCGACGGCATTGGTGTTCACCCGCGCCCTCACCCCGATCTATCCCGCCATAGCGAGCGGGTTCCCGGAGTCGCGCTTTCCCAAGGCCGCGCTCCGCGAAGCGGCGCGCCTCGATCCGGGTCCCAAGGTGTTTTGTAACTACGCCTGGGGAGGATTCATTTCCTGGGAGACGAACCAGCGCTGGCAAACCTTCATCGATGGGCGCGCCGGATTTTTTGGGTCGGCCATGCTCGACGATTACCTGGTCATGATCACCCTCCGTCCCGGTTGGCAGGACCGTCTCGCGGCGTGGGAGCCGGATTGGCTCCTCCTTTCCCCGGATCTTCCGCTGGTGGCCGCGGCCCCGCTTACGGGGCGTTGGAAAATCGCCTACCAGGATCCAGTCGCCGCATTGCTGATCCCGGTCCACTGAGACTGGGGCCGGGAAGGCATCCGGCCGGCTCGGGGTAAGCCCTTACCGGGCGCACCCTGGGTCTATGGCAAAAACAATCAGGTCGGGGGAGAATTGAACCTACATGGCCCAACCCCGTGTCGCCATCCTCTCGGCCGCGCGCACCCCGTTCACCAAAGCGGGCACGACCCAGAAGAAAGTGCCCGCGCACGAGTTGGGGCGCGCCGCGCTTCGCGAAGCGATCGAACGCGCCAACCTTCGCCCCCACGAGATCTCCGAGGTCATCTTCGGCAATATCGCCCAGCCTCCCGAAGCGACCAATATCGCGCGGGTGATTGGGCTTCGGGCCGGGCTCCCCGCCTCCATTTCCGCCTATACGGTGAATCGCAACTGCGGCTCCGCGTTGCAAGCGCTCACCGACGGCGTGGAGAAGATCACTGCGGAAGGGGCCGCGTTCGTAGCGGTGGGGGGCACCGAATCCATGTCCCGCATTCCCTTGTTTTATTCGGAATCCTTTGGGGAAAAGCTGGAGCGCACCGCGCGGGCAAAAAGTCCCCTCGAGAAGGTCGCGGCGTTTTCGCAGTTTCGCCCCGCCGATTTCAAGCCGGTGATCGGGCTCATGGTCGGGCTCACCGATAACGTGTGCGGACTCAACATGGGCGAAACCGCCGAGGTGCTGGCCCGCGAGTTTAGGATCTCCCGAGAGGGGCAGGATCAGTTCGCGCTCGAGAGCCATCGCCGCGCCGCGGCCGCGCAGGCTTCGGGCCGCTTCGCCGAAGAAATCACCCCGGTGCCGCTCCCCCCTCGCTATGACACCTTTTCGTCGCAGGATGTAGGCATCCGTGCCCAGCAATCGATGGAGGCGCTGGCGAAATTACGACCGGTGTTCGATCGGCGATTCGGCACGGTGACGGCCGGCAATTCGAGCCAGATCACCGACGGTGCGGGAGCGCTCATTCTTGCCTCCGAAAACACCGTGCGCGAACGCGGCCTGCCCGTCTTGGGTTGGGTGCGCGGGTTCGCCTATGCGGGCCTCGATCCGCGACGGATGGGCCTCGGTCCCGTGTTCGCGACCGCAAAGCTGCTCGAGCAGGAACGCATGCGGTTTGACGACATTGATTTGATCGAAATCAACGAGGCGTTCGCTGCTCAGGTTCTGGCCTGTGAGGCCGCGTTTGCCTCGGACACGTTCGCGCAGCGTGAGCTGGGGCGGTCGAACGCGCTCGGCGTGATGGATCCTGAGCGCCGCAACGTGAACGGCGGCGCAATCGCGCTCGGACATCCGGTGGGAGCGACGGGGGCACGGTTGGTGCAAACCCTGCTTTTGGAGCTGCGCCGACGAGGCCTCTCGCTCGGTCTGGTTACCCTCTGCATTGGCGGCGGGCAAGGAGCGGCGGTGCTCCTGGAGACCGCATGAGCGATCTTCTTCCGGAAGCCCAGACGTCGTTGGAGTTCAAATCGCCCGGCGCCCCTAGGATTCCAGCCGGCGTGCGGTTCGACGTGGACGAGCACGGGATCGGTTGGGTGCTGTTCGATCATCCGACCAAACCCGTCAACGTGCTGGATACGCCCACCATGGAAAAACTGCGCGATGTGCTGGATGAAGCCATGCGGAAGGACGTTAGGGGGCTCGTTTTCGCGAGCGATAAGCCGGGCATGTTCCTGGCCGGCGCCGACATCGATGAAATTGCGTCGATCGAGGACGCGCGGGCCGGTGCGGAAAAAGCCGCGTATGGCCAGGCGGTTTTCGAGCGCATTGCCGGTTTCGGCAAACCGACCGTGACCGTGATCACCGGTCCCTGTCTCGGCGGAGGGTACGAGCTCGCGCTGGCGACATCGCTTCGCATTGCCGAGGAAACGCCTAAGGTGCGGGTGGGGTTGCCGGAAGTGCAGATCGGACTCCTGCCCGGGTTCGGGGGGACGCAACGACTGCCGCGACGCACCGGTCTTCGGGTGGCTTTGGATGTGATTTTGAGCGGCAAGACACTTCCCGCGCGCCCTGCGATACGACGCGGCTTGGTGGATGTGCTCGTGCCCGAGGGACTCGGCCGTTCGTTGGCGCGCGAGTATCTAAATGGCCAGCGTTCGTTCGAAGCGCGTCGACCCGGACGCATGGATCGGCTGATTGCCGCCTTGTCTCCGGTGCGAGCGCGGGTTTTCCGTCAGGCGGAGTCGCAGCTCGGTCGCAAGGTGCGGCGCGATCATTATCCGGCTCCTTTTTTGGCCCTCGAGTCGATCGCGAACGGTTTCTCCCTGGACGAGCTGGCCGCCTATCGCCAGGAAGCCTTGCTCTTGGGCGAGGCGCTGGCCACGGAAACCTGCCGTTCTCTCGTTTGGCTATTCCAGACCTCCCAGCGGGCGAAAGAGCCGCCCGGTATCGATCCAGCGCTCGGCAAAAAGGTGGAGCGTTTGGGCGTGGTCGGCGCGGGCATCATGGGCGGCGGCATTGCGTGGTTGGCCGCGGAGAAACAGCTTCCCACGCGGATCAAGGACATTGCGCCCTCGGCTCTCGAAACCGCGCTCCGCACCACTGCGGGACTTTGGGAATCGGCGGTGACGAAGCGGCGTTTGACCTCCCGCGAGCGGGAGGCTCGGGTGGAGGCCTTGAGCTTCGCGCTCGATTATTCGGGCTTCGGGATGGTGGACCTCGCCATCGAAGCGGTGGTGGAGGACTTGGGAATCAAGCGTCGCGTGATCGCGGACTTGGAGGACGTCGTTTCCCCGAACGCCGTCATTGCCACCAACACCTCCTCACTTCGAGTTGCCGACTTGGCGATCCAGGCCCGTCATCCCGAACGCATCGTCGGATTGCACTTCTTCAATCCCGTTGATCGCATGCCGCTCGTGGAGGTCGTGATTGGATTGCAAAGCTCGCCGGAAGCGGTGACGACCGCGTTCCGGCTCGCCCGCGATCTCGGAAAGACGCCGGTGTTGGTGCGGGATGGGCCGGGGTTCCTGGTCAATCGACTGCTTGCGTTTTATTTGGGCGAAGCCATCAATGCGTTCGAGCAAGGAGCGGATCCCACTGCCGTGGACGCGACGATGGTGGAGTTCGGGATGCCGATGGGCCCGTTCGAGCTGCTGGACCAAATCGGCCTCGATGTGGCGAACAAAGTGACCCACGTGCTCGGCGAAGCCTTTGGCGATCGACTCCCCCGCCAGGCCTCGATCGGGCGATTGATCGAAGGCGGCGCGTTGGGCAAGAAATCGGGCCGGGGGTTTTATCTCTATCGCGAGGGACACAAGGAAAGCGTCTCGGAAGCGGCTCGGGAGGCCGCGGGCAATCCCGCCCCTCACACGCCACCCGCCCAGGAAATCCTCGACCGGCTCCTTCTCCCCCTGATTCACGAAGGGGCCCGGGCCCTCGAAGAGGGCCTCGTGCGCCACGCCGAGGACATCGACCTGGCCATGGTCCTGGGAACGGGTTTTCCGGCGTTCCGGCGCGGGCCCCTCTATTACGCGGATCGGCGGGGGATCCCATCGATCATCGCTCGCCTCGAGGATCTGGCCGCAATCCACGGGGTCCGCCTCGCCCCGTCGGAGGCCCTGCGCTGCCGAGCCGCCGGCTTCTACGCTCGCTAGCCGGCCTTCCGGCTCCAGGGTTACGCCCCTAAACGACCCCGCTTTTCCGCCGATAACCGTGGGGAAACCCGTCCTGGAGGCCCGTCATGATCAGAGGACTGCTCATCTTTGCCCTCTTCATCTTCACGTTGCGGTTGGGGTTCATGTTTGCCTCACCCGTGATCAAGAACACCCTCCTCGAGGGCAAGATGCAGGAGGTGGCGACCAATCATGGGATGAAGACGGAGACCGAGCTCCGGAAAGACCTGATGGCGTTTCTTAAAGACAAGCACGTCGATTTGGACATGGACCAGGTTTACTTCGAGATGAACGATCAGGGATGTTATATCGCGGCTCATTACACGACCGAGGTCAAGTTTTGGAAGTATGGTCATACCTACGAGTTTTACCCTGCTTCGAGCCTATCGGCGCGCGAACGGTCCCGCCGGCACCCGACTCGCGCTGGATTCTGATCGATCGCATTGCCTTGGGAGCGTTGCCTGCCGTAGGATGAAGGTTTGCTCGGCGCATTGGCCGAACCCTGACTTAGGAATACTGTTTGACTCATGGCCGGCACCACTCGAATACCACTCGCTGAACAGCGGTTTGCCGTCGCCGAGGCGGCCGCCATCATCGGCACGAGCCGGAAGATGCAGCGCATTTTTCGATTCGTCTCCAAGATCGCCCGCACCGAAAGCGCGGTACTGATTACCGGAGAGTCCGGGACGGGCAAGGAGCTTCTCGCCCGCTCCATCCACTACCAGAGCCAGCGGGCTCACCGGCCGTTTCTGGCCATCAATTGCGGCGCCCTTCCCGAGAACCTGTTGGAAAGCGAGCTATTTGGACATGTGCGGGGCGCCTTCACCGGCGCCACCATGGACAAGAAGGGAATGTTCGAGCAGGCCGACGGCGGCACGTTGTTCTTGGACGAGATCGGCGAGCTCACTCCCTTGAGCCAGGTCAAGCTCTTGCGCGCGTTGCAAGATGGCGAAGTACGGAGGGTGGGATCCAACACCTCGGTGCGCGTGGACGTTCGGATTATTTCCGCGACAAATCGCGATTTACGCCGCGCGATGGAGGAGGGGGTGTTTCGGGAAGATCTCTACTATCGCATCAACGTATTCCACATCGAGATTCCACCCTTGCGCGAACGCCACGAGGACATCCCTTTGTTGGCTGCATTCTTCTTGGATCGCGTGGCGGCCAAGATGAAGAAGAACATTCGCGATTTTTCGGAAGACACGAAGTACTTGCTTACCCATTACGCGTATCCGGGGAACGTGCGGGAGTTGGAAAACGCGATCCAGCGCGCGGTGGCGTTGGCGGAAAGCGATGTCATCCGGCCCGAGGATCTGCCGCCGCAGATGCGCGAACGCAAGCGTCCCCAGATCGAGGGGCCGCGGGGGGCCTTGGAGATCCCGGACGGGTTGACGCTCTCACAGGTCGAGGATCTCTATATTCGCCGCACCCTGGAGACACTGGAGGGGAACCTGTCCGAGGCCGCGCGGCGTTTAGGCGTGAGCCGCACGACGTTGTGGCGGAAGCTCAAGCCGGGAGAGCGCGGTTAGATAATTTCCCCTCCGGCGCCTGGCTCAGGATTCGCTCGGCGCGCAACCCCGGTGGTCACTGGTTCGATTCGACACTCCCCTCGGCGCTCTTGCTGCTACCACACATGGTTACACTTTTTGGTCTTTTAACTTTTTGGCACGCATGGGTTTACGGATTCGAAAAGCGTGCTCTTGCTCGGTAGCAGAGTCACTGGTTTCATCTATGAAGACGGGCGTCAAGGTTTTCTTTCTGATGTGGTTCTCCTGGTCTCAAGGGTGCTGACTCCTCGGACGCTTGCCATTCATCTATTCGGGGTCACGGTGCCCCAGGTT
>Ga0114129_10013891_pt1 | contig 11474 bp, 11 predicted proteins | sample RhiMetdeltSRZDD1_FD_80071 | JGI IMG/M metagenome (GOLD analysis project Ga0114129, IMG submission 80071) | Populus rhizosphere microbial communities from Tennessee, USA - Rhizosphere MetaG P. deltoides SRZDD1 (version 2) (version 2) | ecosystem: Host-associated > Plants > Roots > Rhizosphere >... | reverse complement strand
CGTCGCGGTGGAGATCCCCGAGGCCCCGTACGGCGGCACGCTCTACCGGACGCTGTTCCTGGCCGGCCTGGTCCTGTTCCTGATGACCTTCTTCGTCAACACGCTCGCCGAGGTCGTCCGCCAGCGGCTGCGCGAGCGCTACCGGGCGATCTAGCCGTGAGCGATCTGGTCAAGTCGATCCGCCGCGGCGAGCCTATGATCTGGTTCACGGGCAGCGCCCTCGGCATCTCGATCCTGATGATCACCGGGCTGATCGTGGTGATCCTGGTGAACGGCCTGAGCTTCTTCTGGCCGAAGCCGCTCGAGCAGCTGACCCTGAAGGACGGCAGCGTGCTGCTCGGCGAGGTGACGAGCCGCGAGCCGATCCCCAACCCCGGCCATCCCGACCATCATCAGAAGCAGCGTCTCCTGCTCCGGGTCGGGAACCGCGACCTCTACGGCTTCGACTTCAAGTGGATCGGGGAGGACGAGATCGCGAAGCGCGAAGCTCCCCGCGACGCCTACTTCATCGAACGCCGGGAATACGGAGCGCTCATCGGCACTCCGGCGTCGGTCAAGGAAGGCGACCGCATATTGGCGGCCGATACGGCCGCAGCGGAGCAGGCGCTTCCGGGCCTGATCCAGAAGGCCGAGCGCGACCGCCGAGCGATCGAGAAGATCGAGAAGCACGAGATCGGCGGCATCAACTACCGCATCGAGCAGGCGCGTCTCGAGGCGCGCCGGCTCGACCTCGTAGCCCGGCGAGAGCCCGGCCGCGACTTGTCGCAGGAGCGCGCAGCGGTGGAGAAGACGACCAGCGACCAGCAGGCCCTGTTCCAGGCGAAGACTGCAGAGCTTGCGTCGCTGATGGAAAAGGCGGGCACCAGCTTCGTGAGCTTCCGGACCGCCGAGGGCGGCACCAAGGAGCTGCGCTCGCTCGACATCTATCGCGCCTACCCGGCGAACCAGCTCTCCTGGCTCGGCCGCGTCCGCGTCTACTCCGGCCGGCTCTCCGAGTTCGTGAGCGCCAATCCGCGCGAGTCGAACACCGAGGGCGGCATCTTCCCGGCGATCTTCGGCACCGTGATGATGGTGATCCTGATGAGCATCGTGGTGGTGCCTCTGGGAGTGCTCGCCGCGCTCTACCTCCGCGAGTACGCGAAGCAGGGTGCGCTCGTGCGCACCGTGCGTATCGCGGTGAACAACCTGGCCGGCGTCCCCTCGATCGTCTTCGGCGTCTTCGGGCTGGGCTTCTTCGTGTACTTCGTCGGAGGCGGCATCGATCGGCTGTTCTTTCCCGAGGCCCTGCCGACGCCGACCTTCGGCACCGGCGGGATCCTGTGGGCCTCGCTCACGCTCGCGCTGCTCACGGTTCCGGTCGTGATCGTGGCGTCAGAGGAAGCGCTGGCTGCGGTGCCGCGCTCGATGCGCGAGGCGTCGCTGGCGATGGGCGCCACCAAGTTCCAGACGATCCTGCGCGTGGTGCTGCCCGCGGCGGCGCCGGGCATCCTGACCGGCCTGATCCTCGCGATGGCGCGCGGCGCGGGTGAGGTGGCACCGCTGATGCTCACGGGCGTCGTCAAGCTGGCGCCCGAGCTGCCGCTCGACGGCTTCTTTCCGTTCGCCCACCTCGACCGCAAGTTCATGCACCTCGGCTTCCACATCTACGACGTCGGCTTTCAAAGCCCCAACGTCGAGGCCGCCAAGCCAATGGTGTACACGACCACGATATTCCTGCTGATCATCGTGGTGTTGCTGAACCTGACGGCGATCATCGTGCGCAACAAGCTTCGCCACAAGTACAAGACGGGCGCTTTCTGAGGCTTCGAGGATGCTGATGACCAACGACGACGTAAAGGCGCCGCGCGACACGGGGCTGCGGATCAAGACCGAAGTGAAGCCGCCGACGGGCTCGGCCCTGCCTGCTTCGGAGGGGCCCGACATCGTGTGCCGCGACGTCAACCTCGCTTATGGCGACAACCACGTGCTGCACGACATCACGATGGAGATGGAGGATCGCCGGGTCACCGCGCTCATCGGGCCCTCCGGGTGCGGGAAGTCGACCCTGCTGCGCTGCCTCAACCGGATGAACGACTTGATCGACAACGTCCGGACCTGGGGCGAGATCAGGGTCAAGGGCGTGGACGTGAACGCTGCGAGCACGGACGTGATCGAGATCCGGCGGCGGGTCGGGATGGTGTTCCAGAAATCGAACCCGTTCCCCAAGTCGATCTACGAGAACGTCGTTTACGGGCTCCGGATCGCCGGGATCAACGACAAGGCGACGCTCGACGAAGCCTGCGAGCGCTCGCTACGCGGCGCCGCGCTCTGGGACGAGGCCAAGGACCGGCTCCAGGAGAACGGGCTCGGGCTGTCGGGTGGCCAGATGCAGCGGCTGTGCATCGCGCGCGCGATCGCGGTCGAGCCAGAGGTGATCCTGATGGACGAGCCGTGCTCCGCGCTCGACCCGATCGCAACCTTGAAGATCGAGGAGCTGATCTATGAGCTCAAGGAAAAGTACACGATCGTGATCGTGACCCACAACCTGCAGCAGGCGGCGCGCGTCTCGGACAAGACCGCCTTCTTCTGGCTGGGCCGACTGGTCGAGTTCGGGCCGACGGCGGAGATGTTCACCAACCCGAAGGACAAGCTGACGGAAGACTACATCACCGGTCGTTTCGGTTGATCGGACGAGGCTAACAAGCATGGAACGGCATCACTTCGAAACCGAGCTGCAGGGGCTCCGGAACCAGCTCCTCACCATGGGGGGCCTGGTGGAGGAGCGCGTGCACCGGGCGGTGCTGGCGCTCATCCACCGCAAGGAGGAGGAGGCGAAGCGGATCATCGCCACCGACAAGGAGATCAACGACCTCCAGATCGACATCGACGACCGCTGCCTCCGGCTCCTCGCCACGCAGACGCCGCTGGCGGTGGACCTGCGCCTGATCACCTCGGCGATGAAGATCAACGCCGACCTCGAGCGGGTGGGCGACCAGGCGGTGAACATCGCCGAAAGCGTGCTGACGCTGTTGCCGCACCCGCCGGTCAAGCCGCTGATCGACATCCCACGCATGGCCGAGATCGCGGAGAAGATGGTGAAGGACGCGCTCGACGCCTTCGTGAAGCGGGATGCCAAGCTCGCGCGCGACGTGCTGCGGCGCGACGACGAGGTGGACGAGCTCAAGGACCAGGTGTTCCGCGAGCTGCTCACCTACATGATGGCCGACCCGGGCACGATCCAGCGCGCGCTCGCGCTGATCCTGATCAGCCGCAACCTCGAGCGCATCGCCGATCACGCGACCAACATCGCGGAGGACGTGATCTTCATCACGGAGGCGAAAGACGTGCGTCACCACGCCGAGCAGGCAGCGGAGAAGCCATGATCAAGACCGAACAGGCCGTGCCGGAGGCCGCGGGCGAGCGCGCGCTTCAACAGCCGCGCAAGGGCGCGTCCGCGCCTGCGCCCGCGGACACGCGCCGCCGCGTGTTGCTGATCGAGGACGACGCCGACATCGCCGAGGCGATCGGCTACCAGCTGGAGAAGGCGGGGCTATCGGTGCGCGTGGCACGCACCGGCGAGGAGGGGCTCGAGGCGGTGAGGAAGGGCGTCGACCTGGTGCTGCTCGACCTGAACCTGCCGGGCATGGACGGCCTCGAGGTCTGCCGCATGATCCGTCGCCAGCAGACGACGGCGCAGCTGCCGATCATCATCGTATCGGCGCGCGGCGACGAGGTCGACCGCGTGCTGGGGCTCGAGATGGGCGCCGACGACTATGTCGTGAAGCCGTTCAGCCTCAAAGAGCTGGCGGCGCGGGCCAAGGTGGCGCTGCGCCGCAACTCCAGCACCGCGGAGCCGAGCTCGGGCTACCACGACGAGAACTGGGAAATCGAGTTCGACGCCTACGTGGTGCGCTACAAGGGCCAGGAAATCCGGCTCACGCACAAGGAGTTCGAGCTGTTTCGCTATCTGGTCGAGCGCGCTTCGCGCGTACTCACGCGCGAGCGGCTGCTCGAGCGGGTGTGGGGCTGGGAATCGGAGATCGACGCGCGCAGCATCGACGCGCACATCCGCAGGCTGCGGCTGAAGCTCGGCGAGGCCCGCCACCACGTCGAGACCGTCGTGGGCCTCGGCTATCGCTTCGTGAAATAGCCGGGAGGCGCAGCAGCGACGGAGTCTAGATCGGCTCCAGGACCACGCGGAAGTGGCGGTTTCCCACGCGGAAGCACAGCCGACCGTCGCCATCGACGAAGAGCTCGCGCGACTGGCCGTCATTCGGAGCGTAGCCGAAGTCGATGCCGGTCCCGGGCTCGCCGGGCGGGCCGGGCGGGCCCTGGGTTCCTTGCGGTCCATGGGGTCCCTGAGGCCCTTGGGCTCCCGGCTTTCCGGGTGGCCCCGCAGCGCCACGCGGGCCCAGGCGCCCGGCAGGCCCCGGCGGACCGGGGGGTCCTTTCGGCCCGCCGGGCAGTGCCAGCGCCAGGACCCGCTCGACGGGATCGAACGAGATCCGCGCCGCTTCGGAGGCTCCGAGCGTTTCGATCGTGACCGATTGGATGGGCGACCGGGCCACCTCTTTGGCGGCGCGCTTGGCGGCCTTCTTCAAGCGCTTGCGCTCGGCCTTCGAGACGGCGCTCTCGGATGGCATCTCGGCCAGAAGCGCGTCGGCGCGGAGGCTCTTGGTCTTCTTGTCCCGGACGGTCCGCTGCTTGTTCTTGGCTGGGCTGGTCTTGGCCATGGCCATCTCTCCTGGGTGGGCTTCGATGCTCATACCACACGGCCGTGACAATCCGTCGACCGGCGATCTTGCCCCTGCTGCCGTCCCGCTCCCTGTCGCATCACCGCTTTCGGCCGACTCCAAACTGGTCCCCGTTGCGCAGCGGCTTGCCGTCCTTCCAGATCACCTCGACGAGCTTTTCGCTGTGGACGGCCGCGCCGGTCTCGTCAGCCAGAGCCGCGACGATCGTCTTGCGCTTCACGTCGATGACCTCGCCCGTCGACACGAGCGCGTGCCGGCCGTCGAGCGTGAAGCTGATCCAGCCGGGCTGTTCGCGCAGCGCGATGCTTGGACCTTGCCGCGGCGGCATCTGCGTGTTGTCGAAGACATGCACGCGCTGGTTGGCCGCGTCCACCACCCAGACCTCGCTCTCGTCCGGGACGAGCCCGATGCCGTGGCTCGGGCAGCCGTGGCGCTTGATCGGCCCTTTTTGGAAACCCTGCACCTCCACGCGGTGGAGCTTCTTGCCGCTCGTGATGTCGCCGATCTCGAAGCCGAGCAGCTCGTTGACGTTGACGTAGGCGAGCGTCTGCTTGCCGTTCACCGTGAACGGCCGGACCGAGTGCGAGAACGGCCCGACCGCCCTCACCACTCGGTGGGTCTGCGGGTCGGCGATCGACAAAAACGGCGAGGCAAGCCCCGCCAGGTAGACGGCTCGGCCGTCGAGGCCGTAGAGGGTGTTGTGCGCCCTCGAGTTGGGCTCGAGCCGGGCGACGGTCTTTCCGGTCTCCGTCTCGAGCACGTTCCAGTTCGGGCCTTCGAAAGACGGCACGTAGAGCAGGCGCCCGTCGGGCGAGAGCGCCATGCGGTCACAACCGCCCTCTGGTGCCTTTTCCCAGAGCTTTTTCTCGCTCACGATGTCGAAGGCCGCGATGCGCTTGATGGTGGTGATGTAGACGCGGCCGTCACGGGCGCTCGCGGCGATGCCCTTGACGTTCTCGGGCTGCTCTCCACTCGCTACCGGCCAGGTGGGGATGCGCTTGACGAAGCGATAGCCGTCGTCCCGGTCGAAGACGAGGAGCCCGATGCCCCCGAACTCGACGTAGTTACGGATGCCGGGGACGGCTACATACAGGAAGCTGCGCTCGTTCTTACCTGTGTCCTGCGGTTTCCCGGCTTGCGCCGGCCCGGTTGCGGCGAGCAAGGCCAGAAGCGCGGCGGCAAAGCGCCGGCCGGCTCGGGGCGTGTCTGCCATGACCGAGCATCATACGCCGCCTCATTCCGACTGGCCGTGGATTCGCATCGAGACCAGACGCTCGACCGTGACGTCCTTGCCGCTTCGGCCCTGGACGCGCCTCACGAATTCAGGCGTCACCCCGTGGATACGCATGCTGACCAGGTCGTCCACCTCGACGCCCTTGTAGCCGAGGCTCGCCAGCTCCTTTACGAACTCCGGGCTCACCCCGTGGATCCGCATCGAGACAAGCTGGTCCGGCGTGAGCGCGGCGTAGCCCAGCGCCTTGAACGCGCGGATGAACTCGGGGCTGACGCCGTGGATGCGGAAGTTCACCAGCTTGTCGGTCGGCAAACCCGTGAAGCCGAGCGACTGCACGTCGCGGACGAACTCGAGCGATGCCCCGTGGATGCGGAGGCTCGTGAGCTCGTCGATCGAGAGCTCCCGGTACCCGAGCGACGCCAGCCCCTTGATGAACTCCGGGCTCGCGCCGTGGATACGGAGTGAGATCAGGCCGTCCATCGGCACGCGCTCATAGCCGAGGCGGCCGAGCTCGTCGATGAACGAGCGGCTCACGTCGTGGAGCGCCAGCTGCAGGGCTTTCTCGACGTCGATCCCGCCGTATCCGCGCCGCTTCATGTCCGAGAGGTACTCCGCGTTCGGGTTGAATGTGAAGTGCCCCGCTCCCACGCCGGCTTCGAACCGCCCCTGGCAGTCGAACGTCCCCGCGTCGCGGGTCCAGACGAAGCGTGCGTCCGCCGCGGGTGCCTCGAGCATCGCCGGGGTGAGCCCGCGGAGCTCCTGGAGTGGAAGCGTCTCCGACGAGTTCCATTGGCCGCGGCCTCCCACGCGCCGCAGCGACAGGTCCACGAGCGTCGCGGTACCGCCGTTCTGGACGCGCCACTTCGAGCGCTCGGCCGTCCACACCCCGCGCAGCCCGCCGGCCACTGGTGCTTCCTCCGTTGCAACTGCCGCGGCCAACCCGCCGCCGCGCGCGATCAGGTCCTGCCCGAGGACCAGGGCCGTGCCGACGACTCCGCTCGCGACGAGCACCCGATTTCTGAGCCTGGACATCGAAGCCTCCTCCAGTCATTCACGAGCGGACTCCGCCCGTTTGTCGCCGCCTGCCCTGTCTCGCGCGCTGAACGCCTACGGCTGCTGGCGACCCCGCAGGCTCTTGAGCAGCCGGCCCGAGACGCCCTGGCTGCGCAAAGTCACGAGCTCCTCGGGCGTGAGCTTGTCGAAGCCCGCGGCCTTGAGCTCGCGCACGTATTCCGGCGTCACTCCCTGAGAGCGCAGCTCGATGAGCTGCCCCACTTGCAGCCCTTGGTATCCGAGCTCCGCCAGCGCCCGCACGTAGTCGGGGTTGACGCCCTGGCTGCGCAGAGCCAGCAAGAGCTTCATGTCGAGATTCCGGTAGCCCAGCTCGGCGAGCTCGCGCACGTAGTCGGGGTTGACTCCCTGCGAGCGCAGGGCCAAAAGCTGTGACTCGCTGAGCGCGCCGTAGCCCAAAGCCTTGAGCTCGGTCACGTATGAGCCGCTCACCCCCTGGCTGCGAAGCGAGAGCAGGCTCGTGACCGAGAGGTCGGTATGACCGGCTTCCCGGAGCTCGGCAACGTACTTGGGCGAGACGCCTTGCGAGCGCAGCGCCAGCAGGTTGGCGAGCGACAGCTCCTTCAGCCCCTGCTCCGCCATTTCCTTCACGAAGCTCGCGGAGACGCCCTGGGACCGCAGGCCGATCAGTTGGTCAGCGGACAGATCCTTGTAGCCCTGGGCCGCGAGCTCGCTCACGTACTCAGGGCCGACTCCCTGTTGCCGCAGCGCGATCAGCTGCTCCGAGCTCAGCGAGGCATAGCCGAGGGCGTCCATCGCGTCGATGTATTCCGGGGTGATCCCCGAGCGGGCCATCTCGAGCACGCGCTCGAGCGGGAAGGCGCGCGCCTGCGGTTCATCCACGGCCTGCGGCTTTGCGGGCGCCGGCTGCGCCTTGGGCTTGGTGACGGGCGACGGCTGCGCCTGGGCCGCCTGTAGCGTCGGCGCGATCGGGTCCAGGATCCCGGCCGGCGCCATCTCCGTTTCGGGTGAGACGGTGTCGGCGAGATGCGACGAGGCCATGACGTCGACGATCGTCGGCGTGGGGCGGTCGAGCAGGATCGAGCCGATCCCCAGCGCCAGCGCGAGCGAGATCACCGCCAGGGCCGCGGCCAGCCCGCGAGCAGCGCGCGACGGCTCCGGCGCACGGCCGACGAGCCGCGCGATGCGATCGAAGAGCGAACCGCCGTTCGCCGCCATCGCCAGCGGCGGTGCATCCGCGCACAGTCCCTCGAGTTCGACGAGCGCGCGCGCGTAGTGGACGGCGCTACCACAAGCGTGTACCGCGAGATCGTCGCAACAGTGCTCGCGCTCGACCCGCATGCGCTTCGACACCCACCACACGGCGGGGTGGTAGAAGAGCAGGGTCTCCGCAGCAGACTGGACGAGGTTGACGAGGTAATCGTGGCGGCGGACGTGCGCAAGCTCGTGAGCCAGGATCAGCTCGAGCTGCTGCGCCGTGAGGCCGGTGAGGATGCTCGCCGGCAGCAGGATCGCGGGACGCAGCCAACCGACGACCGTGGGCACGCCGACGAGCGCCGACTCATAGAGCCGCACGCTCGAGCTCACCCCCAGCGTGTGGGCGAGCCGCGAAAGGGTCGCCTCGAGCGCGGCCGGCGCCGTGCGGAGGCCCGAGCGACCCAGGCGCCGAACCAGCGCAAAGCCACCGAAGGAGCGGAGGCAGAGCAGCAGCACCCCAGCGCCCCAGAGGGCGACAAGGCCGGGCAGCAGCGACTCGATGCGGTGATCGAGCGAGGCGACGGCCGGGACGTTGGAGCTCATGGTGGCCCCGTCGCTGACGAGCGGAGCCACGAGAGCGATCGTGCCGGTCGGGCTTGGCGCCGTCGCCGGGGCGGCGCTCAGCACGCGGAAGCTCAACGCAGGAAGCACAAGCATCAGCAGCAGGCTCGAGCAGGCGAGGAGGTAGCGCACTTGCGGTGCCGACCGGCGCAGGGCCAGGTTCAGGCAGGCGAGGACCGCGGCGACCGCGGCTCCTTGCCAGACGAAATGGAGCAGGGTCCAGCCGAGCGTGCGGATCATCGTTCTCCTCCCTCGAGCTCGTCGAGCATTTCGCGGATGCGCGCCAGCTCCCGGCGTGAGCTCTTGCGCGTGGCGAGCGCGTGCAGCACGAGCTGGCTGGCCGACCCGCCGAACGCGCGGTCGACCAGATCGCGCACCAGCTGTTTCTGGGTCGCCGCTTCCGGAGCCATCGCCGCATAGACGTGTGCGCGGGCGCTTTCGTTGCGCCTCACCAGGCCCTTGTCGGTCATGATCTGCAGCAGCTTGAGCACGGTGGTGTAGCCGGTGGGTCGAGAGGCGTCGAGCCGCTCCTGGACCTCGCGGACCGTGCTGGGCCCGTGTGTCCAGAGGCTTCGGAGGATCTCGAGCTCGGCCGGCGTAGGCCGGGGGGGCTGTGGCTGTGGCGTCATACCCGGAATCTAGTACGAAGACCTTCGTTTTGTCAACGAAAACCTTCGTAGGACGACCTTCAAGCGTTTGATCGTTGCTCTCGCGCTAAGCTCGGGGTTTCGGGAGGAGGAGCGAGCGCATGGCGATGATCCAGGAAGGGAAGAAAGCGCCGTCCTTCGAGCTCAGCTCGTCCGAGGGCGGCGACGTGAGCTTGAAGGACCTCAAGGGCAAGACGGTGGTCCTGTATTTCTATCCGAAGGACGACACTCCAGGCTGCACGCGCGAGGCCTGCGATTTCCGCGACAGCCAGGCCTCGCTCAAGAAGAAAGGGGTCGTCGTGCTCGGCGTGAGCGGCGATTCGCTCGCCTCCCACGAGAAGTTCAAGACCAAGTACAAGCTCAACTTCCCGCTTCTGTCCGACCCCGACAAGGCGGTGGCGAAGAAGTACGGCGCCTGGGGTGAGAAGCTGCTCTACGGCAAGAAGACGGTGGGCATGATCCGCTCCACCTTCGTCATCGACGGAGCGGGCGTCGTGCGCAAGGTCTTCCCGAGAGTCAAGGTCGACGGCCACGCCGAGAAAGTGCTGGAGGCGGTTCTTGCGCTGTGACGTGGGCCGTCAGGGCAGGGCGGGAACGTGGTTCGCGAGGCGAATCGTCTCGGCGCCCGTCGCCACCACGTCGACGACCGTGATCGATCCGACGTCGAGGCCGGGCGGGTGGCGTTTCGGAGGGGGCGTGCCACGCACGTATCCCAGGTAGGGGCCGATCACGTCGCTGTGCGCGACCAGCACCACGCTCGTCCCACGTCGGCTGCGAGCGAGGGCGCGAATGAGCTCGCCAACGCGGTCTCCGACGCGCTCCAGCGACTCGCCGCCGGCAGGGCTCGGGTCGCGGCCCGCCTCCCACTCCGCGACCCGTTCCGTCCAGGCGAGCGCCCGGCCATCAGGGGCGTGCCCAAGCAGCATCGGCTCCAACCGGGCTTCGACGGAGGGCGCTTCGATCCCGAGCACCCGGGCGACGGCCGCCGCCGTCTCTCGCGCGCGCGAGGCGGGAGAGCTGTAGACGGACGTGACCCCCCGGCCGCTCAAGGCCCGGCCCACAGCCTCGGCCTGACGCGTGCCGAGCTCGGTCAGGTGGTCGAGCCGCTCGGGCGGAAGCTCCGGCACCGGATCCAGGTTCGAGAGCGCCTGCCCGTGGCGCACGAGATAGACACGCATCCCTCCCGAGAGCGTGGGCGGGAGTCCGTCGAGCGCATCACCCGCCCGGCACGGCTGCGGGGCCAGAAGCCCAGACAGCAGAATGAGTGCGAGCGGTCGCATCACTCGATGCGTAACGCCACCGTCGGGTCGACCCTCGCCGCGCGCAAAGCCGGCTGAGCGCTCGCGACGAGTGCCGCCAGGGCCAGCAGCAGGGGAATCCCCACGACGATCAGCGGATCGGAAGTCGTGACGCCGAAGAGCAGGTTGCCGACGAGGCGCGCCCCCGCGAAGGACAGCGCGAGTCCGACCGCGATCCCGGCAGCGGCGAGCGTCATGCCTGGCCGGACCACGAGCTTCAGCAAGTCGCCGGGGTCTGCGCCGAGAGCCATCCGCAGGCCCAGCTCGCGCGTGCGCTGGTTGACGGCGTACGACATCACGCCGTAGATCCCGATCACCGCGAGCCCCAGCGAGAGCAGGCCGAACACTGCCAGCAGCCAGGCGCCCATGCGCGGGGCCCACAGCGACTGCCGCAGGATCTCGGCATAGCTGAAGACGTTCGTGATCGGCAGCGCCCGGTCCAGCTGCTGGACCTCACGGCGCGCCATCCCGAGTGCCGCGGCCGGGTCGCCCGACGCGCGCAGGTGCAGCGTCACCGCCGGCTCGAACGTCTGGCCGAGCGAGAGGTAGATGTGCGGCTGGGGATTCTCGCCCAGGAAGTTGTACTTGCCGTCCGCGGCGACGCCGATCACCTCATTCCACCAGTCCTGTCCGAAGAACTTGAAGCGCTTGCCGATCACTTCCTGTTCGGGCCAGAACTGCTTCGCCATCGTCTGGTTGACGACCACGACGT
>Ga0114129_10013890_pt1 | contig 11474 bp, 12 predicted proteins | sample RhiMetdeltSRZDD1_FD_80071 | JGI IMG/M metagenome (GOLD analysis project Ga0114129, IMG submission 80071) | Populus rhizosphere microbial communities from Tennessee, USA - Rhizosphere MetaG P. deltoides SRZDD1 (version 2) (version 2) | ecosystem: Host-associated > Plants > Roots > Rhizosphere >... | reverse complement strand
GCAGGCCCGAACCAGCGGGGCTTCCCGGTCGCGATGTCATACGCGACGAGCCTTCCCGAGGCTGCGACGACGACGATGTCATCGATCACTAGCGGCGAGCTCGAAAAGCCCCACATCGGGACTTTCTTGTCGGCGTTGGCCGCGACGTTGCGCGACCACACGACAGCGCCCGTTGCAGCGTCGAGCGCGTTCAGGATTCCAGTTGCACCAAACGCGTAGATACGCCCGTTGCTGATGGTCGGCGTCGCACGCGGCCCGGCGCCGCCGTTCGATTCCCAGAACCTGACCCGATCGCGGTGCCGCCATACCGGTTCGCCGGTCGCCTTTTTATGGCAGGCGACGATCTCGTCTTCACCTCGCTGCTCCTGCGTGTAGACAAGATTCCCGCTGACCGCGAACGACGACCAGCCTGGCCCGATCGGCCGACGCCACAATTGCTGGGGCGGAGACTTCGACCAGTCGGTCTCGATTCGAACGCCGCGAACGATGCCGTCGCGGTTGGGTCCGCGAAAGCCAGGCCATTCGACTCGTGTGAATGCCCGCTCGCTCATGGCAGGTCCTTCGGCTCGCGCGACTCCACGGTCGCTCAGGGCAGGCGACGCCGCATCTTTCTTTGTCGCCGCCGGACCCGATGGGAGAGTCGGCGCCCTGCCCGGGCCTGACGCCTGCTTCTCAGAAGCCGCTGCGGTAGCCGGCGCGGGTGTAGCGGGCACACCGCCGGTTGGCGCTGCGGCCGGCTCCTTCGGGGTATCGGCCGGTGCGGGAGCAGCTGCAATCGGCTTGGGTTCGTCATCCGCACGCGTGAGGAGCCGCTCCTCGGCAGTCTTGGTCCAGCGCCAGGCCAACTGCGCACCGTCTTCGCCCCGGATGCCCTCGGTCCGGAACAGCGTCCAGGCTCCGCACGCGAGGAAGATGGTCGCGACCATCGAAGCACGGCGAAGTCCGTCTGGCAGCCGGCGCGTGGCCACCGCCCATGCGACGAACGCCGGGGTCACGACGGGAGGAAGCGCGTAGATGAGGAACAGCTTGTTCATCATTCCTGTCGCAATCGACTTGTCGAGGAAGGGCTTGGTGACGAAGTACGCGGCGATCGCCGCAACGACGGCGCCGACGCGCTCGGACCATGGCGCGCGGCTGAACAGCAACCACCACACGACGATCGCCGCCGCGCAGGCGAGTCCGCCGAACATCCCGAGGAAAAAGGCGCCGGGGACGACGTTCGCGATGACATACCTCAAGATGCACAACAGCACCGCGGCGGCCACGCCGGGCCACAGCCGGAGTGGTTTCCGAGAACTCGAGGCGGTCTGTGCTATCGACATGACGTTTGTTCACTCATTCGATGGACGTGTCCTACTCAGAACGGAGCGCCTGCAGGACGTCGACCGCGAGGCGCGCGCCGCCCTGCGACAATCCGTACGACACGGCAAGCGAATCGGTCCACCACAGCTTCCGGTTCACGGCGTCGCCGTTGGGAAACAACCGCTGCGCCACGCTCTGGCTGACGATCGCCACGGGGTCGCTGCCGCCGCGGTCGTCAAGGTAAAGTCGCGGCCGGCGAGGATCGGGACACCGAGCACGTCGAAGAATCCGGGCTCCAGGCGCTGTCGTCGGGCGTCTTGTCCACAGTCGTAGGCAGTCTACGGCCTTCAACATAGGGTGTCTACGACTTGTTCCTCCATCCCGGCTCGGCCGGCGCGCGTCGGGGACAGGTCTCGGCGTGACCCGACCCAGCGCGCCAACCGCGCTGCGGACCCGTCCGCTTCATGGGTGAACGACGCCGGGCCGCGATGGACCCGGCTCGAAGGCGGGTATGATTGGCACATGACTCTTCGACAGCGACTGGTCTGGATCTCCCTTTCTCTTGCGGTAGCCGGTCTGCCGGCGCACGCCGATCAAACGCAGAAGAAGCCTGCGGAACCCGCCGCAACTGACGTCAAGGTGTTTCTCACGCCGACGTGCGGATGCTGCCGCCTCTGGACGGATCACTTGGCCGCGGCGAAGTTCAACGTCACGCGCGACGTGATGCCGGACCTGCAGGCCGTACCTCATCGGAAACGCGTTCCCTCGCATCTTCAGGCCTGCCACACCGCCCTCGTCGGCGATTACATCGTCGAAGGCCACGTACCGGCCGACGTCGTCCGGCAGATGCTCAAGGACAAGCCGAAGATTGCCGGCATCTCCGTACCCGGCATGCCGATTGGGTCGCCCGGGATGGAGGGCGCGTACGTGCAGTCGTACTCGATCATCGCGTTCCGCAGCGATGGAACGACGTACGAGTTCGCGCGACGCTAGCCGGGCGTCGCATCCTCACTTGCGGGTGTGGGCGTACTCAATCGCCCATGTGCGGAGTTCCTGATTGGTCTGGCCGAGCGCTTCGGCCTCCTTGACGGCTTTGTCCACGTCCCATTTGTCGACACTCAACCGTTTGATCAGCCACATCGTGGCCGCGCGGTTTCCGCCAGCGCAGTGTATGAAGGCCGGTTCTGCGCCTGGCGTGGTGATCGCTGTCAGGAACTGATCGGCCGCCGCGGGATCCGGTTTACCGGTGAACGGCACGTGGAAGTACCGCAGCCCGGCAGCCTGAGCCGCCTCCTCTTCCTTCTCGACCTCGGCGCCGGATTCGGTCGCAAGCCTCAGATTGATGACCGACACGAACCCCATTTCCTTGATCGCGGTCAGCGCCTCCGGACTGGTGGCGCCTGCGCACGCGACCGTCGTCTGGAGCCTGGCAAAATTGCGCACGCCTGGAACCACGTCCCTTGAAATCTCCTGACCGACGAGGCTGCTGCCTGCGAACCAGAGACTCGCGCTCATCGCAACCGTGAAAGCTCGAAGATGCATCGTGCCCCCCTCGGCTAAAGTAAACCAAACGAGTACGCAATGAAATACGTGGCCTTATTGCGCGCGGTGAACGTCGGAGGCAGGAATGCGATCAAAATGCGCGCCTTGAAGGAATGTCTCGAGCGGCATGGCTTCACGGCTGTCGCGACATTCATTCAGAGCGGCAACGTCGTGTTCGAGACGGGCGAGAGAAGCTCCACACAGCTGGCAGGACGCATAGAGCGGGCGCTGTCGACCACGTTTGGCTTCGACGTGCCGATCGTGCTGAGGTCGTGGGCTGAGCTGAAGACCGTCGTCGATGAGGCGCCAGCGAGCTGGAAGCGCGCGAACGATCTTCGACGCAACATCGCGTTTCTCAGGCCTCCTCGGACAGCGAGGCAAGCGCTCGAGGAAGTCGAAACGAAAGATGGTGTCGATACCGTGACCGCAGGCAAAGGCGTTCTGTACATGTCCACGGTAATGACAGCTCTGAGCAGCAGCCGCCTGAGCAGGCTCGTGACGAAGGACATTTACCGCGACATGACCATCAGAAGCTACAACACCTGCCAGAGAATCCTCGATTTGCTGACATGAGCTCCCCCAACTCCATCCGTTCCAGCTCCGTCTAAGCCGTAATCGATCCGATCGTCGTCCTGCGAGCTGAGTAAACCGGCGAGGTTCTCGGTTCACAGTCCTCGGTTTTCAGTTCAAGGTTCTCGCGGTTTTTCGGTTCGGGTTTCGTCAATGAGCGCCGGCAAACAGAACCGGTGGGAATCAAAGCCCAGCCTTCGAGGCTGCAGGGCTCGAAGCCCAGCACGCGTCGCTTCGATCTCGTGATTCCCGCCTGCGATCAACGTGACTTCTCGACGAATTTCAACTGAGCTGTTCGAGCGATCCGACTCGTCCCCCCGTTCGTCAACGGATCTGTTGGGAAGAATGTGATGCGCGCTGCGCGATCGTCTGTGACAGACTACTTGATCGCGGCCCTTCGCGTATGTGCTCTCGTGCGATGTGCTCCGATCCAGGAGGTTTTGCGATGACGACCGCAGTTTCACCATTGCTCGGACGCCCGGTTTGGTACGAATTGATGACAACGGACACGGCAGCCGCCGAGACGTTCTACAGGAACGTGGTTGGCTGGACGTCAGCGCCGTTTGACGCCTCGCCCAATCCCTACACCGTTTTCAAGCGGAGCGGTCAGGTTCAGGTCGCCGGCCTGATGAAGCGGCCCCAGGGCATGAACATGCCCCCGTTCTGGGCCATGTATGTGGCCGTGCCGAAGCTCGAAGATGCCGTGGCTCACATCAAGCGACTCAAGGGAAGCGAGCTCTCTTCGGTCATCGAGGTGCCCACGGTCGGCCGCATGCAGATGATGAAGGACCCGCAGGGCGCCGCGTTTTACATCCTTCAGCCTCTGTCAAGCGAAGAACGGCCCGAAACGGCGCCGGAAGTCGGCGCCGCCTCGTGGCACGAGCTGATGACCACCGACGCGCCCGCGGCGATGAAGTTCTACAACGAGATCTTCGGGTGGCAACCCAGCGAAGCGCTGGACATGGGGCCGCTCGGCAAGTACCAGATGTTCAATCGCCCTTACGGCATGATCGGCGGCATGATGAACAAGCCGGCCGAAATGGCGAACGTGCCGCCGCACTGGATGATCTATTTTCGCGTGCCCGACATCAACGCTGCCGTCGAGCGCATCAAGGCTAACGGCGGCAAGATCCTCAACGGGCCGATGGAGGTTCCCGGCGGGGACTGGGTCGTGAATGCGATGGATCCGCAGGGCGCCGCGTTCGCACTGCACGCGAAGAAGGCGCAGTAGCGCGCAGGAGGCAGTCATGGCGACAACACTCGACACTCGTTTGCAGGCGAAGACGATCTCGCCGACGCTTACCGTGAACGATCTTCAGCGGAGCGTCGCCTTTTTCGAGGGACTGGGCTTTGGGGTCGAAGAACGCTGGGAAGAGAACGGGATCCTGCTCGGCGTGATGTTGCGAGCGGGCGAGGGCCGGATCAATCTCAGTCAGGACGACTGGAAGAAGGGCCGCGACCGGGAGAAGGGCGTGGGCATGCGGATCTTCATCAGCACGACACAGGACGTCGATCAGCTCGCCGCCCACGCCAAGAAGGCGGGCGTCGCACTGGACGCGGAGCCGCACGACACACCGTGGGGCAGTCGGGCGTTCGAGGTCACCGAGCCGAGCGGGTTCAGACTGACGATCTCCTCCGAGCCGTGACGTTCCGGTATTCACAGTAGCTGGTGCAGTTCTCGCGAGCCGAGGTTCAGTTCCCTCGGCAGCAGCACTGGTGATCGGGGTGTGCTGAACGCAGAATTCACCTGAGTTGACAACATGGCGGGTCCTTGCGCCCGGCAGCCCCATCCGTCCTCGGCGCCCAAACGCGCTCACAACGAGGGAGGGCGCCTGCGCGGCGGACGGGCCCCCACGGTGCGCCCTCGCATGCACGCGATTGAGCCACAGTGTTGCGCACCGTGGGGCCCGCCCCGCCGTGCGCCACCCGCGTGGATTGTCAACTCGAGTGAATCGCGGTTAGATGCTCGATTTCTTCCGGCGGTACCCCATCGTCATGAACTGCTCCCACGTGCCGTCCGACTTGCGCACACGGGCGGTCAGCGTCCGGTGGTCGTTGCTCTTGAGCTCAATCACATCCTGATACCGTTTCGTAAATCCACTCGCCAAGCAGCTTCTCCAGCCATCGGTGCTGCTTCTCAGGCTTTGCATTCATCATGTCCACGACCGGCTCGGTATCTTTCACCTGCTGACTCATCGGTTGCCTCCTCGAACGAGACGTTCCCGGCCCCACATTACCGATTTCCAGCGATAGTTCACAGACTCAACCGGCCTGAGAACTGTCGACCATCCACGTCATTCGAGCGCAGGAGCTGAGAAGGAACTGCAGACGTACGCCGTCATCGATCTCACGCGAGTGCGCTTCCCGAATCCGTTCATCCGCGGAGTCCGGTTCAGCCTCGCGACGGGTCTGCACGTCATCGCCGCACACGAGCGGCGTCATCTGTGGCAGGCCTGGCGAGTGTCAAGCGGCAGAGCGATCGACAGCCGCCTAGCCCGAAGTTCACTTCAGTTCCAGAGCCATTCCCCTGGTCAGGTGCGGCCCTACAATATCCGCCCCCACTCATTCGTCTACAACGATAGATAAGAACGTGGCGAGCCTGGAGCGGATGGCGCGCGAACAGGACCTGCGGATCTCCGAAGTCGTCAAGCGGGAGCAATCGCGGCTGCGCAACTTCATTCGCCGGCGTGTGCCCGATCCGCGCGACGCAGAGGACATTCTGCAGGACGTCTTCTACGAGCTGGTGGAAGCGAACCGCCTGCTGATGCCGATCGATCACGTCACCGGCTGGCTGTTTCGCGTGGCGCGCAATCGCATAACCGATCTTTTCCGCAAGAAGAAGCCGGTGCGCTTCAGCGATACCGCCGTTGCGGACGAGGAGGACGAACTGCTGCAGCTGGAAGACCTGCTGCCTTCGCCTGGTGCCGGACCTGAGGTGCTTTACGCCCGCAACGTGCTTCTCGACGAACTCGAGTTGTCGCTCGACGAACTGCCTGACGAGCAGCGCGCGGTGTTCGTGGCGCACGAGCTCGAGGGACGCAGCTTCAGGGAAATAGCCGCCGAGACCGGCGTGAGCGTGAATACGCTGCTCTCGCGCAAGCGCTATGCGGTGCGGCACCTGCGGGAGCGATTGCGACGCATTTACGACGAATTGACGAAACCGTGAGGAACCGACATGAGAAGGAATTGGGTGTTCATCGTTCCGGCAGCGATTCTTGGGATACTGCTGTTCACCTTTATTGGCGGCGAACTGGTGAAGCTGCTGTGGAACTGGCTGCTGCCGCCGCTCTTCGGCTGGCCCCGGATTACCTTCTGGCAGGCGCTCGGGCTTCTGGCGCTGTGCCGGATCCTCTTCGGCGGATTTGGTTCCCACCGTGGCTCTCGCTCCGACCTCCGCCGTCGGATTGCCGATCGCATTGCCGAGCGAGTAGCCGTGCGCTGGGAGCACATGACGCCCGAGGAGCGTGAACGATTCCGGCAACGCCTGCGCGAACGCTATGGCTTCGATCCAGCCAGCAGCGAAAGCAAGGGGCTATGAAATCCTGTCGAAAGCAGCGCGCGCGGCACGGTCGCGCGTTGACATCGGCGACGCCACGCAATACCGTTTGGCTCCCGCGGAGGACCGCCAATGATCGACACCAAGATCACGCTACCCGAGTCCGAAATCCCCACTCACTTCTACAACATCGTCCCGGATCTGCCGTCGATGGTTCCGCCGCCGCTCCATCCTGGTACGCGGGAACCCATCGGGCCCGACATGCTCGGTCCGATCTTCCCGATGGAGCTGATCGCGCAGGAGGTCTCTCAGGCTCCTGCCGTGGAGATTCCTGACGAGGTCCGGGAGATCTACCGACTGTACCGGCCCACTCCGATGTTCCGCGCCAAAGCCTTTGAAGCAGCGCTCGATACGCCGGCGCACATTTATTACAAGTCGGAACACGTCAGCCCGGTGGGCAGCCACAAGCTGAACACCGCACTCGTGCAGGCCTATGTCAACAGGCAGGCTGGTGTGAAACGGCTCTCGACGGAAACTGGCGCCGGTCAGTGGGGCAGCGCGCTGGCCTGCGCGTGCCGGCTGATGGGGCTCGAGTGCATGGTCTACATGGTGAAGGTCAGCTACGAGCAGAAACCCTACCGGCGGATCATGATGAAGACTTACGGCGCGGATGTCGTCGCGAGCCCTTCGAATCTCACCGAGGCAGGTCGCCGAATCCTGGCCGAATCGCCGGACTCACCGGGCAGCCTCGGGATCGCGATCTCCGAGGCGATCGAGGACGCGGCCAAACGCGACGATACCAAGTACTCCCTCGGCAGCGTGCTGAACCATGTTCTCATGCACCAGACGATCATCGGCCAGGAGGCAAAGAAACAGATGGAGATTGCCGGCGAGTACCCGGACCTCGTCATCGCGTGTCACGGAGGCGGCAGCAACTTCGCGGGCCTGGCGTTTCCCTTCCTCAAGGACAAGTTGAACGGCAGCCGGAAACGCTTGCGGGTGGTCGCCGCCGAGCCGTCTGCCTGCCCGAGCCTCACGGCCGGCAAACGGGAATACGACTTCGGAGACACGGCGGGCACGACGCCGTTGATGATGATGCACACGCTCGGCCACGGTTTCGTCCCGGCGCCCGTGCATGCCGGCGGCCTTCGATACCACGGCTCCGCGCCCCTCGTCAGCCACCTGCTCGCCGCCGGGCTGATCGAAGCGGAAGCCTACGAGCAAGGCGAGGTGTTCGAGAGCGCACTGACGTTTGCGCGTTGCGAGGGGACCATTCCGGCGCCGGAGTCGGCGCACGCGATCCACAGCGTCGTCAGGCACGCGCAGGCAGCGCGTGCGGCAAACGAGAAATCGGTCATCCTCTTCAACCTGTCAGGTCACGGCATTTTCGACTTCGCTGCCTACGACTCGTTTCTCTCAGGGAAAATGGCGATGACGACGTGAGAGCGCCCGGGCGCTCGCGTGGAGGCAGTGGAACGTTGGGTCAGCAGTATTCTCGTGACGGCTCATCGTCTGGCGAGTGAAGCCGATCGCCGCTATTTCACGGGCCAATCGACGTCAAGAGTCCCTCCGGAACATGCCGTAGACGGCCTACGTCTAAGGCCGTAGACTGTCTACAACAATGGCCAAGACACCCGAAGATCAGCGCTTGGAGCTTCTCCAGGGCACGCTCGACATGATCATTCTCCGAACCCTCCAGTGGGGGCCCCAGCACGGCCACGGCATCGGCCAGGCAATCCGCGCGCAGTCGGACGACCTCCTCAAGGTCGAAACCGGCTCGCTCTACCCAGCATTGCACCGCCTCGAGAAGCGTGGATGGCTGAAATCCGAGTGGGCCCTGAGCGAGGCCAACCAGCGGGCGAAGTACTACCGGCTGACAGCCGCGGGGAAGGCGCAACTGTTACGGGAGCAGGATCGCTGGTCGCAGATGGTGAACGTGATCGGCCGGATCATGAACCCCGCGCCGGCAAAGGAGTAGCTCATGCGGCCCGACGAGCGCGAGCTCGACGAGGAAATCCGCGGCCACCTCGCCCTCAGCGTGAAGGAACGGATCGAGCGCGGCGAGGATCCCGAAGCCGCCCGTCTGGCAGCCCTCAGGGAATTCGGTTACGTCCCGGCTGTTCGCGACTCGATGCGGCGGGTCTGGTACAGCCGCTGGTTCGACGCGGCGCAAGCCCTCGGGCAGGACATGCGCATCGGCCTGCGCTCCCTCCGGCGCGCCAAGGGTCTGGCCGCCACCGTGGTCGTGACGCTCGCGCTCGGCATCGGCGCCAACGCCGCGATTTTCAGCGTGGTCCGCGGGGTGCTGCTGCGCCCTCTCGTCAATCGCGATGAAGATCGCCTGATCTACATCCGCCAGAGTGCGCCGGGCCTCGGCGCCGAAAACATGACGTTCTCGGTGCCCGAAATCAACGACCTTCAGTCACGCGTCAGCACTATCAGCGCCTTCGGCGACTTCTCGACGGTCGACTTTGTGCTGAATGGTCTCGGCGGCGAGCCCCGCATGGTGAAAGCAGGCGTCGTCGGCGGATCGTTCTTCGACGTGATGGGCCTTCGTCCCGTGCTCGGCCGGCTGCTGAACCCGCAAGACGACGGTCCCAAAGCGGCGGCCGCGGCGGTCCTCACGTACCGATTCTGGGCCAACTCGCTCAACAGCGACCCGAGCGTGATCGGAAAGACCATTCGCCTGGGTCCGCGCCTCGCTACAGTCGTCGGCGTCCTCGAGCCATCGGTTCCCTATCCGGCGGACACCGAGATCATCGCGAACGTGGTGACCAGTCCGCATCACCTCGATGCCACGATGGTCACCAACCGCGTGCATCGGATGACTGAGCTCTTCGGACGCTTGGCCCCAGGCGTGTCGCTGGAAGCCGCGCGCGCAGAGCTGACCTCGGTGCACGCCGCCCTGATGCGCGAGCATCCCGAGGCCTATTCGCCGAACGCCAACGTCCAACTCAGGGTGTCGAGGCTTCGCGATCAGATCACAGCGCCCGCGCGGACGATCCTGCTCGTGCTGCTCGCCTCAGCGGCGGTTGTGTTCATCATCGCATGTTCAAATGTCGCGAATCTGATTCTGGCGCGCTCCGTCCGCCGCGAAGGCGAGCTGGCGGTGCGCACCGCGCTCGGCGCGAGTCACGGTGCGCTTCGCCGCACGCTGCTGGCCGAGAGCGTGGTGCTGTGCGGCGCCGGCGCCGTGCTGGGTGTGATACTGGCTCGGCCGCTCGTCTCAATCGTCGCGCGTTTTGCCGCTCGCTTCTCCGTCCGCGCGCTCGAGGTCACCGTCGACCCGACCGTGCTGTGGGTTGGTGCCGGCCTCGCTATGGCGGCGGCCGTACTACTCGGGTACGTCCCCCGTCTTCCATCCCCGCACGCGTCGGCAGGTCTCGGTCTGGCGAGCGGCAGCATCCGGATCACGCCGGGCACCAACCGTCGCCTTCGCATTTTCGCCACGACCCAGATCGCGTTCTCGTTCGTGATGCTTGCGGGCGCGGCAATGCTCCTCGCCACGCTCGTCGCCCTTCAGACGGCGAACACCGCTTTCGACATGCGCCATGTGCTGGCATTCGACATCCCGACCTCCGCAACGGGAGTCGGTGACGCGAAGGTCCTCGACTTCTATCACGAGGCGACCGAGCGCATTGGCGCACTGCCGGGCGTAGACGGCGTCGCGGTGGGAAGCTTCGTGCCCTGGCGGGATGCCGGCAGCTTCGGTCCAGGTTTCCAGTTCACGGTCGAGGGTTACAAGCGTGCGGACGAAGAGGAGGACCCGCGCGCGCGACTGCGGATTGTCGCTCCTCGGTTCTTCGCCGTGCTCGGCATCCCGATGCTTGCGGGCCGCGATTTCACCGTCGAGGACGGCGGCCGCGGCGAGCTCGTGTCGATCGTCAGCCAGAGCGTCGCACAACGGCTTTTCCCGAACGGCGATGCGCTCAACCGCAAGCTGGTCTGGACCGATCCGCTGTTCGCGCTTTACGGCAGGCAGAGGCCGCTCCGCATCGTCGGTGTCGTGGCGGACGTGGATGATGAGAACGTCGTTCAGCAGCCCGCACTAACCGTTTACATGCCGGTTCGGCAGGTGGGCATCGCCGGTCGGTTGTTCGTGCGCGCGACAGGTGATCCGTACCCGCTCGTGCCTGCCGTGCGCCGCGTCGTCCACGAGATTTCGGCCGATCAGCCTGTCGAGCGGGCCGCGACGCTCCAGGACGTGCGAGCGGAAGTGCTGTCGCCCGAGCGGCTGAACGCCTTCGTCCTTTCCGGATTCGCCGGCATCGCGCTGCTGATCGCTGTTGTTGGCGTGTCCGGCGTTCTGGCGTTCTCCGTAAGCGCGCGCACGCGCGAGTTCGGGGTGCGGCTGGCGATCGGTTCGTCGCCGCGGCACCTGCTGATCCGGGTGCTGCTCGAAGGAATGCTGATCGTCGGGATCGGGATCGCCGCAGGGGCGGCCGGCGGCTATCTGTTTGCGGGCGTGGCAGCTAGCCATCTCGAGAACGTCAGTATGCCTGGCGCGCTGCCTTTCCTTGGTGCGGCCGGCATCCTCGTTACTGCTGCAGCCATCGCCTCGCTG
>Ga0114129_10013889_pt1 | contig 11476 bp, 8 predicted proteins | sample RhiMetdeltSRZDD1_FD_80071 | JGI IMG/M metagenome (GOLD analysis project Ga0114129, IMG submission 80071) | Populus rhizosphere microbial communities from Tennessee, USA - Rhizosphere MetaG P. deltoides SRZDD1 (version 2) (version 2) | ecosystem: Host-associated > Plants > Roots > Rhizosphere >... | reverse complement strand
TCTCTCGGTGTTTCCGATCGTGATTCCGCCGCTCCGCGAACGCGCGAAGGACATCATCACGCTGGCGCGCTACTTCATCGATCGCTTCTGCCGCGAGCTGAACAAACGGCCGCTCGCGCTGTCGCCGGCCGCCGAACAGGAGCTGCTCGCCTATCCATGGCCCGGCAACGTGCGCGAGCTGCAGAACTGCATCGAGCGGGCGGCGATTCTCACTGAAGGCGACACCATCCATCCGCGCCATCTCAGTCTCTCGTTTCGGGCGCCGGCCGTGGAGGAAGACGTCAGCCCGTGGTCGAGCATCGATCTGTCGGGCACGATGTCCGAGGCGTCACGCCGCGTACTGGCCGAAGTCGAGCGGCGAAAGATCGAACAGGCTTTGAGGGAGGCCGCCGGCAACCGTAACCGGGCGGCGGACCTTCTGCAGATCAGCTACAAGATGCTGGTCGCGAAGCTGAAAGAGTACGGACTCGAGACGTAGACCTACGGCCTGAACCCCACTTTCTTCAGGGCCGCCTTCACCTCCCGCTCGGTCACATCATCGACAATCGTCGTCGCGCCAATCGCCGTGGGCAGCACGAAGTGCAGCCGACCGGACACCATTTTCTTGTCGTGCTGCATGGCCTCGACGATTTGTGTGATCGGAATGTCGGCAATCGCCGGGAGCGGACCCAGGCTTGCCACTAGGTCCCCCAGCGCCTGGCGATCGCGATCGGCGAGGGCGCCCCGTGCGGAAGCGAGCTCCGAGGCGACCAGCATGCCGTACCCGACCGCTTCGCCGTGCCGGTAGCGGCGGTATTTCGTGACCGCCTCGATCGCATGACCGGCTGTATGACCGAAATTCAGAATTCGTCTCGGCCCCGCCTCGCGTTCGTCTGCGGAGACCACGTCGGCCTTGATGCGGCACGACTCGCTGATGATGGCGATGAGCGCCTCCGGCGTCCGCGCGAATATCGGCTTCCGGTCTTTCCCGATTCGATCGAAGAGTGACGCACTCGACGTCATCCCGTACTTGATCACCTCGTACAGACCGGCGCGGAACTCGCGACGCGGCAGCGTGCCGAGCACCGCCGGATCGATGATCACCGCGTAAGGCTGATAGAACGAGCCGATCATGTTCTTGCCGAGCGGATGGTTGACGCCGACCTTGCCGCCGATCGCGCTGTCCACCTGCGCCAGCAGCGTCGTCGGCACGTGGACGAGCGCGATGCCGCGCAAGTACGTCGCGGCGGCAAACCCGGCCATGTCGCCGATGACGCCTCCCCCCAGCGTGATCAGCGTTGACGCGCGGTCGGCCCTGGCGGTCACGAGCGCGTCGTAGATACGCGTCACGGTCGCGAGCTGCTTGTAGCGCTCACCGTCGGGCACGAGGATCGGCTCGGCCGGCGTATCTGTGCCCTTGAGCGCTCGCACGACCTGCGGGCCATGCAGCCGCCAGACGAGCGGACTCGACACGACGAATCGGCGTCCAGGGGCGCGCACGTCGTCGAGCGCGCGCCCGAGGCCTTCGATGGCGCCGTTGGCGATCGTCACGGGATACGCGCGCGACGGCGTCGCGACCTCGAGGCGGACGGGCTCCATGAAAGTGCTTTGGTAGGATAGCATCCAGGTGGTCGACTTTCTTGTGGTCGGAGGCGGCGTCGCGGGACTGCGCGCGGCGATCGGCCTTGCCGGCGCAGGACGCGTCCTCATTCTCACCAAGGCCGAACCGGCTGAAAGCAACACCGGATACGCGCAGGGTGGCATCGCGGCCGCGATAGGCAACGACGACACACCCGCGTTGCACGCGCGTGACACGATGCGCGCGGGCGACGGTCTGTGCGACGAGGTGGCGGTTCGGGTCCTCGTTGAGGAGGGACCCGCGTACGTCCGCGAGCTGCTCGACTGGGGTGCGTCCTTCGACCGCGACGACAGCGGGCGTCCGGCGCTCGGTCGGGAGGCGGCGCACAGCGTTCGGCGCGTGCTGCACGCCGGCGATGCCACAGGTCGCGAGATTGGTCGTGTCCTGTGGGAGCGGGCCCGGGCGCTGCCGTCCGTCGAGACGATCGATCACGCGCTGGTCAGCGAGCTCGTTGTCGTCCGCGATCGAATAGCGGGCGTCCGCTACGTCGACGCCGCGGGCGCGTTGCACGAGGTGCAAGCGGCGGCGACGTTGCTGGCCACAGGGGGCGCCGGTCAGATCTTTCGCGAGACGACGAACCCGATCGTGGCCACGGGCGACGGCCTCGCGCTCGCGTACGATGCCGGCGCGCGCGTGGCCGACCTCGAGTTCGTTCAATTCCACCCCACCGCCCTCGACCTCCCGGGCGCGCCTCGCTTTCTCGTTTCCGAGGCGCTTCGGGGCGAAGGCGCGCGTCTCGTCAACGATCGCGGCGAGGCGTTCATGTCGCGGTACGATTCGGCCGGCGATCTGGCGCCCCGCGACATCGTCGCACGCAGCATTGCGCGCGAAGTCGAGCGGACGGGTGGACCGGTGCGGCTCACGCTCGCTCATCTGGACCCGGACTACGTGACCCGCAGATTTCCAACCATAGCCGCAACCCTGGGTCACGTCGGCCTCGACCTGGCGCGCGATCCGATCCCGGTCGGACCGGCAGCGCACTACATGATGGGCGGCGTAGAGACCGACGACTGGGGCCGAACATCGCTCGAGGGACTGTTCGCGGCCGGGGAAGTCGCGTGCACCGGCGTCCACGGCGCCAATCGGCTCGCCAGCAACTCTCTCTTGGAGGGCCTGGTGTTCGGCGCGCGCGCCGCGGCCGCGATGCAACAACGGCCGCGGGCGGCTTCGCTGAAGAGTGATCGCGTCGGGGCTCTGGATTTGGGGCTAGCTGCCACGAATCAGTACCTCCGACAGCTAGCCCCCAGCCCCCAACCCCTGGCCCCTGCGGAGATCCGCAACCTGATGTGGCGGCGTGCCGGCCTCTTCCGAGATCGCGTTGGTCTCGAGGAAGCGGTCGCGAAGCTGGAGGCCGCGTCGGCGGCCGTCGAGCCGGACGCGCCCGACCGTCGCCAGCGCCATCTGACAACCGTCGCCCGTCTGATTGCCCGCGCCGCGCTCCGCCGCGAGGAGAGCCGCGGCGCCCACTTCCGGGCGGATTTTCCGATGCGGGACGATCTACACTGGAGCGTCCACGTCGTCGACGGCCTGTCACGTTAAACTCTCCACCACGGAGTTCACGGAGGACGCGGAGGTTAATCCCTTCCTGAAGGTTTGATCCTCCGTGTCCTTTGTGTCCTCCGTGGTAGCGCCTCAGGCAAGCAGAACAGGTTTTCTATGCCGAAACCCGAGAAAGAATCCTTCGTCACCGAGATCACCCCCCGCTCGCAGGACTTCTCCCGCTGGTACCTCGACGTGGTCCGGCGTGCCGAGCTTGCCGACTACTCGCCGGTGAAAGGCTGCATGGTCATCCGGCCGTACGGCTATGCCATCTGGGAGCTGATTCAGCAGGCGCTCGACAAGCGGATCAAAGCGACCGGCCACGTGAACGCGTACTTCCCGCTGTTCATTCCCGAGAGTCTGCTGACCAAAGAGGCCGAGCATGTCGAGGGCTTCGCACCCCAGGTGGCGTACGTCACGCACGGCGGCGGCGAAGAGCTGGAAGAGAAGCTGGTCGTGCGGCCGACCTCTGAGGCGATCATCGGCACCATGTATGCGAAATGGGTGCAGTCGTGGCGCGATCTGCCGATTCTCATCAATCAATGGGCGAACGTCGTCCGGTGGGAGAAAGTCACCCGCCCGTTTCTCCGGACGACCGAGTTCCTCTGGCAGGAAGGGCACACGGCGCACGAAACCGAAGACGAGGCCGAGGAGGAAACGCTGAAGATTCTGCGTCTCTACAAGGACACCGTCGAGACCGAAATGGCGATGCCGGTGGTTGAAGGCCTCAAGAGCGAGAGTGAAAAATTCGCTGGAGCGCTGCGCACGTACTCCATCGAAGCGCTGATGGGCGACGGCCGCGCGCTCCAGGCTGGCACCTCGCACAACCTGGGGCAGAACTTCGCGAAAGCCTTCGACATCACGTTCCAGGCGCGCGACAAATCGGTACAGCACGTCTGGGGCACCTCCTGGGGCATGACCACGCGTCTCATCGGCGCCGCCATCATGGTGCATGGCGACGACTCGGGGCTCGTGCTGCCGCCCCGCATCGCGCCGTATCAGGTGGTCATCGTGCCAATCGGTCGCGACGACTGGCGGGAGAAGGTGCTGCCGACGGCGCAAGCGATCCAACGCGACCTTGCCGCCGCCGGCATTCGCGTCACGCTCGACGAGCGTGACGAGCGTCCCGGTTGGAAGTTTTCCGAATGGGAACTGCGCGGCGTGCCGCTCCGCCTCGAGATCGGCCCCAAGGACATCGAGAAGTCGGCCGTGCTCATCGCCCGCCGCGACACGCGTGAAAAGCAGAGCGTGCCGATGGACGGGCTGCCGGGCCGCCTGCGCGATTTGCTCGACGACGTCCAGAAGACGCTGTTCGCCAGCGCGCAGCAGTTCCGCGACGAGCACACGCAACGCGTGGACAGCTACGACGCGTTCAAACAGGCGATGGACGGTCGTCCCGGTTTCATCATCGCCCCGTGGTGCGGATCCGCCGCCTGCGAAACGCAGATCAAGAACGACACGCAGGCGACGATTCGGAACATGCCGCTGAACAGCCGGGCGCCGTCGGGGACGTGCATTCGCTGCGACGCGCCGGCGACAGCCGAGGCGTGGTTTGCGAAGGCGTACTAGTTTCCGACCACTTCCGGCCACCTCTTCGCAATGCGCTTCATCGTGGCGTGCCTCTGCGTCAGTTTCTCGCGTTTGACGATCGCCTGGAACGCCCGCGCCAGATGATCCTGCCACCAGGCGTCGCGCGCCTCCGCGTGCGCTTTGGCGATTGCTTCGAGGCACGACGCATCGCCGACGAGCGACAAGGCGGTCAGGAATTCGACGGGCAGCGGTGCTCGGGAGCGCTCGAGCGACTCGCGCAGGTCGTACACGCCGAGCCGGCTGCCTCGGTCAGCCAGTGCGAGATGCGCCGATGCCCGGGCCGCCGCCCAATTGTCGCCGCGCCTGCCGGGCGAAGGCGACGCTTCACGGTCACGGACCTGTTCGACGATTCGCAATAGGTCCGGGAGCGGCGCGCTGCCGCCTGCCTGAGCGAGGGCGCGACGGAGGGAGTCGGGGTCGTCGGGCAGTCCTTCGTTCGCGGCGCGCGTGACCAGCTCGAGTGCATCACCATCCGTCCAGCGCATCGCGGGTGGTGCGGCGGCCACCTTTCGAATCGCCTCATTGGGATCCTTGGACAACGACTTCAGGAGCGGCGCAATCGTCGCGGCGTCGAGATCGCATAGCGCCCGAAGCGCCGCGAGACGCACGGTGTCTGGGCGGCAACGGTCGAGGGTGACCGCGGTCAGTCGGTCGACTGCCGTCGCGGCCCGCGCGCTCCGCACGAAGAGCCGCACCACGGCGATCGCGGCGACAGCCACGCCAGGATCGGCGTCAGCGATGCCCTGCAGCGCCGGTTCGAACGCGCGGGGATCGGCGATGCCCTCGAGAGCCCGGAACAGTGCGATTCTCGTTGCGCTTGCGACAGGCGATGTCGACAGCGTCCTGATGCGCTCGACCGCGCGCGAGCCCAAGACCGTCAGCCGGGCGATTGCCGCCTCGCGCTTGACGGTATCCGCCGACGCGAGATCCGCCACGAGCGCATCGACCTGTTTGGAAGAGGAGACGCGGATGGCCACGTCGGAATTCCGTCACTGCACCTTGACGATGAGCGCCGCGCGGCGATTCAGGCGCCGCGTCTCTTCGCGGGTGTTGTCGAACTTCGGCCGCTCCTCGCCGTAGCTGCGCGTTTCCATGCGATTCGCCGGCACGCCGCGCGATTCGAGGTACTGACGCACGCTGTCCGCCCGGCGACTGCCCAGCGCGAGGTTGTACTCGGCGGTGCCGATGCTGCACGTGTGTCCTTCGATCACGATGTTCTTGTCCGGATTCGCCTGCAGCCTTGCGACGGCATCGTCCAGAAGGCGCAGCGCCTCCGGACGGAGCGACGATCGATCGAAGTCGAAGTACACATCCTCGAACGCGAGCTCGACGACGGGCCTCGGTCTGACAACCTGAATGGTGACCGAATCCGAGGCCGTGCCGCCCCTCCCGTCGTCCACCGTCACGGTGACTGGAACAGGCCCTTCCTGTTGCGGGGCGGTCCAGCGCGTCTGGCGATCGGCCGGGTTCTGAAACGTGCCCGCCGGCGCCGTCCAGCGATATCGGAGCGTGTCGCCATCCGGATCCTGCGCGTCTGCGGTGACGGTGGCGATCCTGCCGACTTCTACGGTGCACGGCTCGCAGCGTGCACGGACGGTCGGCGGTCGGTTCGGTGGCGGCTCCGCTCGGGGGGGCTCCGGCGCCTGTGGCGGTGGTGGGGCGACGAATTGCCGCACGCCCGGGTGATACCCGATCCGGACCTGCCAGTCGTAATAGTCGCCGAGCACGTCCGTGGTGTCGGTGAACGCGCTCGATCGTGCGCGCGTCGGCAGGTTCCAGCTCACGCCGACGCCGCCAAAGAAACCGCTCCTCGCCTGCGCGGTCACGCCGATGGTGGCGCGTGTGAGGTTCTCCGTGTTCGAAATGCCCGGTGGCGCCCCGCAGTTCACGCACAGAATCGCGGGGCCCTGAAACGCGATCGTGTCCTTGTTCGGGATCTGTCCGTTCAACTCGCCGACCACTCGCACGAAGTTGCGCGAAGGAAACGTCAGTCCCGTGCCCCAACGGAGCGCGCCTGTCGGCGCGTCGTAGTTGTCCGGGCTGCCGCGGAATTCGTAGCCGCCAAACCCGGAGACCTCGACGAGCTTCGATGCTTCCTTGCTGATGATGACGTCAATCGAACCATCGGCCTTTCCGGTGCTGACGCCGACATCCGATTTGCCGGTCGGCAGCTTCACCATCCCGCGGAGCGCGATCGCCGCTGGATTCTGACGATACTCCGACCACAGGTTCACTTTCGCGCCGATGTAGAAGTCACCGACGCTGTCGCCGGTCCAGGCTTTCGCGACACGCGGGTAGCGATCGATGACACCGCCGAACGCCGAGTCGATGTTGAACAGAGGAACCAGATCGCGGTCGATGCGTGTGTCGAAGAGAAACGATCCGAAGACTTCTGCCCGTCCCCTGATGCCAACCGCGAAGGCGCCGGCGAAATCGCCGACGTTGGTGTATCCCTGGATCCAGTTGGTCCCGCGACGGTACACACTCGCAGACCACTGGGCGTGTCCGAGAATCTCGCCCGTCGGGACGTACCAGATCCCCGTGTCGCCGAAGAACGTCGTCGTGGCTGGCCGGGTCGCGCTATCGGCGGTCGGCGCGGGCGAACTAGACGATGGAGAAGCGGCGGCGCCGGGGGCCTGCGCGACGAGGGTCGGAGAGGCGCACAAGGTAACGGCCACCGTGAGGCCAAGAAAGCGAAGCTCAGGCATGAAGCTCAGCCATGGTAGTACGGCCTCGACGCGGCGTCAACGGATTCGCTGGTCTACCAAGTAGGGCGGCTCAGGGCACCGCTCGTCCTGAGCTTGGCGCCCTTCGACGCTGCTCAGGGCGACCCTGAGGCTCTCGAAGGATCGAAGGATGAGCGGCGACTAGATATCGTCGGTTCCGCGTTTGGGTCCGACAACCCACGCGATGACGATGCTCAGGAGATAGAGAGCGATCATGGGCGCCGCGAAGATGGTCTGCGTCATCATGTCGCCGGTCGGCGTAATGACCGCCGCCACGATGAAGATCAGCAGCAGCGCGTACTTCAGGTGCGCGATGAGGAACCGCGCCGACACCAGTCGCAGTCTCGCCAGGAAGTACACGACGGTCGGCATCTGAAAGACGATCCCCATGCCGATCAGCATTTTCGTGTAGAGCCCGAAGACGTCCTCGAGTTTCGGCATGAACGCCAAGTCGGGCGTGTTGAAGCTCGCGAAGAACGCCATCATGAACGGGAACGACACGTAGTGATTGAACGAGGCGCCGGCGATGAATCCAACCGTGGTGAAGAAGACGAAGGGATACGCCATCCGCTTCTCGTTCGAGTACAGGCCGGGCGCGATGAACATCCAGACCTGATACATGATGAACGGCGCGGCGACGACGACGCCCGCGATCAACGCGACCGTGATGTAGAGCGAGAAAGCCTCGCCCGGCTGCGTGTAAATCAGCTTGACGCCGGGCGGCAGCGCCCTTCGCGTCGGGGCGAGTATGTAATTGAAGATCGGCTGAATCCAGTAGAACGTCGCGAGAATCCCGAACGCGATCGCCAGACACGATCGAACGATTCGCTTCCGGAGCTCGTCGAGATGCTCCAGAAACGACATCTTGGCCCCGGCTGCCGAAGGGTCGTCGTCTTCGTCGTTCGTAGCAAGCGCCTGAGCCCCCGACTGGGGGCCTGGGAAGGGCACCAGGGCCATGACAGATGACGCTTACGCGCTGTGGTCGGCCGTTCGCGCCGCGACCGGTTCTTCCGCTTGCGGCGCGGTGGCCGACGTCGCTGCTGCACTGGCCGCTTGCGCCGCCGCCTTGGCCTTCTGCTCCTCGAGGGCCGTCTTCTGTTCCTCGAGTCGGATTTCCTCTTCCAGCGTGCTCTTCAGCTCGTTCGAGGCGCGCTTGAATTCGGCGAGGCTCTTGCCGAGGGAACGGCCCAGTTCCGGCAATTTGCGGGGCCCGAAGATGATCAACGCAATCACGAAAATGATGATCAGCTCGGGCATTCCAATGGAACCAAACATAGGTCTCCTACTTTCACAACCGAAGGCGGGGCCGCTCAGGTCATTATAGGAACCGGCGACCGGGCCGGTCAAGGTAATCCGCACTGATCGATGCCCAGAAGTCGTTGCTCATAAGGAAGTTATCTGCTAGGATGCCTACTATGCGACGTTACCGTGCCCTCCCCGCTGTCGTCTTCGCGATACTCGTCTCCGCGCTCGTGGGTGGGCTGTTCGGCCGCAACGCGCTCGCGACCGACGACAAGATTCCCGAACACTATCAGGCGTTCAGCGTGGCGCTGCGCGCGATCCAGGACAACTACATCGACAAGGTCGAATCCGAAAACCTGGTGTACGGCGCCGTGCGCGGGATGCTCGGCACGCTCGATCCGCACTCGAGTTTCTTCAGCCCGAAAGAGTACGCGCAGATGCGCGAGCGGCAGGAAGGGCACTACTACGGGCTCGGCATCACCATCCAGAACACACCCGACGGCGACGTCGTGGCGATGGGCGTGTTCGAGGGATCGCCGGCGTACAGGAAGGGCGTCCGCCGCGGCGACATCATCGCGTGGATTGCCGGTGAGGATGCGAAGGGCTGGACAACCGAGCAGGCGATGCGCAAGCTGCGCGGTCCGAAGGGGACGACGGTCGACATCGGCCTCAAGCGCCGCGGCTACGACGAGCTCATTCGTTTGGTCGTCACGCGCGACGAGGTCACCATTCCGACCGTCCCCGCCTTCTTCATGATCGACGACACGACCGGCTACATCCGGATGCAGGACTTCGGCGAGAACACGGATCGCGACGTCAAGAACGCGCTGCGCCAGCTCTCGTCCAAGGGCATGAAGCGGCTGCTGTTCGACATCCGCGGCAATCCGGGTGGTCCGCTCGACCAGGCGATCAAGGTCGCGAACGAGTTCCTGCCGAAGGGACGGATGATCGTCTACACGCGCGGGCGCGTGCCGAACTCGGATTCCGACTACCGCGCGACCGAAGATGGCGAGTTCACCGAGATGCCGATCGTGGCGCTCGCCAATCGCAACAGTGCCAGCGCGTCGGAGATCGTCACCGGCGCGCTGCAGGATCACGATCGCGCGTATATCGTCGGCGAGACGACGTTCGGGAAGGCGCTGGTCCAGTCGGTGTATCGGATCAGCGGCAACGCGGGGCTGGCGCTGACCACCGCCCACTACTACACGCCGAGCGGACGCCTCATCCAGCGGCCGTGGGACGCCAGCTTCGACGAGTACCTCAGTTACTCGCTGCGCGATCAGGATGCCAACAAGCCGCACAATCCAAGCGACCTGAAGCACACCGATGCCGGCCGGCCTGTCTACAGCGGCGGCGGGATCGAGCCAGACAAGCGGATCGCGGGGCCAATCGAAGGGTTCAATCCGGGCCGGTTCGGGCGCATGCTCTTCGCCCGTTCGGTGTTTCCGAATTACGCGCAGAAATACGCGGCGGAAGGCGACACGCGCGTGTCCATGAAGGGGAGCGGGCGCAGGACCGTCAAGCCGAACTTCGTCGTGGACGATGCGATGATGGCCGACTTCCGGGAACAGCTGAAAACCGACAGAATCAAGATCGACGAGGAAGGCTTCACCAAGGATCTCGACTTCATCAGGGCCATGATTCGATTCGACATCGACAACGCGGTGTTCGGCGTTGCCGATGCGCGGCGTCATTTGATTGCCGTCGATCCTCAGGCGCAGGCCGGCCTGCAGCTGTTCGGAGAAGCGCAGAAGCTCACGGAGTTGAGCAAGGGTTCGAGAACGAAAGCGCATTAGGCAGCCCGGAAGACCCTCTGACGCTCGTAGCGCAGGCCTTTAGGCCTGCTTCGGGCAAGCGACCACAACGAATAGGGTTGTGTTTGGGCTTGCCCCTATAGATAGGCCTTGGTACACTGACGACCGCTTGGGCCCCGGGGCCGTTTCCTTCGACTGGGAGACGAAAGAGGGTCGCCAAACGGTCGTATTTGCCTGGTCGCTCCCAGCAACCACCACTCAGATTTCTGCATTTCGGATTTGGGATTGCGGATTTCGGATCGCGGATTGATCGCCAATCCGAAATCCAATCCAACATCCGAGGTCCGCAATCCGCAATGGTGAGTCATGCGTCTTGAGCGTCTCGAGATCAACGGCTTCAAATCGTTCTCCGATCGGTCGGAGCTTGCCTTCGACAAGGGGGTGACCGCCATTGTCGGTCCCAACGGCTGCGGCAAGAGCAATGTGGCCGACGCCATCACCTGGGTGATGGGCGAGCAGAGCGCGAAGAGCCTCCGCGGCGATCGAATGGAAGATGTCATCTTCAGCGGGAGCGATGCGCGTAAGCCGACGGCGGCTGCGGAAGTGCGGCTGAAGTTCAGCGGCTTCCTCAAGACCGTCAGCGGGCCGGCTTTTCCGGAGCTCGATCGCGCGCACGGCAACGGCGCCTCGAACGGCAACGGACACGCTGGCAACGGGAACGGCAACGGACACCATGCCGAGGCCGTCATCGAGGAGATCATCCAGTCGGTCGCTCGTGAGATCGAGGTCACGCGGCGACTGTACCGTTCGGGCGAGAGCGAGTACCTGATTGACGGGCGGGTGTGCCGCCTTCGCGACGTGCACGACCTGCTGATGGACACCGGTCTGGGCGCGAAGGCCTACGCCATCATCGAGCAGGGAAAAATCGGGCTCATCCTCAGTTCGCGTCCGACAGACCGTCGCCAGTTGATTGAGGAGGCGGCCGGCATCACGAAATACAAAGCGCG
>Ga0114129_10013888_pt1 | contig 11476 bp, 11 predicted proteins | sample RhiMetdeltSRZDD1_FD_80071 | JGI IMG/M metagenome (GOLD analysis project Ga0114129, IMG submission 80071) | Populus rhizosphere microbial communities from Tennessee, USA - Rhizosphere MetaG P. deltoides SRZDD1 (version 2) (version 2) | ecosystem: Host-associated > Plants > Roots > Rhizosphere >... | reverse complement strand
GTACGAAACACCGGAGCCGGTTGCCGAAGTGCCCCCGCCGGTCGTCGAGGCGGTGGCCGCGTTCGAAAGGCCGGAGCCGGTTGCGGACGTGCCTTCGCCGGAACTCGAGGCCCCGCCGTCGTACGCGGAACTGGCGCCTGTGGTGGCCGCGCCGCCGCCGGAGCCTGCGTTCGAAACACCCGAGCCAGTGTTCGAGACACCGGAGCCGGTTGCCGAAGTGCCCCCGCCGGTCGTCGAGGCGGTGGCCGCGTTCGAAACGCCGGAGCCGGTTGCTGAAGGGCCCGGGTCGGTCCTCGAGGCCGTGGCTGCGTACGAAACATCTGATCCGGTTGCGGACGTGCCTTCGCCGGAACTCGAAGTGCCGCCGTCGTACGCGGAACTGCCGGCTGTAGTAGCCGGACCGCCGCCGGCGCCTGTGTTCGAACTGGTCGCCCCCGTGTTCGAAACACAGGAGACTGTTGCCGAAGAACTTCCGCCTCCTGTCGAAGCCATCGAAGCGCACGCCGAACTGCCATTTTCGGACGTCGAAGCCCCTCTGCCGACGGCGACGCTATACGAGCCGCCAGCGGAATCAGCCGTGGAACCCGAGGCGGAGCCGGAAGTGGAACCGGCGCCGGCCGCCGAGCCGTCAACGCCCAAACCGTCGTGGGCCGCGCGGGTGCCGCCCGCTACGGTCCTGACGATGTCGCGAAACCCGATCCGCTCGACCGACTTCCAGCCGGCGCCGATGCAGGATCCCACGATGAGCGGGCTCGATCGACTGCTGAGGGTGGCGGCGGCCCGCGGCGCGTCTACTCTGTATCTGTCGACCGACGCGCAGCCCTCTGTCCGCGTCGACGGCGAGCTGCAGACGATCGACGGCGAGCCGGTGCTGTCAGCGCGCGACGTCGAGTCGCTGCTGTTGACGCTGATGCCCGAGCGCAGCCACGAAGCGCTGCGGACCGGTGCGGCGACCGAATGGTTCTGCGACATCGATGTCGTCGGCCGCGTCCGCTGCCTCAGTTTCCGCGATCATCGCGGTCCGGGCGGCGTCTTCCGACTGATGCCGACGCGATCGGTGTCGGTGGATCAGCTCGGCTTGCCCCGCTCGGTGCAGGCGCTGGCGATCGAGCCGGAAGGGCTCGTGCTCGTCGCAGGTCCGCGGTCGAGCGGCAAGCGCACGCTGCTGTCGGCCTTCGTCGATCAGATCAACAAAACGCGTCGCGATCACGTGATCACGATCGAGCGCGAGGTCAATATCGTCCACGAACAGGCCAGCTCGTTCATCAGCCAGCGCGAAGTCCGCGGCAACGACGACGAGATGCTGGTGGCGGCGCGGGCAGCGCTGCGAGAGGACCCGGACGTCCTGGTCATCGAGGATCTGCGTACGGCAGCGTTGATGAACGTCGCTCTCGAAGCCGCTTCAGCCGGGCGGCTGGTGGTGGCCGGATTCTCCGCGCACACCGCTGCGGGCGCCATCGATCGCATCATCGATCTGTACCCGCCGGAGAACCGCGCACAGGTACAGATGGCACTGGCCGATTGCCTCCGCGGCGTCATCGTGCAGGTCCTGCTGAGAAACACCTCCGGTGGCCGGGTTCCCGCGCGCGAGGTGCTCTTGAACACGCCAGCCGTGTCGAGTGTGATTGCGGAAGGTAAGACCTCGCAACTGTCGATGGCAATTGAGGGCGGGCGGCGATACGGCATGATGCCGATCAACGACGGCCTCATCTACCTGGTGCAGAGCGGCGTCGTCGACGCGCGCGAAGCCTATCGTCGATCGACCGATCGCCCGGGCTTCCTCGCGGCGCTCAAGCGTCACGGCCTCGACACGTCGTTCGTCGAGCGGCTGGCTTAGGCGGGACGGGCAGGAGGGCGGGACACTCCGTCATCGCTCCACGAACCCCTCGAGCGCTTTCAACAGAAACGTCAACACGTCTTCTTCCGACAAAGCGCCCGGCGCGCCGAGCGCTTCCTCCGACTCGAGGACGCGGCTGCCGCGGCTGCGCCTCGTCCGGCCGACAACCCTCGGCTCTGTGCCCGTCGTATCCAGAAACAGCTCGATGAAATCTTCCGCGTTGCGCTCGGACATCAGTCGGACGCTGCCCGATGGTGTGAAGACGTTGAAGAGATGATTTTCAGCGCGAAGCGCCTGGGCCAGCTGGCGTACCAGCGGCACGACGGCGGTGTCGAGCCATGGCCCGAACAGGCTGGTCGCTTCGTCGTTGCGCACGCGCCGCTCGGCGGCCTGCAGCTTCGCCCGCTCGATGGTCTGCAGCAGCCGTTTCCGAACCTCCGAGATTTCCATAACTGTCAAATCACCTTTTGACGCCGCAAATCTGCGATCGCGTCGTCGCTGAAGCCAAAGTCGTGCAGGACGGCATCGGTCTGCTCGCCCAGCCTCGGCGGCGGCGTGCGAACCGCGCCGGGTGTGTCCGAGAGTTTCACGGGCACGCCGAGCACGCGGAGCGCGCCAATCGTCGCGTGCTCGATCTCGGCGACCATCTGTCGCGCCTGAATCTGCGGATCGGCGAACAGCTCCTGGAGATTTCGAACCGATCCGCACGGAACGCCGGCGGCGTTGAGACGATCGATCCAGTACTGACGCGGCTGGGTGCGCAGGCGTTCGGCGATGAATGGCCGCACCGCGTCGTAGTTCGTCACCCGCTGGCGATTGGTCGCGAAGCGTGGATCCTCCCGCAGTCCCGCGACCGCGCAGAACCGGCGCCATTGATCGTCGTTGCCGACCGCGAGCACGAAGTCGCCGTCCGACGCCGCGAACGTTTCATAGGGGACGATGCTCGGGTGACGGTTGCCCAGCCGCGCGGGTACTTTGCCGCTGGCGAAATAATTCCCCGCCTGGTAGGTGAGCAGCGCGGCCACCGTGTCGAGCATCGCCAGGTCGACTTCCTGACCGCGCCCGGTACGCTCGCGTGCGAACAGCGCCAGGGCCACGCCGTACGCCGCGAACATACCGGAGGTGACATCCGCGATCGCCACGCCGAGACGGAAGCCGGGACCTCCGGAATCGCCGGTGATGCTCATCAGGCCGCCCTCGCCCTGCATGACGGCATCGTAGCCCGCCTCTTTCGCACGCGGTCCGGTCTGGCCGAATCCGGAAATTGAACAGTAGATCAGCCGTGGATGCCGCGCAGCGAGCGCCTGGTAATCGAGGCCGAGCTTCGTCAGCGTTCCAGGACGAAAGTTCTCGACGACCACATCGCTCTTCGCGATCAGCTGCTCGAGCAGGCGCCGCCCCGCCGTGTGCTTGAAGTCGACGGTGACGCTTTCCTTGTTGCGATTGATACTGAGGAAGTACGCGCTTTCGCCTTCGAGGAACGGCGGACCCCACGCGCGCGTGTCGTCGCCTTTGCCAGGCTGCTCGATCTTGATCACGCGTGCGCCCATGTCGGCCAGCAGCATCGTGCAGTAGGGACCGGAAAGAACGCGCGTGAGGTCGAGCACGGTGATGCCGTCGAGTGGCGCCATAATGGACAGATGATTATCGTCTACGCCGGCAGCGCCTGACGCAGCTGCGAGCTGGTGAAAGAGTTGCTTTCACGAGAAGGCGTGCCGTTCACGGCCTACAACGTCGACGAAGACGAGCGCGCCTACGACGAACTCATTGCTCGTGGCTGGCGCGCTGTGCCGGTGACGGTCATCGGCGAACGCGTGCTCCGGGGCTTCAACCCCGTCGAGCTCGACGACGCGATCGCGGCTTGGCGGCTGAAGCGGTAACGCCGCGCGCGATCGTCACGAGATCGGACAACAGCGCGTAGGCGGTTTGCGTGAGCCCGCCACCCCGCTGCACGATGGCTATCTCTCCCAGCAAATCCGTGGACAGGATGATCGCGTTCTGCTGGCCTTCAATCTGCGCCAGCGGATCGTCGCCCGCAAGTTCCTCCAGTGAGACGCGCGCCGTGACACCACGCGGCTGACGCGCCGCGCGCGCCACGAGCTTCAGACGCCGCCCGCGGCTCGTTGCCTCAATCGCGCCTGCCGCTGCCTCCCGGGTGATGCCTTGACGCTCGACCCCGGCCGGCGTCAGACGCGCTCCGAGCAACACGTTTGCGAGCGCTGCCGTTTTTGCCGCAGCGTCCCACCCATCGATGTCCAGCGAGGCGTCGGCCTCAGCGATGCCCCTCGCCTGCATCTCTGCAAGCGCATTGTCGAAGTGTTGCCCCTGTTCCATCGCGGTGAGGATGAAGTTCGTCGTGCTGTTCACGATGCCGCGGAAGCCGAGTATCTTCACGGCCGGCATCGTCTCGCGGGCGAGATTGAAAACCGGCACGCCGTCCATCACCGCGCCCTCGAACAGCCACCGGCGATCGGCACGCTCGGCCGCCCGGCGCAGCGCGGCGTGGGCGCAGGCGACAGGTCCCTTGTTCGCCGTGATCACGTGAGCGTTCGCCGCCAGGGCGGCGCGGATGTAGCTCGCCGCCGGTTCGCCGCGATTCACGTCGAGCGTCGTCGTTTCGACGACGACCAGGCGCCGTTCGCGCGCGGCGGCGCGGCTTTTAGCAAGTGCCTCTCGAAGGTACGTCAGTGTGTCGCCGCTCGCAGTCCGGACCTTGGTGATGTCGAGACCGCTCGCCGAAAAAGCCTGGCCGTGCCGCCGCGTCGCGATGCCGACGATGCGCGGCGAGATGCCGTAATGCCGGGCGAGCGTTGTCCGCTGCTCCTCGAGCAAACTGGCGAACCGTTGGCCGACATTCCCGAAGCCGATAAGAATGAGATCGAGAATCACGCCCCAGCGGTCGAGGCATCGGCGGTCACCCGGGCGTCGAGGCTCGTCAGCAGCTGGTGTAGCCGGCTCAGTCCCTCGCGCAGGTAGCCGACCTCCTCGCCGAATCCGATGCGGAGGTAGCCGTCCATGCCGAAGTGATCGCCGGGCACGATGAGCACGCTTTTTTCCTGCCGCAGCCGATTGACGAGGGCTGTCGAATTGATCGCGTGCGCGTACCGAACGTACACGATCGCACCGGCGTCGGGCGGCACGTACGAAAACCGCTCACCGTGCGAGCGCAGCCAGTCGGCCATCAACGGAAAGTTCGTGTTGAGGATGCGGCGCGTCCGCGCCAGGATCTTCGCCCGCCGATCCGGCTCGAGCGCGCGGCGAGCGAGAATGTCGCTCAAGGCACCGGGCGAAATGGTCGTGTAATCGTGATAGGACCACAACGACGCGACGAGCGGCGGCGGCGCCACCACCCAGCCGACGCGCAAGCCTGGAAGCGCGTACGCCTTCGACAATCCGCTCGTGACGATCACGCGATCGTGCCGGCCCCACATCGACGGCGTCTCCCGCCCGTCCAGCTCGGCGCCGCGGTAAATCTCATCCGAAAGGACCCACGCGCCATGCCTGCTCGCGATTGACGCAATGGCGTCGAGGTCCGCGGCGTCGAACCGGGCGCCGGTGGGGTTGTTCGGATTGCAGATGACGATCAGCTTCGACCGTGGTGAGACGAGACGATCCAGCGCGGCGATATCGACGCGCCATCCGCCGGGCGTTTCGACCAGCGGCCAGTCGCGGACCGTCGCGCCGAACGCACGCGCCAGCCCCCAGGTCTGCATGTAGTTAGGCACCATCATCACCACCTCGTCGCCCGGCTCGACCAGGTTCCAGGTGGTGATGTAATTCGCTTCGGATCCGCCGTTGGTCACCTGGACGTGGTCGGTGGTCGTGCCCGGATAGATCGCGGCGATGGCCGAGCGAAGCGGAAGCGTGCCGTTCGATTGGGAGTAACGAAGGGCCGCATTCATCAACTCGTGGCGCGAGGCGTCATCATCCACTAACTCGCGGAGCCGCAGCGGTTGGACACCACTTTCCGACAGGTTGTACTCCACCTGGTTCTCGTAGGTGGATTGCATCCGCTCCATCGCGAACTGTTCGAGTCTCATGGAAAGAGACTGTAGACTATACGGACCGGTTGGCGCCACGTGCATACTCCAGGGCCGATCACGCGAGTCGCGCCAGATCCGACGATGACGACTCTGACGCCGCCGAACCTGGCGCGCATTCCCGCCGGCGACTTTCTGATGGGGGCGTCTGACGCAGAAGAGGATCAGCGACCCGTCCATCGCGTCCATCTGAGCGATTTCCTCATCGGGCGCTTTCCCGTCACGCAGGACGAGTACGCACGGTTCGTGCGGGCATCCGGCCATCCCGCTCCCGCCGTGCGCGAGTTGCCGCTGATTGCGGCCGGCGGCCGCGACGCGGTGTTTCTCGACCTGGCGGCGCCATACATCTGGACGGAAGCCAAACCACCGGCCGGCTACGGCACGCATCCCGTCGTGCTCGTCACCTACGACGATGCGGTGGCCTACTGCCGATGGTTGTCCGGCGAACTTCAACGCGACGTGCGCCTACCGACCGAGGCGGAGTGGGAGAAAGCCGCGCGAGGCGGCGTCGACGGCCAGCGGTATCCGTGGGGCAATGACATCGATCCGACGCGCGGCAACTTCCTGACGGACCCGTCGGTCAAACGACAGCGCGGCACGCGTCCAACCGGCACCTACGCGCCCAACGCGTACGGCCTGTACGACATGTGCGGCAACGTCTGGGAATGGGTCAGCGATTGGTACGCCGCCGACTACTACGGATCCGGGCAGGTACGGGATCCGGGCGGTCCAGAGTCCGGCGACATGCGAATCGTCCGCGGCGGCGCGTGGGTCAACGACGACGTGTCGATGCTGCGGTGCTCGCACCGTCACAAGGTGCCGCCCGACACCTACGCATACAGTGTGGGGTTCAGAATCATATGCTCGGCATGATCCTCAGCGTTCTCATCGGACTGACGGCGGCGGCGCAGGAGCCGGCCGCTCAGTCGCCGGTCATCGTCGCGACCGGACGCGCGGTCGTGAAGCGTGCCCCGGACGTGGCTTTCGTATCGATGACCGTCGAATCGCGCGCCAGGAGTCCGCGCGACGCGCAGCGGCAGAATGCCGACGCGATGGCGGCGGTCGTCAGGAAGATGGGCGAGCTCGGTATTCCGAAGGACGGGCTGCAGACCATCGGCCTCACCCTCTACGAGGACGTGGACAACGCGAATGGACGCCGTGTCTCGCGCGGGTTCGTGGCGAGGAACAGCGTCGAGGTGCGGATTGACGATATCGCCAGGACCGGCGAGATTGCCGACGCCGGTGTCGCCGCCGGCGCGACGTCGATTGGCGGCATCCGGTTCGACACGAAAGGGCGCGCGGCTGCGGAGCGCGAGGCGCTGCGCCTGGCGGTTGCGGAAGCGCGCGCACGCGCCGAGGCGATGGCCGCGGGCGCTGGACGCTCGCTCGATCGCGTTCTGAAGATCGAGGAAGGCACCGGCGCACGGCCGCCGATTCCTCTTCAGAGAACCATGGCGACGCGTGCCGAGGCGGTGACGACGGTCGAGCCCGGGCTCATCGAGCTGGAGGCGGAGGTCACGCTCACCGCATCGATGAAATGACGGACCTTTGCTCTCACGACACCACTACGAGCTTCACGGCCGCGAGCCTCACGCGTGAGGGTTACGAAAAAGCGCGGCGCCTGCTGATGCGGCGCGATCCGATTCTGGCGGCGGCGATCAAGCGCATCGGCCCGTGTGGAATGGCAGGCCGTCAGCGGCACGATCATCTGTCCGCGCTCGTTGGCGCGATCGTCAGTCAGCAGCTGTCGACCAAGGCGGCCGCGACCATCTTCGCCAGGTTCCTCGCGTTGTTTCCCGAAGGCGAACCGCTGAGCGCGTCGGCCATCAACGCACAGAGCGACTCGGCGCTCCGCGGCGTCGGATTGAGCGGACAGAAGGTCAGCTATCTTCGCGACCTCGGGGCCCGCATCGACGAGGGCCGCCTCGATCTCGGGGAACTCGAGACGCTGCCGGACGAAGAGGTCATCGGTCGGCTCGTGGCCGTGAAGGGCTTCGGGCGCTGGACCGCCGAGATGTTCCTGATGTTCCGTCTGCATCGGCCGGATGTCCTGCCTGCCGGCGACCTCGGAATCGTCAACGCGATTCAGCGGCTCTACAAGCTGCGGAAGCGGCCGGACGCGAAACGCGTGCTGAAAATGGGCGAGGCGTGGAAGCCGTATCGATCGGTGGCGTCCTGGTATCTGTGGCAGACGCTCAGAAACGAGCCTTTATCCAAAGCAGCAGATACCCCACGACCATCGCCACGAAAGTCCCGCGCTCGCTGAAAAGAGTATCCGTCCACGAAAAAGACTGAACCGCGGAGCCCGCTGAGGTCGCAGAGTGATCTGGATCTTTGCGTGCTCTGCGGTCTCTGCGGTTAAAGGTCGGCAGCCACCTTGGGACGCGCGCGGCGTAGTCGCGATACGCGTCGCCGAGGCGCGACACCAGGAGAGACTCTTCCCAACGCACGATTGCGTGATACTCGGCGCCGAGCAGCAGCACGATCAGCGGCGCCAGCCAGACCAGCCGCGCCGACAGCGCAAAGCCCACCCAGATCAGGATGTTGCCGACATAGAGCGGGTTCCGGATCAAGGCGAACGGCCCGGTCGCCACGAGCGGTCCGAGCCGCTGGCTACGCGTACGCGAGATCGCGCCGATGTGGCGTACGCCCCACAGCCGAATCAGCTCGCCGGCTGCTGTCACGGCGACCCCGGCGGTAATCAGGATCGCGGAGGGCGCCGCCTCGCCGGCTCGGAGCCCGACAATGACCCCAGCAATCGGCAGCGGGAGGGCGGTTCGGTGCCGAAACAGCCACTCGCCGAGTTTGGTAGAATCAGGACTGGACTGGTCGGATATCCGCAATGACGTCGTCACACGCGTCCATTCTTGATCGCACACCCGGTTCGTCGGTCCTCGACATGATCGGACGCACGCCATTGGTCCGGTTGCGCAAGTTCGAGCGCGAGACGCCGGGAGTGGAGTTGTACGCGAAGGCCGAGTGGCAGAACCCGGGTGGATCGGTGAAAGACCGGGCGGCCGCGCGCATGATTCTGGAGGGCGAGGCCACCGGTCGTCTGACTCCGAACCGCACGATTCTGGACGCGACGTCTGGAAACACCGGCATCGCCTACGCGATGGTGGGCGCGGCGCGTGGGTACAAAGTGACGCTGTGCCTGCCGGAAAACGCGAGTCCCGAGCGAAAGCTCATCCTTCGGGCGCTTGGCGCCGAGCTGCGGTCGACAAGTCCGCTCGAGGGCACTGACGGCGCCATTCGTGAGGCGCGCCGCCTCTATGCATCCGACCCCGATCGCTATTTCTATCCGGATCAATACAACAACGACGCGAACTGGAAAGCCCACTACGACACCACCGCGCCGGAGCTGATCGAGCAGACGAGCGGCAAACTCACGCACTTTGTCGCGGGTCTCGGCACGAGCGGAACGTTTATCGGCACGGGACGGCGTCTGCGCAAGTTCAATCCCGCCATCAAGTTGATTTCCTTTCAACCGGATGCGGCATTCCACGGCCTCGAGGGCCTGAAACATATGGCGTCGGCGATCGTGCCGGGAATCTACGATCCGACGCTTGCGGACGAGGATCTTCGCATCGATACCGAGCGCGCCTACCGCATGGTGCGTCGGCTGGCCCGTGAAGAAGGCCTGCTGGCTGGCATCTCGTCGGGCGCGGCGGTTGCCGCGATGCTCGATGTCGCCAAAGGCCTCGACCGCGGCATCATCGTCACCGTGTTTCCTGACGGGGCGGAAAAGTATCTGAACGAGCCGTTCTGGGACCATCACGATGAGTGACCGGCGTTTAACGCTCAGCGCGCGGGTCGACGAGGCGATCCGGCGCCACGGCGAGGAGACGTATCCGCACGAGTGCTGCGGCGCCCTCGTGGGACGAGGCGACGGGGTCACCGATGCCGTCGCGCTGCCGAATACCACCGAGGAAGGACCGCGCCGCCGCTTTCTGGTGCGGCCGTCGGATTACCGGCTGGCCGAGCAGCGCGCGACCGAGCTCGGTGGCGAGCTGCTCGGCTTTTACCATTCACATCCCGATCACCCGGCGAAGCCGTCGCAGTACGATCTCGATCACGCGTGGCCGACCTTCGCTTACGTGATCGTCGCCGTGGCGGCCGGCGCCTCTCAGGCTATGACCGTGTGGTTTCTCAAGGACGATCGTTCGATCTTCGAAGAGGGCAGTCTTCACCATGGCGAAAATTCTCATCCCGACCCCGCTCAGACCGTACACGGATAAGCAGGACGCGGTCGACGCCACCGGCGCGACCGTTGGCGAATTGCTGGCCGATTTGACGCGCCGGCATTCCGGACTCAAAGCGCACCTGTTCAACGATCAGGGAAAGCTGCGCAGCTTCGTCAACGTCTATGTGAACGACGAAGACATCAGGTATCTGCAAAAGGAGCACACGCCGGTCAACGCCAGCGACACCGTGAGCATCATTCCGTCCGTCGCAGGCGGCGTCGATACCGTCGAAGACGTCCGTCGATCGGACCTGGGGCGCATGGGCGAGCCGCTGACGAACGACGAGGTCAAGCGCTACTCGCGTCACCTCATCATGCCGGAGGTCGGCGTCGACGGTCAGCGCAAGCTCAAGGCGTCGAAGGTCCTCTGCATCGGTGCCGGCGGACTCGGATCGCCGGTGGCGATGTACCTCGCTGCGGCCGGCGTGGGCACGCTCGGCATCGTCGACTTCGACACCGTCGATTTCAGCAACCTGCAGCGGCAGATCCTCCACGGCACGCCGGACGTCGGCCGTCCGAAGCTGGCGTCGGCGAAGGACAAGCTCCACGCGCTGAATCCCGAAATCGACATACAGACCTACGAAGTGGCCTTGTCATCCCAGAACGCGATGCAGCTGTTCGAGCCCTACGACGTCATCGTCGACGGGACCGACAACTTTCCGACCCGTTATCTGGTGAACGACGCCTGCGTGCTGCTCGGCAAGCCGAACGCCTACGGCAGCATCTTTCGCTTCGAGGGTCAGGCGTCGGTGTTTGCGACGAAGGAAGGTCCCTGCTATCGGTGCCTCTATCCCGAACCGCCGCCGCCAGGCCTCGTGCCGAGCTGCGCCGAAGGCGGCGTGCTCGGTGTCCTGCCGGGGTTGATCGGTGTGATTCAGGCCACGGAAGCAGTGAAGCTGGTAATGGGGATCGGCGAACCACTGATTGGCCGGTTCCTGATTTACGACGCGCTGCGCATGCGGTTCCGCGAACTGAAGCTGCGCAAGGATCCGGACTGCCCGGTGTGCGGCACCCACCCGACGGTCACCAGGTTGATCGACTACGAGCAGTTCTGCGGCCTCCGACCGGCTGCCGAGGTCGAGACGGCGGGTCCCAGCCCATATGAGATCACGTCGATCGAGCTGAAATCGCGGATCGATCGTGGAGACAAGGTGCGGATCATCGACGTCCGCGAGCCCAATGAGTACCAGATCAACCGGATTCCCGGCTCGCGTCTGATCCCGCTCGGCGAGATTCCCAGGCGGTACGCCGAGCTCGACCCCGACGAGGAGTACGTGATGCAGTGCAAGACGGGGGCGAGGAGCGCCAAGGCAGCCGACTTCCTTCGGTCCGTCGGGTTCAAGCGGGTGCGGAACC
>Ga0114129_10013885_pt1 | contig 11478 bp, 14 predicted proteins | sample RhiMetdeltSRZDD1_FD_80071 | JGI IMG/M metagenome (GOLD analysis project Ga0114129, IMG submission 80071) | Populus rhizosphere microbial communities from Tennessee, USA - Rhizosphere MetaG P. deltoides SRZDD1 (version 2) (version 2) | ecosystem: Host-associated > Plants > Roots > Rhizosphere >... | reverse complement strand
GAGCACCAGGATGCACTTACCGACTTCCAGTACGTCCTGATCATGCACAGCGGACACGACCTGGCGGGAGCTCGCGCGTTCGAAGATTGGGGCATCCCTATGTATCCGGTGTTGCGCAAGGTCGAGCCCGGCGAACACGTCTCCTTCGACGGAGAGTTGCTAGCTGGTGTGAAAGCCGGCATCCACCGCCCATAGCTGCGATCGGCGTACGGGCGCGCTCGGAGAGACATCTACCTTGTAAGTGGGGTCGCGGCGCCCACGCGGGACGCTGCAGCGATCATGACCAGGGCAGGTTGCATCGCCGGTCGCATGAGTGGCCATGAGTGCGCCCGGCTCGCCCCGCGATCTGGCACGCGCGTGGCACAACGCCGACCGCTTGCGCGTCATGCACTCCAGCCCGTCTGCCAGCGTCCGCCACCGTCCGTTCTGACCTGCGGATATTGGGTCAGGCGTTCAGCGCCGTCCAACGTAGGCCGGAGCCTGCTCGATCCGGTTGGGCTCCCCGTTTGGCTCCCCAGCCGTCAGAGCGAACGGCATCGGGAGCAACCGCGGCGGTCAGGGCGGAGGAGGATCTTTGAGTCGGCGACGTGCGGCGCGCTCGGTGAAGATCGGCACAAACGTCTCGTCCCGCACGACCGAATCCACGAGCTCGGCCGGAGCCTTGGTCGTGATCACCAGGCGGCCCACGGTGGCGCGCACGATGACCTCGTCCTGGTCGTCGCTTTCGCCGGCCGGCACGTCGGTCGTGTCAGCCATCGCCCCACGGTCGGTTGCGGAGCTGGCGCTCCATGTCCTGCCAGGCCGGATGGCCCTCCCGGAGCCGCAGGACCTCGTGGGCGTACCAGCGCACGCTGTCGGGGTTGTCGGCCTCGACCGACACGACAGCCCGCATGTCCTCCGACCCGGTCGGCTGGGGCCAGGCATCCTCGCTCACACTGATCAGGCCGTGCGCCTCCGGAGCATCGCGGAGCCCGGCCAGGTCGGCCCAGTTCGCGTCGGGTCGCCGATGCGCGATCACGATTGAGCACGACACGACCCCAGCCACGCCGTTCGCGCTAGCAACCCGACCCGCCAGACGCGCACGGTGCAACTATCACTCTCCGTGATCAAGGAATGGGGCTCTACATCCGCCCCTGGACCTCAGAAGCCCAACGACACGCCGGCTACCAAAGGTTTGTCCACTTCGACAATCACCACCGATCCCACGGCGCACTCGGCTGGGCAACACCCGCCAGCACCATCAGGGACAACCTCCCCGCAGAGCACAACTAGCGCTCGACTCGCCTTGCCAACGAGCACCTTAGCGATGCTCCTTCCCAGCCCGCCCGGCGCGCCAGACCTACCCTCATTCGAGCGCCGACGCGCGGGCGGGCACGATGCGCGACCAGCGAAAGATACGCAATCCTCACGACGAACGGAGATGAACATGGCAACACCGACGGACGTCGATCGCAATGCACCCGTACTCACCGACCTGGAGATCGACATCGACGCCCCACGCGAACGAGTGTGGACGTTGCACACCGACGTCAACGCGTGGCCCACGTGGCAACCCGACATCAACAATGCGGCTGCCGACCAGCCGCTCAAGCCCGGCGCAACCTTCAACTGGTCGACATACGGAATGGACATCACATCGACCGTGTACGCGATGAACGAAGGATCTCGCATCCTCTGGGGCGGCACGGCGAACGGGATCACCGGTATCCACGAATGGACCTTCACCGACCGCCCCGGCGGCGTTCATGTCACGACCACCGAGTCCTTTGCCGGTGAGCCCGTCGCCGCCGACGTCGCCAACATGCAAACGCTGCTCGACCAGTCGCTGCGATCCTGGCTCCAGCAGCTCAAGGACGCCGCTGAGAACAGCTAACCGACCGCCCTATCCCCTGACGAGCTGGCACCCGCGGCGGAAGAGGAAATCTGCCTGTGCATCGGGGTCGCGCCAAGCCGCCCCTCGACGCGGACCGTCAGCGACCTGGGTGAGTCGGACAGGGGTGCGCTGAGCGCCCGGCATAAGGATGGTCGTGCGTTCATCTCGCCTGGTAATCCCCGAGGATGTGGCCGCCACGATTCGGTCGAGGGCCGGCGGAGCTGATGGGATTCGGTGCTGGTCATCGGTGCCGCCGATAGCAACGGTGAGAGCAACCGGGCGGGGTGACACGCTTGACCGCCTGCGCGTCATGCACTCCAGACCGCCCGCCCCCCGTCCGCCGCCGTACGGCTTGAACTGCGGATATGGCGTCAGCCGTTCAGCCCGGTCCGGGCTCGGTCGGACCATCTCTGATCTCGTTGGGTTCCCCACCGGGCTCCCCTGCGCTGCCAGGGTGAAGCGCGTCCGAGGCGATGTCGGCGGACTCCCTCTTGAGTCGGCGACGTGCGGCCCGCTCGGTGAGGATCGGCACGAAGGTCTGGATCCGTGCCGAGCCGCGCCGGCGTTCGAGCTCGTCCCGCACGACCGACTCGACGAGCTCGACCGGAGCCTTGGTCGTGATCACCAGGCGGCTGACGGTGGCCCGCACAATGACCTCGTCATGCTCGTTGCTCTCGCCGGTGGGCACGTTGGTCGGGTCAGCCATGGCCCGACCAACGGGTGCTGAGCTGGCGTTCCATGTCCTGCCAGGCGGGATGGCCCTCCCGGAGCCGTAGGACCTCGTGCGCGTACCACCGCACGCTGTCGGGGTTGTCGGCCTCGAGCGACACGACGGCCCGCAGGTCCTGCGACCCCGTTGCTGCGGGCCAGGCATCCTCGCTCACACTGATCAGGCCGTGCGCCTCCGGAGCATCCCGGAGGTCGGCCAGGTCGGCCCAGTTCGCGTCAGGTCGGCGATGCGCGATCACGATCGAGCACGACACAACCCCAGCCACGTCGCGGAGGGTAGCAGCGCATCCGAAAAATGTGCACGGTGTGCAAACTGCCACGCGTCGTGATCCAACCGCGCTCAGCTTGGACGTAGAGCCGTTCGGTCTTGACACATCTGTGCTGCCCAGCCGACGGTACCGGGTGTTTCTCGGGGCTTCGCGTGGCGTTTGGGCGGACGAGGCGGGCCTGTCATCTCGCGAGGCGAGAGTGGCCGCGTGATAACGAATGTGTGGCGGGTAGCGTGCATCGCTCTAGTCGTGGGCGGGCTCACAGCCGTTCCGAGCCCCGCGGACGGAGCGGACGGCGCGAACGGACAGCGAAGCGCGGCGGCGGTGGATGCGACGGTGCCCACGTTGCTCATCGATCCCGATGTGCTGACCACATTTCGGATCGGGCGCATCTCGGGGAGGGCGTGCGGCGCCTCACTGGCCGGGGACGGGGGGTCGGCGTACTACGCGCTGAACGTCTCCCAAGACGCCATCCCGTCACATCCGAGCGGGCTGTACCGGCGTGATCTCGACACAGGTGAGGAACAGCTGCTGGTCCTGAAGCGGGACGCACCGAGCATGAACTGCGGACACGTGAGCCCCGGAGGCCGGTTCTACGTCTTCCAGTCGAGACCGACGGGGCTCGACGATCACTCGACCGCCGACCTGGCGCTGAGGATGGTCGACACCGAGAGCGGTGTCGTGACCGACATCGCGGCCGACGTGCCGACCCAGGACGTGAAGTTCAGCGACGACGACCGGTACGTGTTCTTCACGACCCGGAACGCCAGCATTGTCGGGGGTCCGAGGTTCCACCACGAGCTCATCTACCGGTACGACACGGAGACGGGCGGCATCCAGCTGGTCACCCCGACGGTCGCCGGCGGGCTCCCCGACGCCCGGATCGAGAGCTACTCGATCTCGGCCGACGGGCAGCGGATCGCTTTCTCGTCGTTCGCGACCAACATCGTTCCGGGCAACAACGATCCCTTCCGACCGGGGTCGCGCGTCTACCTGCACGACACCGTGGCCGGTCGAACGGACCAGATCTCGCCCTTCGGTGTCGACGGTTCGCGGGGTGTGACGCCGCTCATCTCGGCCGACGGGCACGCCGTGACCTACACCGAGTCGCAAGATCTCACGTCCCGGGTGGTGCAGGTCGACGTGACCAGCGCACGGCGGTGGACCGTCGCCGGTGTCGGCGGCGCAGCGCCCGATGACCCCACCAGGCTCCTGACCGCCAACGCGGACGGTTCGGTGGTGGTGTTCGAGTCGTCGGCATCGAATCTGGTCGAAGGCATCGACTTTCCGCCCATCCCGACGCAGTTCCCGTTCAACCGGCCGCCGCCCCAGCTCTTCGCCGCCAACACTGCGACAGGGCAGATCAAGCTGATCACCAAGTCCGCCACTGCGAATGCTCCGGCCTCGGCCCCCGACTTCGTCTTCCCGTTGCACTCCAACGTGGTGATCGACGACGAGGCGTCGGCCGTCGTCTTCGAGTCGAAATCGCTGGAGCTGGTCGCAGACATCGAGCTCCCGCAACCCGATCAGATCTACGCCTACGACATGACCACTGGTGCCGTGCACCTGGTCGGCCGGGCCGAGGGCAACCCGGACGCCGCCGACACTCAGCCGAACTTCGCGCCGGTGATCTCGGCGACCGGTGGTCGTGTCCTCTTCCAGCGCGTCGACTTCTTCGTGCGGTGGCCGGTCCCCTACGTGGTCGCCGCTCTGCCGCCTGCTGCGCCGCCCGTCGTGTCCGTCGGCGATGTCGCCGTGTCCGAGGGAGTCAGGCAGCCATCGTGGCGCTCCGCGTTGTTCCCTCTGGTGCTCTCCCATCCGGTCGACCACGACGTCACCGTGACCTACCGCACGGTCGACGGGTCGGCGACACCGCCGGGGGACTACGAGCCCGTAGCCACCGGGACCGTGGTCGTTCCGGCCGGCGCCCAGGGCAGACCGCTGGAGGTCTTCGTCAAGGGCGATCGGTTCGCCGAGCCCGACGAGACGTTCGGGGTGGAGATCGTGTCCGTGTCCGAGGGAACCGTCGGGCGACGCCGGGGCACGGCGACGATCCTCGACTACCAGGAGCCTGCGGGCCGCGGTATCTCGGCCTCCGACATCGTGGTCGGCGAGCCGCGCGTCGGTACGGCCATGGTCGTCGTCACCGCGCAACTGCCATGGGCGACAAGCGAGCCGGTCTCGCTCGAATGGACCACCGAGGCGGGAAGCGCGCACGCATCCGAGGACTTCTTGGGCCGATCAGGCACGGCCGTCATCCCCGCAGGCCAGCGTTCGGCCCGCATCCAGGTCTGGATCCGCGCCGACCAGGACACGTGGGAAGGACCCGAGTCGTTCGCCGTGCGGCTGACCTCGACGAGCGCTTTCAGCATCGTCGACCCCATCGGGGTCGTCACCATCGCGCTGCCCGGGTAGACGCAAGCCGATGGGGTACGAGGCGCGCCCGGCCATCGTCAGCTTGGGAAGGGCTGGTGCGTCTACATCGCCACCAGGACCTGCGCCCACTCGGCTCGTTGACCGTGGGTGACCGCTGATGCGCTCGGTTCCGTGCGCGATCTGGCACGATCTGGCAGGCCCACGACCTCCTGCTTGCAAACCGTGCAGCCCGCCGCAGTCGCAGGCAACCACCTGGGAACCGAATGGTCCGGTCTGGCCGGTCATGGCCCGGTGGTGACTGCGACTGTGGCCCGTTTGTGGCCCGCCGGCCGGCCTCCTTCCCCGCAGCGTCGCGGGCGACCGGTGGCGACACGAACCGACCGCGTGGTGTGCGCGGATCCATCTTCTACACGGGTGAGCACCAAAACGGGCAGTCTGCGTAAGTGCGTGGCTTCCGGGTGCACGGTCCTGATGGCGATGAGTCGTTCATCAGAGGGACGTGCTACGTCGTCGATGACGACGGCGATCTCGTGGTGTTCACTGGCGACGAGGAGGTTCAGCGGATTCCCGCGGGGTCGTGGACGACCATCGACGCGGTAGGCCGGCCGCTGGCCCCGACATGGCCGCCGCACACTCTCGACCTCCTCCTGGATCGTCTTCACTGGGAGACCGCGGTCCGCTACGGCTTCACTGAGCCGGTTGGCACGGCGGCCGACTACTCGGCGCCGCTGTTGAACGACCTCGATGCATTCGTCTCTCGCGTCGCGCTAAGACTTGGCCTCGACCCCGAATCGACCGAACACAAGCAGCTGTACACCGATCTTCGCGATCTGGTTCGGCGCCACTTCAGAACCAACACATAGCGGCCGATCGGTTCGCCCGTCGACAACCAGCTCCAAAGGCCGATCAGCAGACCATGCTACATGCTGGTAAACCACCTATGCACGTGATGTGGTTCGGCGTGACCGTCAGTGAGCGCGAGGGAGTCGTACGCATGGTTCAACGAGAACCTGCCAGTTCCACCGTTCGACGCCGGTCGGTGGCCGCGTGACGTCGTTGCTTGGTTCAAGGACGACGCGGGCGAATCAGTGCGCCGTATGTGGGAGATTGTCAGCCTTCTGCGCGACCACGACATCCCGGTCCGGCTGCTCAAGTCGGCGAGTCCTGGGAGAGTCATGTACGAGGATCCATTTCGGGTCGTCGTTGCTGAGTGGAATCGGCTCTGACGGTACGCCTGTAAAGCGGAAGGTCACCGGATCGACGCCGGTCCCGACCACTCTCGATGACCAGCCTCCAGGCTGGTCATCGGCTGTTTTGGCGTCGCGTGCCGAGGCGTGCCGGTGTGCCCCTCGCGAACCCCTGTTGACCCTGTTGCGCCGAGGCTCGTCGCGCGTTCGTCGCGCGGCGCTGTGCCGTGCGAACGGGTGGGGCTCGGGCTTGTCCCAGGTCACGCCTGCCGTCGGTAGCAACCTGGGGAGCAACCACCTGCCGGTGGCGTCGAGGCTTCGACTACAACGTCGCCGTGGGGGCAAACGAACCATGCGCGTGGTGTGGCCGACCAGGAGCTCGCCGGGAGTGTGACGCGTTCGACGGACCGAGGATCCGCTACCGCGACCCTGTGCTGTGTGAGGTGTGTGTCCATCTCTGGGAGGCTCCCGGCGCAGTGCATGATGCGTGGTACGAGCATGACGTTGACTACGACCTCGTCGTGGCTGCTGTCGAGGCAGCGATCGAGCAGTGGTATCGACAACGAACGAACGACGGCGACCCAGCGCCGTGATGCCCGTGTCAGGCCAAGGCCATTGTCAGCTTGGGAACCGCACCCGGAGACCGCCAGGTAGGTCCCGGCCAGGTCGTACGGGTCCACTCAGGGGCCGCTGGTGTCCTGGTGTGGCCCGGCTGCGTGGCCCACTTGTGGCCCGCTGCTCTGGCTCTGGTCCGCGGCCCAAACGCAGAGCGGGCGGGTCGTCGATGCGCCATCTACCTCCGATCGCGTAGGGCAAGCTGTGCCGCATGCGTTCGTTCGAAGCGGAAGCCTCCGTGGTCCTTGGTGGTTCACCGGACCGCGTGTTCGATCTCTTCGCAGACGATGCGAACTTCTTCGCGCTGCGTCCCAACGCCGTGGAGCACCGCGACATTGTGCCCCTGCCCGATGGCGGTCACTCCTGCGTCCAGGTCCACGAGATTCGAGGGCGCCGGATCGAGCTGCGATCCACGTGCAGGGTGTTCGATCGACCACATCGCATTGTGGATGTCGGCGAGACCACGTTCGGCTCGTCCCTCCACACAGCAACGTTCGAGCCGATTGATGATCGGACCCTCGTCCGACTCCACATCACAACGAGTCGGAACCACGACATCGGCATCATCACAGCGGTATTGGAGCGCGCGCGAACTCGTCGGGCGCTGCGCCGGGTCCTCGGGACGCTCGACCACCTAACTGCGGCCGAGGCCGACGCCGAAAGGGACTCCGTGAGCCGACCCTCCGACGACCGATAGCGCGCGTTGCTGCTGTTCGGAGCTCGAACTGATGGGATTCGGTGTCGCTGCTGGTCACTGGCGCCACCGATAGCAACGGGGAGGGCAACGGCGGCCCATCCCGATGCTCTCGGTCCGCAGCGCAGGCCACGCCGCCAGGGCAACATCTGATCCGTGGAGTACGTCGCCGGTCTTCTAACCCGTGAAAGGCTTCGGAGGCTGCTCGACGTTGAGGGGATAGATCCGCGCGTCTACAACCTGGACGGCGCCCACGGAGACGAGGCGTACGTCCTTGCGATTCGTCCCGGCGGATGGGCCGTGTTCTACGCGGAGCGCGGTGAGGAGGTAGGTCGCCGAAACTTTGACTCCGAGGACGAGGCGTGTCACTACCTCCTTCGCCTGCTCGTCCGTGACCCCACCACCCGCCGACGCCGTTAGATCAAACTCTGCCTTGTAAGTCAGGTCGTCGCCAGATTTGCTGCTAGGCGCTGGGGCCCGGTGGCAGGATGTCCTCGATGGCCGTGAGCCGCTCAGATCGGCGAAGGGAACGCGAGGGGCGTGTTGTCGCGGTGTTCGGTAAGTACCGCGCCGCCCGCGCACTCGACCTGCTCGAACTCGTTGAGCTTGCGTGGCACGACTGCTACGGGGACGTCACGCCTCCGGAGGAGATCATCGACGACATGCTTCTCCTGAGCGATGGCAGCGTCGAGGGTCTCATCGGCGCCGCACATTTGGCGGTGACCGACTGGCGAGACCTGAAGGTGGCTGCGAGCGCTCGACGGGCCGACGCATGAGTTGCCGAGCTGGCGGCCCTCGACGAACGAGCGGACTGGCGAAGCCGGATTCCTGCACAGAGCCGAGCGGCCGAGGACGGGCGCCTCTGGCGCCCGCCCGCAGGCCAGGCGCCGGCTTTGCCGGCGCCGTCTTGACCTTCGTAGAGCCGGATTCAGCAGAGCCGAGCGCGGGCATGCGGCCCTGGTCGCGTTGATGCTTGACACATCGGTTTCACCTGATGGTTTACGGTGGCGCGTGCCGGACCTGCGGTCACGGGACTCAGATCGTTGCGGTCGATGGCATGAGGTCTCGTCGGATGGCTTGTGCATGCCGGCCGGGCGCTGCTGGGACTGCGCTGGTCGGGGTTGTCGTGGCTCAGCGGCCGCTCCCGGTGATCTGGTGGGCGACGTCGGCGATGTAGTGGGCGTCGATGTAGGTCATTCCTGAAGCTTCGACGATCTGGCGTTGCCGGGCGGACTGTGATGCGGGGACCCATGTTCCGCGGTTGTCGGCTGGCTCCGGGGGCCTGGTGCGAGCCGAGTGGTACCAGACAGTGGTCGCTCCCAGTCGCGCGGCCATTTCGACGTACTCGTCGAAGGCGTGGTCGATGTCGAGGTGGACCAGGTCGACATGGTCGGGTGTTTGAGAGAGCGGGGTGGTGACGAGCTCGTCACCAACGGCACGGCAGGACGCCCAGTCGCCCGGGGCCGGCCCGGTTCTGGCGACGACGTCGAAGCCGGCCGAGGCGAGCGCGACGGGCACCTCGGGGCCGATGAAGGAGACGAGCAGGATGCTGTGCGCGGCCGCGAGCACGTCGCCCGGCGATTGGGTCGAGACGCACGGTCGGTCGGCGTCGGACGGGTCCGCCGCAGCTCCGAGGCGCCGTGGCCACGCGGCGGTGAGCTTGTCCCGGTCGGCCTCGCCGAAGCCGTCGTGGGTGAAGTGAAGGTCGCACCCCCCATCTGGGTTCTCGATGACGGCCCATCGGCACACGGATGTGACCTCGGGTGCCGTGTCGTCGATGAAGGTGTGCTCGACCAGGGCCACACGAAAGCCTGGCCTCGGCGGGTCGAACGAGCGGACGGTGCCGTGGGCGGTGATGCCGTCATCGGGGAGCTCGAACCGAACCTCGCCACCGGCTTTGGACTCGACGAGACATCTGCCGCCGAGCCAACGCGAAAGCCGGTCCGGGTCCGTGATGGTCGACCACAGCTCGGCCTGTGAGCGATCGAAGTGCTCCTCGACGCGTACGGCCTCGCCGTGGGAATCGGGTGCGTTCACTGGTCGTCCTCCATGTGGTGATGAAGCGCGGCGAACTTCTCGCCCCAGAACCGGCGGTACCGAGCGAGCCACGCGTCCATCTCGACAAACGGCCCGGGATTGAGGCGGTAGAGGCGACGCTGCGCGTCCTCGCGCACGACCACGAACCCGCTCGCTTCCAGGGTCTTGAGATGTCGCGACACCGCGGCGCGCGTCATGTCGAAGTGCTCCGCGACTCTTCCGGCCGGCATCTCACCGTGTTCGGCGAGCAGCTCCACGATCCGCATTCGGGTGGGATCTGCGAGCCCGGCGAACATCGTCACCCGTCCTATGTAACGCAGACATTGCGCAATGTCAACGTTGCACAATCGGTCACGGCCCGATGGGGCCGTCGATTACGCGACGAGCTTGCGGCAGGTCTCCCCCGGTTGGTCGCGCGCTCGAGGGCAACTGTCGCCCATCACCTGAAGCCAAAACGACAAGCATCAGGTGAAGCCAGGCACCGCCGCGGGCATGTGGTCGCTAGGGGGTACGTGCGCGTGGGGTCGGTAGTGCGTAGCGTGTGACGCCGGCTGTGCACCATCTGGGAGGTGCTCCGGTGAAGGTCGTCGAGCAGCGGTTGGCAGTGCGCTGGACGGTGGTGGTCGTGGCGATCGTCGGGGCGCTGGCGCTGTTGGGGCTGATCGGCTTGTGGCCGCGGGGCAAGGCCCCGATCAGACCCGCCGGCACCGCCCACACCGCCAACGCAGTGATGTCCTCACGGCGCCCACCTCGGGCGGCCCACCGGTGCTGGGCGAACGACACCGCCGCGAGTACGCCCAGGGCGATCATCAGCCCGTAGGCCCGCAGCTCGAAGCGCCCGATGTGGATGCCGTTGCCGGGCGGCGCCGGAAACGATCCCACGGAGGCGATCACGGCGCCGTGCTAGCAACCCGGTCTGCGCAAAGACATCGTGGCCGCCTACCGGAGAAGGCGGCTCCGGCTCAGCGTCAGACCTCGCCCTCGGACAAGGCTCCTGACCCGGATGGATGGTCTACGACGCGGGTCAGGCGGAAGTTCAAACGCCGGTAAATCATGCCGAGCCGAACTCGGCGGAGCTCTGAGGCTGCCGCCGTCGAACACGAATACGAGCGCGCACATCGAGGCCAAGGGCCTTGATCCGGCGGCCGAGGACGCGTTGCTGTTCACGTCGCCGGCCGGCGAGTTCCTTCGGTACTCCAACTGGGTCCGGCGCAGCTGGTACCCGGCGGCCGTTCGGGCGGGCGTGGGCCGCATGGTCGCCGACGAGGACGCTGGTCGGGAGCGGTACGAAGGCCTGGGCTTCCATGACCTGCGCCGGGCCAACGCCACCGCGCTGGTGGCGGACGGCGTGGATGTGAAGACGGCGCAGACGATGCTCGGGCACTCCGAGTCCCGCCTGACGCTCGACGTCTACGCCCGGGCGGTGGCGAAGCTGGGTAAGGCCGCAGCCGAGGCGATGGGTGCCCGGTTCCTCCCTCCCCCGCCGCGCGATGGACGCGCGATGCCGTCTGATCCGGGCGGGGAACCGGGCTGATCGGTCGGTGCGCTCATGGCCGCTGACCTGGGGATCAACCGGAGAGCCCGAGAAGGGAATCGAACCCTTGACCTACGCATTACGAGTGCGTTGCTCTGCCGTCTGAGCTACTCGGGCGGGACTTGCCACTCTAGCAGTGCCGCTTCGGCACCCCCGATTGCCTT
>Ga0114129_10013883_pt1 | contig 11478 bp, 10 predicted proteins | sample RhiMetdeltSRZDD1_FD_80071 | JGI IMG/M metagenome (GOLD analysis project Ga0114129, IMG submission 80071) | Populus rhizosphere microbial communities from Tennessee, USA - Rhizosphere MetaG P. deltoides SRZDD1 (version 2) (version 2) | ecosystem: Host-associated > Plants > Roots > Rhizosphere >... | reverse complement strand
CGTGGACGAGCTACTCGACAGCGGTCGGGCCAACGATTTCGTGGAGCTGATCGAGCAGGCAGTGGACTGGGGCCGGAGCCACAAGTGTCGTGTCGTCGGGCTGGGCGGACGGACCTCCGGCGCCACGCTCAACGGAACGACCTGCGGTGCGCCGGACATCGTGGTGACGACCGGCAACGCCTATACCGCGGCGCTGGCGATGCAGGGGATACGCGAGGCTGCCGAGGCGGCGGGCCTGCGTCTGGAGCGCGTCACCGGGGGCGTGGTGGGCGCGGCGGGCAACATCGGCTCGGTGTGCGCACGCATGCTCGCCAAGCAGTGCGCCAGAATCGTGCTGTTCGGGCACCGGCGGGTCGACCAGCGCAGACAGCGGCTGGCCGCCGAGCTCTACCGCGAGGCGCTAGACGAGCTCGCGAAGGGAGGCCCACTCTCAGGCATCGCTCGGACGATCGCAGCACTGCCGGAGCTCGATCGCTGCCTAGCCACGCACGAGGGTGCCGGCGAGGAAGACGCCACGTGGCTCTACGACGCGTTCCTGCGCCACTATGGCAGCGCGGCCCCGGTCTCGATCTGTACGGAGCTGCACGAGGTCCGGCGTTGTCAGGCAGTCGTGTCTGCCACGGCGGTGGGCGGAGCGGTGCTCAAGCCCGAGCACTTCTCCAACGAGACCACCGTCGTCTGCGACGTGTCGACGCCGCCTGATGTGTCGAAGGAGGTGCCGAGGGAGAGGCCGAATGTAACGGTGTACCGGGCAGGCAACGCCACGCTCCGGTCGGGTCGCGGCGTCCGGCTGATCGGGTCGGCGCTGCCGGAGGACCATCTGCCCGGTTGTGTCTCCGAGACGATCGCGCTCGCTTTCTCGTCAGACGCTCGACGGCTGGCCTCGATCGGAGATCTCAGACTGGCACAGGTCGAAGAGATCTCGAGACTGGCTCAGGAGATCGGGTTCGAGCTGGGGCAGAGCAAGAGCCTGGAACCGTAAACCATGGAGCCGCGCTCGGCCACACTCCGCCTTCACCACGTAGGAATCATCGTGCCGGACCTGGAAGCCGGAGTCCGTAAAATCGATGCGATGCTGCCTGGATTGCTCTGGAGCGCGGCGATCACCGACCCCCTGCAACAAGTGATGGTGCGCTTCGCTGGGTCGAAGGATGCAGGAGGCCCCCTTTACGAAGTGTTAGCGCCAACGATTGCCACGTCTCCGATCAGCGCAGCGCTCCGGGAGCGCCGTGACGCCGTTCACCATCTCGCCTATCTCTGCGCCGACCTGACGAGGGAGGGAGATCGGCTCCGGAACACGGGGTGCCTTCCGGTGACGGAACCGACACCAGCCCGCGCCTTCGCGGAGGCGCTCATCCAATTCTTCTACACACCCGCAAACTTTCTGATCGAGCTGATCGAGCACGAAGGACCGGTCATAACGCTAGCGGGGGGCACGGGGGGCGCTTAAGCCCCCCGAAAGCCAGTCCGGAACGCCCTGGTTTGGTCCGCTCCGGAAAGACACTTCAGCTCGGTCGAGCCCGCGTGCACTCGAATCGTCCGTTCAAGATCGCTGGTTTCGGACCTGCGACGGCTCAGCGCTTGCCGAGCTGGCTTTTCGGGGGGCTTAGCGCCCCCCGTGCCCCCGCTAGCGCAGATCCGGCAGCGGAGGAGCAGCCTTCGGCTGTGCCTTCCGGAAGTCCTCGCCCAGGCCCAGGAGCTGAGCCACCGTGGCGGCGAGCTGCGACTGCGTGGCCTCTACATCCTTGCGCACGCCTAGCGGGGGCGTGCCCGGAGCCAGCAGCGCCATCCAGATCGGCTCGGCGGCGGGCACCTTCTCACCGTGGTCGGTCCAGTCGCGAGGCGTCGCACCGCGGCCGTGATCGGTCGTGAGAACGAGGGCCGTCCTGCCGCGATAGGCCGGCAGGGCCTGGGCCGCCTCCCACAGCCGGCGCACGAAGCGGTCGGAGCGCCAGGCGGCGTCGAGGTAGAGGTCGTAGCGTCGGCCATGCGCCCACTCGTCGGTCTCGCCGAGCATCACGTAGAGCACGCGCGGCTGGCGCGTGCGCAGATACTCGAGCGCACCGTGCATCGTCGGCGCGTCGAAGCGTCCGCCGGCCCAGTACGGCGGTAGGTCCTCCGTGACCGCATTGAGCAGGCGATCGCGATCGCTCGCCGGCTCGAGCACCGCAGGCCCGTCCCCGTTCGCGTAAACGCCGGAGCGTTCGGACGCCACGATGAACGGCAGCACGTCCCAGCTTGCGAACGCGGCAACCCGCCCTTCGAAGCCGGGCATGCGGTTCAGCCACTCGAGCACGGTCAGGTTCGGGTTGATCTTCTTGTCGTTGCTGTCGACGCGCGGGTCGGCGAAACCCGCGAGCATCTCGTTGTAGCCCGGATAGGAGAACCAAAGGCCGTTCGTGACCCGCACCCGGCTGCGGTGTCTCGCGTCGCCCAGGATCTGACCTTCACGGGCGACCGCCGACCAGATGAAGGGCAGGAGCGCCTCGCGCCGCGCCTCGGGAGTCGCCCGGTCGAAGCGGGCCGCCAACGATTCCGGCTTGCCGACTCCGCCATCCGTCTTGGTGTTGAGCAAGGCATCGTATCCGCCGAACATCTCCTGCCAGCGGAAGCCGTCAAACGTCACGATCAGGACGTTGTCGACCGGCGCGCGTGCCGGGCCGTCGCCAGAGGCGCGCGGCGTGAGCCCAACCGCCAAGAGCATCAACGGGGCGAGCAGCCAGAGTGCCGAAGCGTCTCGGGCTGTGCGCCGTGCTCGCGGGGTTCGCCTCACGCGAGCTTCAGCTCTTTCATGAGCGCGGCCCGCAGCGCCTGGCACTCGGCGTCGAGCCGCGCGCGCGTCGGGGCGACGGCCTCGCGATCCCTGGCCTGCCCGACGAGCTCCAGATAGAACTTGATCTTGGGCTCGGTCCCGCTCGGACGCACGGTGAGCCGGGCGCCGTCCTCCGACTGGAAGGCGAGCAGGTCCGCCGGCGGCAGGCCCGAGGGCCTCCGCTCGCCACGCAGCTCCTCCTCGCCACTCGCTGCGTCGAGCCGGCGCACGACCGGGCTTCCGCCGATCCGCTGCGGCGGTGTCTGGCGCAGCGCGGCCATCGCGGCGTCGATGCGCACGCGGCCTTCCGCGCCCGGCAAGGTGGCCGACCACTGGACCTGGTGTGAGAGGCCGTGCGTCACGAGCAGCTGGTCGATGCGTCCCAGGAGCGTCTCGCCGCGGGCCTTCAGGTATCGTGTCAGCTCTGCGAGCCGTAGCGCGGCGCCGATGCCGTCCTTGTCTCTCACCAGCGGCCCGACCGAATAGCCGAGCGCCTCCTCGTAGCCGAGCACGAACGCGACGCCCTCGCGCTCGGCGGTGATTGCCGCGTTGGCGATCCACTTGAAGCCGGTGAGCGTCTCGGCGTAGCGGGCGCCACGGTCGCGCGCCATCCGCGAGAGCAGGCTCGACGACACGACGGTCGTGACCACCAGCTTCGGCCGGCCGCCGGTCTCGGCATGCTCGATCGCGTCGTCGGCGAGCAGCACGCCGATCTCGTTGCCCGTGAGCATCCGGTAGCCGCGCCCCGACGGCTCGGGAACCGCGGCCGCGAGCCGGTCGGCGTCCGGGTCGTTGGCGAGCACCAGCTCGGCCGCGGTCTCCGCGGCGAGCGCGAGCACCCGGTCCATAGCGCCCGGCTCCTCGGGATTCGGGAACGCGACCGTGCGGAAAGCGCCGTCCGCATCGGCTTGCACCGGCTCCGCCGCGACGCCCTCGAACCCGGCCCGGTCGAGCGCGCGGATCGCGAGCCGATGGCCCACGCCGTGCATCGGCGTGTAGGCGATGCGAAGCGACCCGCTCTCGCCCGGGTGCAGGGCCGCGCGGCGGAGTCCGTCGAGGTAGGCCTCCTCGACCGCGGCGTCGCGCGCGTCGACGAGCCTGCGCAGGCCGAGCTCGGCCGCGTCGGCCGGTGCGGGGCGCGCGATCGCTTCGCAGCGCGGTGCCTCGGCGATCTGGCGAGCGATCGCACGGTCGGTAGGTGGGATGATCTGGCCTCCGGTCGGGAGATAGACCTTGTAGCCGTTGTCCCGCGGCGGATTGTGGCTGGCCGTCACCATCACGCCGCCGGCTGCCTGAAGCTGCGGAACCGAGAAGGCAAGTAGCGGCGTCGGCACCGGGTCGGGGAACAGGCGCACCGGGATCGCGAGACCGGCGAGCACCGCCGCGGCGTCCTCGGCGAAGCGCCGGCTGGAGTAGCGGCCGTCGAAGCCGATCACCACCCCGCGCGTACGCGCTGCGGCGGCCGGATCCGCGGCCAGGTGCGAGCCGAAGCCCCAGCTCGCCTTGATCACGACCAGGCGGTTCATGCGCGCGAGCCCCGCCTCGACGCGCCCGCGCAGGCCCGCGGTGCCGAACTCGAGCGGGCCGGAGAAGCGGTCGGCGAGGTCGCGTCGCGCCGCCTCGTCACCGTCCTGCGCGCGCTTCAGCAGCGCCTCGAGCTCGGCTCGCGTCTCGGGGTCGGGATCCTCGGAGACGATCTCGCGCGCGAGGGAGACGGGATCGCTCATCGCCGCATTCTAGCGCTAGGATACGGCCGTGCTCGCATCGATGATCGCCGCGCTGCTGGGTGCTTCAGCCTTGCCGAACCCGACGCTCGACCCGCAGCTCGCCGCGCGCTTCGCGGGCTTGGCGCTCGCCTGCGTGTCCCAGGAGTACCCGAACAAGATCTCGCACGTGCTGCTCTCCGACGCCGACGCGCGCGTGCCGCGCGAGCTGACGCCGGCGTTCTACGGCTGCTACGACTGGCACTCGTCGGTGCACGGCCACTGGCTGCTCGCGCGCGTGGCGCGACTTCTGCCCGAGGCGCCCTTCGCCGGTGCGGCGCGAGCCGCGCTCGGCAAGAGCCTGACGGCCGAGAACCTCGCCGGCGAGCTCCGCTACCTCGAGGGTCGCGGGCGCGTGAGCTTCGAGCGTCCCTACGGGCTTGCGTGGCTGCTGCAGCTCGCGGCGGAGCTGCGCGAGTGGGGGACGCCCGAGGCGCGCGCGTGGGCCGAGAGCCTAGGACCGCTCGAGCGCGCCGCCGCGGCGCGCATCCGCGAATGGCTGCCGAAACTAACAGAGCCCGTGCGCGTGGGCGAGCATTCGCAAACGGCGTTCGCGCTCGGGCTCGTCCTCGATTGGGCGCGCACGGCCGGCGACACCGAGACGGCGGCGCTCGTCGCGAGCCGCAGCCGCGACTTCTACGCGGCGGACCGCGGCTGTCCGCTCGACTACGAGCCGTCGGGGGAGGATTTTCTCTCGCCCTGCCTGGGTGAAGCCGACCTGATGCGGCGCGTGCTCGCGCCCGCGGAGTTCGCGCGCTGGCTCGAGGCGTTCCTACCCGGACTGCCGCGCGACGGGCGCGCCGACTGGCTGGCACCCGGCATCGTCACCGATCCGACCGATCCCAAGCTCGCGCACCTCGACGGGCTGAACTTGAGCCGCGCGTGGATGCTCGAAGGCATCGCCGCGCCGCTTCCCGAGCGCGACCGGCGCCTCGCCGCCCTGCGCGCCGCGGCGGCGGTGCATCGTGAGAAGGGCACGGCTGCCGTCACTGGCGAGCATTACGAGGGCGGCCACTGGCTCGGCACCTTCGCCGTGTACTTGGTGAGCGGCCGGGGCCTGCGTTAGCGACTTCTGTGGAGGCGTTCATGAAAGCAGCATGCGTATCGCTCGGCGTGGTCCTCGTTTGCGCCACGCCATTCCCCGCAGCGGCGGCGGCCGACGATCTGCCATCGCATCCCACGCTCGCGATCGGCGCGGCCGCACCCGACTTCGACCTGCCGGGCACGGACGGCAAGCGCTACACGCTCGCGAGCTTCGCCAAGGCGAAAGTGCTGGTGCTGGTGTTCACCGCCAATCACTGCCCGACGGCCCAGGCCTACGAGGAGCGCATCGAGAAGCTCCACGCCGACTTCGGCGGCCGCGGCGTCGAGCTCGTGCTCGTGTCTCCGAACGACCCACGGGCGGTGCGGCTCGACGAGCAGGGCTACTCCGATCTCGGCGACTCCCTCGAGGACATGAAGCTCCGGGCGAGCGACCGGGGCTTCACGATGCCCTACCTCTACGACGGCGAGACGCAGGCGATGGCTCGGAGCTACGGACCGGTCGCGACGCCGCACGTCTTCGTCTTCGACGCCGGCCGAAAGCTGCGTTTCGCGGGGCGCATCGACGACAACGAGAACCCGGCCAAGGCGAAGTCGGCGGATACCCGCGGCGCGATCGAAGCGCTCCTCGCGGACCGACCGGTGTCGGCTGCGACGACCAAGGTCTTCGGCTGCTCGATCAAGTGGGCGGACAAGCGGGGATGGGTCGAGGAGGGCTACAGGGAGTGGGCGAAGGAACCGGTTGGCCTCGAGCCGATCGCCGAGGCAGGCCTGAAGGCACAGGCGCTCAACCAGGGCGGTTCCAAGCTGCGTTTGATCAACGTCTGGGCCACCTGGTGCGGCCCTTGCGTGATCGAGTTCCCGGCGCTCGTCTCGCTCCACCGCATCTACCGGGGGCGGGACTTCGAGGTCGTGACCGTGAACGCCGACGCGAGCGAGAGGCAGGTCAAGGTGCTCGAATTCCTGAAGCAGCAACAGGCCTCGACGCGGAATTACGCTTTCGACAAGGACGACCCCTACGCCTTGATCGAGAGTTTGGATCCGAAGTGGCAGGGCGCCCTGCCCCACACGCTGCTGGTGGCCCCGGGGGGCGAGGTGATCTACCGGAGCGAGGGCGCATTCGACACCTTGCGCCTGCGCAAGGCGATCGTCTCTTGGCTGGGGCGTTACTACCACTCGACGCCAGGAGGAAAGTGAGATGTGTCAGACGCCCGTACCCCGAGCCGTGACAATCGTCGCTGCGCTTTTGGCACTCGCGACGCTCGCCCGCGCCCAGGCGCCCGCGCCGAGCGGGGTCGACGCGCGTGCCGGCCGGGGCTTCATCGCGACCCCGGTCTTCTCCGCGGAAGAAGACAAGCAGCTCCTCGCGCTCTTCGACGGCCTGCGCGTCGCAGACGTCACCGACGGAATGGACGCCGTGGGCCTGCAGAACGTCGGCCTGATGGACCCGGAGATCCGGCCGCTTTGGAAGGACACGCAGGGCTTCACACACCGCTTTGTCGGGATCGCGGTGACCGCTCGCTACGTGCCGACGCAGCGGGCCGCGGCCGGAACGCGTGCCGTCGCGGAGTACGACAAGTGGGCGGGCGACTGGTACGACAAGCTCTCGCCCGAGCCGTTCCAGGAGCTGCTACGGCCCGGCTCCGCCCTCGTGATCGACGACGCCGAGCGCGCCGACGTGGGATCGATCGGCTCGAACAACATCATGGCCTGGAAGCTGCGCGGAGCAGTTGGTGTCGTCACGAATGCGACCGCGCGGGACACGGACGAGATCGTCACCGAGAAGGTGCCGCTCTACTTCCGCCGCCCCGGCCGCGGGATAAGGCCCGGCCGCAACGAGATCGAGTCGATCAACCGGCCGATCACCTGCGGTGGAGTGCTGGTGATCCCCGGCGACGTGATCCTGGCCGACGGCGACGGTGTCCTCGTCGTCCCGCGCGCGAAGGCAGCCGAGGCGGCACGCTACGCGCGCCGCATCCTCGAGGACGACAAGGAAGGCCGGCGCAAGCTCTACGAGAAGCTGGGGCTGCCGAAGGACAAGTCGGTCGAGTAGACCGCCCGGCCGGGCTGGAGCGGCTCTCAGGGACCCTCAGCCACGGCCTGGCTTCGCGGCGAACGGACCTTCGCCCGCTGCAGCAACGGCTTGAGCGCTGCCATCACGACGAGGACGATGCCGAAGGTGCAGACCATCGCGGCGCCGGTCGGGAGGTCCAGCTTGACCGAGAGGTAGATGCCCAGCGCGGACACGACCGTGCCCATTGTCCAGCCGATTGCGAGCCGTGGGCCCACCCGGTCGGCGTAAAGCATGGCCGCCACCGACGGCACGATCAGGTAGCAGAAGACGAGCAGCACCCCCGCGATCAGGACCGAGGAGGTCACTACGAAGCCGAACGAGGCGTAGAACAGGAAGTCCCAGAGCCTGACACGCATGCCGTCGCGCTCGGCCCGCTCGTGGTCCATCGAGATCGCGAGGAACTGGCGGCGGAACAGGTAGTGGAAGAGCCCGATCGCCGCGTAGAGCGCCGCGGTCTCGCCGACCTCGCGCCACGATACCGCGAGGATGTTGCCGACCAGCATGTCCTTGAGGTGCTCGCTTTCCGATGTGGCGTGACTCATCGCGAGGATCGTGGCGGCCGAGGCCACGGCATAGGCGATCCCGATGATCGCCTCCTGCGGGATGCGGGCGTGCCGGATCCTTATCGTCGAGAAGATCGCGGCGCCGATGAAAGTGAATGCGAGACCCGTCCAGTAGACCCATGGTCCGTGCGGATCCTGCCCCGTGAACGGGAGCAGGATCGCAATCGTCGAGCCGAGCGCCGCGATCTGCGCGAGCGACAGGTCCACGAAGATGACGCCGCGTTCCACTACGTGGACACCCAGGTAGGCGTGGATGCCGGTGAGGATCAAGCTGGCCGCGAACGGCGCGGCGAGGAACTTGAGGATCTCGAGATCCATCTACTTCGCCCCTGTTTCCTGGATGGCCGCCACGAGCAGCTTGAGATCGTAGTCGAAGAGCGAGATGTAGTCCGTGATCTCCTTCTCGCCTCCGACCGAAGGTGGCAGCACGAGCACCTTGGCGCCCGTCTCGCGCCCGATCGACTGTGGCGTCTTGAGGTCGAAATACGGCTCGACGATCAGGATCTTCACGTTCTGCCGCTTCATCTCCGCGATCAGGTCGATGGTGTGGCCGGGCGAGGGCGGGATGCCGGGCCGGGGCTCCACGTACCCGATCACGTCCAGCGCGAAACGGTCGGCGAAGTTGGGCCAGGAGCGGTGATAAGTCACGATCTTCAGGCCCTTGTATGGCGCCAGCAGCGCGTCCCAGCGCTTCTCGGCGTCGGCCAGGCGCTTGTCGAAGTCGGCGTAGCGCGACGCGAAGTAGGCCGCGTCCGCGGGGGCCGTCCGGGACAGCTTGTCCAGGATCGCCTTCGCGACGCGGCGGCCGTTGCCGGGGTCGAGCCAGTAGTGGGGGTTGCCGAGCGGGTGCACGTCGCCCATCGCGCGGGTGATCTGGGTGGTCGGGATCTCAAGGATCTTCGCGGTGAGCGAGGCGTCCAGGTAGCCGTCGGCACCTGGCTGAATCCGCGCGTTGCGGCTCTGCTGGATGAGCGGCGGCAGCCAACCGATCTCGAGCTCACGGCCCACCGCGACCAGGAGCTCGGCCTTTGCGAGCTTCAGGATGAAGCTGGGCTTCGCTTCGACGAAATGCGGATCCTGGTAACCGCGCGAGATCGACTCGACCCTCACTCGGTCGCCGCCCACCTGGCGCGTGAGGTCGGCCAGGTCCTCCGTGCTGGCCACGACGTTGAGGGCAGCGGCGCCGGCCCGCGGAACGCATGCGAGGACGGCGAGTGTGGCGATGCTCAGCAGTCTCATGGCGACCTCGATCAGAAGGGATGGGCGCCGTGGGCGCCGATCCCGAACAGGAATTGGAAGAGCAACTCGTTGGCCGGGCTGTCGCTGTCTGCGAAGCTCGTGCGCCGATACTGGGCGCGGACGAGGCTGAACTCGCTGGGCTTGTAGGTCAGGATGAACGAACCGCCCTCGTCGCGAAGCCCGGGCTCTTGCGCGCGCTCGGAGCTGTCGTAGCGCACGCCGGCCGTCCAGCGGCGCCCGAACTGGTACTCCAGGTAGCCGTAGCCGCCCACGGCGTCGAACGAGCCGTCGCTGGCGCCAGCCCGGCTCCACGTGAGCTCGCCCCGTGCGAGGAGATGCGTGTAGATTGAGCGGCGGAGCGGCTTCCAGCGCAAGGTGGCGTCGACGCCGAAGAGGCGCGTCGTGGAGTCCTCGGTGGCGCCGTTGTGGCCGTACGCGATCGAGCCCCCGAGGTCGATGTTCGTTGACTCGCCGACGTCCTGGTAAGCGCGCAAGTGACCGACGTACGAAACGTCCCCGCGCGTCGGCGCCTTGAAGACCTCGGAGCTGCCCTGGTAGACCTGCCCGGTCGCCTCCAGGAACAGCCACGGGTTCGGGATCAAGCGGGCGAGCGAGATCCCGGCGTCCGCGAGACCGTCCTCGCCGCCCGTCAGGTTCGTCGTCACGAGCGGCCGATCAATGAACGGAAGCGTGTGCGCGTGCTGCCCGTTCACCTTGCCGAACGCATCGCGCATCTTCCCGATCTTCGTGAGCAGGCCGCCGGGGAGCGCGGGGAAGGTGATGTAGCCCTCCTCGAGCGCCACCTCATCCGGCCCCAAGGTCACGAAGAAATCGGCCCGCGCGTAGGGGTCGACCACAGCCTGGAAGGAGAGCTCGGCCTCCTGCATGTTGAGCGACGGCTCGCCGCCTCCCGGCGAGGGGCCGGCAGCCCCGACGAAGTTGCCGATCGCCGAGATGTCGGGGTTGAAGATCTTCGAGGAGGCGGCGCCGCCGCCATAGACGGGAAGCGTGGCCGGCGCCCCGCCGGTCGCGGCCCCCGCTGGCACGGCCGCCGTTATCTGCGGTGCCGGCCTCGGCTCCGGAGCCGGAGTCGTCTCCGACGCGATCGGTGCGCTCCGACCGCTCTCAAGGGCCAGAAGCCGTGATTCGATGGCGGCGATCCGGCTTGCATAGTCCTGCCGCAGCGTCTCGAGCTCGCGGCGGAGCTCGCCCACATCGTCAGCCACTGTTGGCGCAGTCCCGACAGCCGGACTTTGCCCCGCCGCCCTCGCGGCGGCTGGGAGCGCCAGCACACCGCTCGCGGCCAGGACGAGGCCCGGCACGAAGCACACTCGTTGATACATGATCGCCCTCGCGAAACACGACCGAACCAGGTCACGCCGGGACCGCCCGAAAACGCACGGCTCGGGCGCGGCCGGCAGAAACGTCCTGTTTGCGACAGGTTCAGGCGAGCGGGGGGCCGCGCGACGAGACGGTTTTCGGGACGGCGTCCTGCCACGACTGCGGCGGGGCGGGAACCACGCAGGCCACCACGACCGCGGCTCGCGGCAACGAGAAGGTGACCGTGACGAGCCCCGGTGTCCGCAGCTGGAGCAGACAGGCGTTGCAGTGCGTCTCGACGACGCACCCGTCGTCCGTGTGCACCAGCGAGGCTTCCAAGGTGGCCCCGGTCAGGCCCAGCAGGGCGAGGACCGCGGCCGGAAGCAGCCTTCTTGGGGACATGCGTTGTGTCCTCACTCTACACCCACTGCTCGACGTCCAGTCAAGCGCTCCACCGACCGGAGAGCCACAAGCCCAATGCTCCTCTGAGAGAATCAGGCCGATGCACATTCCCGATGGCTTCCTGAGCGCCGGTGTCGCCGCCGCGAGCTGGACGGGCGCCGCGGGCAGCCTGGCCTGGGCGCTGCGCTCGGAGCGGGGGCTCGCCGACCACGCGCCTTCGGGGACCTTGGGCGCGCTCGCCGCATTCGTGTTTGCCGCGCAGCT
>Ga0114129_10013882_pt1 | contig 11479 bp, 8 predicted proteins | sample RhiMetdeltSRZDD1_FD_80071 | JGI IMG/M metagenome (GOLD analysis project Ga0114129, IMG submission 80071) | Populus rhizosphere microbial communities from Tennessee, USA - Rhizosphere MetaG P. deltoides SRZDD1 (version 2) (version 2) | ecosystem: Host-associated > Plants > Roots > Rhizosphere >... | reverse complement strand
TGAAGTTCCTCGACGCGAAAGACCTGCCGGACGACTTCGTCGCGGAGGTCCGTCGGTACAAGTTCCGCGGTTCGTCGGGCAAGGTGAACCTCGCGCTCGACGCGCTGCCCGATTTCACGTGTTTGCCGGGGCCGGGGCCGCACCTGCGCGGCGCGGTGTCGATCTCGCCGAGCGTGGACTACATGGAGCGGGCGTACGACCAGGCCAAGTACGGCGAGTTCTCGCAGCGGCCGTACATCGACATGGTCATCCCGACGCTCACCGATCCGTCGATCGCGCCGCCAGGGAAGCACATCCTGTCGTGCTTCGTGCAGTACGCCCCGTATCACCTGAAAGGCAGGCCTGAAGGCCTGCCCCACATCCGACATGGCGCACCGCCTCAGCCTCACATCGGAAGTGGCCCCGGGTTCCAGCTTCACACTGGAAGTGGCCCAGGGTTTCAGCCTCACACTGGAAGTGGCCCGGGGTTTCAGCCTCACACTGGAAGTGGCCCGGGGTTTCAGCCTCACATCGGAAGTGGCCCGAGGTTCCAGCCTCCCACTGGAAGTGGCGCAGGGCTTCAGCCCTGCGAGTGGGACACCCAGCGCGACGCGTTCGGCGACACGGTCATCGACACGATCGCCGAATACGCGCCCAACCTGCGCGACATCATCCTGCAGCGGCAGGTGCTGACGCCGCTCGACATCGAGCGCCAGTTCGGGTTGACGGAGGGCAACATCTTTCAGGGCGAGCTCACGCTCGAGCAGCTCTTCTTCGCGCGGCCGGTGCCCGGATGGGCGCAGTACACGACGCCGATCCGGAATCTCTGGATGTGCGGAGCGGCCACGCATCCGGGCGGTGGCATCATGGGCGCGCCCGCGCGGAACTGCGTGCGGCGGATTCTGGGAAAGGCGTGAACGTTCGTCGTTCTTGGTTCGTCGTGCGTCGTGCGTCGTGCGTCGTGTGTCGTGCGTCGTGTGTCGTGCGTCGTGTGTCGTGCGTCGTGTGTTGTGCGTTGTTCGTCGTTCTACAGGTGTGTTCTGCTGCGCCGTCTTATTCCTTCCGTCTCCTGTCTCGATGGGCGCGGCCTTTCAGGTACACGATGAGTTTTGTTGAGCACTGGATGGAACGTTCGGCGAGTTTCTGGGCAAGGGCTACTCGCTCGGGTGTGAAATACCCGCGATCGACGCCGTCTTTGAGCGAGTCCTTTGTCTCCATCGCGGATGAGACGGCGAACTCCATGAACTGGGCGAATGGCGCCGGGCGAAATCGACCGAATCCTTCTGAGATGTTCTTGGAGTTGGACGCGGCCGAATCGCGAATCTGGTCGCGATACTTGAAATCCTTTGCTGCCGGCCCTGTTTCAGTCAGAGCGTACACTTCGCGTTTGAGTTCGTCGGCGAGCTGCCACGCCTCGAGCTCCTCATACCGTTTGGCAATCACGCTGACTTGGTTTTCACACGTCATGCCATCGAACGACGAACGACGCACCTCGAACCCCGCACGACGCACCTCGAACGTCGAACCACGAACGGCATGAGTCCTTACGACGTCATCGTCATCGGCGGCGGACACAATGCCTTGATTGCGGCGGCCTTCCTGGCTCACGCCGGCCTGAAGACGCTGGTCCTCGAACGGATGGACCGCGTGGGGGGCTGTGCCAGGACCAGTGAGATCGCGCCGGGATTCAGGTGCCCGACGCTCGCGCATACAGCTGCCATCGATCCCGCCATCATCCGGACTCTTGGACTGGAACGCCACGGGCTTCGCATCATCCGTCCCGAATCCAACGCGTGCGCACCGACCGCCGACGGGCGCGCGCTCGTGCTGTGGGCCGACGCGCGCCAGGCGGTCGACGAGATTCGTGCGTTCTCCAGCAGGGACGCGGATCAGTATCCCCGCTTTCTCGCCAGCTTCGCCGCGATCGCTCGCGTGCTGCGGCGCGTCTGCGAGACGGCGCCACCCGTGCTCGACGACCCGACGGTGGCCGATCTGATCGAGCTCCTCAAGGCCGGCCGCGCGTTCCGGGCGCTCGGCAAGGCCGACGCGTACCGTCTGCTGCGCTGGATGCCGATGGCGGTGGCCGATCTGGCCGGCGAGTGGTTCGAGAGCGAACCGCTGCGGGCAACGGTCGCCGCCGGCGGGATCACCGGATCGTTTCTTGGCCCGTGGTCCGCCGGCAGCTCCGCGATCCTCCTGCTGCTTGGCGCGGGTGAAGGACATCCGATCGCGACCGGATGGTTCGCTGCCGGTGGTCCGGGCGCCCTGGCGGACGCGCTCGGCGCGGCGGCGCGGTCCAGCGGCGCGGAGATTCGCACCGGTGCCGCGGTCGCGCGGATCGACGTCATGGACGAGACAGCGACCGGTGTCACGCTCACGACCGGCGAGCAGATCCCGGCGCGCGCCGTCGTCTCCGGCGCGGATCCGAAACGCACGCTGCTCGGTCTCGTGGATCCCGTCCATCTCGCGCCAGATTTCATCCGCCGCGTGCAGAACATCAGGGCCCACGGGACCCTCGCGAAGGTGAATTACGCGGTGTCGGCGCTTCCCTCATTCACCGGACTCTCGGCGCGCGACGCGAATCAGCACACTGGTGCGTTATCGGGACGTGTCCGTCTCGCGACGGACATCGATGCCATCGAGCGCGCCTTCGACGCAGCGAAATACGGCGGCTTCGCCGACGAGCCGTGGATCGAACTGGTCATCCCTTCCATCGGGGACCTGTCGCTGGCCCCGAAGGGACAGCATGTCGTTTCGGCCTATGTCCAGTACGCGCCGTATCACCTGAAGACATCCGAGTCAGTCGGCGGCCGGCAGGTGCAGTCGCGATCCCGACTGAAACCGCCGACTGCGACTGAACCTGAAATTGGTTGGGACGTGCAGCGCGACCGTCTCGGCGACGCCACCACGCGGACGATCGCGCGCTACGCCCCCGGTTTTTCGTCAACCATCGTCGCGCGTGAGGTGATCACGCCGCTGGACCTCGAGCGCAGCTACGGCCTGACCGGTGGTCACGTGTTTCACGGCGAGCTCGGACTCGATCAGTGCTTCGTCGCGCGCCCGCTGCTGGGATGGGCGCGGTACAACACACCGGTTCGCCGTCTGTACCTGTGCGGCGCCGGCACTCATCCGGGAACGGGGCTGAACGGGCGCTCCGGGGCGCTCGCCGGGCGGACAATCGCGCGCGATCTGAAACGCCCGTGATATCTTCAAAAGATGTTCAACGGCCATCGTCGCATTCCTCCACCGGTCAATGACCCGGTCAAGAGCTACGCCCCCGGCTCGCCGGAGCGGGCCTCGATCAAAAAGCGCCTGTCGTGCATGGCGGCCGAAACCACCGACATCCCGCTGATCATCGGCGGCAAGGCGGTCACCACCGGTTCGACCGCGAAATCGGTGATGCCGCATGACCACGCGCATGTGCTCGGGCACTACCACAAGGCATCCGACGCGCACGTGCAACAGGCGATCGCGGCGGCGCAGGACGCTCACGACGAGTGGTCCAGCTGGTCGTTCGACGATCGCGCGTCCGTGATCCTCAAGGCCGCCGAGCTGCTGACCACGACCTGGCGCGACACCATCAACGCGGCGACGATGCTGGGTCAGTCGAAGACCGTGTTCCAGGCCGAAATCGACGCCGCAGCCGAAATCGTCGACTTCTGGCGGTTCAACGTGCACTACGGCGAGGAACTCCTCGACGAGCAGCCCGTCAGCGACCACTCGATGTGGAATCAGCTCGAGTACCGCGCGCTCGAGGGGTTCGTCTACGCCGTGACGCCGTTCAATTTCACGTCGATTGCCGCCAACCTCCCGACCGCACCGGCGCTGATGGGCAACACGGTGGTCTGGAAACCGGCGTCGAGCGCGATGTTTGCCGCGCACTACCTGATGAAGTTGTACGAAGCGGCGGGCATGCCTCCTGGCGTGATCAACATGGTGGCCGGCGACGCGGGGATGATCTCGAAGGCGCTGCTCTCACACCGCGACCTCGCCGGCGTGCACTTCACGGGCAGCACCGAAGTCTTCAACGACATGTGGAAGACAATCGGCGCGTCCATGGGATCGTACCGCTCGTATCCGCGGATCGTCGGCGAAACCGGCGGCAAGGATTTCATCCTGGCGCACCCATCCGCCGATCCGGCGGCACTCGCCACGGCGATCGTCCGCGGCGGCTTCGAGTTCCAGGGGCAGAAGTGTTCCGCCGCCAGCCGTGTCTACGTACCGCGCTCGCTGTGGAACGAGGTGCGCGATCGCTCGATCGCCATGATGGCCGACATCAAGGTGGGCGACATCCGCGACTTTCGGAATTTCATGGGTGCGGTCATCGACAAGCGGGCGTTCGACAAGATCGCCAGCTACATCGAGCACGCGAAGAAGAACGCCACGATCATCGCCGGCGGCGGCTACGACGACAGCAAGGGCTATTTCATCGAGCCGACGCTCGTGAAAGCCGACGATCCATCATACAAGCTGCTCTGCGAAGAAATCTTCGGCCCGGTCGTCACGGCCCACGTCTACGACGATGGGAAGTGGAGAGAGACGTTGACCGTGGTGGACACGACGTCGCCGTACGCGCTGACGGGCGCCGTGTTCGCCCAGGATCGACGGGCGATTGTCGAGGCGAGCGACGCGTTGCGGAACGCGGCGGGCAACTTCTACATCAACGATAAACCGACCGGTGCCGTCGTGGGTCAGCAGCCCTTCGGCGGCGCGCGTGCATCGGGAACGAACGACAAGGCCGGATCGAAGCTGAATCTCGTCCGGTGGGTCAGCGCGCGGACGATCAAGGAGAACTTCAACCCGCCACGCGACTACACGTATCCCTTCATGGACGCCGAATGAATCGGAGAGCGAAACGCGAGCGACGGGATCAGTGGCCTTACACCACGCGTAAACCGAAGAACTCCGCAGCCTCGGCCACGGCCGGATCGTCGAGCGTCAGCTCCCGGACCTCGATCAGCCGGAGCCTTGCCGCGGCGCGGTCGAATACAGTCACGTTCGCCCACTGCGCTTCCCACGTCGACCACCAACGGAGGCCTGCCGCGTCTCGATGACGGCGATATAACGCCAGCGCCTGCGGCTGCGTCACCTCGCGCTGCCGTGTCGCCACCGCGGACGGGCGCAGGCGTTCACGCCGCAGCGTCGCCGGATCGTCGAGGTCGACGATCGGCGCTGCGTCGTCCAGGTTGATCTGGGCGAGGCCAAGCGGCAACCCGCGCCGCCGCAGCATCGACGCCGCGAGGCGCTGGCCGCGAAATGCGGCGAGCTGTTCGACGATGCAGGAGACGGGGCGGTCGGCGAGATAGAGGCAACCGTACGTCTCGGGGTTGTCGTGGCGTCCCTCGCCCTGGAACGCTTTCGGAAACCAGAGCGCGCCGTCCGGCCCGTCGTCGCGCCCGGCTCGATTCCAGGCGAAACCGCGGTGCAGGATCACGCAAACGAGTCCGAGCGCTCGGCGCGAATCGCGCGCATCAACTCCTCGGCGCGGCCGGCTCTCACGAGGTCGATCGGCCGGCGGTCGCCGAGGCGCGGGTTGACGCCGAAGAGCCAGGCGAGCGCGGCGTCGCGGGCGTACAGGCGGAGCAGGTTCGACCAGACGAGCTCCAGCAGATCCACGCGCTCCGCGTTCAGCGGATCAATGCCCGCCCCGCGAAGCCAGCGCGTCACCTGCGACCGGCTGACGCCGAGCATGTCGGCGAGCTGCGCCGCGGAGCGGAAATCGGCGCGGAGCGCCTCGACCTTGCGGGCAATCGCGAGCGGCATCAGGATCAGCCTACCGCAACATATTCTGTTGCGCAACAATTATCGTTGCGCGTTGCGGAACGCCGGGCGCGCGCCAACCGACCGCGCCGAGCGACGACGCCGGTCGGTCCGCAGGCCGCCGAGCGGCCGCGACCGTCGCGGATGCGGCCATCGCGAACAACAGAAATCCAAGAATGTGTTTCCTCGACGGCTGGCGTGCCCCTCAGATGCAAAGACAAACGTTGACAACTTGTCGGACAGCGCTATAACTGCGCTGACATCTGGCTCTTCGGACCGGTTTTGGAGGTTCAACATGAATCGATGTGTCGTCGCGCTGTCACTGGTAGGCGTCCTCGGCTTCAGCACAGTCGCCGCAGCCCAGACCGGCGCAGGGAGTCTGCGGGGGTACGTCAAGGATGAACAGGGCGGTGCGCTTCCGGGCGTGACCGTCTCCGCCCGAAGCGAGTCGCTCATCCAGCCGGTCTCCTCCGTGAGCGACGCTGAAGGTTACTACCGGCTGATCAACCTGCCTCCTGGCACCTACGAGGTGTCGGCCGACCTCGCCGGGTTCGCATCGTTCAAGCGGCAGGAGATCCTCGTGCGCGCCGGCGCGAACTTTCAGGTCGACATCGCGATGAGGCTGGCGTCGATCTCGGAGAGCGTGACCGTGTCGGGCGCGTCGCCGATGCTCGAAGTGAGCAACCCGAGCAACGTCCTGAACATCAGCGGCGAGTTCCAGCGCGAGATGCCGATTCAGGCGCGCCGTAACTGGAGCGACTTCCTGGAAATCACCCCTGGCGTGCATTCGCGTCCGTTCGACGACGGGAGCGGCCGCATGGTGTACTTCGGCCACAGCACCGAGCACTTCGCCCACGTCGTCCAGCTCGAGGGCGCCATCGCCTCGAACTACCAGGACGCGCAAATCACCTACGTGGCAATGGGCGCCGACATGGTCAGCGACACGCAGGTGAAGACCGGCGGCGTCGACGCCTCCGCGCCGATGGGCGTCGGCCTCAACATCAACGTCATCACGAAGAGCGGCGGCAACACATTCAAGGGATCGGGCGCCTTCGCGTACCAGCCGACCAATTGGAATGGCGACAACGTCGCCAACTGTTCGCCGAGCGCGTCCTGCAAGCCCGCGGTCTCCGCGACGGTCGGCACGCCGACGACGGCCATCATCCGGCAGTTCGACGGCGGTATCGGCGGACCGATCCGGAAGGACAAGGTCTGGTTCTTCGGCTCGGTCCGGCGGGCCGACCTCGAAGCAGGCATCAGCCGAACGGCCGTGGAGGTGCAGCGGCTCAGGAATTTCTTTCCGAACGCCGAGCTGTTCAACAACACCACGAAAAGCACACAGCCGTACGGGAAAGTGACGATGCAGTCGGGCAGGCATCAGATTGCAGCGTTCGTCCAGCAGGATCGGCTGAAAGCGACCGGCGACCGTGAGTATCACTTCAGCCGGACAAACGTGTACTCGACCGGCGGCGGCCTGTACGGCGGCAAGGTGACCTCGGTCTGGGGCCAGCGGCTGACGACGACCTTGCTCGCCTCGTACAACAACAAGGGTGGTGCGGACGCGAGCACGTTCGAAGGATGGAACGGCTCCGGACCGACGATCACTATCCATGAGAAGGCAAGCCTCACCGGCGGACGTCTGATCGGCAGCGGCCGGCTGGTCTCCGGCGGGAACTTCGATGACGGCACCGGCGGCGCAGGACAGGCGTCATATTCGTACCTGCCCTCATCGCAAATCACGCTGCGCGCCGACCTCACCTATTTCAAGGACGGCCTCGCCGGTTCGCACGAGTTCCAGACCGGCTTCTTCGGGGCGCCGCGGAGTACCTACGACACGACGACCAAGTACCTGAACGACGGCTTCATCCTCGAAGAACGGCGGCAGGTGGACGCGGCCGATCCGTCGAAGGGCACGGTTCCGTTTCACCGACGATTCGCGTCACCGCTCGAGCTGACGACGCGGATGGCGCGCGACCGGAACTTCGCCATCTACTTTCAGGACAACTGGCGGCCGACGGCCCGCTTGACCGCGAATCTCGGCGTCCGATTCGACTGGGTGCGCCGCTACGACAAGATCTTCGATGTCGTCCGCGAAGACGCGCACATCGTCCAGCCCCGCCTGGGCTTCTCGTATCTCGTCAACGCGAACAACGTGCTGCGCGGGAGCTACGTGCGCCTCGGTGAGCAGATGATGGGACGCGACGCCGTGACGCTGTTCGGTGCTGGCGGTGCGGCGGGCATCATCGACAGTTACGATCTCGACAGCAACGGGACATTCGAGACGAGCATTCCGACTCTGGCGCGGACGGGATCGCTGGCGGCTTCCGAATTCGCCCCCGACCTCCACCAGCCGTATCTCGACGAAGCCATTCTCGGCTACCGGCTGCAGCTGCCGCACTCGATCGGCATCGACGTGGCGGGCATCCACCGCGTCTACAAGGACATGTATGCCCGCATCGACATCAACGGCTTCTACCCCAGCGGCCCGAACCAGCCGTTCGGCGGATTCGGCAAGGTCGATCCGGCCCGCGCCATCGTGTTCCAGCAGGTCAACAACAGCTGGAGCCGGCTGAATTACACCGCCATCGAGCTGACCGCGACCAAGAACCTGTCGCACGGCTTCCAGTTCATGGCGGGGATCAACCGCCAGTGGCAGCACATGAGCGGCGACTGGAATCCGACCGATCCGGCCCGGTTCATTCAGCCGGGCGCGTTCGCGAACGACAAGCTGTTGTACATGCCGCGCGGGAACAACGAGGAGAACAGCCTGCCGATTGCGACCGGCACGACCGTTCACACGTACGGCCCGACGTGGCAGCAGTACCGGTTGAACTTCGGCAGCTCGTGGTACGCACCGTATGGCGTAGTGTTCGCCGCCAGCTACACCGTCGAGGCCGGCCCGTGGACCGGTCCTGTCGTCACGCAGCTCCCCGAAGGCGATCCGCAGCTCGCCGTCTTCGGACCGGGGACCGTCACGTCGTCGACCGGCGTTCGGCAGTCGAATCCGCTGGCCACGCGCCTGCGGTTCGCCTACGCGACGCGCGGGGAAGGTCAGGTGATGGCGCCGGCCCAGAAGACCCTCGGTCTCAAGATCGGCAAGAAGGTGAACTTGACGGGCACTAACAGCGTCGAGCTCGCGGCGAACATCTTCAATCTGCTCAACGCCGGCGACTACACGCAGTACAACTACAACGGCGCGAACGAACAGTTCAACCCGAACTACCTCGGGATGCGGAACCAGCAGCCGGCGCGCGCGCTGCAGGTCACCGTCGTCTATCGGTTCTAAACGATGCGCAGAGGATTCACGACCTTCCTGTTCGGGGTCGCCGCCACGCTGACCATCGTGGCGGCGGCCGCGCCGCGGCCGCCGGTGACGTTCGCGCTCACCGGCGACTCGATCATCACGCGGAAGCTCTCGGTCTACCAGGAGCCCGAGTTCACCGGACTGATCGATCTCGTGCGCGGCGCCGACGTGGCGTTCACGAACCTCGAGATGCTGTTCCACGATTACGAGTCCTATCCGATGAACGAGAGCGGCGGGACCTGGATGCGCGCCGATCCGGCGCTCGTCAGGGAGCTCTCGTGGGCCGGTTTCGATCTCGTCTCGCGCGCGAACAACCACGCCGGCGACTACGGCGTCGGCGGCATGCGCCTGACGACGAGGTACGTCCGAGAGGCGGGGCTCGTGCAAGCAGGCGTCGGCGAGAGCCTTGCCGAAGCGCGCGAGGCGCGGTTTCTTGATACGACGAAAGGCCGGGTCGCACTCGTGTCGACGGCCTCGACGTTCCCCGATCACTCGAGGGCCAGCGACTCGCGTGGCGATATTCCGGCGCGGCCGGGGCTCAACCCGCTTCGCTTCACGACGACGAACATCGTCACGCGCGACCGGCTGGAGGCGCTGCGCGGCGTGGCGCGCGAGCTGGGACTGCGTCCACCCGATCAGAGTGATCGCCTCACGCTGTGGGGTAGGCGGTTCGTGGCCGGCGATTCCGCAGGCGTGCGAACCGAACCGGTAAAGGCCGACGTGGACGGGATGGCGCGCGTCGTCTCGAGCGCCGCGAAGATGGCCGATTACGTGATCGTGACCAGCCATTCGCATGAGGGCGGCGTCGATCGAACGACACCGGCCGACTTCCTGGTGACGTTTGCGCACGCGATGGTGGATGCCGGAGCGGATATGTTCGTCGGCCACGGACCGCACGTCGTGCGGGGGATCGAAATCTACAAGGGAAAACCGATCCTATACAGCATCGGCGACTTCATGTTTCAGAACGAGACGGTGCTTCGTTTTCCTGCTGAGGCGTACGACGCCGTCGGCCTCGGCCGCGACGCGGAAATCGGCGATTTCAACGCCGCTCGCTCCGACAATGACCGCCGGGGGTTCAACGTCGACCGCGAGATCTGGGAGTCGTTCGTCGCGACGCTGCAGTGGAACGGCAAGCAGCTGACGGAGCTGCGGCTGTATCCCATCTCGCTCGGCTTCGGCCGCCCGATGACCGAGCGCGGCCGTCCGATGCTGGCGGAGCCCGCCCTCGCCAGACAGATCCTGGAGAACGTCGCCACGCGATCACGTCCGTTCAAGACCGGGATCGCAATCGAGAACACCGTCGGCCGCGTTGTGGTCGGCGGAGCGACGAAGTCATCCCAACGGTGAATTCGGACACCTATCGCAGCCCCGCAGCAATCTCTACTTCGTAGGAACCTTCGCCGTGAAGGTCTCGGTGCGGGCCGCCAGCGTGTTCAGCCACTGGAGCTGCACGCGCGTGCCAGCCCTGAACACGTCGACGAATGCCGACGGCAGCCCCGACCAGTCGATCGTGTGAGCGCCCCAGTCTGGGCGGCGGCCGTCGTAGTCGGTGAACGCGTACTCGCGCGAGAGCTCCCACGAACTGCACAACTGACCCGATCGCTCGAGCACATGGGGATCGGCCGCGAGCGCGACGATCGCGCGGCCGACAAACAGCGGCGACTCCGACGCGAGGAAGTTCGGATCCTTCTTCCCCGCGTCGCGCCAATGCTCTTCCGTGACGCCCTGGTGCTCGAGCATCGACTCGGAACGGAGGAATCCCGGCACGATCGCCACCGCCGCGACACCGTGCGGCAGGAGCTCGGGCGCCATGTTGAGGGCGAGCCCTTTGAGCGCGAGCTTGACCGTCTGGGTCATCGGGTTGCCGCCGGCGGACAACATGTCGCCTTCGGTCACCTCGACGATCAATCCACGGCGGGCGCGCATCATCACGGGCGCGACGTGCTTGGCGGTGATGATGTGCGACAGAATGCATTGACGAAAGATCGCGTCGCCGTGGTCGAGGTTCGTCTTCCAGAACGACGTCCACTGGTGCATCATCGGATCTTCGCCCGCGACGCAGTCCACGAGCACGTCGAGGCGACCTCGCTCGCGATCGATCCGCTCGACCAGCGCCTCGACCTCCGGCTCGCTGGTGTGATCGACGCGAACGGCAATGGCCGCGCCGCCGGCGTTGTTGATCAGTTCGGCCGTCTCCTCGATGGTCTCCGGCCGCCGGTACGGCGAGGGGTTGCCGCGTACGCTGCGGCCCGTGCAGTACACGGTCGCGCCCGCCTCGCCGAGTGCGCGCGCGATGCCGCGTCCGGCCCCGCGAGTGGCGCCCGCCACGAGCGCGACCTGCCCATGCAGTGGCGTATATGCAGTCATCGATCGATTTCTCCTTCCACGCAGCAGTCAGACGCCGGCCGTCTCCACCAACCGCCATTCGTATGG
>Ga0114129_10013881_pt1 | contig 11479 bp, 5 predicted proteins | sample RhiMetdeltSRZDD1_FD_80071 | JGI IMG/M metagenome (GOLD analysis project Ga0114129, IMG submission 80071) | Populus rhizosphere microbial communities from Tennessee, USA - Rhizosphere MetaG P. deltoides SRZDD1 (version 2) (version 2) | ecosystem: Host-associated > Plants > Roots > Rhizosphere >... | reverse complement strand
GGGTTTGGGTGAAAGGCCGACGACGGCGATGCGGCGCACGCGCTCGAGCAGGGCGCGGAGGGCATCGTCGTCCGGGTTGACGAAACCAGCCACGACGCTTGTGTACCACGGCCACGCTCGATGGCCAAGGTCCGACCAGCGTTCAAGGTCGCGCCGCGCCAATCGCGAACAGGTCGCGCTCGCCGCGCACCAGCAGCATCCCGCCCGAGATCGCGGGTGTCGCCATCAGCGGCTGACCCATCGGGTTTCGCCCGACGAGCGTGAATGTCGGCCCCGCCTTGACGACCAGGATCTCCCCGTCCTCGCTCGGCAGGTAGAGCTTGCCGTCGGCGGCTACTGGCGAAGCGCTGAAGCCGCTCGTGATCTCGGGCAGCCGCTGCTCGTAACGCAGCTCTCCCGAACGCAGTTCGTAGCAGGACAGGATGCCCTGGTTCTTGAGCACGTAGAGGTGTCCGCCGTAGACGATCGGCGTGGGCATGTAGGAGCCCGCGTTCAGGCGTGTCCACACGACGTGGCCGCCACTGGTTGCGCCTTCGGGCAAGGTGATGTCCCCGCGGGCGCCGGGCTTCAGCACGAAGATCGGCGCGTTCGGGCGCCGGCCGCTCATCACGACGATCAAGTCGCCGGAGAAGACCGGGGTGGGTGCCGTGATATTCGAGCTGCGGCCGAGGCGCCAGAGCTCCTTGCCGGTCTTTGGGTCGTAGCCGCGAATGAACTTTGGCGCGTTCGTCACGAGCTCGGGGCCGGCCGGACCCGTTCCGGGATAGACCGTGGGAGTCGCCCACGACGGCAGCTCGTCGCGCGACGCCCTCCACGCGATCCCCCCGTCCGCGAGCCGCAGCGCGATCAGGAAGGAACCCGTCTGCTGATCGCACTGAACGATGACGAGCTCCTCGTGGATGATCGGCGAGCTGGCGGTGCCCCACTCGTAGCTCGGGTCGTCGTAGGCGCCGACGTCGAGGCGGCCGAGGTCGCGCTTCCATTTCAGGTTGCCGGAGAGGTCGTAGGCATAAAGCCCCTGCGACCCGAAGTAGGCGACCACGTAACGCCCGTCGGTGACCGGCGTGGCGTTGGCATAGGTGGCTTTGATATGGCGCTTCTCCTTCGGCACTCCCGTGTAGGCGGTGCGCTCCCATTGCACCTTGCCGCTACGCCCGTCGAGGCTCAGCAGCTGCCACTTGTGCTCGGTGAGGTCCTCGGATGCGGTACCCGCGCCATAGAGACCCGGCTTGAAAGTGGCATCCGGCCGCGACGATATCGCGGTCGTGACGAACACCTGGTCACCCCAGACCACGGGGCTCGAGTGCGCCAGGCCGGGGATCCGCGTCTTCCAGAGAATCCCGCTCGTGCCCGTACCGTCCCACGCGTCCGGCAGCTTTGCACCGTCCGCGACGCCCGCCGCGTGCCGTCCGCGGAACTGCGGCCACCGCGTCGCGTCCGGCTCGGCCGCGCCGGCCCGGCCGACGGCGAGCGAGCCGCAGCACGCCAGTACCGGACCCAGGATCGCGCGACGCCGCATGCCCAAGCTCCCTTGACGCGAGCACCCTACACCGCTGCCCGTGCGCGGCACAAGGCCGCAGTGTTGCGTGGGCGTTGGCTCTCAGCGCCGCCTTGGGCGCGACTCGGCTGCCGTTCGCACACGCCGCTCGAACTTCCCGTCGCGCTCGGAGTAGCCGATGGCGTTGAGGATCGCGGGAAGCTCCTCGGCCCTGCAGCCGAGCACCCCGTGAAGCTCGCGCGGCGGGACGAACGGGCCGGAGCGGAACAAGCGAGAGACGAGCGCGGCCGCGCGCTCGAGCCGGTCGAGCCGGATCACCCGCGGGCCGGCGGGGAAGTAGCCGCAAGCCAGGAAGAAATCGGGGGGCCGGGTCGGATCGTTGGGAGCCGAGGGCAGACCCTCCGGGCCGGTCTCGGGCGGCAGGCCGCGGCGGACCGCGAAGAGCCGGGCCCGCAGACGCATCGCGTCGGCGCGCTGCAGGGCCGGGAGGAACACCGCGAGTCGGCCGATGCTCACGCCCAGCCGGCCAAGGTCTGTGCGCTCGGGCCCGCTGAGCGCGCTCACCTGCTTGGCGACGCTTCGGCGCGAGACGGCGCCCAGACCCTCCGCTAGCGCGAATGCGAGCCCGCGCGCCGTGCCGGAGGGAGCGGAGTCGCGGAGCGCGAAAAGCGGCCCGAGCGCCCGGCAGAGATAGGTCTCGAGCCACGCGGCGAGGCGCCGGCGGGCCCTTTCCTTGAGCGGAGCGTCGAGGAGATCCGAGCCCAGCATCTCGACCCGTGGGCTGAGCGCGCTCTCGCCGGCGGCGAGCCTGGCCACCGCGGCGCCGCCCCAGAGCAGCTCGGCCCCGGGCCCGAGCGCGAAAGCCGCGTCTTCGGCGCGCTCGAGCGCCAGGACCCGCTCGCGGACGAGATCGCGCAAGGCTCGGTTCGCGGCGGCGCGCAGCGCGCGCGAGCCCTCGCCCGTGTCGTGGTCGGGCAGGAAGCGGAAGCCCGTGAGCACCCCCGCGCGCAAGCCCTGAACCAGCACCTCGCCGTCGCCGGTGACGCTCGTGACGAGCTCCGCCGGGTCGTGTCGCGCGATCACCGTGCCGGCCCGGTCCACGAACTCCTGCGTCAGCCGCTCGTGGAGCGCGTCCGAGAGCCGGTCCTCGACCGCGCGTGTGCGCTCCTGCCAGAAGCTCGCGTCGGGCACCCACGCGGAGCGGTTCGAGATGTAGGTCCAGGTACGGATCGCCGCGATGCGGGAGAGCAAGCTGTCGAGATCGCCGTCCGTGCGGTCGACCTGCTTCACGTGCGTGGCCAGGAAGTCCTCGGGAATGCGGCCCGCGGGCTCGCGCAAGAAGCGGAAGACGCGCGACAAGAGCCGCGTGTGCGCCTCGGTCAGGACGCTCTGGAAGTCGGGCACGCCGCAGACCTCCCACAGCAGGCGCACGGAGTCGGGGTCGCGCGCCAGGGCCATCGCTTGTTCGTCGCGCACCAGCGCGGCGAGTGCGCGCTGATCCTCGGCATGACGCATGCGCAGCAGAAAGGCGTGCGGCGGCTGGCGCTCGAGGCTGCCGAGCAGCGCAAGCGGCGAGAAGTAGTCGAGCTCGTCGGTCCGCCACTGCAGGTGGCTGAGCGGGGCGAAGCGATGTGACTCGACCGCCTCGACCAGCCCTCGCTCCATCTGGCCGAGCTCGACGGTGGCGGCGAACTGGCCGTCGCTCACGTGCCGCCCCGCGCGCCCGGCGATCTGGCCCACCTCGGCGGCGGTGAGCGGCCGGGGACCGACGCCGTCGAACTTGCCGAGGCTGGTGAAGACGACGTGGTCGATGTCGAGGTTCAAGCCCATGCCGATCGCGTCGGTCGCCACCAGGTGGTCGACGTCGCCGGCCTGGTAGAGCCCCACCTGGGCGTTGCGGGTGCGCGGCGAGAGCGCGCCGAACACGAGCGCCGCGCCGCCCCGCTCGCGCCGCAGCCGCGCGGCGACCTCGTAGAGCTCCCGCACCGAGAAGACGATCACGGCGGAGCGCCGCGGCAGCTTGTCGAGCCGCTTCGGCTCCGCGTAGCGCAAGGTCGAGAGGCGCGGCCGGCTGGTGAAGGCGGCGTTGGGCAAGAGCTTCTTGAGCAGTGGCCTAATCGTCTCGGCGCCGATCAGCCAGGTCTCGAGCCGGCCGCGGGCATGCTGGATGCGATCGGTGAAGACGTGGCCGCGCTCGCGATCGGCGGCGAGCTGGACCTCGTCGACCGCGAGAAAGTCCGTGCGCAAGTCGGGCGGCATGGCTTCGACCGTGCACATCCAGTAGGCGGGGTGCTTCGGGACGATGCGCTCCTCGCCGGTCACGAGCGCGACCGCCTCGGGGCCGCGCAGCGCCGCGACGCGGTCGTAGTTCTCGCGCGCCAAAAGCCGCAGCGGAAAGCCGATCGTGCCGCTCGCGTGCGTCAGCATCCGCTCGATCGCCAGGTAGGTCTTGCCGGTGTTGGTCGGGCCCAGGAGGGCGGTGACCGCGCGCTCGTGCATCTTGGGCGGGAGGGGACCTCCCACCCGACTCTATCGCAGTCTCGAGCGGCTAGTAGCCTGTCCGAGTAATCGCTTCAGGCGTGAACTGCGTCTGGACGGAGTTGGGACAGTGACACAAGGAGTCGTCCTCGAACTCGCCCCGGGGCGAGTCGAGGTCTCGCCGTTCGTCCGCGCGCGGGGCCTCCCTCGAGACGGCGTCAGTCGCGGCGGCCCAGCTCGCGAAGCTGCCGGTAGTGCGCGGCGACCGCCGCGCCGAAGGTCGGGTGCGCGGTGTAGCGCACGCCGAACTCTCGGCAGGTGGCCTCGACGATCGGCGCGAGCCGGGCATAGTGCGGGTGGGAGATCTGGGGAAACAGGTGATGCTCGATCTGCAGGTTGAGGCCGCCCACGTACCAGTTCAGCAGCCGGCTCTCGCGCGCGAAGTCCACCGACGACTCCACCTGGCGCGCGGCCCACGAGCCGAGGTCCGGACCGGTTTCGGCCTCGGGAACGCAGTGGGCGAGCTGGAACACGACACTCAGGGTGATCCCGGCCACCGCTGCAACGAGCAGGTAGATTCCGACCACGCTCCAGACGGGATGAAGCAGGAGCGGCAGGCCGAAAGCCAAGCCGAAGAACACGAGCTTGCCGCCCAGGAAGACGAAGAGCTCGGACCCGCGCGGCCGGGGGAACGGCCGCCCGCTCATGCGGCCCCTCACAACGGTGGCGAAATCGTCGACGATCTGCCACTTGACCGCGAGAAAGCAGTAGAGCGGCCACATATAGAGGTGTTGGAACCGGTGGTAGAAGCGCCGCGGCTGGGCGGGGGAGAGGCGGGCGAGCGCTCCCGCGTCGATGTCGTCGTCCGCGCCCTCGACGTTCGGCCAGGTGTGGTGCAACACGTTGTGCTTGCGCTGCCAAACGAAGGAGCTGCCGCCCAGGAGGTCGAGCGCGCGCGCCATCAGGCGGTTCAGCGCCGGCGAGGTCGAGTAGGAGCCGTGCGAGCCGTCGTGTTGCACGTTGAAGCCGATGCCCGCGATCGCCAGGCCGAGCGCCACGGCTAGCGGCAGCGCTTGCCAGGGCGTTTGCGCGGTGAAGACGAGCAGGAGATAGGACGCCGCCAGCCACAGGAACAGGACCGCTGTCTTCAAGTACATCGCGGGCAGGCCGCGCGCCGGGAGGCCGCTCGATTCGAGGTGTTTCAGCACGCGCGCACGCAGCGCCTGGAGGAAGCCCTCGTCCTGGCCGTAGCCCTGTGGCCCGACTGCGTCGATTGGCGCGACGATCGGCCGCTCAGCTACTTGCGTGCTCATTCATTCGCCCCCGGCCCCTCTCGCGCTTCCCGAAGCCGCTATTCGGCGCCCAGCGATGGTACAACTCCCTGCCCGATCACATCGTCATTAGGCGGTGACAATTCACCACGGATTTGGAACGCTGATCCAAAGAGTCGGAGTGGCACGCCATCCAATCCATTGGCTATCTATAAGTTACGGTCTAGACATCGATTAGGCAGTTCCGTCCTGCGGCACCCAATGGCTCGGATGTTGCACACCCGCAGCACCAATAGCATCCGTTTCACCCGGGCGGTCGCCCGGCACGCCACAGTCTTGCGGCGGGCTCGCGACGCCCACTCTGGAGGTAAATATGAGGAGGTTCAGCCGTTGGCAATGGCTGGCGGCAGCACTCACGCTGATCGTCGGCCTGTCCGCTCCGTCCTGGGTTGCGGCCCAGACGGGCACCGGCACCATCGACGGCCGGGTCCTGGACGAGAGCCGGGCCGCAGTGCCCGGAGCGACGGTGAGCGCCCACAATGTCGCCACCGGCCTCACCCGGACGGCGCCCGTGAGCGCCACCGGGACGTATCGTATCAGCGCCGTCCCGGCTGGCACCTACGACGTGAGCGTGTCGCTCGGCGGCTTCAGCACCCAGGTCACGAAGGGCGTGGAGGTCCGGATCGGCGATACGGCGAACGTGGACTTCTCGATGAAGGTGGGAGCGGTCACCGAGACGATCGAGGTCGTCGGCGAGACGCCGCTCATCCAGTCCACCACGTCCGATGTGGGCCAGGTGATTACGCAGAAGATGGTCGAGAACCTCCCCTTGAACGGCCGCAAGTTCCAGGACCTCTCGCTGCTCGTCCCCGGCACGCGCTCCTCCAACTACTACGACCCCACCAAGACTGAGGTGGGCGGGATCAGCTACGGCGGCGGCACCGGGCGCTCCGTGATCGTCAACGTGGACGGCGGCGACAACAACGACGGCGTCGTGCGCGGCCTGCTGCAGCAGTTCAGCAACGATGCGATCCAGGAGTACAAGGTCACCACCCAGCGTTACAGCGCGGAGTACGGCCGCTCGGTCGGCGGGGTGGTCAACGTGATCACCAAGAGCGGGACCAACGACTTCCACGGCAGCGCGTTCGTATTCGCGCGCAACCAGAGCCTGAACGCCCGCACCTACTTCGAAGAGCAGACGGGCGCTGACAAGCCGGACTTCAGCCAGCAGCAGTTCGGCGCCACGCTCGGCGGGCCGATCACCAAGGACAAGGCCCACTTCTTCCTCTCCTACGAGCGCAACCGCCGCAACCAGACCGACACCATCTTCACGAACGGCGTGCTGCCCGGCGAGGAGGGCCCGATCGAGAAGCCGTTCCGCAACCACCTGCTAACGGCCAAGATGAACTTCAAAGTGAACGAGCAGAACTCGATGCTGGTCCGCTACGCGCTCGAGGACCAGAAGCGAAACAACGACTTCACCGGCGGCAACGCGATCAGCACGGTGGCCGCCACGAACACCAACAAGATCCACTCGGCGATCGCCAAGAACACCACGGTCTTCGGGACCAGCAAGGTGAACGAGCTGACCGTGATGTGGCAGCGCTTCGAGAACAACATCCTGGCCGACCACCCGGAGCTGCCGGCGATCGTCACCCCCGACTTCACTGCCGGCGCCAGCGTAAACACGCCCCAGCAGACCATCCAGCGCCGCTTCCAGTTCCGCGACGACTTCTCGTTCCGCAAGGAGGGCTGGGGCGGAGACCACAACTTCAAGGCGGGCGCTGAAGTGCTGGCCTCGCACTACGGCGGCTACTTCATCCCGACGCTCTACGGCTACTTCAACTTCCAGAACTCCATCCCCGGTGCCAACAGCGTCGCCGACTACGCGAACGCGATCGCCGACACCTTCACCGGCTCGGCCGGCACCAACGTGGCCAACGACGACTGGACCTACGTGGCCGCTTACGTCCAGGACGACTGGAAGCCGACGCCCCGCCTCACCTTGAACCTCGGCCTGCGCTGGGAGATCCAGACCGGTCCCTACGGCAACACCTTCCACAGCGTGGGCAAGGCCGCGCTCGAGGCGGCCGGATTCAATGGCGACCTCAAGAACGACAAGAACAACTTCGGGCCGCGCATCGGTTTCGCCTACGACGTGAAGGGCGACGCGACCTTCGTGGTCCGCGGCGGCTACGGCCGCTACTACGACGAGATCTTCCAGAACATCACGCTCTACGAGGCGTGGTCCGACCCGGCGACTCCGCTCAACTTCGTCTCGGCCTCGCCCACTCCGTGGACCCCTGCCTTTTTCGCGCAGAACCGCGAGGCGATCCGCACGGGGTTCCTCGACCCGAGCTTCGCGGGCCAGCAAGTCAGGCTCACGGCGCCCGACCTCGTGCAGCCCTACTCGAGTCACGCGAACGCGGGTATCTCGGTGGCGCCGAACCGCTACGTGGCCTTCGACATCGACTACGTCTGGTCGGGCGGGCGCGAAGAGGTTCACCGCTGGCGGATCAACACTCCGCAGAACGTGAACACGCGCATCTCACCGGCGGGCGTCTTCTCTCCCGGCTACGGCCCGTTCATCGTCGAAGGCAACCGCGGCCACTCGAGCTTCAATGGAGTGTACGTCGCGGGCAAGGTACGTGCCAGCAAGCTCAACGGCCTCGCCACCTACACCTGGTCGAAGGCGAGGAACTTGTCCAACGAGTTCAACAGCCTTCCCGGCGACATCACGAACGCCAACTACGATCTCGACTACGGCCTGACCCCCAATGACGTTCGTCACCGCGTAACCGCGGGGCTCATATACCAGCTGCCGTGGAGTCTCCAGGTGTCGAGCGGCTTCCAGTACAACACCGGCAAGCCCTACAACGCACTCGCGGGGCTCGCGGGCCTGCGCGCCTCCGTGCGGGCGGTCGATCCTGCCTCCGGCCAGATGTTCGAGCGGAACTCCTTCACCGGCCCGAACTACCTGAGCTGGGACGCTCGCTTTTCGAAGATGATTCGGTTCAGCGGCGCGAAGTACCTCGAAGTCCTTTTCGAGGTGTTCAACATCACGAACCACGTGAACTTCAGCGGGGACCCGGGCTTCGGGTTCATCAACAACTTCAACTCGCCCAACTTCGGCACCGCCACCCAGGTCGTTCCCAACAGCCAGCGGCAGGCCGAGTTCGGCGTGCGGTTCCAGTTCTGACCCAGAGCGGCCGGTCCTTTCGACCGGTCGCCTGACGTTCGCAAAGGGGGCGGCGACGTGCTCGCCGCCCCCTTTTTTCTTGTGCGCCCAGCATGGGCGTCGACCAGGAGGTTCAAGTCCTCCCGTAAACAGGCCATCGTGAGCGAAGCGAAGCGCAACCGCGGGAGGGCGACCGACCGTGGGAAGGAAGCGCGGAGCGAAGCTGCGGACCGACGAACAGGAACCGGATACGAGGCGACGCTGAGCGGGACGAGCGGGCAAGAGGCCGCGAAGCTCCGATGGCCAAGGCTCGGCGTCGTAAATCCGGCGGTCGCGCAGCGAAGATCGACGTTCTTACCTGGGGAGATCTCGCCTTACGCCTGAAAGGGCGACGCCCGACAAAGGCGGAGCGAGAAGTCAGCAGAGGCCGTAGTAGCTGCTGGACTCGCGGGCAGCGAAGGGCCGAACGTGAAGGAGGATGAGGCGCGCTCGAGCCTCGAAGGGTCCATGCCGCAGATGACCAGGCAACTGGAGCTCCCGTTCATGGGTAGGGGTGAAGCCCCGAGAGACGGACGGAGCGCGGAAGGCCCGACGGCGGCGAGGGGGAGCGGACATCCGGGCAACGACGGCGACGGTCTGATGGAGCGGGTCTTGTCACGCCCGAATCTGAAGGCCGCGCTGAAGCGAGTGAGGAAGAACAAGGGCAGTCCCGGCGTGGACGGGATGACGACGGAGGATCTACTGCCGTACCTGTGGGAGCACTGGGCACGGATCCGCGGAGAGCTACTCTCGGGTCAGTACCAGCCCTCACCGGTTCTAAGTCAGCAGATACCCAAGAGCGGCGGCGGGGTGCGCGAACTGGGCATCCCGACGGTACTCGACCGCCTCATCCAGCAGGCCCTGTTACAGGCCCTGCAGCCCGGGTTCGACGCGACCTTCTCACGGCACAGCTATGGCTTCCGGCCGAAGCGCAGCGCCCACGACGCGGTGATGGCGGCGAAGCGCTACGTACAGGAGGGACGCCGGTTCGTGGTGGACGTGGACCTGGAGAAGTTTTTCGACCGGGTCAACCACGACGTACTGATGGGCAGGCTCGCGAAACGAATCCGAGACGGCCGCGTGCTGGGGCTGATCCGTCGCTATCTCGACGCCGGAGTAATGGTAAACGGGGTGGTAACGGACCGCGGGGAAGGAACGCCTCAAGGCGGACCGCTGTCCCCGCTGCTCGCCAACGTGCTCCTCGACGAAGTGGACAAGGAACTGGAACGCCGCGGTCACGCCTTCGTCCGGTACGCCGACGACTGCAACGTCTACGTACGCAGCCGTCGAGCCGGCGAGCGTGTCATGGGGCTGCTTCGGCAGCTCTTCGCGGGCATCCGGCTACGAGTCAACGAGGCGAAGAGCGCGGTCGACTGGGCGTCGAACCGGAAGATCCTCGGCTACTCGTTCTGGGTGGGCGCAGGTCGGACGGTGAGACTCCGGGTGGCGCGCAAAGCTCTTGACGCGATGAAGGACCGAGTCCGCCACATCACCCGGCGGAACGGCGGACGGAGCATGGCCCGCGTCGTCGCGGAACTACGCGACTATCTGCCCGGCTGGAACAACTACTTCAGCCTGGCGGAAACACCCGGAATCTTTGGCGACCTGGACAGGTGGATTCGTCACCGGCTACGTGCTCTCTACCTCAAGCAGTGGAAGCGTGGAACGACGGTCTACCGCGAACTGCGAGCCCGCGGGGCCTCACAACACGTCGCCGCCAGCGTGGCGGCCAACACGCGCAGATGGTGGAGAAACGCCAGCATGGGCCTTCATAGCGTACTGACCACCTCGCACTTCGACGCGCTGGGCGTCCCACGGCTCCGCGCATGACCTCAACTTCACGAACCGCCCGGTGCGGACCCGCCTGCCGGGTGGTGTGGCAGGGGCGGCCGGGGTAACCCGGCCCCCCTATGCCGATTAGGGGGGACACTGTGCCGTGTCCCCCCTCTCACCCCCCCGCTCCCTTCGCCCGAGTGAATCGGGCTCCGCTCGCAGCCCGTGGCTCGAGGGACACTGCGTCGTGTCCCCCCTCTCACGCCCCCTTCAGGGCATCGAAAGTGTGTTCGTGACCACGGCCCGTTCTCCAGGCACTTTCGATACCCTGATCCCTTCGCCCGAGTGAATCGGGCTCCGCTCGCAGCCCGTGGCTCGAGGGGCACTGTCCTACCGCGGTTTGGTGGGCAGCCGGGCGCGTGCCGCAGCGCGGAGCTCCGGGGGAGCCTTCTCGTCCTCGGCCAGCTTCTGGAACTCCGCAGCGGCTGCGGCTTCGCTCCCGCGCCGCTCGAGCAGTCGGGCGAGGTTGAGGCGTGCTTGCGCGGCCTGCGGGTCGTGCCCGGGGGCGCGACGCAGGGCGGCCTCCGCACCTTCGAGATCGCCCTCTGCAGCGAGGAGCGCGCCGAGCCCGGTGAGCCCGGGCACGGAGTCGGGCTCGAGCCTGAGCAAGGTCTCGAACTCGCCGCGCGCCTCCTGGGTTCGTCCCGCCTCGGCCAGGATCTTCGCGAGGTCGAGCCGGATCATCGGCTTGGCGGCGTCGGTGGCGATCGCCTCGCGCAGCACGCGCACGGCCAGGTCGTGCTCGCCGCGCGCGGCGAGCACCCCCGCCTTCAAGACCCGGGCGTCTGTGAACTTGGGATCGAGTGCTAAAGCGGCCTCGGCTTCCCGCAGCGCCGCCTCGCGTTCACCGAGCCGCAGGTGGCAGATCGCCATCCACTGGTGCGCGTACGAGCTCGTGGGCACGAGCTCCACGTAGCGGCGGAACTGCGTGATTGCGTCGCGGCTCCTGGCCATGCCCATGTAGGCGCTGCCGAGGACGAGTGTCGCGAAGGCGTTTCGCGGGTCCTCCGCCAGCACCTTCCTCAGGATGGGAATCGCCTCGTCGAAGCGCCGCTCGCGGACGGCACTGTTGGCCTGGCGCAGGCGGTCGAAGAGCGCGATGAAGTCCTTCGGATCGGCGAGGTCGCTGGCGTCGCCCGTCTGCGGCTCGGCCCCGGCGCCGATGTAGCCGAGGGCCGCCAG
>Ga0114129_10013879_pt1 | contig 11479 bp, 11 predicted proteins | sample RhiMetdeltSRZDD1_FD_80071 | JGI IMG/M metagenome (GOLD analysis project Ga0114129, IMG submission 80071) | Populus rhizosphere microbial communities from Tennessee, USA - Rhizosphere MetaG P. deltoides SRZDD1 (version 2) (version 2) | ecosystem: Host-associated > Plants > Roots > Rhizosphere >... | reverse complement strand
TTCGACCAGGTCTACAGCGACACGACACGGACCGACTTCCCGCGGATCGGGATGCTCAACTGGTTCGAGTGGCGCAAGCAGGAATCCGAGGTCGGGCGGGTGATCGACTGGCGCCTCGCATCGGACCCGGCGCTTGCCCGTTCGCTGCTCGACTCGGTACCGGCGGGCTGGCTGCACTTCGCGTGGGAGTGACTCCGCGGGCCACTGACGCGCGGCGAGAGCGCGCGACGACAGCCTAGCGGCCCTACGATGGCGTGGATGGCCACCGTCGACCTGCTCCACGCCGGGTATACCGGCGAACGCGTCGCCTCATCGGTCGTGCTCGTCCGTGACGGCGACGCGCTGATCGTCGCCGACCCCGGCATGGTCCGGAGCCGATCGCTCATCCTCGACCCCTTGCGCGCGCTGGGCGTCGAGCCCGAGGCGGTGACCCACGTCTTCCTGAGCCACCACCATCCCGACCACACGATGAACATCGCGCTGTTCCCGAACGCGGAGGTCGTCGACTTCTGGGCGCGCTACATCGACGACCAGTGGCTCGACATGCCGGGCGACGGCTACCACCTCTCCCCGAATGCCGAGCTGTGGCTGACGCCGGGTCACACCGGCGAGGACGCCTCGCTGATCGTCAGAGCGGACGACGGCGTCTACGCGATGACGCATCTCTGGTGGCACGCCGACCGCGGGCCCGAGATCGATCCGTTCGCCGACGACCAGGACGCGATCAACGCCGGCCGCGAACGCGTCCTGGCCGTGGCCGACGTGGTGATCCCGGGTCATGGCGGCCCGTTCCGCGTCCAGCGCTAGGCGCGTCGCTCAGGCCCCGACGGCCCGCCGTGCGGTGATGTTGAGCCGGACGTAGTCGACCAACGGTTCGCCGATGCGTTCGGCGACCTCATGGATGTACGCGTCCCGTTCGTGTTCAGCGAGACGCTCGACCTGCGGACCGAGCGCGACCGTCCGGAGGTACGCCTCGAACGGCTCACCAGGCTCGAAGCGCGTCGGCTCCTCGGTCAGCCAGCAGGCGATGTCGTCGTAGCCGGCCGCGGCAAGTCGACGTTCCGTGTCCTCGGGCGTCTCGTAATGGGCGGGGCCGAGCCAGCCGTCGCCGATGCTCGCGACGGCTCGCTTGATCCGGTTGATGTTGCCGAAGCCGCCGCACTGGGCCACGAGCCAGCCGCCCGGCCGCGTCACCGCCGCGAGGTTCCGGAACAGGGCGTCGTGGTCCGGCACCCAGTGGAACGTCGCCGTCGACAGCACCGCGTCGACCGGTTCCTCGACCGGCAGCGGCTGCCCGAGGTCGGCGACGACGTAGTCGATCCGGTCGCCGAAGCGCGCGAGCCGCGCGCGGGCGGCCTCGACCATCGCCGGCGAGCCGTCGAGCGCGATGACGTGCCCGTTCGGCAGTCGTGCCGCGAGCTGCTCCGTCACGCGGCCCGTGCCGCAGCCGGCGTCCATGACGCGCTCGTCGCCGTCGAGCGGGAGGCGTTGGAGCACGTCGAGACCCCAGCGCGTCATCGGGTCGGCGACGCGGTCGTACGTCCGCGCGTCCCAGTCGCGCGTCGTCACGTCGTGACCACCTCCTGCGTCGGCTGGCGAGCTGGCTCCCGCAGCCCGAACCACGCCACGACGCCGCCGACCGCGACAAGGCCGGCAGCCACCGCCATCGCCTGGTGGAAGGCCGCGATCGACGCATGGGCGGCCGCCTCGATCTGGTCCGGCGTGGCGGCGACCCGCGGCGGGTTGAGCGGCGGGAACCCGCTTCGGACGGCGGCGGATGTCGTGTCGAGATCCGGCGCGAGGGTCGCCAGCGTGGCGTAGAACGTGCCGCTGACCGCGACGAAGATCAGCGCGCCGAGCAACGGCTGGCCGACCCGGGCGATCGCGTTGTTGATCGCCGATCCGAGCCCTGAGAAGCGCTCGGGGATCGACCCCATGAGCGTGTTGGTGAGCGGCGCGACGACGTTCGCGACGCCGAGCCCGAAGAGGAGGACGGCCGGCAGGACGTCGATGAAGAACGCGGGCGGCGGGATGAGGCTCGTGGGGCTCCCGACCGAGGCATGCCACGGCGGCGATGTCTCGGGCAGCCGCGTGAACCACAGCAGCCCGGCGGTCATCAGCGCCGGGCCGAGGGTCAGGAAGCGCCGGGCTCCGACGCGACCAGCCAGCGTGCCGATCCGCGGCGACAGCGTGATCAGGCAGATGCCGAAGGGGATCACGGAGAACCCGGCGGCCAGCGCCGTGTACCCGAGGGCGCCCTGCAGGGTGATGCTCAGGTAGCTGAGCATGACGTAGATCCCGCCCCACACGAAGAAGGTCATCAGGTTGATCGTCGTGAACGCCCGGGACCGGAAGAGCCCGAGGGGGACGAGCGGGTCGCGACGGCGGGCCATCAGGAACGGGAATGCGATCAGCGCGGTCAGCCCGATCGCGATCGAGGCCCACGCGACCGGATCCTGCCACTCGTGCTCGCCGCCGCGGATCACGCCGAACGACAAGCCACCGACCGCGAGCGCCGCGACGAGCGCCCCGAGCCAGTCGAACCGGCGCTTCGTGTCATCCCGAGTCTCGGCCACGTGACGGAGCGTGATCGCGAGGGCGACGCTCAGGATCGGCACATTGATCAGGAAGGCGACGCGCCAGCCGATCGTGTCGACCAGCAGGCCGCCCAGCAGCGGACCGACGAGCGACAGCGCCGAGGTCGCCGACGTCCACAGGCCGAACGCTCGGCCGCGCTCGGGTCCCGGGAACGTCTGCGTGATGATCGAGAGCGCGCCCGGGACCATGAGCGCGCCCGCGGCGCCCTGGAGGAGTCGCGCGACGACCAGGACCTCGAGCGTCGGTGCCAGGCCGCACAGGCCGGATGTCAGCGCGAAGCTCGCGAGACCGATGGCGTAGACCCGGCGTCGACCGTAGTGATCGCTGAGCGCGCCGGCCAGGATCAGCAGCGCGGCAAGCACGGCGAGGTAGCCGCTGATGACGTAGGTCTGCCCCTCGAGGACGCCGACGAGCGTCGCGGGCAATTCGCGACCGATCCGGGGCAATGCGGCGTTGACGACCGTGCCGTCGAGGAAGACCGCGCCCGACCCGATGATCGTCGCGACGAGGGTCCAGCGCTGCCGCGGCGTCATCGCGGCAGTGTCGCAGATAGACTCTCGGCGCTATGCCCGGACCTGTGGCACTCGTGGGTGCCGGTGAGTTCCTGCCGACGATGTCCGAGTTCGACGCGAGCCTGCTCGCGGCGACCGGTCGGGTCCGACCGCGCGTCGCGATCCTGCCGACCGCCTCGTATCCGGACGGCGAGGTCGTGTTCCAGCGCTGGGCGGCGATGGGTGTCTCGCATTTCGCCGCTCTTGGCGCCGAGGTCGAGCCGGTCCTCGTCCGCGACCGGACCGCAGCCGACGATCCTGCGGCCGCACAAGCCGTCGGCGAGGCCGACCTCGTCTACCTCTCCGGCGGCAAGCCTGCGCACCTTCTCGGCGCCTTGGTCGGGACGGCCGTCGGCCGGGCATTGGTCGACGCGCACGATCGTGGGGCCGCCCTCGTCGGCTGCTCCGCTGGGGCGATGGCCCTCGCGTCCCACGCCTTCGACTTCCGGGTCAAGCTCATGCCGTTCCCGTTGCGCTGGGGCGATGGCCTCGGTTTCGCCGGCGGGCTGTCGGTCGTGCCGCACTACGACGCGTGGCCCGAGCCGTTCTCGGCCTTGATCGCGTTCCAGGCGCCGCGGGGCTCGGTCGTCCTGGGGATCGACGAGGACACGGCCGTCGTCGGACACGATGGCGGATGGCAGGTCCACGGCGCGTCGCGCGTGACCGTGTGGCGGGGGCGCCGTCGCGAACGGTTCCGTGCGGGCGAGGTGTTCCGGGTCTAGGTATGGCCGAGCCGACGCGGACGCGCCGGCTCGAGGCGGGTGCGGGACGAGGTCAGTCCGGGCGTATCGTCCGGAAGCAGTCCGAGCAGTAGACGGGGCGGTCCATCCGCGGCCGGAACGGCACTTGCGCCTGATTGCCGCACGACGAGCACACGACCGCGAAGTACTCACGGTCCGGTCGGTCGACGGTCCGCTCGTACCCGCGCGGACCACCGATGTCCTGGACGTCGTAACCACCGTCGCGGGCGGCGCGCCGACTGGCTCTGCAGCTGGTGCAGCGCTTCGGATCCGACGCGAATCCCTTCTGCGCGTAGTACTCCTGATCGGCCGCGGAGTGGATGAAGTCGACTCCACAGTCGACGCAGGTGATCGTCCGATCAGCGTAGGTCACGGTGCTCCTCCGGGGCGCGTTGTCGCGTGGTGCACCTGCGGAGGGCGGCCGTATCGGCAGTCGGGAAAGCGCGAGGTCTGGCGCAAGATGCCGGGCCCCAGCGACCCAGGTGCCGATGTGGAGTCCCTGTTGCGGGGCGCACCGGTTCGTTAGTGCGGCGGAGGATACAACGGGTCTAGGAATCTGACATCGCACGCCCGGCGCGGCCGTCCCGTGCCACCTCTGGCCGCCCCGAGCGGCTGCGAATCGGCACTGCCGGGGCCGCCCGGGCAGGACCGATGGCGACGCCACCGATGGATCGACCGGGGCTGGCGAGCGTGACAACGTACCTGTCACAATGGCGCGCGAGCATCCGGGTCGGCGAGCGGGGAGTCATGGGGGCGCCTCGCTCGCGCCATACCCAGAGTGGAGCACCCGGACCGAGATCGCCCGACCGTCACCAGGAAGAGGCAAGATCCGAGCGGATGCTACGCATCATCCATACCGCGGACGTCCACCTCGGCGCCCGCCACGACGACCTCGGCGAGCAGGCGAGTGCCCAACGAGAGCGCCAGTTCGCCGCCTTCGTCGCCACGATCGATCTGGCGATCGCCGAGAAGGTCGACCTCGTCCTGATCGCCGGTGATCTCTTCGATAGCAACGTCCAGCCACGGCGTTCGGTCGAGCGCGTGGCGGCGCAGCTCAAGCGGCTCGTCGCCGCCAAGATCCGATCGGTGATCCTGCCCGGGACGCACGACGCGTACGACCGCTCGTCGATCTATCGGGCGTACGACCTGAAGACCCTCGCCGGCAGCACGCCGGACGACGACTGGGTCACGGTCCTGACGTCGGCCAGGCGGGGGATCCACATCGGGGCCTGCGACGTCGTCGTCCACGGCCCGGTCTTCCCGACGAAACGCGCGCCGCATAGTCCGATGCAGGACATCGACGTGGCGGGGCAGAAGGGTCGCGCGACGTGGCACGTCGGGATGGTCCACGGGGCCATCGCGATCCCCGGCAAGACCGATCGGGACGACGTCGTCATCACGACCGACGAGATCGGCGCGAGCGGTCTCGATTACCTCGCCCTCGGTCACTGGCATTCGGCGCAGCAGGCCAAGGCAGGCGGCGTCCCCTACGCCTACGCCGGCGCTCCGGAGCCCGTCGCCATCGACCAGGATCGCGCCGGCAAGGTGCTCCTCGTCCAGCTCGAGGCGACACCCGCGGGCCGGAGCGTGACGGTCACGGAACACCCCGTCGGGAAGACGCGGTTCGAGAAGCTCGACCTCGACGCCGCGGGGGTCACGACCCAGGCCGCCTTCATCGAGAGCCTCGCCCGGAAGGGTGACCCCGACCTCGTCCTCGATGTCCGGATCGTCGGCGTCCGCCCGGACGAGCTCGACCTCCAGCCCGAGGAGATCGAGTCGGCGCTGGCCCCGTCGTTCCTCAAGGTCCGCGTTCGAGACGTCAGCCTGCCGGCGCTCACCGAGGGTCAGCTGCCATCCGCGGAGACGATCGCAGGCGCCTTCATCCGGGACCTCGAGGCACGCATCGCCGAGCTCGAGGCGACACCGGCGGACGACGGTGTCGGGGATCCGGCTGCCGAGGCGGCCGAGCTGCGCGATGCCCTTCGGCTCGGTCGACTCCTGCTCGCGGGGCACGAGGTGTCGCTGTGAGGATCCGGCGGCTCCAGGTCCGCGATCTGCGCCGCTATCGCGAGCTCGACATCGACCTGGCGCCGGGCGTGACGGTCGTCCGCGGGCCGAACGAGGCCGGCAAGAGCACGATCCAGCGGGCCATCGAGCTCGCGCTGACCCGCCGCGTGACGAGTACCGCCGCCGATCTGGAGTCCCTGCGGCCGTGGGACGCCAGCGCCGAGACCCGCCCGTGGGTGGCGATCGAGTTCGAACAGGACGAGGAGGACGGCCGCCTCGCGACGGGCTCCGTCGAGAAGCTGTTCGGCGGCCAGAAGGGCACCGTCGACCTCGAATACGACGGCCAGCGCGTCAACGACCCGGCACTCGCCGACCAGGTCCTGGCCGAGCTGTCGGGCATCCCGACCGAGTCGTTCTTCCGGTCGACCGCGTCCGTGCGCCATCACGAGCTCAGCGACCTCGCCCGCGACGAGACCGCGCTCCGAGACCGGCTCCAGGCAAGCATCAGCGGCGCGGACCGCGGCACCGGCCGCGCCAAGAAGCGGCTCGAGCGGGCGATCTTCGAACTGACCACCAAGGGCGACAAGAATCCCGGCCGGCTCAAGGTCGCCGAGGCGACCGTCGCGCAGACGGCGGCGAGTGTCGAGAAGGGCGAGGCATCCCTGGGGCAGCTCGAGCGTGATCGTGACGCGCTGGCGGGGGCCCGCGAACGTCGTGTCGAGGCGGACCGGATGCTCGCCGAGAAGCGGGCGATGCTCGAGAAGGCGCGCCAGGCGGAGCGCCTCGATGCCGAACGGACGGCCGCACGTGAGCGGTACGAGCGTTTCCGGGAGGCCGTCGAGGTCTCGACCGAGCTCGACGAGCTCGCCCAGACCCACCCGTCGCCGAACCCGCTGCCGGTCGTCCGACAGGCGGTGGAGCGTCTCCGCGTCCTGGACACCCGGATGCGCGAGCTCAATGCCGCGCTCGCCGGCGAGATCGACGTCAACTTCGAGGTCGCGCCCGAGCCGACATGGCGGCCACTGTCGCGCTGGGGCCTCGTGGCGGTCGTCGTCGGGCTGGTCATCGCGGGTGGCGGCTTCGTGCTCGATCTCCTGAACATCCTCGACCTCGGCATGGCCCCGCTGTTCATCGGTATCGCGATCGCCCTGATCGGGGTGATCCTGACCGCCGTCGCGCTGTGGCTGCGGCGCGGTTCGCGCGCCAACCAGGAGCTGCGTGACGTCGAGATCGACCGGCGATTGCGGGGCCGGTCCGAGATGGAGGCCGAGCTTCGTCAAGCCGAGGCGGACACGGCCCAGCAGCTCGGGACCCTCGGGCTCGACGACCTTGCCGCGGCCGAGGATCTGCTAGGCCGCGAGGAGGCGCACGTCGCCCGGATGGACCAGCTGTCGGCCCAGCTCGACGGTCTCGTCGGCAAGGAGCCGCGCGAGACGCTGCCCAAGTCGCGCGACACGGCCGCCCTCGAGATCGAGCAGAAGACGAGCGCCCTCGAGAGCCTCGGGCCGATCGCCAAGGAACCGCGAGCGCGCGAGCGCCTCGAGGTGGAGGTCCGTGACCAGGAGGGCGCGCTCGACCGCGCTCGGGACGATGAGGCGAACGCTCGCGCGCGTGTCGAGAACAACACTGTCGACGCCGAGCAGGTCGCGACGGAGGCCGAGCATCTCGCCGTGTGGCGCGAGCAGCTCGCACTGCTCCAGCGCCGTCACCGTGTCCTCGCCGCGACGCTGTCCGCCATCGAACGGGCCGAGACCGCGACGATGAAGACCGCGACGCGCTACCTCGAGGGTCACATGAACCGTGACGTGTCGACGGTCACAGGCGGCCGCTACCGCCGCGTCCGGGTCGACGACAAGACGCTCGACATCGAGATCCACGCACCGGAGCGCGGCGACTGGGTGCCTGTGTCCACTCTCAGCCAGGGGACGCTCGACCTCGTCTATCTCACGGCCCGGCTCGGTCTCGTCCGCCTCGTCACCGGTGACCGGAGGCCGCCACTCGTCTTCGACGACCCGTTCGTGACGCTCGACGACGAACGCGCGACGCGCGCCCTCGCGCTCCTCACGCGCGTCGCCGACGACTTCCAGATCATCTATCTCACGACGTCCGACCGATACGACGCCGCCGCGCACGCGGTCGTCGAACTGCCGGGACCCGCGACCGTCGACGAAGGCGTCGAGGATCCGGCGTTGCGCCCCGTCGAGGCCATCACCGGAGCTGGGGCCTGATCGAGGGGCTCCCGCCGGGGGCCGTGACCGTCGTCTTCGGACTCGCCGCCGCGGTGGCCTGGGGCGCCGGGGATTTCGGCGGCGGGCTGGCGAGCCGGCGGGTGCCGGTGTACGGCGTCGTCCTCGTGTCGCAGGCGGCCGGTGGGGCGATCTGCCTCGCGCTCGCCCTGATCCTCGGCGAGTCGTTCCCGACCGGGAAGGACCTGCTCGTATGCATCATCGCCGGGCTCGTCGGTGGGTTCGGCATCACGATGCTCTATCGCGGGCTGGCGATCGGCCGGATGGGGATCGTCGCACCGGTGACGGGGGTCCTTGCCGCGGTCATCCCCGTGATCGCCGGCTTCGTGACGCAGGGGATCCCGCCGCCGCTCGTCCTCGTCGGGATCGTGCTCGCTGTCGTCGCCGTGGTGCTCGTGTCACGCGTCGCCGACGAGACCGGCGGGCGCGACGGCCTGACCGAGGCGTTGGTCGGCGGGACGGCGATCGGCTTCTTCGGCGTCGCCATCGCTCAACTGTCCCCGGGTGACCTGTTCGCGGATCTCACCACCATCCGCCTGGTCCAGGGGGCGCTCGTCGTCCTGATCGCCCTCGCGACCCGTTCGGCGTGGCGTCCCGGCGGGCTGGTCCTGCCGCTCATCGCGATCGGCCTGCTCGACACGACCGGCAACGCGCTGTACCTCGCGGCGGTCCAGACGGGCCAACTGGCCATCGCGTCAGTGCTGTCGGCGATGTACCCGGTCGCGACGGTCATCCTCGCCGCGGCCGTCCTGCGCGAGCCCATCACCCGCGATCACACCATCGGCATCGGCCTGGCCGCGGCGGCCATCGCGCTGATCAGCCTGGGCGGAGGGTAGCTCGCCGCTCGATCGTCAGCGCGAGGGCGTCGGCGGGCGACCGGAGGACGACCACCTGATCGAAGCCCTCGGGTCCGAGGACGTCGCCATCGACGGTGCGCCGCACGGCGGCGAGATGCCGGTCGATGACCTCGTCGTCGACGACCCGTGATCGGCCGGCGTTCTGACGGGCGACGGTCGACCGCTCGATATCGAGCACGATCGCGGTGGCGGGGAGGCCCGCCGCGCGCGCCCGCGCGATGAGCGGCCGGCGGACCGTGGCACCGGTGTTCGTCGCGTCGACGACGGTGAGCTGCCCCAGCGCGAGTCGTCGTCCGACCGTCCGATGCAGGATCCGGAACGCGACGCCGGAGACGCGTTGATCCGCCTCGTCGCCCGAGATCAAGGCTCGAAGCGCGTCGGACGAGACGATCTCATCCGCGGCGAAGAGGCGTGCCGCGAGGGTCGACTTACCGGCACCTGCCGCGCCGATCAGGACCACGAGACTCGGATCTGGTACGACGATCGCCACCATTCCGCGATGATGCCGCGGGGTCGACCCTCAGTGCGCGGACATCCGCCGCACTTCGTATCCGCCCGCCTCAGCGGCACGGATCTCGTAGGCCGGCTGGTCGTAGACCGTCGGGCCCTTCCTGGCCAGGCCGTCGGTCAAGCGGAACTGCGACGCGTGCCACGGGCACTCGATGCAGTCGTCGACCACGCGCCCTTCGTGGAGGGGTCCGCCCGCGTGCGCGCAGACGTCATGTAGCGCGCGGACCGTGTCGCCGACGCGGACGACGACGAGGTCGTTCGCCCCGGCTCGCATCTTGGTCGGCGTGGCCTCGGGCAGGAGCGCGAGATCCGCGACCGTGCCGGTGTCGAGCCGGATCCATCTGGTCCCGGCGCCACGGAACGCGTGGCGGCTGACCATGTTCCCGGCCACGTAGACGACGTCGCCGCCCACGAACGCGCCGGCCGAGACGACCAGGAACGCGATGATCGACAGGGCGATCGGGATGGTCCGGTCGGTGGGCGCTCCGGCCCGCATCACGGCCGACACGACCAGCGCGACGAGCGCGACCGTCATCAGCGTCGCGTGGAGGGTGGCCCGCGTCAGCGCGACGCCCTCCGTCTCGCTGTAGTCGGCGAGGCCCGCGACCGCGGCGGCGACCATGAACAGGATCGTCCCGACGAGCGTGATGTCCGCCGCCGTCGGCTGGCCGATCACGTCAAGGACCACCGAGCCGAGCAGGAGTCCGATCGGGATGTCCGTGATGGCCGCGTGAAGGGGGTGACCCAGCCATCGCCCTTGCAGAAGATCGCGGATCGGCGTGATCGCGCGGAAGAGGGCCCTGGTCCAGCGGAGATTGAACGCGCCGAATGGCTGCGCCCAGCCATCGTTCATCGCTGTGAGTCGTGCGAGGAACCGCGCCACGGTCCTACCTCCCATCGAAATCTACGCCGACCGCGTGGCCTCGGATGTTGCATACGCGTTGCAGCAGTGCCATCCACATGTCGTCCACATCGGGCTGAAACTCGGGGATAAGCGCGCCATCCTTCGGCCCAACTTCGTGGATAAGGCCGTTGTCGCCGATGGCGCCCCGCCGGTACATTTCGTCTTGCCCGAAGGGGCAGGTGCGAACCGCCAGACCGGACCGGGGAGTGATCCACGGAGCGGTCCCGGGAGCCGGGTTCGACGGCCGCAAGGCCGGCGAGCGAGGGTCTCGGGCGGAGCGTAGCGACTCCGGACTTGTTCGGAGCCGATACGAGACGACTAGCGGTCCTCCCACCAGTTCCTTCGGGCGCTTTCGTGTCCGCGGCATCGGCGACGTCGGCTGCCAGCGGCTTCATCCCTCGCTCGCTACGCTGCGCCGGGTGACCACGACTTCCCTGGACCGACCACCGGTCGACGCGCGCCCCGCGTCTCCTGCCCAGGACTGGCGGCGACTGCTCGCAGTCTTCTGGCTGACCTCCATGGTGGAAGGTCTCGGCGTCAGCCAGATCTTCGCGCTCGTGCCGAGCTACCTGCGTCAGATGGGCGTGCCCCAGGACGAGCGGCTCGCGTTCGTCGGCCTCTTCTCTGCGCTCATCTTCGTCGTCGGCATGCCCCTCGTGCCGCTGTGGGGCGTGTGGGCCGACAAGTACAGCCGTAAGGTCGTGATCGTCCGGAGCGCGCTGATCGAGGCGGTCGTCTTCGCCGGTGTCGCGTTGTCGACCGAGCCGTGGCAGCTCGCGGTGAGCATGCTGCTGATCGGCTTCCAGCTCGGGAACACCGGCGTGATGCTCGCCGGCATCCGCGATGTCACGCCACGAGCGCGCCTCGGGACCGTCATGGGCATCTTCGGGGCGTCCACGGCGGTCGGCATGGCGTCGGGTCCGGCCCTGGCCGGCGTGCTCATCGATGGCTTCGGTTGGTCGCTCCCGGCCGTCTTCTGGCTGTCGTCCGCCCTCTCGGTCGGAACCGCCCTGCTGGTCACGTTCGGGTCCCGCGAGGTGCGGCCGCAGGTCATCCCCGACGGCCG